>Ga0126381_100009713_pt1 | contig 10814 bp, 12 predicted proteins | sample PanSoiMetPlot_28_FD_96465 | JGI IMG/M metagenome (GOLD analysis project Ga0126381, IMG submission 96465) | Tropical forest soil microbial communities from Panama - MetaG Plot_28 | ecosystem: Environmental > Terrestrial > Soil > Tropical forest > Bulk soil | place: Panama | collected 2016-02-17
CGCGCTCGCTGCAAATGTGGTCGACAAAGTTTTTCTCTACTATGCTCCCAAGATCCTGGCGGGCACGGGCTCCGTTCCCTTCGCCTCCGGGACTGGCTTCCAACACATGAGTCATGCTGCCCAGGTAAAACAGCTCTATCTCCACCGCTTCGGCGAAGACTTCGCGGTAGAGGGATACCTGCGCGATCCGTACGGTGGGTAAAGGCGGGTAAAAGCATTCGCCCCAGAGACACAGAGGCACGGGGAAATAGGAATCCTGATCCTGTCTTTCGTCTTCTCTGTGTTTCTGTGACTCTGTGGTGAATTAAGATGTTGAGTCCTAATACCGGAGGCACTTATGTTCACGGGCATTGTCGAAGAAGTAGGAAGAATCACATATATCGAGCAACGGGCCGAAAATCGCCGAATCACGATCGCCGCCGAGAACACGCCGAAAGAACTCGGCACCGGACACAGCGTCTCGGTTAGCGGCGTCTGCCTCACCGCTCTCGATATGAAGTCCGGATCCTTCTGCGCCGACCTCGCTCCGGAAACATGGGTCCGCACATCGTTCTCCCGCATTCACGAAGGCGCGCTCGTCAATCTTGAGCTGCCAATGAAAGCCGATGGACGCTTCGGCGGCCACATCGTGCAAGGCCACGTCGACGGCGTCGGCAAGCTGCTCTCATTCGAGCGCATCGCCGATTCAGAGAATTGGTGGCTCGAAATCGAACTTCCCGAAGAGATCGAGAAATACACCGTCTACAAAGGATCCATCTCGATTGAAGGCATCAGCCTGACCGTGGCCAAGCTGGACAGGAATCGCTGCACCGTCGCCATCATTCCGCACACTGTCGAAATGACGAATCTGCACTCGCTCAAGCCTGGCGACCTCGTCAATCTGGAAGCCGACCTCATCGCAAAGTATGTCGAGAAGATGATGAAAGCCGACACACAGAGTTCATTCACGATCGAAGAACTGGTGGAACAGGGATTTTAGAAAACAGTTTTCCGTGGCAGTGGCCAGAAGCTAGGTGATCGGTCGTTTTTGTCGGCAGACTCTCATGAGCGCCCACTCCGAAAAGCCATTTTGTTGCTTGCTGTCGCGATCGTTGTCCCTCCCTGCTTTGCTCCTGCTCAGGCGCCAAAGTGGAAACCGATTGCGAAGACGAACTCGGCCGCTGGATCAACAAGCAGAATGATTGTCCGGACGATCCCCCGCCCTACTTATGGCGGCTCGACTATTACGAATTCAAAGGCGATGGCAACCAGGAAGCCATCTTCGTGGCCGCCTCGTGTATGACTGGGACCGCCGGCCCGGAGTCCATTCTGTTTTCCGACGCGATGCTTTCGGTGGACCAGTCGACCTCAAAATTCCTGATGTCGATCCGACAACCGCCAACAATCTGTTCGGGGACAGCAAAACCTGATCGTTACGATTGCGGCAAGGCGGAAAAGGAAGTCGAGAACGCAATCTGCCATGTCGAAGAACTCGCAAAGCTCGATGTCGGGTTGGGAACGGTCCACAAGTCAGTCCTCCCGAAACCGTCAGAAGCTGAGAGCAACTTCGCTCCGGGCACAACAACGCCAATGGCTCGCCGAGCGTGAGAAGGAGTGTCCGATCTACACAGGCTGGGTCAGCCGTCTCTCCGGCTATTATCAAAGCGGATCGACGAACTGAGAAAGATGAGCATGCTATCCGGTACAGCTCCTGAGAAGCAATAATCGCCTCGTTTGGTAGCTTTTGGGGTGCTCCGGGTTCTGCGGTCCTTTCCGACTTACGATCCGCCGATTGGCGAGCCCTTCACCACAGTCCCACCTTTCATCACGAACTTCACGTGCTGCACAGTGCTGATGTCGGCCAGAGGATCACCATTGACTGCAATGATATCTGCGTAGTACCCGGCTTCAATTGCGCCCACCTGGTCCTGCCAGCTAAGCAATTCCGCTGCACGGATGGTTGCGGCCTGGATCGCTTCCAATGGGCTCAAGCCGCGTTTAGTCATCGCCTCAAGTTCCGTCGCGTTCTTGCCATGTGTCCCCACGCTCGCAGGATCGAAACCCGCGGCGATTTTCACTCCCAGACTCTTTGCCATTTGAATTTCTTGACGGATGCCTTCAAGAAAGGCACCCACATGCTGGCGCTCTTCGGGCGTGAACGGTTTTTTTTGGTTTGCGTTTTCGAGATCCAAGTCGATCACACCGGTCGTAGGCACCAGGAATGTTCCTTTTGCCTTCATAAGTTCCAGATCCTCGCGGTTGATCCTGTGACCGTGTTCGATCGAATCGACGCCGGCGGTGACGGCATTCTTGATGCCGTCGGGAGTCGTTGCATGCGCTGCGACTTTACGATGCTGCTTGTGCGCTTCGTCCACAATGACCGACATTTCTTCAATGGTGAGCGTCGGATTCTCCCAGTCAGCATAGACTTTGATCAGGTCAGCTCCGTGGCCGATCTGCTCGCGGACGGCGCGGCGCGCCTCATCGACACCGCTGATCATCTGAGCTCCCGTGGGAAAATCGTGCAGATCTGGAGAGACGCCGAAGGGATTGTACTGGCCGACTGCGGCGATCGCTCGAGTCGCCACCTGCATGCGCGGTCCCTCCACGAGTCCCTGCTTGATCGCATCGCGAAGAGCAACGTCGGCATATTCAGACCCTTCGCTTTCTACGTCACGAATGGTGGTATACCCTGCTTCGAGCGTGATGCGCGCATTGTAGGCGCCTTCGAGCGCGCGGAAGGCTTGCGATTTCGTAGCGAGGTTGACGATATATCCATCATCGGAGTCAGGAATACGCGCCATGATGTGGGTGTGGCAGTCGATGAGGCCCGGCAGAAGCGTCGCGCGACCGAGATCGATCACCTTAGCGTCTTTGGGAGCGCGCGCCTGAACGTCGGCGCCGCGACCGACCTCTTTAATCCGTTCTCCTTCGATCCAAACGGCGGCATTTTCCACGTACGCGCCCTTCCGGACATCAAGTATCTTGGCGGCCTTCAGAATAATCTCACCCGATGGTTGGGGCTGGGATTGTGCTGTGGCAAATTCACAACATCCTGCAACAGAGACAACCAGAAGGGCAATTTGCCATTTCATGGGCAGCAAGCGTAACTCAGCAATGGGGAGAGCGCAAATCGCTTCGCAGTCACGCCACAATGGAATCTCGAAGGATATGGGATTAAACTTGCTAGTGTCGGGCCCACGAACTGCCCGGGTAAGGAGGTGAGACGATGGCATCCTCGGTTCGCCACTCAATGCTCACGAGCTTGCTGATTGTTCTTGCCTTCAATTCCCCACTCGCTTTGGCGCAGCACGGACCCACCCGAGTCATCGTAAGCCCCCCACACGTCTCTGCTCCACCCATTTCCCGAGTTCCCAGCTACCCGAGCTATCCTGCACCCGCTTACCGTCCGCCGATGTATGCTCCCCGAATCTCGACATTCGCGCCTTCCGGTGGAATCGCTGTCGGCGTTCATCCTCCCATTCGCCCCATCCATCCCTTCCCTCCCGTAGTCGTCGTTTTTTACCCGTGGCCGATCGGTATCGCACCTTTCTGGGGATTCAATTCCTGCTGGTGGTGGGGGAGTTGTAACTCCTCCGTGTTCTGGACTGTCGGCACCGTGACCGTGCCCTTTACCCAGTATCAGTACTCGCCCCCAAACTTCGTGGTTGCCCCGCAATACGAACCGCCCCCGGTCTACGGCGAGGTAAGCGCGGAACTGCCGCAGCTCTATCTAAAGGACGGCTCAATTCTTAGCGTGACCGACTACTGGATGGTCGACGGCCGCCTCCATTTCAAAATGGTCGAAGCCGAGGGTGCACCACCCGTCGAGCACGACATTCCCTTCGACCAGTTGGACGTGCAGAAGACCACCAAGGTGAATACCGCCCGCGGATTCAAGTTCGTGCTGCGCGACGAACCGTTCGAGCAGTATGTGCGCGACCATCCGGATACGCCGCCCGCAGACACAACTCCGCCGCGGGAGTAGCAAATTCAGGCTGCCCCGCTCCGCTTATCAGATTTCAAAGGGCTCGGCTGAAAGCCGAGCTGGTTAGGAGCGAGGAAAAAGACGGGGCTTTAGCCCGTGGGGAGATGGTCTCTTAGCTCACTTTCTTTGCTCGGGAACCCTAAGCCTCGATCTTCAGCTCATCGAGTTCGAGAAACTCTCGAATGATGGGCTCGTTCGATTTTTCCATTTCGGCATAAGGGCCAAAGAAAATCGCTTTGGCTTCATACAGGAAAACCACTCGATCAGCGAGTTTCTTTGCCAAGCGCATGTCGTGGGTTACAACAATGCTCGTCAGGTTGAGTTGAATCTTCAGCCGCTTGATCAGATCGCCCAACAGCTGGGCCATGAGGGGATCGACCATGGTCGTGGGCTCGTCATAGAGAACGCATTCGGGCCGCGCTGCCAGCGCTCGAGCAATCGCCACCGACCGCTTCATCCCGGTCGAGAGATCCGATGGCAGCAGGTCGCGCATCTGCTGAACTCCCACCATCAGCAGCAATCCGTCCACGATCTGGTAGATCTGCTCTTCGCTGAGTTCCTGCGTCTCGCGCAGAGGAAACGCGACGTTTTCTCCGACAGAGAGCGAGTCGAACAGCGCTCCATTCTGAAAGACCATCGTAACCTTCTTGCGGATGACCTCGAGTTGCTCTTCCGTGTGGTCGGTGATGTCTTCGCCAGCCACGATGACGCGCCCAGAGTCGGGTTTGAGGAACCCCATGATGTGGTGTAGGGAAACGGATTTGCCGACGCCCGATCGACCAAGAATGCAAACCGTCTCGCCCGGCTGCACGTCAAAGTTGACGTAGTCCAGCACAACGTTGTCGCCAAAGGCCTTCGATACGTCGCGGAATTCAATGTAAGGCGGCATGGAGAAGTGGCTTTCGGCCGTTGGCTCTCAGCCCACGAACGCAAACCACAGCCGAGTCTTTTCAACCTTACCAGATTTTGCGCCAGGATTTAGGCCGGTTGGCGATGAGTGTGATTGGGATTTTTTCCGCCAATTGACACTCAGCACTGTACTCTCCGAGGGGCTGGCCAAGCTGAAAATCCGAATAATAAAATATGGGCAATCAATGACTAAGCGCAGTGAAGAACAGCCTCTCTGATTTCGCGCTCGGTCGACTGCGTTCAGGGTCGATTACTCGTACTTTCACATAATCGGCCCGCAGAGCTGCAACAACCTGTCGTAATGGAAAAGCAACCTCGACGATGTCTTCTTCGTGGAGAGTGTAGCGGCTACCATTTCGGTGTTCGAACACCTTGACATTCCAGTTTGATCCCCCGCCGCGAAACGCCGTCACCTCGATGATTAACAGGTTCCTTCCGAACCGATGCACCCAGGGTGGCCCGGCGATGAGGCGTCCGAGTTTCCGCTGCGTGTTGATGTCAAAGATGAAGCAGCCACCCGGCAACAAATGTCGGCGCACTGTGGCAAACACTCTCTTCCAATCGGAGAAGCGCCTTACATGGTTAATCGAGTCGAATATGCAGATAATCACATCAAATCGGCCATTGATCCGAAAGTCGACCATATCCTGCCGGAAGAGTTTTGATCGAGGCACTTTCTTTCGTGCGATGGAAAGCATCTTCCGCGACATGTCCAGCCCAGACACTTCGTAAACATCCTGCAAATACTTCAGGATTGATCCGGTTCCGCATCCAAGCTCAAGCACGTTCCTTGCGTCTGGTTTGGTCGCCCGAATGAGTTGCATGACCTGCTCAGCCGCTGCCCGACGGTCCCCCATTACGGCGTCATAGAATTCTCCAAAGCGTCCATACGATGTCATGTGGTCATTTTATGAGAGAAAATCCTGGCCCGTTTGTGGCGAGCGAGCCCTCGACGCTCTTCGAGACCATGACCATATAGTCGTTCCATTGCTCGACCATCTCCATCCTCCGTTTCAATCTGGGAACTGGTGAGCCGAAGCCAAGTCCTCAGGTGTGTTCAGGTTGCGGAATATATCTGCGGGGAACCCAGCCGTCTGCAATTCTTGCTCGCTGATGACTTGCATATGAGCAGAATCGAACAGCGCGTCGATCTTGTATCGGCCAGCGCGCAACGCCAACTCAGCCGCATCCGCGAAGGCGTGCCGATAGATCGCGCAAAGGGGCTGAAACCCACGTCCGGCGTGAGGAACGGTAACCAGCGCTGAAGAATCGCTGGCGCGCCTGACCAAGTGTTCCAACAGAGCGGCCGTTACGAACGGAATGTCTACCGCGAGGACAAGGTTGAGATCTTTTTCCGATGCACGCAGCGCAGCGTGAATCCCTCCCAGCGGCCCGCATCCCGGAAAATTATCTTCAACGGTGGGTGCAAAGGAGGAGTACTTCTCTTGTTGGCCTACGATGCGAACGTCATCCGTAACCGACCGAGCGAGATCCAGAGCGCGGGCAAGCAGTGTTCGCCCCTCGACCTCGACGAACGCCTTGTCCGTGCCCATGCGGGAACTTTTGCCCCCGGCGAGAATAAAGACGGTAAGATCGGTAGCTGGCACTGATCGATCATACATTCCCCCCCTCGCAGAAAAGCGCCGACGCATTTCTCTGACAGCAGATTCCTCACAGTCTAAGTAGCTGGTATTGCCGTGACTTAGTGAACCAATATCCTCTCTCACTGCACGAAAGTAACCTTCCCAAAGTAAAGCCTTCGGGCGATGATGGCGATGCGTCCGGCTCCAGTGACCCGGAAGTTAACATCATGCCGCAGAAATTCATGGATGTGCTTATGCTAGGGCGCTGCTCCCACGAGTTTTCCTGGCCGCGCCGCGGTGCCGACGGCAACTACTACCAAGTCTGCCTCCTCTGCGCAGCCGAATACAAGTATGACTGGACCACCATGCGCCGTACCGAGCGCGTGGAGCACGCCAAGCCTGAGACGACGATCCGCCGCAATCACACGCGGGAGAAGCGTCCGTCGTGGGTGCCGCGCGCACGCCGTCTGAAGCTCGACATCGTGTTGCGCTACCGCGTCAACAAGACCAGTACCTGGTACGAAGGAATCATTGAGAACATCAGCCAAAGCGGCGTTCTCTTCATCGGACCGCAGCCGCTGCCGGTGAATGCGCTCATTGAGATGGTGTTTGAGATGCCCGAAGAAATCTCCGGCCAAAAGAACTCGAATGTTGTCTGTCAAGGCCGCGTGATGCGCGCCAAAGATTCCCCTGAGGTTGAGGAGGGCCAGGTCGGTATGGCAGCTTCGATCGTCGACTACAAGTTTATCCACTAAAGTCCTAGCCGCAGGCACCTAGCGTTTAGCCCATACTCTCTTCCCAGTCGCCACACTTCCGGCTCGGATGCAAGACATCCATGTTCGGCTGATCTTCCCTTACGGTTTCACGCTTTCGCATCGACATCTGCGCGTAACGCTCTCAGCATCTAAACTGTGATGGTCGGGCTCCTTCGGTTAGCGCCAGCATTGGAGTCACTATGAAGAAAACTTCTCTGTTCGTTTCTTTCCCTTTTCTCGCCTTCCTTCTTACCTTCGGCGTGGGCTGCTCCCGCAAGCCAGACGACGCCAAGATCTCTAGCGAAATTCAAGCTAAATACGCGCAGGATTCCGGTCTCTCATCGAAGCAGATTTCTGTGCAGTCGGTCGAGGGTACTGTTACGATCGGCGGCACAGTGGATAGCACTGCGCAGCGCGATGCTGCCGTCCGCCAGGCAGCCTCCGAGCCGGGAGTAAAACAGGTTGTGAACAATCTCGTTGTCGGCAAGCCTCTGGACGTTTCTGCCGCCAATCAGCCGGGTCCGATGTCCAAGCCGACCGCTAATGCTTCGGCCTCGGTTGGTACAAGGTCCACGAAGGCATCAAGAAAGGCGCAAGCAAATCCCCGGTCAGACGGGCCGTATGACACGCAGGATTCTGTGAGCGACCGGCCTGCAGCCGAGGCACAGCCCGCATCCCCTCCGGCGGATACGGCAGTCGCGCCTGCAACCCCTTCAGTTCCGCCGTCCCCGAAGCAGTTAATCATCGATCCAGGCACAAGCCTGGCCGTGCGCCTGATCGAGCCGCTCGACACGGAGAACAATCAGGTCGGCGATAGCTTCCATGCGACGCTGAATGCCGCGCTTTCGTCGGACGGCGAAGAAGCCGTTCCCGCTGGCGTAGAAGTAACCGGCCACATCGTCGAGGTTAAAAGCGCCAGCAAATTTGCCGGAAAATCGCTGCTTGTGTTGCAGCTCGACGTGCTCGCGTCCGCCGGAAAGAACTATCGACCGCGGACCGATCAGTACCGGAAAGAAGGAAAGGAGCGCGGAAAGAACACGGCAGAAAAAGTCGGGGGTGGAGCTGTGCTGGGCGGCATCATTGGCGCAATCGCGGGTGGCGGCAAGGGCGCCGCCATCGGTGCTGCTGCCGGAGCCGGTGCCGGCGGAGCAGCCCAGGCGGCTTCGAAGAGCCACGCTATCAAGCTCCCTGCCGAAACAGTCTTGAACTTCACGCTGCAAGAGCCGGTCACCGTTCTTAAGCCGCCGATCCCAGATGCAGGCCGCGAGAAGCTGAAAGACTCACCGCAGAGTTAATTCGAAACCAGCGCCCCAATTCTAGCCGCCTTTGCCAGCAGTGGGGGATTTTCGGTGCAGATTCCCACCAGCAACCTCGCCCCTACGCATTGCTTCCAACCTTTCGATACACTGTCGCCGTGCCTTCGATTACAGCCATCCTCCACACCAAAAACGACGCTCTCCGTCTGGGACGCGCTCTGGAAACGCTCTACCCCTGCGACGAAGTCGTTGTCGTTGATCACGCATCGCAGGATTCCACTGTACGTCTGGCGCGCGAATATGGCGCTCGAGTTGTTATGCCGAAGGCGGATGCTCCCGGTGCGCACTACATTCCTGACGATCCCTCTGCATGGATTCTCTGTCTTGATCCCCACGAGTCGTTGACCGAAGGACTGGCGGCTAGCCTCTTCGAATGGAAGGCCCAGCATCTTCCGGGTACTGGTACTTCTTTCTCGGTTTATATGAACGAAGAAACAGCACAGGGATGGGTAGCGAATCGCATGGCCCAGACACGGCTGGTTCCAGCCAATTGGAACCGCTGGGTCAAGCTGTTTCCCGAGAATGATCCCGACGCCGTCGCACTCGAAGGAGAGTTGCTGCGCTTCGTCTTTCCTTGAGCGAGCCGAGCAGGAATGGTTGCTACGCGAACCGTTGTGAGTAGCCGGTCAGACAGCATCGCTTTCCGTAGCGCTTCATTCCGCCTCAAAACTCACCGAGCGCAGCGTCGACGTCCGCCCGGCCGAGTCCGTAACTTTCACCCTTGGTCGATCCCTCCAGAACTCGGGCTTCCTCTCCGTCGAAATAGATGAATAGGCGCTGACCGGAGTAGTTTCGCGCCTCGGACACCGGATAAAACTCGGCCTCATTGCTCACCAACGGGGCGTAAAAAGGAGGCAGGCGGGCGGTTTCTTCTTGTTCCGCCGCATTCGCGTTAGGGAAGCAATCGCAAAGGATCAACGAAATGACGGCGAGCGCGGTACTTCATAAAGGCTCGATCGAAAGCAGCGAGTCGACTCGACCAAACGACTCGCCATCCCCGGGCACTGCGCGCAGTTTGTATTCATCGGGAGGAAACTCGAATTGCGTCTCGTAGCCGGCCAGGAACAAGAGTTGGATCGCGGACCGAGTCTCCTCCATGTGGATGCTGCTGTCGAATCGTCACATCCGTTTGTGATGCGAATCACATTCCTCGAATTATCCGCAGCCTAGACTTGCCTGTTGTGACAATTGGGCCTTGAAGCCCAGGAGGAAGAGTTATGCGTGTAATGAAATTCATCGTCATACTGGCAGTTCAAATCACAATTTCTAGGTTCGCCGTGGGACAGGCTTCAGCGCAAAGCACCACCATCAAGCACGTTGCCATCACAAATACACGGGCAGATTCCGGTAAGGAGATGTATCACAGCTATTGCGCCGTTTGTCACGGCGCCGATGCCAAGGGCAAAGGTCCGGCGGCGTCAGCCCTGAAAGCCGTTCCTTCAGACTTAACCGTTCTGGCACAGAAGAATAGCGGGAAGTATCCAGCAGCACATGTTGCAACCGTCATTCGCGGGCAGGCGGCCCTGCCCTCCCATGGTACGCAGGACATGCCGATTTGGGGACCACTGTTCTCGAGCATCAGCCAGGGTCAGGAAGGACAAGTGCAGCAGCGCGTGGCCAACCTGGTTTCGTACATCGAGACCCAACAGGCAAAGTAGTCCACGGCGTTTTTCCACAGGAGGGACTTCACCACCGACTGACAGAGTCATAGAGATAAACACTGGACCTAAGAACAATTTTTTTGCCATTCCGAGTAGCGAAGCGACGGGGAATCTGCTGCCCGCAGGCGACCAGCAGATGCCTCGCCGCTCACCGTTGTCGCAGCACCACGGCGGGAACTCACCCCGCCCCCCTCGATCAGACCGTAAGCTCCCATTGGTCAATGTCTTACCGTCCCTTGGCCGGTTGGCCAGTGACTTCAGTTACCTTAGTCGCGGTCCCCTCGGCGACTTATAATCCAACCAAGAACTGAAAAGTCAGCGTTCTTACAAGGGAGGCTCTCGCTGGGCGTGCGCCTTGCCCCTTTGGACGCAACCTAAACCACGTGGATCCTGTCTTCGCAGCGGCGATTTTTGTCCTGGGGCTGGCCTTCGGCAGCTTTTTGAATGTGTGTATCTACCGGCTGCCGCGCGGTGTTTCGGTCGTAACGCCGCGGTCTGCCTGTCCGAAATGCCACCACGAGATCGCCCTCTACGACAATATGCCGGTTCTCAGTTGGATGATCCTGGGCGGCCGCTGCCGGCACTGCAAGGCGCCGATTTCTCCGCGCTACTGGATCATTGAA
>Ga0126381_100009714_pt1 | contig 10813 bp, 9 predicted proteins | sample PanSoiMetPlot_28_FD_96465 | JGI IMG/M metagenome (GOLD analysis project Ga0126381, IMG submission 96465) | Tropical forest soil microbial communities from Panama - MetaG Plot_28 | ecosystem: Environmental > Terrestrial > Soil > Tropical forest > Bulk soil | place: Panama | collected 2016-02-17
GCGGAGTTCAAGACCGGCTTCGGGCCGCTGCTGACCGGCACCTGTATTGCTTTCGGCGATCTGGAAGCACTGGAAGCCGAGCTGCGAAAGGGCGATGTGGCTGCGCTGATAGTCGAGCCTGTGCAAGGCAAGGGCGTGCATGTCGCGCCGCCCGGCTACCTGGCCGCCGCGCGCAAGCTGCTGCATGACCACGGCGCTCTGCTGATCTGCGACGAGGTTCAGACTGGCCTGGGTCGGACCGGACGGTTGTTCGCATTTGAACACGATCAGATCGAGCCGGACATCGTGACCGTCGCCAAGGCGCTGTCCGGAGGATTCATCCCGGTCGGGGCCACGATGGCGAAGGAGTGGATCTTCGCCAAGGTGTATTCGTCGATGGACCGCGTGCTCGTGCACGACTCGACCTTCGGCTCGAACGCCTCGGCGATGGCGGCCGGGCTCGCCTCGCTCGCGGTAATCGAGAACGAGCAGCTTGTCACCAACGCCGAGCGGGTCGGCGACGAGATGCGGGCCGCGCTTGGCGGCCTCGTCGACAAGTACGAGATGTTCGCCGGGGTCAGGGGCCGGGGCCTCATGATTGGCCTGGAGTTCGGCAAGCCGCGCGGCCTCAAGTTGCGCACGAGCTGGAACATGCTCCAGGCGGCGCGGACTGGGCTGTTCGCCCAGATGGTGGTGGTATCGCTGTTCGAGCGGCACAACATTCTGACGCAGGTGGCAGGGGATCACATGGAAGTGATCAAGCTGCTGCCCCCGCTCACGATCGGCGATGCCGAGGCGAAGCACTTCGTAGAGGCGTTCACCGACGTGATGGATGAGGCGCATCGCGGCTCCGGCCTGATGTGGGACTTCGGCCGCCGCCTGGTCAAGCAGGCGGTTACAAGGTAGCAGCGCCCGACTGGGTGGGCAGGCCCGCGCGTGCCCAGGCGGCGAAGCCTCCGTCGAGGTCGGTCGCGTTGTGCAGGCCGAGGTCTTGAAGCGACGCGGCCGCAAGGCTAGAGGTGTAGCCCTGCGAGCACATCACGATCACTACCAGGTCAAAGCCGCTGGCCAGCGGCAGCCTGGCCGCGCTGCGCGGGTCGAAGCGCCATTCGAGCACGTTCCGCTCCACGATCAGCGCGCCAGGGACCGCTCCTTCTTCTGTTCGCTGCGCCTGCGGCCTGATGTCGACGAGCACCGCGCCATCGGCCATCGCGGCCAGTACGGCAACCGGGTCAAGTCGGTCGAGGCGTCGACGGGCCGCCGCGAGTATCTCGTCAATGGAATGCCCCAGCCGAATCACCATGATCGGTCCTCGACGGCGAATCGGAGTAGGCCACGGTCGGTGAGGTCGTAGCGGCGCATGCTGGTCAAGGGGGGCGAGTATGCATGGATGCTCACGGCGGGCTCGATCGAGTCGTTCCGCACGTCATGCACGTAGCGCGGGCCGAAGGACCGCACTGAGCCGGTGCGTAGCGTCCTGCCTGACCGTTCGGTTTCTGGTCGGCCGACGGCTGCAGCCCGCTCGATCAAGCGGCCGCTCGCAACCGCGAATGCCCCAGCCGACTCACCATGATCGTGAAAGCCGGTCTGCTGTCCCGGCAGCCAGCTCAGCACCCAGACCTCGTGGGCATCGTCGCGGCTGAGCCGGAGGTACCAGCGGTCCACAGTTTCGAACCTGACCAAGTCGCGCCAAAATTCCGGACGCCTCGCGGTGTGCCGGACGATCCAAGCCAGCCCAGCAGGGCTGATTCGCGCCGCCGCCACAGTTTCCATATTTACTCCTTATCCGAGCGATTTAATAGGAATATCCTGACCGTATCACACGACGGTCAGCTTGAGATGCCCGTTCACCTGACAGTCGAGTCGAAGCCGTTGCCGGGTCGCTGGTGCCAGGCCCGGTCGCGCAAAGAGCCCGGCTATGGGCCACCCTGGGCCAGCGCATGGCCATCAAACCCCACCCGTGGCACACCGCTGGGGTTCGCGCACCCTGGGCAACCCCAGCGGTGGCACATCGCGGGGGCCAGAACCCCACCCGTGGCACACAGCGGGGGTTCGCGCACCCCGGTCAACCCCAGCGGTGGCACATAGCGGGGGCAGAACCGCCTCTAGCACCAGTGATGGCACCCAGGGTCAGCCCAGGCTCTGCTACTTGCCCGCAGCCTCTGCGGCGCCTCGCTTGCACCGTCAGCGCCATCGCTTGAGCGCGCACATTGCGGCGCTCACTGGGCTGGGCGGTTGAGCGGGCAACTATCGATGGTGTTTAGTGGGGTTTGTAGGGATGGGCTTGCGCTGAGGATGGGAGCTTGGATGTCAGTCACCGATGAGTACCTGGCTAACAACGCGCGCTACGCGGAGGGGTTCACCGGGCCGCTGCCGATGCCGCCATCTCGGAACGTGGCGGTCGTTGCGTGCATGGACGCGCGGCTGAACGTGTACGCGATACTCGGGCTGGCAGAGGGTGAAGCGCACGTGATCAGGAACGCCGGCGGCGTGGTGACCGAAGACGAGATCCGGTCGCTGGCGATCAGCCAGCGGCTGCTCGGCACCAGCGAGATCATCCTGATCCATCACACCGACTGCGGCATGCTGACGTTCACCGACGACGAGTTCAAGCGATCCATCCAGGACGAGACGGGGATCAAGCCAACGTGGGCAGCCGAAGCGTTCGGTGACCTCGATGAGGACGTGCGCCAGTCGATCGCCAGGATCAAGGCCAGCCCGTTCGTGCCGCACAAGGACTCGGTGCGGGGCTTCGTGTTCGACGTCGCGACCGGCAAGCTGAACGAGGTCAGCTGAACGAGGTCAGCTGAGCGGGGTCAGCTGAACCGGGCCGATGCGCCGACTGGCCGTCGGGCGGTCGGTACCCCTGAATTAGGCTGAGCCGGTGCGGCCGAAGCAGACGACGCTGCGGTTGCGTGGCCACAGCTTCGCACCAGAGCGGCTGCTGGTCATGGCGATCGTGAACCGGACTCCAGACTCGTTCTTCGACGCCGGCCAGACGTGGGATGAGTCGGCGGCGATGGAACGGGTGCACCAGGTCATCGCCGACGGCGCCGACATCGTCGACATCGGCGGTGTGCCGGCGGCACCTGGCCGGCAGGTGGACGTGACCGAGGAGATCAGGCGCACCGCGCCGTTTATCTCGGCGGTGCGCGGGGCGTATCCGGACGTCGCGATCAGCGTCGACACCTGGCGTCACGAGGTCGCTGCCGAAGCCTGCGCGGCCGGCGCTGACCTCATCAACGACAGCTGGGGCGGCAAGGATGCCAAACTGCCTGCGCTGATCGCTGAGTACGGCGCCGGCCTCGTCTGCGCGCATGTGGGCGAGCAGCAGCCGAGGACAAGGCCGTTCCGTGTCAGCTACCCAGACGTCATGGCCGATGTGCTCGAGCAGACCGAGTTGCTGGCCGCCCGCGCGGTCGAAGCAGGCGTCGACCCGGCCTGCATCGTCATCGACGCCGCGCATGACTTCGGCAAGAACTCCTGGCACTCGCTCGAGGTGACCAGACGGCTGGCAGAGATGGCGGCTACCGGATGGCCCGTGCTCGTGTCAGTCTCGCGCAAGGACTTCATCGGCGAGACACTCGATCTCGCACTTCAAGATCGACTAGCGGGAACGCTCGCTACCACATCGATCTGCGCCTGGCTAGGCGGGAGAATCTTCCGTGCTCACGACGTCGCCCAGACCCGCCAGGTGCTCGACATGGTGGCTGCCATCAAGGGTGATCAGCCCCCAGCCCGAGCCGTCAGGGGACTGACCTAAGCCATGATCATCGCCGCCGCGCTCTGCCCTTCGCCGCCCTTGCTGATCCCCGGCCTGACTGGGTCTGCCAGCGTCCTGCCCGAGCTGCGGTTGGCATGCGAGCAGGCCGTCGCCGAACTTGTGGCCGCCGCCCCCGATATTGTCGCCGTGGTGGGGTCCGGGGACCAGACCATGATCTGGGATGCCGCCGCGCGGCTTGACCTCGCGGCGTTCGCGCCTGGCATCGGCGGGGCGGTGCTGGCCCCAGGGGACGACCCCCAGGAACCCCCCGCCACCGACCGGGGGAGCGGTCTGCCAATGTCGCTCGGGATCGGCGGCTGGCTGCTCGACCAGGCTCGCTACGGGGGCGAACGGCTGCTGCAGTCGGTCGCCCACCGCGAGCCAGCGCAGCGCTGCGTGGGTCTTGGCGCTGACCTCGCGGCCACTCCGGCAAAGATCGCGCTGCTCGTGCTCGCCGACGGCAGCGCGTGCCGGAACCCGAAGGCGCCAGGCTACTTCGATGAGCGCAGCGCTGGGTTTGACCACGAGGTCGAGCGGGCCGTGCGAGAAGGCGATCTCGGCGCGCTGTCTGTGATCGACGTCGCGCTGGCCGACGAGTTGATGGCTACCGGCCGGCCTGCGTGGCAGGTGCTAGCCGGCGCGTTGGATGACGGCCGGCTGACGTCCGAGATCCGCTACTGCGATGATCCATTCGGGGTGGCCTACCTCGTGGCGTCGCTGCGAGTCGAATTGAGCCGGGCTGGGAGGTAGAGATGCCGAACGACAGCTTTACCGGACGGGACGTGATCGTATTCGGGGCAAACGGGGCACTAGGGCATGGCGTGGCCGAGGCGTTCGCCGACGCCGGGGCGTCGGTCACCGGCGTGGGCAGGTCGCAGCCGCACGCGGACAGGAAGCTGCCCGGGGTCAGTTACGTCACCGCCGATGTCACCGACGATGGCGAGCTCACCGCGCTATTCGCCGACGTTGCCGCGCCGTGGGCGGTGATCAACACGGTGGGCGGCTTCGCCCCCTACCGGCCGTTCGCCCGGCTTGACCCGGCCGAGCTGACCAGCCAGCTCAACGACAACCTGATCTCCGCCGCGCTGATCACTAAGCACGCCCTGGCCGCGCTGACCAGCGCCGGCGCTGGCCGGCTTGTCCACACCGCGAGCCGGGCAGGCGTGGTCAGCAAAGGCAGCGGCTTCGCCTACTCCGTGAGCAAGCTCGGCGTGCTGCACCTGGTATCGATGGCGGCCGACGAGGTCCGCGGCACCAGGGTGACGGTGAACTGCGTGGTTCCCAGCATCATCGATACCCCGGCGAACCGCGCTGCGCTGCCGAACTCCGACCACGGCTCGTGGCCGAAAGTGCCCGACATCGCACGCAGCTACCTGTACCTGGCCGCGCCGGAGTCCGACCTGGTCAACGGCGCGGCCATACCGGTCTGACCTAACCGGTCACCTTGGTGACCAACAGCTGCGGATCCGACATGATCTGCGACGGGCAGAACCGGTCGGGCAGGAACTGCTTGCGGCTGAACAGCATCGTCTGGTCGGCGAAGTGCGGTGACGTCGGATTCGACGATTCTGAGTAGGTCAGGATCGTCGAGCCATCGGGGCAGGACGAGTTGTTCCAGGTCACCACCTGGATGAAGGACGAGCCGTCGCTGGGTGCCGGCTGGCCAGGTGCTGAGTAGATCGCGTTGAAGATCCCGTCAGGGTCGCCTGGACCGCCGGGGATCGGGATGTGCTTGCCGTGGTAGCTGATGAACTGGACCGAGCCGAGGGTCGCGTTGAGTGCAACGCCGGCTCCCCGGAGCAGCCTGATCGCGTCGCCCAGCGCGGTCCGGACCGTCGAGTTCTTGGTGTTCAGCCCGAACGGCGTGGTGATGGGGTTACGCAGCTGGAACTTGTCCGCGAACGCGGATGTCCCCGCGCCGCTGGCGTGGTTCCAGAACGCGCCGAACAACTCCGCGCCGCGCTGGCCTGGATCCCAGTGCAGGTTCCAGCGGGCGAGCACGGTGCAGGCGTCGCCGATCTTGACCTTCTTGTGGTCGGAGGTCGGCGCTGAGCCGTGGAAGCTTCGGCACATCTTGACCAGGGCGGACCTGGTCAGCGTGGCCGCGTAGTCCAGGTCGGACAGGTCAAGGTGCTCCATGGCGGCGACTGTGAACCCAGCAGGGCCGAGCCCGTCGCTGCCCTCGATCCTCTGCCGCACCTCAATGAGGCCGATCCTGGTTCGCAGCGTTCGAGCCGAATCGACGGCGCCAATGATCCGCGCGAACCCGGTGAGCGGGTGGCGCGGGTTGGCCAGCCAGAAGCTGTCGTTGGAGTTCGTGACGAAGTCAGTCCGCAGCAGGGACGGCTCCTGGCCAGGGCCGAGCAGGCCATGTGCGGCGGCGTGCGGGCCGGTGATCCAGTCGCACCTGGTCTTCGAGCCATCGAGTATCGGCAGGCCGGCCTCGAGGAACGTGAGGACGCCAAGCCCGGTGTCGCAAGAATGAGCAAGCTTGTCCGGCACCCCAGGGATCGCGCCGACGTCGGCGTAGAGCGCTTCGCCCTGCTTGTCGGCGGCCACCGTGTTGACCCAGGGGATGCCCTGGAACTTCCTGATGGTCGACAGCACCTGTGCGGTGCTGTGCGCGCGATCGATGCCGAACCAGGTGTCGATCGCGCGCGACAGGTTCGCGGCGTTCGCGTCCCGCATCGCGTACGCGTTGCTGGACGTCCACGGCAGGGCCAGCCCCTGAAGGTTGTTGAAAATTGGCCCGTAGCGGCTCGAGTAAAGCGTGCGGCTGAACGGCACGAGCTTGCCGCCTGAGTTGCGGATCGTGATCGTGACCCGGCGAGCGATCATCTTCACCGGGTGGCCGTTTTCCATGTACTCGGTCGGGTGCTTGGGCACCAGGGTGAGCTGGTAGGGGGTGAACCTGAAGGCGGTCGACACCGTATGGCTCCAGGCGACGTCGGCATTGTGCCCGATCAGGATCAGCGGCACGCCGTAGAGCGAGGCGCCGGTGACGTTGATCTGTCCTGGAATCGTCAGCTGGGACTGGTAGAAGCGCTCGGTGCCGGTCCATGGGAAGTGCGGGTTACCGAGCAGCAGCCCGTGGTGGTTCTGGGTTCCCGCCGAGCCGATCGCGACCGCGTTGCTGCCAGCGGCGTCGTGGGTGGCGTTCAAGCGGGCGGCCAGCAGCCTGGCGGCCCGGCGCGGGTTGGTCAGCGCCAGGCTCGCAGCCGGCCGGGCGCCCGCCCTCGGCGGGGCCGCCGCCGCGATCGCGTCGATCGCCGTGCCCTCCCCGCTCAGCAGCATGAGCTGGTAGAAGCGAAGCTCGGCGTCCTGCACGGTGATCGGCTTCACCCACGCCAGGCCGCGGCAGGTCGGGTCGGGAACGCCATTGGCGCCGCCGACGCTGGCGAGGTAATGGTTGTAGCCCCGCACATAGCCGGACAGCATCTGGTGCAGTCGCCGGTCTATACCCTTGGTGAGCCTGCTGATCACGCCGCTGTCGATGATCTGCTTGAAGAACAGGTCGGAATCCAGGTTCGTCGACGACGCGCCGTTGCCGCCCTGGACGTATACGCCGTTCGGCCCGAAGTACCTCGACCGCTGGGCGTTAACGGTGACGTAGTCGTTCGCCATCGTGCAGAGGTTGTCCTGCGCAAACGCGAACCCGTACCCGAATCCGAGGCTGGCCCAGTCGTGAGCGAGTATGTGCGGCACCCCGCCTGCGGTGCGGCGGATCGTCGCCGCCAGCGCGCCATGCGGGTGCGCGGCCGAACGGCCGGCGGCCTGAGCAGGCGCTGTGGACGTGGCAGGCATCAGCGCGGCGGTGGCTGCCAGCGCCGCCGTAAGCGGCAGCGCGCCCGCCGCCCGTCCAAATCGTTGCCTTCCCCGCCTGCCTGCCGATTCCTCACCGGACGATGGGCGCATTGCCGCTCCTCGCTATCTGGCTATCTGCGATCCGTGCTATCGGACTAGCCTGCGCTCTTTGTCGCCTAATGAGCAAACCGGAAGGTGACTCAGAGCAGCGCCGCGAGCGCGACGAGATCGTCGGCGACTATATCGGTGTCGGGCGGCGCTGGCGGAGCGCCTTTCTCAGCACCCCACTCCAGCGGTCGCGGTACGAATCCGGTCCGCAAGCCTGCCCGCTTCGCGCCTTGCAGATCACCTGGGTGGCAGGCCACCATCAGCACCCGTTCTGGCCGGACGTCGAAGTATCCCGACGGGAGCAGGTAAACCCGGGGGTCGGGCTTGTAACTCTGGGCAAGCTCGGCGGACAAAATGCAGTCGAACGGCATGCCTGCCGACCGGGCGAGCCTGGTGAGCAGACCGATCCCGCCGTTGGAAAGCGGCAGGAGGATATGCAGCCTCCTCAGCTCAGTCAGGCCAGGCACCGTGTCCGGCCACGGACGCAGGCGATACCACGCGAGTACGAGTTCGTCTCGGTCCGCTTCGGTGAGCGCCTGCAGGCCGAACTCGGCGACCACTTCATCAAGCATGATCGCGTGCAGCGCGTCAAGCGGCTGATACTCGCGCTCACCGCGCCGCACTGCGGCCAGCGTCGGCCCGTACCGTGACCGCCACGCGTCGGCCACCGCTGCCCAGTCGGCGTTCAGCCCGGCGCGCTGGCCGATCCTTGACAGCTCGGCGGTGATGCTCGTCCGCCAGTCAACGAGGGTGCCGAACACATCGAAGGCGATGATCTCAACATCCACGCTCTCTCACCTCGTTCGCCGATCGACCTGCCGCCCGGGATGCTGCTGATCAGCTTTGCACGTAAACGGCGGGCTTGACGTTCGCCACGTGGGTAGTAAATGGCCAGCGCGCCGAGTGCCGATCCGGCGCCGTCCGCGTGGAGGACCGTCCATGCTTCGCCCCCGAGCCGCCATTTCGACCCGCCAGGCTGCCGCGTTCGCTGTGGCCGTACTTGTCGCCGTTCTCGGCATCACCGGTTGCTCGGTGAACCTGACGGCTGGCCCGATATCGAAGCCGCACGCCAAGACGCATTCAAGGCACCATGGGCGGTCGCGGAAGGCACGTCCCAGGCACTCGGGCTCGCCAGCTCACACGCACCGGGGCCGGCCAGACCGCCACGTCGCTCAAGACATCCTGGTGACCGAGCCTCGGGCCGGATTCTCTGTCGTGTACCGGCTCATCAGCGCTTCACGGCACAGCATCGACGTCACCATGTACGAGCTCGCAGACACGACGGCCACCCGCGCGCTTGCCGCGGCGGCCAAGCGCGGTGTCAAGGTGAGGGTCATCCTGGACCGGCGGCGCGAGAGCCTCAACTCGGCCGCCTACACGTACCTGACCTCCCACAGGGTCAAGGTCGTCTGGTCGTCGTCCGGCTTTGAGTACACCCACCAGAAGACGCTGGTCTTCGACCAGTCCAAGGCCGTCGTGATGTCCGCCAACCTGACCAGTCGGTACTACACGACCAGCAGGGACTTCCTGGTGCTCGACTCGGCCAGGGCCGACGTCGCGGCGATCGTAGCCGTCTTCGACGCCGACTTCGGCCACCGGCAGATCCGGCCCAGTGACGGCCGCGACCTGGTCTGGTCGCCGACCGACTCGCAGCGGCAGATACTCGCGCTGATCGACCGCGCTCGCAGGAGCCTGCGCATCTACAGCGAGGAGATGGCCGACACCACGGTTGACGACGCGCTTATCAAGGCGGCCAAGCGAGGCGTGGACGTGAGGGTGTGCGGCGAGAACACCGGTGGCCAGTACGACGCCGTCTTCGCCCGGCTGGCCCGGGCTGGGGTGCACATCTCGTACTACAGCTCGTCCAGCGGGTTCTACATTCACGCGAAAGTCGTCGAGGCCGACTACGGCACGGACCACGGACGGTCTTTCATAGGCTCAGAGAATTTCTCCGAGACATCACTTGACCGCAACCGCGAGCTTGGCCTGATCACGTCGAACCCCGCGATCCTCGCCGCGATCGCCCGGACGTTCGCCGGCGACTTCAAGCGCGGCAAGCACGTGCAATAAGTCACTGTCAGCGAGGGAACTTCTACATTTCGCGTCATAACTGCGGCGTTGTGCGGTCTTTGTCGTTGAAGCGGATGGGCCTGTTTGGGGGGGCGGGCCCATCCGCCGCGACATTGGGGTGGCCTACTTGATCAGGGGGTCGCGGGGCAGGCCAAGTATGCGCTCGGCAATCTGGTTGCGCTTGATCTCCGACGTGCCCCCGGCGATCGACATCGCGCGATGGCCAAGCGCCAGCATTCCGGCCAGGCCCCCAGCCCCTTCGAGGAAAGCAAGCTCGGGCCCGGCCAGCGCGACCAGAATCGCTGCCGCCTCGTGGCCGGTCTCGGACAGCACCAGCTTGGTGATGTTGCCCTCGGGCCCTGGCCCGCCACCGGCCACCGCGCGGTGCGCGCTGCGCAGGTTCAGCGCGCCCATCGCCTGGACGCGCGAGGCGTGCCTGCCGACCCGGCCTGCGCCGCCTGGCAGCCGCTCTGGGTGGGCGTCAAGCGGGCCGATGAGCGTGGCTGGGGGCAGCGACATGCCACCCTCACCGCCGCCGATGCTCACGCTCTCGTTCCCGAGTGTCGCCCGCGCGACGGTCCAGCCGCCGTTGACGGGTCCGACCACGTCCTCATCCGGGATGACCACGTCGGTGAAGAACACCTCGTTGAAGTCCGAGTTGCCCGTCGCCATTTTCAGCGGCCTGACCGAGACACCCTTGGCGTGCATGTCGATGACCATCATCGTGATGCCCGCGTGCTTGGGTGCGGTCGGGTCGGTGCGTACGGTGGCCAGCCCGTAGTGCGCGAGGTGCGCCCCCGAGGTCCACACCTTCTGGCCGTTGATCACCCAGCCGCCATCGACTCTGGTGGCCCTGGTCTTGACTCCGGCCGCGTCCGAGCCGGCGTCGGGTTCGCTGAACAGCTGGCACCAGATCACCTCGTGGTTCAGCGCCGGGACGACCCACCGCGCGACCTGCTCGGGCGTCGCGTACTGGATCAGGGTGAGTATCACCCACCCGGTGATCCCGTAGCCTGGGCGCTTGATGCCGGCCGCGGCGAATTCCTGCTCGATCACCAGTTGCTCGATCGCGCCGGCGTCCCTGCCCCA
>Ga0126381_100009715_pt1 | contig 10813 bp, 5 predicted proteins | sample PanSoiMetPlot_28_FD_96465 | JGI IMG/M metagenome (GOLD analysis project Ga0126381, IMG submission 96465) | Tropical forest soil microbial communities from Panama - MetaG Plot_28 | ecosystem: Environmental > Terrestrial > Soil > Tropical forest > Bulk soil | place: Panama | collected 2016-02-17
GCACGTACGGCGGAGCGACGCTGGTACGCGTCCAATGGTGCTTTCCCTGTGAGTCCAGAGTTGTTTTGCTGGTGTGAATGTAGACGGTATCCGCAACGATTGGAACCTTGAAATCCTGGAGCACAATATTCGGCGGTTGTTGGAACCCGTTGGGAATCAGACCTGTTGTTCCCTTGCTCGCGCACCAGTCGTTCTCGGACGGGTTTGTCGACTGTTTGCGCACGTAAAAACCGACCGAGATATTGACTTCTCCGCCAAACGGAACCGCTTTGAGCGTAACAGGAATGCTCGTTATGTTCGGATTGGGCACATCCACGTGATCGTGGAAATGCGGAGAGCCGTTGTTGAAGAGGTAATTGATTTTGTAATACAGCACCTCGTCGTTCGTGACGGGTGGAAACGTTCGGCGATTCGGATCGGGCAGGATATTGAGGCTGAGATCGTGCGTGAAACTCAGGTCAAACTGATAAATCGGTGGAGATATGCCGGCCTCGAGAAGGGTTGTCGCAAGTGTTAGCGCGCCCATCGCGGCTGCGGTGGCCCGCATGATCTGGCCTGCGACGGGGATTGCGCTGATGAATTGCGCGGCAGCCATCTGCTCCAGGATGATCGTCACGAGTTCCGCGGCAATTCTTTCTGTTGCCGATTTCATAAAATATTTGAACAGACCGAGCGCAACGGCCATGACATAGTCTTTCGAGAGCGGGCCTCCTACGAGAAGATTTCCCAGAGCGTTCACGAGCTGGACGGCTATCACTCCCACGGCTGAGATGACCTTTTTGATTACGCCGGGAAGCGCTGTAACACCGACTGCCATGAAAAAAGCTACCATTCCCAGGTTGATTGCCAGGGTTAAGGCCAAGCCCACGGCGCGCAAATTGGTGGGGTCGTCCTGAGAGCCGGAAAGCCCGAAGCCGGCATAAAAGGCGTTTACGGTAGACGCTTGTGAAGGCAAATTGACCAGAGTCGCGAACTCGCCGGGTGGATAACACGGAATGCCGGCAATGCTGAAGGCCGTCGGAATAGCTCCGGCGTAGATGGCATCTCCCCGGTCCAAACTCGAATTACCAGCCGGCAGCGTATCTGGAGGTAACTGCGATTTGGGAATTACATTTCCGTTGGCATCGACGAATTGAAAATACACTCCGAGGAAACGAAGGTACCAGTTCACTACGTTATTGAACGTGATTTGGAACCTGCCGCCTGTCCTGTCGACGCGTGGCGAGTAGACCCATAGACCGGTCTCTCCATTCTTCTGACGAAAATCCCACACCGGCAAAGAAGAATTGAGGAAAGCTTCCGATCCATGATCGACGGCGGTCATGCCATCGTGCCGGTACCACACCTTCCCTGTCAATTCCTGCTCAATGGCCGCGGTGACATTGGCGTTGCTATCGACAGAAAGGCCTGTGATATCTGAGCCCAAGGTGACGTCGTTTTTCACCCGGGTAACCAACGCTCCCAGCGAAGTGCCCACCTGAGCGTCCACGGTAGGGTTCCAATCGGGGAAATATTGGTTCAGGCCGTTCTCCATCTTGAACGGGGTGCCGTCGTCCTGGTTGATCGGTATTAAGGTCGCCCAGCCTTGAGAGTTTTGCTGCTGAGGAGATGCCTGCGGACTGGCGGCGCCCAGACTCCGCAGAGCCGCCGCAAGGAACGCGGTGCGCGAGTTCACGGCGACGTACTGGGCCGCAATATAGGCTGCGCCGGACGGATTGGCACACAGCATGTCCGGATGAAGAGCGATAAGCGTCCGCGCCGAATCCGCGTAGTCCACGAGCGCGAGTTCATCGATCATGTCCTGCTGTGAAAACGCGGCGGGCATTCCATAGAATTCGCGCTTGGCCGAGAGCGGAACCGGTTCGCCCGGCGAAAGAGGACTCACCTTTGTCCAAGCCTGCGTCATGGCCGATGGGGAGAGTAGCTGGACAATCGATTCCATCCTCCATGTCCCGGCTTGCGGATCCAGCGGCGTCCATGCGTAACCCAGCGGCGTGATATCTGCGGATACGACTAAGTCTGCCAAATAATGGGTGATGTTCTCGTCAGGTAGCGCACGCAAAAATGCATTTCCTATGCGTGCATTGGCCAGAACGCCTGGATTCTCGCTTAGCGGTTGTAAAGGATAGGTCTCTCCGCCAACCGTTAAGAAATAGCTCGCCGGTTTCCCGGCTGCGTCTAACGCCAAACCTCCCGGACGTGACAAATTGAAGAACAAGGTTCGGCGCTCGACGCTTCCTCCTTGCCCGAGGGCCAACCGGGGCGCAACAGACAGAAGCAGTCCCGCTCCCGCTGTCCCCTGGAGAAACCGCCGGCGGGAGAAGCGCCGACTACGCCGAACTCCGACGCTACGTACCTTTTTCAAACGCAATCCCATAGCCTGCTCCTACCAAAAAATGATTGGTGCCCCGCCGTTGCACACCAAATGCGGATTGGCCGGCGCTTTAATGTAAGTGCTGTCCTCTTCATACCAAGCGGGCGGAACTCCGGATGGGGGTGCTGCGAGGTCTGTTATCCGGCTCTGCCACGCTTTATTCGAGCCGTCCGCGGTGGCCGGTCCGCAATTACCAGGAAACCCGCTTGGACAGACCAGCGGTACGCTCGGTACAAGCGTCGGCCCCAGATAGTTCACCAAAACGCACACCGGGCTTCGTGTCGGCGGCGAGCAGTTGCCGCAGGCGAAGTCGTTATGGTTTGCTCCATCCAGCAGGATGTAAATGTTGTTCCCGTGGGGTGAAAAGTCTACGAAGGCATCAGAGAGATTCGGCTGATCTTTGATCTGCGCTCCGCCTAAGCTCGTGCCCTGCAAAAAAGCACGCGTGAAGGTGGAACGCGCGCCGGATTGCGGGTCCGTTGAAATGCTCGCGCCGTTTAAGTTGGCTCCCGTTAAAACGGCTTGCGCAAAATTCACGCCCTGGATCTGTGCCGCGGTCAAGTCCACTCCGTATAGATATGTGCCCGAGAAATTGGCCTGCCTCATCGTGGCGCCGTGTGCGCTGGCACAGCCGCATGCGAACCCTTCGTAGTTGTTTGTACCGGGTCCCGAGCATTGACTTGTTGAGAGAGCCGTCTTGCATTTGCCGGTGCCCGCGGGATTGTTGCCGTAAAGGTTGGAGTAAGTCAAATCCACGCCACTGAGTTGCGCGTATGAGAGGTTTGCATTCTTTAGATGCGCCTGGCGGAGCGATGCGGCGTTGCTGATGCCGCTGCCTGTATCGTTGGAAAGAAACGCATTATAGAGAGAGGCGTTCGTCAAGTTTGCGAAGTTCAAATGTGCACCGAGCAGAGATGCGTATGAAAGATCGGCGCCAATCAAACTTGCTCCGTTCAAATTGGCCTGGCTTAAGTCGGCCTGCACAAATTTGGTTCCATTGAGATTGGCGCCCCCAAAATCGACTCCGTTCAGCTTGGCGCTCGAGAAGTCTTGGCCGGCGAATCGACCCCCACAAGCCTTTATGTCGGCTCCCGTCAAGTCCATATACCGCCAGTCGCTAAGAAATTCGCAATCCATCACGGCTGAACGGAACGCCAGGCGGCAATCCTTCCGGGTTCGATCAAAGGCGAGCGGGCCGGCTCCGAAGATCACGTTCTGACTGCTCAGATCGATCTGCGAAAAATCCGCGCAGGTGAGTGTCGCGTTCGTGAAGTAAGTCAGGCCTTGAAAGCGCGTATTAATAAAACAGGCCCCTTGCAGATTGGCGAAGCTAAAATCGGTCCCCATTGCCGCATTCGTGTTGTCGCTAATAACAGTCGCGCCCTCGAAGTTCGCGTTCGTGAGATTGGCGTAAGCAAAGTAGGGTGCGATGAGTGTCGCATTGGAGAAGTTGGCATTCGTCAAGTCTCGGTATGAGAAGTTGCCTTTTACGATCGTCTGCCCTCGAAAATCTCGACCGCTTGGCGGATTTACAGCAGGACACGATAACTGCTGAGCACCCGCTGACGGCGCAAGCAAGACGGAGAGGAGAAGTAGTCGTTTGAATCCTGTCCATGACATAACCCGCAGTCTCCTTTTCGGTTATTGATTGCTGTCCGTCCGCGAATTTAAAGACGTAAACGAAACAATTGAATTCTGGTCATTGGAGAACCCAGGTGAGCCAGCGTTGCCGTTCGGGCCCTTATTGGTCGCATTATTCTGACCGCCGGGTCCTGGACCGCCACCGCTTCCCGGCTGAGCGGGATATATAACGATGTTGCCCGCTGACAGAGGGGAAGAATTCACGAGTGCAATCCCAAAAGAAGGCCCCCCGTTTCCGCCTGCTCCTCCGCCCCCAGCGCCTCCTTGACCGCCATTCCCACCGCTTCCACCTCTCCCCGGAACTGTACCGCTGCATACGGGTGCTCCCAAAACTGTTGTCTGCGAAACGAAGAGTTGCGGTCCGGAAAATCCAAGCCCTCCAGGACCGCCGCTTCCACCCCCTGCTCCGGTACCTCCGTTGCCACCCTGACCGCCGGGTCCCGGTATCAGGGCATTGGAGGCTGCAAGTCCTGCTCCCGAAGATGCAAACAAAACCAGCGGGACTGAAGCACCACCTTGTTGCGCACCGGTTCCGCCGGGACCACCGCAACCGCCTCCACCTCCGCCGCCGCCTGCATAGCCATTACGATTAGTTCCACTACCGGTAAGCGCTGAGAAACCACCCGCTCCGCCTCCTCCACCCCCGCTTCCTACCTGCCCGGCCGCGCCGGTGCCGCTGAAATTCGGTCGCCAAGTTGTTCCCGCAAAGCTGCCTTTGGTATCCGCATTGGGTGCGCCGCCCTGCGTGCCGGGAGCGCCCATACTGCCATTACTACCGTTTTGACCGGTGCCGGCGTTGCCGCTCTTGCCATCGTTGCAAGCGCAGCCGGGCAATCCCGGTGGGCCGCCAACCCCGCCGAGAACGGAACTGCTATTCACGCCATTCGCGCCCGTACTGACCGGGCCATCCCGGCGCTCAGAGCAATCGCATACTCCGCGAGGGATATTGCAACTACTCGAAATCGGCCGCGTGTCGGCTCCCTTTCCTCCCCTCCCTGTCGAACCGGAAGGCGGGTTCGAAGCACAGGCGAGACCGCCTGCACCTCCGGTAGAGGCATTCCCAATCACGCCCAACTGACCTGCACCTGCGGACGGCGTGCTGCCGTTAGCCCCATTCCCGCCCTTTCCGCTCGCTATGACATTCTCACGGAGAACTAGACCAGCGCTATTGCTCACCGTGAAGGCTACACTCGCATCACCGGCGTTCACTGCGTTACTGCCCAGAATGACGAACCCATCGATAACTGTCGGCTTATTGACTCCGTTCGCCTGAATCGCAGGATTGCCTATAATAGTTGACCGGTATCGATACGGCGTTCCATCGAAGACGCAACTCCCGTAGAGGCTGATGCCATCAGCGACATTGATCGCGTTGCCTGTGCCGTATTCCCCGTAACGAACGAGAACGCCGCAACTTGCACCGCTGCAATTGGCAATTCCCTGCTGAATCGTTTTGCAAGGCGAAGTCGCGGTTTGACCACAACCGACGACGTCATTGCCTTGTGGGGACACATAAACCACCTTGACAAGCTGTGAGAGATCAGCGTTAGCACACCGGACCGTAGCCGTCGCAAGATTTTGAATAGAAACAAGGACCAGCGAGAGGAGCACCGAAAACCGGTTCGTCATAAACATCTCCCTAGGATTTCTTGGTTGGTGACGTGCCACACCCGTGACGTTGATGAATGTGACGTGAGCACTGGCGTTGACAGGCGACTGGGCTGAAAGGCAGAGGGCGAGTACGTCTGCACGTTTGAGCACTTGGGGGTTCCTGCCTTCGCTGCCTCCGAGCTGCCGTGGAGGGCCAAATTTACTGGGCACTCCAGCCAGACGGGTGAACGCAAACTTAGCCGCTTCTGAAGAACGAATCCTCGCCAACTCTACTTGTCGCCGTTCTAGGGTAACGAGTAGATTTGTCTATTAGCGAGCGCCTTCACGTCTCGCGAGTCTCCATCTGGAAAAAGAGCTTTGAAGCGATCAATCAAACTCTGGGGCAGTTGCAGTGCTTTGCTGTAAATGAACCACCGTACCGCCTCTGGAAAATCGCCGGTCACGGCCTGAGTACTGAGCGGTGTGAAATTGTCGCAATCGTCCGCGGGTGCCGTCAAGCCGCCTTCGTATTCCCAGTTCGGGTTCCCGGAAGGAACCAGGGCGCGCAGGTTGACGTTGGGGACACTCACCTTGTCACCGAAGGAGTTTTGGGGCAAGCCCGGCGGAAACAACCTTTCGAGCTCTGCGTTAGAGTTCCCGCCCGCGTTGATAAAAGCGCCGATAACCAGCAGTGGACGCGGGCCTGACACGCACGCTGCCTCCACACCTTCGCTGTTGTGGATCAGGTGGACAAAATGAACCTCCATGTCCGCTCGGTGGCCGTTCACAGCGTGCTCGGCCGGCACATGGAAGTGAAACTGTACCAGATCATAAGGGACCCCATTGAACAGGATCTGAGATGCGGAACCCGAAGGGAACGTGGCTTTCAATGTACCCCACTCCCGTGCCAGGAAGCGGCCGGTTTCATCCTCTTTGCCATAGGTATTGCCCAGACTCAGAGTCGGGACTCCATAGTTGAAGTCGATCTGCACCGGATTTGGACTGGGGACCGTGCTGGAAAGGGAAATGTTGACCGGGCTCTGTTGGGTAGGCGGAATAGGTTGTGCCGGGAGCGAGAGGCCCGGCAGTAGGCAGATTCCTACCGTGGCAAAAAGCCTGGCAGATTTCCCTGGTCGATTGCTCTTCGCGGTCATGTGTTCTCCTTCGCCCCATTAGTGCGAGCGGAACGTGATTTCGTACAAAACTTTTTGGGAAAGTTTTGCGAGTGGTTACCCTCCGCCAACCGGGGAACCCGTATGTTAGAATCTTTTGCGTTTGATATTGGGATCGGCGTGCGTTCCATTCCATCTGATTCCATCACTAGGCTTATGGGCGCCTTCCGTGAGGGGGACCGGGAGGCTGGGGCGGCCTTGGCTGACCTGTTCTATCCAGAGTTGCGCCGCCTGGCTGCCGCCAGGATGCAAGGCGAGCGATCCGATCATACCTGGCAGCCGACAGCCCTCGTCCACGAACTTTACCTGGAACTCGTCAAGGTGAAGGCATTCGGAACTTCCGGAGGGGATGCCGAGGAAGAACGCGCCGCGTTTCTTAAGCTGGCGGGCCACATCATGAAGCGGATGCTGGCGTATCACGCACGTCCCCTGTATCGAGGGGCGCAGCGGATCGTTGCGGAGGAGAAGGTGCTGCCGGCGATTACTGGCGACCAAGCCCTACAGGATGTCGAAGATGCGCTCTCGCGGCTCGCGAAAATAGACCCCAGACTTCGTACCGTGGTCGAGATGAAGGTATTCGAAGGGATGACCAACGAGGAGACGGCGCGCCAGCTCGGCTGTTCCCGGACTACCGTTGCGACGTGCTGGAGTTGGGCTCAGCGCTGGCTGCGGGAAGAGTGGGCCGGAAGCCGCGGGGGATGAACAGCGAACAGTGGCAAATGGCCTGGCAGCTTTTTAATGCCGCCCGGGAACTTCCCGCCGGCGAGCAAAGGGCCTTCGTCGAATCGGCCAGCACTGATCCGGAAATTGCGCAGCGGGTCTTCGAGGAACTGGACGCGCTCCGTAACGAGGAAGACGCAGAGGACCCGGAGCCCGCCGCCGTACACATCGACCGCACCGGGACACAAGTGGGGCGCTATCGCGTGGACAGGTTGCTGGGCCGCGGAGGCATGGGCGAAGTGTACGCCGCCTGGGACGCGGACCTCGGCCGACAGGTGGCGCTAAAGTTCCTGCTTCCCGGGTCCATTCGCGATGCTGCGGCGGTGAAACGATTCGTCCGGGAAGCCAAGGCGGCATCGGCACTGAATCACCCCAATATTGTCACGATTCACGAGGTGATCGATTCCATTTCCGGCCTGGCGATCGCCATGGAATTGGTAGAGGGCGAACCACTGAGCGGACTCCGTGGTTCCAAGCATGGCTGGCGAGAGGTAGCGCAAATCGGAAGTCAGGCGGCGGCGGCTCTGGCTGCGTTCGACCAGCAGGGCATCGTGCATCGCGACATCAAGCCGGAGAATCTCATGCTGCGGCCGGACGGAATTGTCAAAGTGCTGGATTTCGGCCTGGCGCAGGGTTTCGGTGGAAAGGGCACGCCGGCCTTCCAGTCGTCGATAGCCGGGCTGCCGGGCGGGACCCTGCGCTACATGTCGCCCGAACAACTCCGCAACGAACCACTCACGGGCGCCAGCGACGTGTATTCTCTGGGCCTGGTGCTCTACGAATTGATCGCTAACCGCCATCCCTTCGAATCGGAATACGCTTGGGAAACTGCCTACGCTATCCACACCCGGGACGCTCAACCGTTGTCGGCGGCAAATCGAGAGACGCCCGCGTGGCTGGGGGAGCTGATCGTTTCGATGCTGAATCGCGATGCGGCTCTACGGCCGTCGGCGCATGAGGTGGCGTCCCGCCTGGTGTATGAGAGGCGGGAAGCGGAGCAATCGAAGACCGCGCGGGCACGCGCGAAGAATTGGAAATGGATTCTGGCGGCCGTCGCGACAACGGCCCTCGCAGCCGCAGCATGGTCTTTCCACGATCTGCTGCCACGCTGGAAACCGAGAGCGGTGGAGTTCACCCGGTACCCGGGCGACGAGGACATGCCGAGTCTCTCGCCCGACGGTCAGTCGGTGGCATTCGCCTGGAATGGGCCGAATCAGGACAACTTCGACCTTTATGTGCGTGCGATTGGATCGACGGAGATCAAACGTATTACCACCAGTCCCCTCGATGATTTCAGTCCCGCGTGGTCGCCCGACGGAAAAACCATCGCATTCCTGCGGAAACCACGAAACAGCGGGTTCGCTGGCATTTTTCTGGTCCCGCCAAACGGCGGGGAAGAGCGCAAGATTGCCGACATTTCGTTAGACCGTTTCGATGCAACCGCGTCTCTGGCCTGGACACCCGACGGCAAGTGGCTGGTCTCGCCGTCAAGGGAAAGCGGGCAGGAGCCGGTTGGTTTGTTCCGGGTCTCGCCCATGGATGGAACGAAGCTGCGGCTGACCCGTCCGCCGCCCGGTCAAAGCGACCTTGCTCCTGCCATCGCGCCGGGAGGCAGGATGATGGCTTTTACGCGGTCGATCAGTGAGAGTGTTTATTCGATTTACCTGCTGGCTCTTTCGTCCGGCGTCATGGCAGCCGGCGAGCCGCAATCCGTGCCCACATTCCCCAATCTTCGCGTAGGCTCGCCGCAGTGGACGCCCGATGGCAAGGAGTTGTTGTTTGCCGCGAATCCGACGGTGGGTATGGCCATCTGGCGCATGCGCGCGCCGGCGAGCGGCGAGGTTTCTCACTTGCCCCGGCGTGAAATGTATGCGCAGCGCAGCTTCCGGATCCGCATTGGCCCGCCAGCAGCGGCCGCTCACCGGTTGATGTATGCGACGGAGGTTCAGCAGCGCAACATCTGGCGAGTGCCGCTCGGGAACCCAGGCGGGTTGGCACAGCCGCAGATGGTTGGCGCGACGAATGAAAACAATGCGGGCGCGCGGATTTCACCCGATGGGTTGCGACTGGCTTTCGAGTCCCTGCGAACGGGATCGACAGAAATATGGGTCGCCAACATCGACGGGACCAAGCCGCGCCAGTTGACGAATTTCGGGGGACCCGTCACGGGCTCGCCTGCGTGGTCGCCCGACGGTCAGCAGATCGCTTTCGATTCCCGCGCCGAGGGCCGGCCGCACATTTATGTCGTCCCGGCACAGGGAGGCCGTTCTGAACGCGTTACCGAGGCGCTGGATGAGAACTATCTTCCGGAGTGGTCGCACGACGGGCGGTGGATTTACTTCTGCTCGTCGCGTTCGGGGACCGTCGAAGTGTGGCGTAAGCCTGAGGCGGGAGGCACGGCCGAGCAGTTGACTCGGGAGGGCGGGTGGGCCCCCACCGAATCGCCGGATGGAACCGCCCTCTACTATCAGCGGCGCCGACTGCCCTCGGGCTGGTCGCTACGGCGGTTGACGCTGCAGACGCGAACCGACGAGGAAATCCTCCCGGCGGTCACCGAGCGCGCCTTCGAAGTGGCTGCGGACGGGATCTATTACGTTCCTGAAGAGTCACAAAACGGAAGATATACGATTCAGTTCTACGATCTGCGAACCAGAGTTTCCCGGCTGGTGACGCCGATTCAAAAACCGATGACCCGCCGTCTGGCGTTGTCGCCGGATGGCTCGTTCCTTTATTATTCGCAGCTCGATCGCTGGGGGTTAGATCTGATGCTTGTGGAAAATTTTCATTGACCGCCGATTCGAGAAGCAGGTAGAATTCGCGATCCCGTGCTGCCTCCGCCCTCGCTCCCGTGAATAGTTTCTCTTCGTTGCTGCGCAACAGCGCGATTAAGCGGCAGCCGGCACACCGGAGGCGCTCAAACAATTGCGCCGGTGGGCCACTCAGGGCGTTGTTAGATCTGATTCATGTCTCGGGATCTGACGTTGTACTTCAGTCATGCGAACCTTCCCCGCAGGAAGCGCACCACGTTCTAATCGAGAACTGCACAATGCGCAACAGGAGGCACGCCGATGTTGGCTCGAAAATCCGAGAAGGTCATCCATCCGAACGGGATTAGGAACGATAAACGCTAGGACTCTATCGGAAGCGGCTCGACGGAAAAGCCTCGAACCGACAGGAGACCTGCCACTTTCGATAGAGCCGTTTGAAGGAATCTCCGAGAAGTCTTTGCGCTATGGGATTTGAATTGCATTTTTCTGCAAATAAGACACTTGCGAGTAAGGCAACTGTGGCTGAATCCAGGTTGCCCGCGCGGAGA
>Ga0126381_100009716_pt1 | contig 10813 bp, 9 predicted proteins | sample PanSoiMetPlot_28_FD_96465 | JGI IMG/M metagenome (GOLD analysis project Ga0126381, IMG submission 96465) | Tropical forest soil microbial communities from Panama - MetaG Plot_28 | ecosystem: Environmental > Terrestrial > Soil > Tropical forest > Bulk soil | place: Panama | collected 2016-02-17
AGCCTGGACCGGTTGCGACATGACCTGCTGTGGACGTGACGGGCGGTTCTGTGGATGGGGCGGCGCGAGTGGGCGAGGAAAGGGCAGCGGACGGTGTCACTTGAGGTCAAGCGGCTGCACCTGGGAGCGACCCCCGGCGGCACCGAGGGGTTGCCGGTGCACGGCTTCGTGGTCACCTATCCCGGCGGCGCCGCCCTGGTCGACACCGGGGTCGGCGGGCCGCCCGACCTGATCCGGGACTGGGAAGTGGTCAACGTCACCGCCGCCGACGCTCTCGCCGGCCTGGGCCTGGTCCCCGCTGACATCGACCTGGTCATCAACACTCACCTGCACTTCGACCACTGCGGGCAGAACGCGGTGTTCAAGCACGCGGCGTTCTACGTGCAGCGGGCCGAGCTCGACCGGTGCCGGCGCGAAACACCCGCGCTGTATGACTGGTTCGACTTCCAGAACGCCAGCTTCGAGCTGCTGGCCGGGGACGCCGAGATCCGGCCCGGCCTGTCGGTGATCAGCACACCTGGGCACACCTCGGGCCACCAGTCCGTTCTGGTCGCCGCCGGAGACGGCGGCCCCGACCTGCTGATCGGCGACGCCGCCTGGACGCCCCGCCAGTACCTGCCCGAGCCCGGCCCGCTGCCGCCCGGCCAGGCCACCGATGAGGACTCCTGGCATGCCTCGCTGAACCGGATGCGCGCGCTGTCCCCGGCCCGGGTGCACTTCTGCCACCACACCGACGTCGTGCACGGCTAGCCCGCGTGGTACACGGCTAGCTTGCAGCCAGCCGCCGCGGGCGGGGTTGCCAACCGTCGTGGCAAGGGTAGATAGCTGCGCGGAGCTGTCGCTCTGTGTGCACTCTGACCGTCGGGTCAAGCACCTGGTTCGAACGGGCCCGGCTCGGAGAAGCCCTCGATCGATTCGACCTGTGCATAGTTCTCGGCGATGCTCTCAGGCGTCAGATGAGGATCGTAGAAGCCAGGTCCCATGACGATAGCGATACGTTGGATCGCCCCGGCTTCCACGTTGTAGATGCTGTTCGTGTCCGAGCAACCATCGCTTGCCAGCCACACGATCGCTGGCGCTACCGCCTCAACCGGCATGGTGCGCCTTCCCTCTGCTTCAGGCGTGCGGGATCCCGCGGCCGGGTGCATCCTCGTGTACGCGGAAGGCGAAATGGTGTTCACGAGAATCCCGTGCTCAGCACCTTCAATTGCCAGAATGCGCATTAATCCGACTACTGCGCTCTTGGCCGCCGCGTAGGTGGCTTGGCCACGCATTCCGAAGAGGCCGACGACCGACGTCACCAGGATGATCTTCCCGCGGCGCTGTGCGACGAAATGCGGCCAGGCAGCCTTCACCGTGTTCACCGGGCCGCCGAGGTGCACGCGCCAGTAGTGATCGAAATCGTCAAGGGTGGCGTCCTCGAATAGCTGGCTTCCGCAGATACCAGCGTTGTTCACGAGGAGATCGATTCTGCCGAAATGCTCGATGGTCGTCGCGATCAGGCCACTGGCACCTTCAGCGGTGGAAACATCACTGTCATTCGCGATTGCCTCGCCACCACGCGACCGAATGAACTCGGCCACCTCTTCCGCGACCGTGGCGTCCTTCCCGAAACCCGATACGTCAGTCCCCAGGTCGTTCACCACAACGCGGGCACCGCGTTCGGCAAGAAGTTCGACGTACGCCCGCCCGAGCCCGCGACCTGCCCCGGTCACAACCGCGACCTTCCCCTGCAACGAAATTTGTCCGGTCATGATGGCGACCCTCCGCGGGAGTTCAACTCCTCACCCTAGCCAACAACCGCTAGGCCTTGAGGTGTCCGGGCAACGGCACCGCCGCGCATATCGGCGGCTAGAGAGCGGCGTTTGACCCACGGTCGGACAACCGGGCAATGAGTTGCCTGAGTCCTAAAACCACGGTGCTTCCGTGGCGCGAATGCAGCCCATCTGCGGCGCCGTCGGGGTTAACAGGCCGCGCAAACCTTACGCGAGCGCATGACTAGTAACCCTTCGACAGCTCACCTGCGGCCTCCCGCTAAGGCTGCGCCACCAGCTCCGGAACTCACTGCAGCACCTGCCGCAGCCCGGTAATAGTCATCATCTAGCCTCAGGTCGACCGATCTGTAGCACTGCGGGAGGGATGCGTAGTGAAGCCCGTCGTGTTGGTACGTCCAGAGTTGCTGCCGTTCGCCGAATCGGTTCCGGCTCTTTCAACACCGGAGGAGAACGCAGCGTGACAGGCACCGCCGAGCGGACCGTGCAGCCAGCCACCGCCGCAGACGTGCAACCGCTCGCGATGGTCATGGCGCGCGCGTTCTATGACGACCCGCCATTCATGTGGATGATGCCCGATCCCGCGACCAGACTGGAGCGAGCGCGCCGGTTCTTCGCCACCCTGACCCGCGGCCAGGCGCTAGCGCACGGCGGAGTTGACGTCGCCCGTACGGGCGGCGAGATCGCCGGAGCCGCCATCTGGCTGCCGCCCGGCCACTGGCACGCTAGCCTCGCCGAGCAGCTGCGCACGCTGCCCGGGTTCGCGCGCGCTGTCGGCCGCCGCGGCGCTGGCGCGGCCAACGCCTTCGCGCAGGCGATGGCACGTGCTCACCCGCGCGAGCCGCACTGGTACCTGTACCTTATCGGCGTCGACCCTGCCTGGCAGGGAACAGGCCTCGCTGGCGCGCTACTGCGGTCCCGGCTGGACCAATGCGACCGGGACCGGCAGCCGGCCTACCTGGAAGCCACCAAGACCACCAGCGTGCCGCTCTACCAGCACTTCGGGTTCGAGCCCACGGGGTACCCCCAGCTGCCCAAGGGGGCGCCTCCCCTCACTGCCATGTGGCGGCCCGCAGCCGTAACGCCTCCGGCGTCCTAGCTCGGCCGCTCGACGGCTTGCGGCCCGCTACAAACCAACTGCAAAGCAGAACGCCGCGCAATTCCAGTCTGGCGGACGCGCCGGATCTGCCTCTGATGGTCGCGGCCGCTGAGGCCAGCCAGCTTGCGGAGGGAACGGGGTCGCCTGCCACGCAGCCGCCGCCCGGCTCGGTCAACTGTGCCTCAAGCAGGATCTGAGATCTCGTACGGATCCTTGTTAGCTGATCCGATATGACTGACCGGATGCAGATCGATCGGTTTGGGTGCAATGCTCAGAATTCGCCAAGTGCGATCATGCCGAATAGCCGACGCTGGCTGAGTGCCTGGGCCATGCTTGTGAACTGGCTGAGTGCCCTGCCCAGTCGGCTCGACCCACATTGGGTCGGCATCCAGTGCGGCATCAGAAGGCTGAGATGTCCCGAGAGAGTACCGGAGCGCGAGCGCGGTGCTGGTCAGACCCGATCTGCACAGGTTGACGCGAGCCTCAAATCCCTGCGTGTTCGTCGTTGGCGCGGCACGCTCCGGTACGACGCTGCTGCAGCGCATGCTCGACGCGCATCCGCTGCTTGCTGTCGTGAACGAGACGTACTGGTTGCCGCGCAAATACCGCGAGCGGACAGGGCTCACCCGGCAGGGGTATATCACCCCAGCGCTGTTCCCGCTGTTGCTGGAGAGCCCGAAGTTCGGACGGATGGGGTTGGGCGAAGAGGATCTCCGGCGGCTCGCCGGCGATGGTGCGCCGATCCGCTACGTCGACTTCGTTCGCCGGCTGTTCGACGACTACGCGAGGAGCCGCGGCAAGCGGCTGGCCGGTGACAAGACACCGGGATATGTCCGCAGGATGTCCCAGCTTCATGAGTTGTGGCCGGATGCCAAGGTGGTGCACATCATCCGCGACCCACGCGACGTGTGCCTGTCGATGCTCGATTGGTCCGGTGGTGAGCGCGCAGCCGGGCAGTTCGGGACATGGCAGTTAGACCCCACCGTGAGTTCGGCGCTCTACTGGCGCTACAGCGTTGCTATGGGCCGGGAGGCGGGTACGGACCTCGGGTCCGACCTGTACCTCGAGACGCGCTACGAGGACCTGGTCAACTCACCCGAAGCGGAACTCGGCCGCCTGTGCGCCTTCCTGGGCATCCCGTTCGACGCGGCGATGCAGAACTACTACGTCGGTCGGACCAGACCCAAGCCGGGGCGCAGCAGCAAGGCTCAGTGGCTTCCGCTCACGCCCGGGCTCCGTGACTGGACGACCCAGCTTGCCGCACCCGACATCGCCGCGGTCGAGGTCGCGGTCGGTGAGCTGCTGGGGGAGCTCGGGTACACGCCCGGAAGCAGCCGGGCAACGACAGAACTGCGCGCGCACGTCCGCGAGGTTCGCTTGGCCTTCACCGCGAACCTCCGCGTTGGCGACCGTCCCTTGCCGCGGAGCTGGGCGGCGTGATCCCGATCCTGCGTGCGCTGTGGCCGTATCTGCGGCCATACCGGCGCATGCTGACCCTGGCCCTGGCGGCCATGGTGGGGGAGACGGTAACGGCGCTGCTGGCGCCGTGGCCGCTAAAGTTCGTCTTCGACCGGATCCTGCTGGTCCATCAACACCACGGCAACTCGCAGCTTCGCGTTACGTTGGGTTCCCCTCAGTGGCAGCTTCTTGCGGTGATCACCGTGATCGCCATCGTGATCGCGGCTTCAGATGCCGTGCTGACCTTTTACGACTCCCAGCTGTCAGAGGTGGCGTCGCAGAAGGCGGTCTATGAGCTGCGCCGCACCTTGTTCGGGCACATGCAGCGTCTCTCCGTCGCGTTCCACCAGTCCGCGGATACGCGCCTCGGCGACCTGCTGCTGCGGCTGTCAGGCGACGTCGGCAACCTGCAGGACCTCGCCGCTGACGGTGTGTCGAACATCGTCACCAATGGTCTGACCCTGATCAGCATGGCGATCGTCCTTTTCTGGCTCGACTGGCCGATGGCCTTCGCTGCGCTCCTGCTCACTGTGCCCATGGCGCTCTACACCAGGCGCAACACCAAGATCATGCGCAGGGCGCTGCGGGCGGCGCGCCGCCAGGAGGGCCGGGTCTCCTCGGTGCTCCAGGAGAGCCTGTCCTATGTCAAGCTGGTGCAGGCGTACGGCCGCGAGGAGCACGAGGCGAACCGGCTGTCCGAGGCCAGCGCCCGGAGCCTGAGTGCGAACATCAGGGCGGCGACACTGCTCGCCCGGCTGACACCGTCGGTTTCGTTCATATCGAGCGTCGGGTACGCGCTGCTGACCGTCCTTGGGGTCGACCGTGTGATCGGCGGCCACCTGACTCCCGGCGAGCTGCTGGTTCTGCTCAGCTACGTCCGCAGCACCCAGTCACCGATACGTCAGCTCGCGAAGCTCTCGTACTCGGTCTCGAAGGCGGGTGCTGGTATGGAGCGGATCCAGGAAGTGCTCGACCTGGAGCCGACGATCCGCGAGAAATCGCGGGCGTTCCCGCTCCGGCTCTCGGGTCCGCCTGCGGTCGAGTTCTTCGACGTGACGTTCGGATACGCGCCTGGGCGTCCGGTCTTGCACGAGATCTCACTGTACGTAACACCCGGCGAACTCGTCGCGGTCGTCGGAGCAACGGGGTCAGGCAAGTCGACTCTGCTTTCCCTGCTCCCGCGCTTCTACGACCCGTGGGTCGGCCGGGTGTGCATCAACGGCTACGACGTGCGCGACCTGACGCTGAGCTCGCTGCGTGCGAGCGTGGGCCTGGTCCTGCAGGACAGCCTGATCTTCCGGACGACCGTACTCGACAACATCGCCTACGGTCGGCCGGACGCCTCGCGCGCGGAAGTGATCGCCGCGGCCGAGGCAAGCGGTGCGGCACTGGTGGCGGCCCGTCTGGAAGACGGATACGACACCATCGTCTCCGAGCGCGGCGCGTCGCTGTCGGGCGGCGAGAAGCAGTGCATCGGCGTCGCCCGCGCGATTCTCAAGGACGCGCCGATCGTCGTGCTTGACGAGCCGACCTCAGCAATGGACGCCCACACGGAGCGGCTCGTTATGGCAGGCATCCAGCGGCTGCTACGCAACCGCACCGGGTTCATCATCGCTCACCGCCTGGTGACCGTTATGAAGGCCGACCGTGTGGTGGTGCTTGACGAAGGGCGCATTGTCGAGTCCGGCCCGCCCAGAAGGTTGCTCGCCGACCGCGGTTCGCGGTTCGGCGCTCTTGCGCAGGCGCAGCTGATAAGCGGCCCGGATGCCGATGGCCCATCGGTCGGCCGACACACCCGCGGGCCCGGTCGCGACCAGGGCCGTTCACCTCCAGGAATGGTGCATCGACTGCCACGGTGAGGAACTCCCATGCCCCCGCTCACAGCCGGAGTTGCCCCATGAAACACCTCACGACCACGCATGCGAGCGTGACCGACCGCCATGGCCAGCTCGAAGAAATGCGTGTCCTAACACCAGATCGAACGCGTGCACTCGTCACGGGGGCAGCCGGATTCATCGGCTCCCGCCTCGTCGAGGCCCTGCTGAGCAAGGGCCACAAGGTCATCGGCCTCGACAGTTTCTCGAACTACTACGAGCCCAACGTCAAACGGGCGAACATCGCCGCGTCATTGAGAAACCCGCAGTTCACCTTAGTCACCGACGACCTCGCGACGATTGACCTCGGCAGCGTTCTCGACGGTGTCGACGTGGTGTTCCACCTCGCGGGCCAGCCGGGCGTGCGAACCAGCTGGGGCATCGGATTCTCGACGTACCTGCGGCAAAATCTCCTCGCCACTCAGCATCTGCTCGAAGCGCTGGCCCAGCGGCCCATTCCGACGGTCATGGCGTCGACCTCCTCAGTTTATGGCGAGAACGATGGCCGCCCGCTAACCGAGGACGCGCCGCTGCGCCCGGTCTCGCCATACGGCATGACGAAAGCAGCGGCCGAGCAGCTAATCGACGTCTACCGGCGCGACCGCGGCGTTCCGGTCGTGTGCTTGCGGTATTTCACCGTCTTCGGCCCGCGGCAGCGGCCGGACATGGCCTTCCAACGATTCGTCGACGCCCTAGAGTGTGGGCGGCCGCTGCACATCTTCGGCAGCGGCGACCAGATCCGCGACTTCACCTATGTCGACGACGTCGTCGCCGCGACAATCGCTTCAATTGGTGCCCCGTCGCCGGTCTACAACGTAGGCGGGGGTACCCCTGCCTCGGTCAACGACGCGGTAGCGCTGATGCAGCAGCTCACTGGGAGGCGCGGACAGGTCATACACACCGAATGCGCGCGCGGTGACGTCTACCGGACGTGGGCAGACACCTCACGGCTGCGCAACGAAGTGGGATGGCGGCCGCGCACGACTCTGGTCGACGGGCTCACGGCCCAGATAGCGGAGTACCGGCGGCAGCGTGACTTCGACAAGGTGGCGAGCTGAAGTGCGCCGCAATCGGCCGAGGCTGCTCGCCTACTCTCACGACGGTTACGGGCTCGGCCACCTCCGGCGGAACATGCGGATCGCCGCCGGCCTGCGCCGCCACCGCCCCGATGTCGATGTGCTGCTAGCGACCGGCGCGACCGCAGCCGATCAGCTGGCGGCCGCCTATGGCATCGCATGCGTCCGGCTACCGTCTGTCATCAAGGCAGGGCCTGGACGCTACGAGCCCGCCGAGCCCGGCGAGAAGTCGGTCGACGCCGTGGTTGCTCGGCGATCAGCCATCCTGGCCGATACCGTTGCCAGGTTCGCGCCGGACATCTTGCTCGTCGACCGCCACCCACGAGGGCTGCACCGTGAGCTCGACGCGGCGCTTGCCATACATCGGAGCCGACGGCCGCATACCCGCGCCGTGCTGGGGCTGCGCGACATCCTGGACGAGCCCGAGGCGATCCGGCGCGAGTGGGCCCAGCAGGAACTCGCTGGCGCGATCGAAGAACATTACGACACGGTCTTCTGCTACGGCGACCGGGAGGTGTACGACCCGGTGGCCGAATACGGACTCCCGAGAGATGTGGCGGACCGGCTGCAGTACACCGGTTATCTGACAGACGACCTAGTCGCGACCGATGCTGCAAAAATCCGCCGGGCTCATTCCGGCGGCGCTCGGCTGGCCGTCTGCACGCTCGGCGGCGGCCAGGACGCCGCCGGAATCGCCGAGGCATTTCTCGCCGCGATGCTGCACCTGCGCGAGCGGAACTGGCGAGGAGTCCTGATCACCGGCCCATACATGAACCAGGACGACGTCGAGGCGCTGCGCAACCACCCAGCAGCCGTCGACGTGGAGATCATCCCCATGTCGACTGATGTCCCGAGCTATCTCGCCGCCGCCGATGCCGTCTTTTGCATGGGGGGCTACAACACGACCTGCGAGATCCTCGGATTGGCCGTACCCGCCGTCATCGTCCCGCGAATCACCCCACGGCTCGAGCAGTTGATGCGGGCACAGCGCCTCGCTGATCGCGGCCTGGTGCACTGGCTGCATCCGGAGGGTCTGACCCCCCGCGTGGTCGCCGGGGCCCTGGCATATGTCGCCGACACGCCGCAAGACGACCTGGTAGAGCGGATGACCCTGCTCGCTCACGGCGGCGTGCACACCACCGCCGTCTTGTTGGCCGAACTGCTACCCCCCGCGGCGGCATTCTCCCTTGCAAAGGAGACGGTACATGCGAGTTCGTGATCACCCGCCGGGCCCGTCGGCCTGTCCGCTCCACCCGGCCGACGAGTCGACAGCGTGGCTGCTGTTGCTCCGCCATGCACCGTCGAGCTGGAACGACGAGGGGCGGCGCCAGGGCTGGGCAGACCCGCCACTCACGAAGGCCGCGGAGACCGCAGCCCGGCATTGGTCTGTCACACGTCCGCCGTGCCTCCGGGCAGCCGCGTCCTCGGATCTGCGGCGCGCGCGAGACACCGCACGCGTGATCGCCGAACACGCCCGCTGGCCGGAGGTTTCCCTGTACCGCGCGCTTTGTGAGCAGGACCAGGGCGCGTGGACTGGGCTGACGAAGGCGGAAATCAAGCGGCGCTGGCCGGGTGCGATGCGAGAGCGCCCGCGGCGGCCGCTCGGCGGGGAAACCGCGGATGCCGTCCTCGATCGGGTGCTCCCGGTGCTGTCTCAGATCGGATCGGACAACCGGGGCACGTGCACACTCGTCGTTACGCACAGCGAGGTCATACGGATCATCGAACGAGCCGTGGGTTCCGACGCCGCCGTGGTTCCGCCCCTCGAAGGCCGATGGCTGCGAGTCAACCTCCAGACTCGCGGCACCCAGTCGATCGCCATATTCGCTGCTGGCGAGCTGACCCCCGGCCGCCTCGCCCGGACCGCGGAGACGTCGGAGACCGTCAAGGCTGGAGTAGCCCGATGACGCGAGCTCGACATGCCGAGGCTCAGCGCATCGTTGTGTTGGTCAAGCGCTTCCCGCGCCTGTCCGAGACGTTCATCCTGAATGAGTTCCTTGAGCTCCGCAGGCAGGGCCTCCCCGTTGACCTCTTCGCGATCATGGATCCCAAGGAGCGCAGTGCCCAGTCGGAGGCGCTGGCTCTCGTCCCAGAAGTGACTTACCTGCAAACCGGCCGTCTGTGGGCCGAACTTCCCGCGGTATGGCGCGCCGCACGGCGTCACCCGTGGGGAACGCTGCGCGCGGTGGGGTGGACGGTCACCCGGCACACTCGGGCGGCAGCGCGCAACCTCCTTCACGCTCTTGTCCTACTGGATCGGCTGGCGGACGGGCCGTCGGCGCACCTGCACGCCCACTTCCTGCACTCACCTGCGGCGCTCGCGTTTATCGCAGCAAAAATCAGCGGCCAGCCGTACAGCCTGAGTGGGCACGCCAAGGACATCTACACCACGCTGCCAGAGAACCTGCGGATGCGGTGTGATCGCGCGCGCTTCGTAACTACGTGCACCGAGGTCAATCGCGCCTATCTCATCACCGAGCTTGGCCTGGCACCAGGACAGGTCCACGTGTGCCGCCATGGAGTCGACCTAGCCAGATTCACGATCCCGGCCCGTCAGCCACTCCCGGGGCGGATCGTGAGCGTAGGCCGGCTGGTACCGAAGAAGGGTTTCGACGTCCTCATCCGGGCCTGCAGCGACCTCCGGCAGCGCGGCATCGCGTTCGAGCTCGTCCTGCTGGGCGGCGGTGAGTTGCACGATGAGCTCCGGGCGCTCGCGCACGAGCACGGAATGGCGGACCGGGTCCGGTTGCTCGGCAGCCGCCCGCAGAGTGACGTCGTTGAGCAGCTTGGCGCAGCTGAGATTTTCGCACTCTGCCCCGTGGTCCTGCCGAATGGCGACAGAGATGGTATTCCGAACGTACTGCTCGAGGCGATGGCGGTTGGCCTTCCTGTTGTGGCCACATCGGTATCCGGCATTCCGGAAGTACTCAAGGATGGTGAGACCGGCCGTCTCGTGCCGCCGCGTCGGCCCGATCTGCTAGCCGACGCGCTGGCACAGCTACTCGCTGACCCGGCAGCGCGCACCCGCCTCGGCGAAGGCGGGCGACGTTTCGTCGAGGAGCACGCGTCATGGAAGAGCGCGATTGCACCGCTGTGCGCCCTGCTCGAGGGCGAACTGGCGCGACCGACACGCGAACCATGGGACCTTACCGTGAGCCGCCTAGGATGAACGTCCTCTACGTGTGTGCGGACCGAGGCATCCCGTTGCTCGGCGGCAAGGGCGCCTCCGTCCACGTACGTGAGGTGACCTCGGCGATGCAGGCCGTCGGGCACCGGGTTACGCTCGCCGTGCGCAGGATCGACTCGGGGAACGCAGCTCCCGCGGTGTATCAGGTTGAACAGCTCGAAAGCGACATCGAAGGCGCGGTTCAACAGCTGGAAGATCTCATCGTCGGCGACCGAATCGATGTTGTTATCGAGCGATACAGCCTGCAGTCCGGCGCGGCCCGGCGCGCGACCCGCCGCCTCGGGCTGCCGCTGACCCTCGAGGTCAACGCGCCGCTGGTCGAGGAGGCCACGCGCTACCGCGGGCTG
>Ga0126381_100009717_pt1 | contig 10812 bp, 10 predicted proteins | sample PanSoiMetPlot_28_FD_96465 | JGI IMG/M metagenome (GOLD analysis project Ga0126381, IMG submission 96465) | Tropical forest soil microbial communities from Panama - MetaG Plot_28 | ecosystem: Environmental > Terrestrial > Soil > Tropical forest > Bulk soil | place: Panama | collected 2016-02-17
CAGTCGGGCGACAAGACGCTTGCGCTCGAGCTCGAGCAGCGAGGTTACGGCGTCGTCGAAGACGCGGCTTGAGTGTTACGGAATATTGCCGATGAGTGCCATCGTCGATTTCCCGGTGAAGCCTGAGGCACGCCCATATCTGGAAGCGTTCGCGCGAGAGCATCCTCAGGCCGAGCCGGATTGGCTCGCTCGCTATCGCAACGGCAATCTCGCGCGCTTTGCCGAACTCGGCTTCCCTTCTCGGCGCAGCGAGGCTTGGCGCTATCTCGACCTGAGACCGCTCGAGCAGCGCGCGATGCTGCCGGCGGGGGCGCGGGCGTCCGCCGTTCCATCTGCGGCACGCGCGCAGATCGAGCAAATTGGATTGGCTGCCTCAACACATCGGCTCGTGCTCATTGACGGACGGTTTGTCCCCGAGCTGTCGCGCACTACAGATCTGCCGTCAGGTGTCTGGCTGAGGCCGATGAAGGCAGCCATCATCGAACGGCCCGATCTGGTCCGTTCCGGTCTCGAGCCGCAGTCCGGCGACAGCTCCCGGCCCTTTGCGTCGCTCAACGCCGCCTTTTTTGCCGATGGCTTTGTCCTCGATATCGCGCCGGGCGTCGTTGTCGACCGCCCGGTCGAGATCGTCCACCTGTCTTCCGGTGAGGCCCGCGGCGGCTCATTGCATACGCGCAGTATTATTGTCGCCGGTGAAGCCAGCGACGCGGTAGTGGTCGAGAGCTTTAGCGGCTTGGGCGATTACTGGCGCAACGATGTCGTCGAGGTCCGACTCGACACTGCGGCCAAACTCACCAGAGTTACACTCGTCGAAGAGGCTGCCGAGGCGGTGCATCTTGGCGAGGCGTTGACGACACTCGGTGCGGCTTCGCGGCTATCGAGCTTTGTTCTGTTGACCGGCGGCCGGACGGTTCGGCACGAAGCTAGTGTGCGCAGCAAAGGCAGGCAGAGCCATTGCGATCTCAACGGCGTCTTTTTGCTGTCTGGACGTCAAGAGGCGAACATCCTTACGACCGTCGATCACGAGGCGCCGGGCGGCGAAACCAGCGAAATTTTCAAAGGCGTAGCGACAGGACCCGCGCATGGTGCCTTTCAGGGCCGCATCACAGTTCGTCCCGGAGCACAGAAAGTCGACGCGCATCAGCTGAGCCGCAACTTGGTCTTAAGCCCACGCGCGGCGATCGACACAAAACCCGAGCTCGAGATCTATGCCGACGACGTCAAGTGCAGCCACGGCGCCGCTGTCGGTGATCTCGACGAGACGGCCCTCTTCTATTTGGCGACCCGCGGCATTCCGCGCGAGGAAGCGCGACGGATGTTGATCGAGGCTTTTGTTCGGGAGGCGGTCGAGCTGGTCGACCCGCCGGTAGTACGGGAGCACCTGCTGAAGCGGATCGCCCGCCGCTTGGGGAGTTTGGAGGATTAGGATGACGACCGCGAGTGTGAGGAGCATCTACCCGTCACCGGGCGGAATCGATCCGCGCCGGCTGCGGCGCGAATTTCCGATCTTTGCGAACAACCCCGAGCTGGTGTTTCTCGATTCCGCAGCCAGCGCGCAGAAACCGCGCGCGGTCATCGATGGTACCGCCGAGTACTACCGCACCGACTATGCCAACGTGCATCGCGGCGTCTATCGGTTGAGCGCTCGCTCGACAGAGCTCTATGAGGAGGCGCGAGACAAGGTACGGCGGTTCCTCAATGCCGCCGACCGGCGCGAGGTCGTCTTTGTGCGCAACACGACAGAGGCGATCAACCTCGTCGCACAGAGCTGGGGCCCGGCGTTTCTGCGCGACGGCGACGAAGTGCTGATCAGCGAGCTCGAACATCATTCCAATATCGTACCGTGGCAATTGCTGCGCGACCGGACCGGCATCCGTCTCGTCGTCGCGCCGATCGATACGACCGGCGGCCTCGATCTGTCCGCGTTCGAGGCGCGCCTGTCACCGCGAACCCGTCTCGTCGCGGTGACCCATATCGCCAACGCCACGGGCACCCTCGTGCCAGTCGAGCGGGTTGTTGAGCTGGCGCATCGGCACGGTGCCAAGGTTTTGATAGACGGCAGCCAAGCGGCTCCGCGGCTGCCGGTCAATGTCCAGGCGCTGGGTTGCGATTTCTATGCTTTCACCGGCCACAAGGTTTACGGACCGACCGGCATCGGCGTGCTCTATGGCCGGTTTGACGTACTATCGGCGATGCCGCCTTACCAAGGCGGCGGCGAAATGATCCTTTATGTCAGCTTCGAGAAGACCGAGTATCAGGAACCGCCGCACCGCTTCGAGGCCGGAACCCCCGACATCGCCGGCGCGATAGGCCTCGGCCTCGCTCTCGACTTCATCGAGGAACTGGGGCGGGAGGCCATCCTCGAGCATGAGGAGGCGTTGACCGGTTACGGTGTCGATAGGTTATCGCGCATTCCGGGTCTGCGGTTGCTCGGCGCCGGCCAGCGCCGGCTCGGCATCCTGTCTTTCGATCTCGAGGGTGTTCATCCGCACGATGTATCCCAAGTGCTCGATCAGCATCACGTCGCAGTGCGCGCAGGACATCATTGCGCACAGCCCCTGATGGAACGGCTCGGCCTCTCCGGCACGACGCGCGCCTCGCTCGGCGTCTACAACGACGAGAGCGACATCGATCGATTAGTCACCGCGATCGAGGCCGCACGGGAGATGTTCGTACGATGATCGATCTGCGCGAGCTTTATCAGGACATCATTCTCGATCACGGACGCCATCCGCGGAATTTTCGAAAGATCGATCATCCGTCGCATTTCGCGCAGGGCCACAACCCGCTCTGCGGTGACCGGATGACGGTGTACTTGGCCCTCGATGGCGACCGCATCTCCGATGTCAGCTTTGAGGGGCGCGGCTGCGCCATCTCGACCGCGGCGGCGTCGCTGATGACGGAGGTGCTGAAGGGTAAGACTATCACCGACGCCCGCGCCCTCTTTGCGCAATTCCATGCACGGGTCACCGGTGGCGAGCTGGAGGAGTTACCAGAGCCGCTCGCCGAAGAAATGGACCGGCTCGAGCCGCTAACCGGGGTCAAGGCCTACCCGGCACGAGTCAAATGCGCGACCCTGTCCTGGCACGCAGTTGAAGCGGCATTGAACGGCGGAGGCACGGGCACGACGGTCAAGACGGAGTAGGAAAATGGAGAGGGATCCGTTCGAGTTCGCATCGGATCAGCGTGAATCGGGGGAGCCGATTGAGCGCCCGGGGGGCGACGATGATCCGGCGCTGATGGCGCCCGTGCTGGAAGCGCTTAAGACCGTTCGGGACCCGGAAATCCCGATGGACCTTGTCGAACTCGGGCTGATCTACGAACTGATCGTTAAAAAAGGCGGCACTGTCTACGTCGAGATGACCCTGACGACACCCGCCTGTCCGGTCGCAGCCAGCATGCCCGGAGAGGTCGAGACGGCGATCCGCGCCGTGCCAGGAGTTTCCGATGTCCGGGTCAAACTTGTCTGGACCCCTCCTTGGACCCCGGATCAGATGAGCGAGGAAGCGAGGCTCGAACTCGGTATGCTGTAATTCCGGCCGAGCTGGGCGTCGGCTGTTAAAGAGCCTCACCTCGCCAGATCGGAGTGTCTCTCGAATAAATCTTGAATGGCTTGAACCGGCTGCGTCGGAGGACGAAGCTGCGGCCCCGGCTGCGTCGGAGGACGAAGCTGCGGCCCCGGCGGCGGAGGCTGCACTGATTGGGCATGCGTCGGGCGCCGGATACGCCTATGGCGAGTGGGTGCGGTATGCGAAGGCTGCGCCGCTGCACTCGGCGTCCCTGTCGCGATGGGGGCCGAGGTTTGCGACTCCGGCTTCGGTACCCATTCGTCGGGTGCCGCGGTATTGGTTTTTAGGTCACTGAAAAAAGCGCCGTTTTGAGTCTCGATCGACGCCCCACTTTTCATGGGGCGCCCTACCTGAACGCTTGTCGGGTCGCGCGTCAGACCACTCTGCACTGTTGGAACATTCTGGTCTGCGCTGTTGACCGCCGAACGGGAGACGGGGTTTACCGGCCGACGTTCCAGGAAGAAGAAACCCGCGCCAAAAAATGCACCGATGATCCAGATCGCGATGAGGCCAATCGAAATTAGGTAGATAAGCGGGCCGAGCGACCCGCGCAGTGCTAGCGCTCTGCGGAGAGCCGCAAAGGGCCGGTGTCCGCCACGGAGTCGGGCGAGCGTTAGGGGGCGATCAGTGCCAAACGCAAACATATGGTAAATTCTAGATACTGGAGCCCGACTGTCCGAGAAGTTCTCTACCGACATACAAATTACACGATGTTTGGTTCTCCGCTGCGTCAACAGATCCGGCAGCGTTAACGAATCGAAGAGCGGTTCTGCTCACCCATCGAGCGCCGACTGCAAGTCGGCAAGTAGATCCTCCGGTTCCTCGATTCCGACAGATAGACGAAGCAGATCGGCAGGGACGGGGCTATCGGCCCCTTCGACCGAGGCGCGGTGCTCGATCAAACTCTCTACGCCCCCGAGCGAGGTCGCCCGCTTCCAGAGTTCGACGTGGGAAGCGGTAGCAATCGCCGCCTCGGCGCCACCCTGGACCCGTATGCTCAGCATACCGCCGAAGCCGCCGGCCATCTGCCGCGCCGCGACCTCATGTCCCTGATGTCCCGGCAGTCCCGGGTATAGAACCTCGACTATTTTCGGATGGTGCGAAAGCGCCTCAGCGATGTGTTGCGCCGAGCGACAAGCCCGCTCGACACGCGGGAACAACGTCCGCATGCCGCGTAACAGAAGATAAGCCTCGAACCCCCCCAAGATCGCGCCACCGCTGCTACGCGCCGCACGAAGGCGCGCCCAAAACTCGTCTTCGCGAGCCGTCGTTAACGTCCCGGCGATTACATCGCTGTGGCCGTTGAGATATTTTGTTGCTGAATGCATGACGAGGTCGGCCCCGAGCGCCAGCGGCCGGGTCAGAACCGGTGTCGCCGCGGTACTATCGACAGCGAGCAGGGCGCCGGCATTGTGGGCGATTTGCGCAGCGCCGGCAATATCCGTGATCGACCATAGCGGATTTGCCGGTGTCTCGATCCAGAGCAGACGGGTGCGGCCCGGAAGCATCGCACGACCCAGAACGTCGAGCGAAGTCGTATCAACGAATTCAGCCTCGATCCCCCACGCGGCTGCGAAATTCTTCAACCAGCCGCGCAACCCCCAATACATCACCTCTGGGGCCAAGACATGTGCGTCGCGCGGAAGCGAATAAAACACCGCCGCCGCTGCCATTCCGGAAGAAAACAACAATGATGCGGCGCCTCCTTCGAGGGCGGTCAGCAAGGCCTCCGGTTGATCGTAAGTCGGATTGTCGGCGCGCCCGTAGCTTCGCCCGCGACGATATTGGTTATCTGGATCGCGGAGAAACGTCGTCGCGGTATGGACCGGCAGCACGAGTGCTCCTGTCAAGGGGTCGGTTGAGCCTAGCGCCTGCGCCGCCACGGTGGCGGGATGAAGTGGTTTCCTAGTCATTCCGCTTCCGCTGAGGCGGTACGCGCCTGGGCAACGGCGTGGATCTGGTCGCGCAGAGCCGGCTCGGTTCCAAATAGGCGATGTAGGTCCCGGGCCGCTAACGTGAGGAGCTGACAATAGCCCAAGGCCACGACGTCGGCATTGCGCCGATCAGCAACGAGGAGGGCGAGCTCGCCAAAGAAATCGCCGCTGCCAAGATGGACGGAGGTGGGCGAAATCCGCACCTCGACGGCCCCCGAGGAGATGAAATACATCGCATCACCGCGCTCTCCCTTACGGATTATGACCTCGTCGGGAACAGCCAGACGCGGTCGCAACATCCGCGCCACCGAGCGCCGCGATTTGCCGTCCAACGCCGCGAACATCGGGACCCGCCCGACCAAATCCTCGCGTCTGAGGCCAAGATCAAGCGTCGGCCGCACCTCGACAGCGCGCCGACGCGGCCGCAGTTTGCGCTGCAAATCCTCATACATGTCCTGATTGATGATCGACTCGGCGCGAAGGCGCCCGTATCGCTCTTCCTCGAGCCGCGCTGCGGTGCGGGCGAGGAACTGCAATTCCAGCTGACGCGCGTAGGTTGGGTATTGCAGCTTGAGGGCGGCAATCGCGCGATCGATTTCAGCAAAGCGACGATCGAGGTGGCTCGCCATCACCGCCCTGACATCTGCGCCGAACACCTTTTCGACCTGGTCGCGGTTGAACCCGATGACGTTTTGCAGCACGAAGCGAGCCGCGAGCTGGACCTCGAAACGGTCCCCAAGGACCCGCGCAAGCGGTCGGGCAATACCGAACCGATGATGGATTGCGAGTAACAAGCGCGAGGAAGTGTTGAAACCCAAAATTCGTGCTGCCGCCTTCTGATAGCCTTCGACGCCGTCGCTGCGGGCGCCATCCCGCAGTCGCGCGGCGTGGGTGAGGAGGCTCGCGGCAACTCTTCGCGACACTGTCCTGCTTTCGAAATAGTCGAGGCAGAATTCCTGTTCGCGATCCGCCACCACAAAGAGGGCTACTCGCTCACTGAGTTCCGGCGAGAGCGGAGCATCCTCGAAAACCGTCTCGCCCGGATCGCGGGCGTGGCCGTCGTAGACCTTTGCAACCTCGGCGACGATCTCCGGCGAGATCTGATGCTGGCGCCCCACTGTTTCGATCTCCTGCGGGATCGACGAGAGCGAAAGGCCGATGACTCGCTGGTTAACCGCTGCTTCCAATGGCGCCAGGCTGCTGATCTTTAGGAGACGCATCAGCGGCCGCATCGTCGGCGCGGTGACGAGTAGCGTAAACAACACAAAGCCCGTGGCGAGAATGCCGACGAACTGGCGGATCTCGGGAGGGAGTGCGTCGTTTTCGGTCGCGGCAAGCGCCAATGCGAGAGAGACCGCACCGCGCATTCCGCCCCACAACATGACGAGTTTATGATTCTTGTCGATCGGCCTTGCGATCCCGGCGAAACTGAGCATCGGGATCAGCCCGTAAAGCGTCAGCGCCCGCGCCAGGAGCGCCGCGACGACGAGGACACAAAGGAGGGCAAAATCGCTCCAGCTCGCATTAGCTAGGAGCCTTGGCGTCTGCATCGCAGCGAAAAGAAAGATCAGAGAGCTGGCCCAGAACGCGAGTTGTTCCCAGGTGACGACGAGACTTTCCCAATTTGAGGGCGACAATCGGCGCCGCCCCCCCGCGCTGACCGCGAGCGCCGCGGCGGCGACGGCTACAACGCCAGAAACGTCGAGATAATGGTCACAAACGAAATAGATGACATAGGCGAAACCGATAGTCAGCGTCGCCTCGGCCAAGCGGGTCGCGCGCAAGATCGGGATGATTAGGGTGATTACCCAGCCCGCGACATAACCGGTGACAAGGCCGCCACCAAAATCGCGCAGGAAACTTATGAGCCCGGCGAGCGGGGTCGCCGGACGATCGCCAGCGAGCATCGAGACGGTGAGTGAATAGATCGCGATCGCCGCGGCATCATTGAAGAGGCTCTCACCTTGAACCAAGGTCGACAGCCGGCGCGGGGCTCCGATGTCACGAAAGATCGCGACGACCGCGACGGGATCCGTTGTCGCAATAATTGCTCCGAGGACCACGCAGGCGAGAACGCCAACCGGGGAAATCGGCCATAAGGCGAGCCCGACAACAAAGGTGCAAACAATGACGCCGATGACGGCGAGCAGAAGAACGGGCGCGACCTCGTCGCTCAACTGGCGGACGTCTACATTGAGGGCCGCCTCAAACAGCAGTGCCGGAAGAAAGACGTAGAGAAGAGATTCGGCGCTGAGCCCGAAATTATGGAGCCAGCTGACGACGTCGCCAATCGCGCCTACCGGGGTGTACGGATACGGAAAATTCGCGACACCTCCAATTGCGATTCCGACAAGCGCCAGCAGCACGGCATAAGGGATCGAGAACCGCTCGGCTACCGGCAGCAACAAGCTGACGAGACCGAGCAAGGCCGTGACAGAGAAAACGGTCTGCATCGTATCGGTCATAGGAGGCCCGTCAGACCCTAGCGACGACTACCTCCGGCTACAAGGTGAAGAACGCCATGCCGAGCTCAACCGGATTCCGGCGATGATTGACCGGCACGCCGAATTCCCGGTAAGCCTTGTTCGAGGGCGACAGTCGCATGGGCGGAAGCGGCGGTTTTATCGATAGCAGATTGCAGTCCCGATGATCGCCCGCCGAGCATTTGTCTCGGGCTTCGCCCTTGGATGGATCAGCTGCTCAACATCTTCCCTCGGTGCCGAACTCCAGAGGTTTCCGACGTCGGAACTGACGATCGTGAGTGTGACCGGTTCACATCGGTTCAAGATCGAGGTCGCCGAAACACCCGCTCAAATGACCCAAGGCTTGATGTTCCGGACGAGCCTCGCCCTAGATGCTGGAATGCTGTTCGACTACAAAGAACCCACCACGACGACGATGTGGATGCGCAACACGTTGATCCCCCTCGACATGCTGTTCGTCGACGAGCGAGGGCGGATCGTCAACATCCATGAGCGCGCGGTGCCTCAATCACTGGACATAATTAGCTCGACCGCGCCTGTCCGCGCCGTAATCGAACTGAACGGCGGCACCGCCGCGCGTCTGGGCATCGCCCCGGGGGACCGCGTTGTGTACCCAGCCTTCGGGAGATGACGATGAGCCGGCTGAGCCTGGCCGACGACCGCGGAGCCGATCGGAGGATCTAATGGACCAAAGCGAAATTACCGCGGCGGCGCAAGAATTCGAGCTAGCTCGGGCGCGCGGCGAATATTTTCCCAGGGCATGGTTTGACCGGCTCACGATCCATGATGCCTACCGCATATTGCTGGCACTGATCAGTCGACGCCGCGGCGAGGGCGCGCGCCGCGTCGGCTGGAAAGTCGGCCTGACCGCGCGAGCAATCCAGCAACAATTTGGGGTGCACGAGCCGGTCTTCGCATGTCTTTTGGCGGAGGGCTTAGTCACGTCGGGCCATGTCTTTCGCCGGGACGAGCTGATCGAGCCGGGCTTCGAGAACGAGCTGTGCATCGTTGTTGATCGCGACTTGCCGGCCAATGCCACGCGCTCGGATGTTGCCGCCGCCGTCGCGCAAGTGTATCCGGCTTTCGAGGTTATCGAGACCCGTGGCGACTTGCCGGGGCAGCTTGCTTTGGCGCTGACCGATAACGCGCAACAAAGGGCGTTCGTGCTCGCGGAAGGGGTAGGTCGCGACGATTTGCCGGAGCTGAGTGCGGTTACGGTGCGGGTGCGGATCAACGGCACCGAAGTGGCGACCGCAACGGGTGATGCGGTGCTGGGGCATCCCTACAATTCGGTGGCGTGGCTTGCCTCCAAATTGGCTCAGTTCGACGAGCGGATCTGTGCCGGGGATTACATCATGACCGGTTCGTTCACCCGGCAATTTCCGCTCAATCGTGGCGACCGCATCGAGGCGGTGTTCGATGGCATCGGAGCGGTCGCCGCCAGTATTGTATGACGCTGCTGCCGGGTTCCCGTGAATTAATAAGCACAGAAACGGCTCGACGGAGCCCTCACATTGCCGAATCTAGAGGAATTCGCCGACGAGTTCCAAGAAGACATCGAGCCGATCGTGGTGTACCCAATGGCCGGCATTTTCGACCTCGACCACCTTGACGTCACGAAAATGCCGCATCCGGCCATCCTTGCGCGGATCGGACGCCCAGCTCTCAGTGCCGTAAACGAGAAGCGTTGGGCAGCTGATGCGTCGCCATAAATTCTCTATATCAGCTGCGGTCATTTCATAGGGCGGGTTGGCCCTAACGTAATTGTCGAACTTCCAGCTATAAGTGCCGTCTTCGTTCTGGTTGACCCCGTACTGGGTAAGGTGCCGCGCCTGCTCCGGCGACAGATGGCGGTTGGCCTCCTGCATACGCCTGAACGCGTCCTCGAGCGAGGCATAGCGGCGGGGCAACCGCCCGGAAAGCGCGCGTTGTTCCGCGATCCACTCCTGCATCCGTTCAGCAATATCACGTTTCGACCATTCCGCGAGCCGTCTCGGAGAGGCTCCCAGACCCTCAATTGCAACCAATTGTCTGACGCAATCGGGATAGATTCCCGCGTAGCGCAATGCGATCACGCCACCGAGGGAATGCGCAATAATGCTAACCGGGGCTAGTTCTTGCTGATGGATCAGCTGAGCCAGATCATAGACATAGCCGGCGATCGAATAATCGCCGTCCGGAGACCATTGGCTGTCGCCGTGGCCGCGTAAATCGGGTGCCAGGATGTGCCAGTCGCGGCGCAGCGCGCTGGCAACCCAGTCCCAATTGCGGCAGTGATCACGTCCGCCATGGACGAGCAGTAGTGGCGGAGCATCAGGATTGCCCCAATCGACATAATGCAGGCGGAGACGCTGCGAGAAATAGATTCGCGACGTTGGTCCCGAGCCGTCGAGTGCCATTCCGTAATGCCCCGTCGGTTGCTTGCGGCGGGGCCGCGAAAATTAATACCGGCTCGCCGGGAAGCAAAGTCGCGCCCGGTATCTAGGACGTCAAGACCCCCGCGCGATCGAGGCGACGGGGGTCGTTGTTGCGAAGCTGACCTTCGCGCTCGAGCCTAGAGGTCGAGCTATGTCTTGGACTTTAAACCTGGTCGCCGATGCCAAGTGGTCGGCAACTGCATCTGTCCGGGTGGCGTCATGTCTGCGGCACACCCTCCTCGCTAGTTGACGACACTGGCAATCTAAGGACGCTTCTCTCGTTAGGTCAAGCAGAAATTCGTCGGTTTTTTACCGATCGGCCGATCGGTAACCCGGTTATACTTTGGCGATCACTACCCAATTCAAGTGTAAACTTTCTGGTCAGGGGCAACGACCGGGTCATCGCGAC
>Ga0126381_100009718_pt1 | contig 10810 bp, 10 predicted proteins | sample PanSoiMetPlot_28_FD_96465 | JGI IMG/M metagenome (GOLD analysis project Ga0126381, IMG submission 96465) | Tropical forest soil microbial communities from Panama - MetaG Plot_28 | ecosystem: Environmental > Terrestrial > Soil > Tropical forest > Bulk soil | place: Panama | collected 2016-02-17
AAGCAGGACGGCACGCCGATCAATGAGCTGTCGCTCATCGCCTTCCCGACCCGCGAGCTGTTTCAGCAAAAGATCGACGATTTCCAGTTGATCATTTTCGATCGGTACGCGCGTCAGGGCGTGCTGCCGATCATCTATTTCGACAACATCACCCGGTACGTGCGGGACGGTGGCGCGGTGCTGGTCGCTGCCGGTCCTGATTATGCAAGCTCGACCAGCATCTGGCGTACGCCGCTGGATGCGATCTTGCCGGCCGAACCCAGCGGCAACATCACTAATCGAGCTTTCCGCCCCGAACTCACCGACCTTGGCCAGCGCCACCCCGTCACTCGCGGTCTTGACGGCGCCGAAAACAATCCGCCGCATTGGAGCGAATGGTTTCGTGTTGTCGATACCCGCAGCGCGACCGGCACCACGATCATGCAGGGTCCGGATGCAAAACCGCTGCTCGTCCTCTCCCACGAGGGTGAGGGCCGGGTCGCACTGCTGCTGTCGGATCACATCTGGCTATGGGCCCGCGGCTTTGAAGGCGGTGGCCCACACCTCGATCTGTTACGGCGCCTGTCGCATTGGCTCATGAAAGAGCCCGACCTGGAAGAGGAAGCGCTACGGTTGAGCGTCACCGGTCACGATCTTCTCGTCCATCGGCAAACGATGGCCGACCAGGTCGCCGATGTGACGCTGACCTCGCCTGCGGGCGCAACGCGCACGCTCAAACTGGACGCGAAGCAGCCGGGCGTTTGGGAATCCACCGTAAGTGCCAACGAGCTCGGCCTGTGGCGCGCCAGCGACGGCAAGCTCAGCGCTCTGATCAATGTCGGACCGGCAAATCCGCGCGAATATTCCGAAGTGACCTCGACCACGCAGGTCTTGGCACCGCTAGCTAATGCCACCGGCGGTGACGCGCGGCGAATTGAAGACGGCGGCGGATTGAATGTGCCGCGCATCGTCGCGGTGCGCTCGGCCGATACCTATAAGGGCGACGACTGGCTCGGGTTGAAGATGAGCAATGCCAGCGTGGTCCGCGGCGTCGGCGTTTTGCCGGTCTTTGCCGGCCTGCTCGGCTTACTTTTATTGCTCGGTAGTATTGCCGGCACTTGGGTGCGCGAGGGCCGCTAGCGGCTCAGTCCGGCCGTATCGGTCCGGAGATGCCTTCAAAAGCGCCTTCCGCCAATTCCGCAAGCAAGAGCCGCGCTGGATCGACCGGTCCAGGCATGGTCGCGCGCCCATTTGGAATGGGCTTGAAGCCGCATTTCTCGTAATAGGCTTCGTCGCCGACCAGAATGACGAGGCGATGCCCCTTGTCCTTCGCTTGCTTGAGTGCGCGCTCGATCAGGGCTTGCCCCACTCCGCGATCGCGAAATGCCGGCTCAACTGTGACCGGACCAAGCAGCAGCGCCTTAGCCTCACCGATGCGAATGGGCGAAAGCCAGACCGAGCCGACCAGCAAGGTCCCGATTCGGGCCGTGAAGGACAATTCGCGAATGTGCTCGACCTGCTCGCGCAGCCGGTATGCCGTTCTGGCGTAACGTCCCGGACCGAACGTGCGTTCGTGCAGGCGCTCGATCGCGACCGCGTCGTCCGGGGCTTCGGGCTCGATCCTCACCGAAATCTCATTCATCGCGCCGCCGCCTAGCATCCCGCTCTGCTAACGTCCAGTTATCACCCGGCGCGATGGTCTATCGCGTTCCTCGATAATCATTACATTGGATGCTTAAGAATTGGAGAGACCGATGGGCTTACTCGTCAACGGCGCCTGGCAAGAGGACATTTCCCGCACCAAAGAAGGCCGATTCATCAGGCCGGCGCCGGTTTTTCGAAATTTCGTAACCCGCGACGGCGGCCCTGGCCCCACCGGCCAAGGCGGCTTTGCCGCCGAGTCCGGCCGCTATCACCTCTATGTTTCGCTCGCCTGCCCGTGGGCGCACCGCACGCTGATCTTCCGCGCGTTAAAGAAGCTCGAACCGGTCATTTCGGTCGCAATCACCGAACCGCTCTACGGGAAGACCGGATGGGAATTCGGCGCCGCGCGCGGCGGCACTCAGGACACTGTGAACGGCAAAGCGACGCTCGCCGAGATTTATCTGATCGCTGACCCGCATTATACCGGCCGCGTCTCGGTCCCTGTGCTGTGGGACAAGAAACGGCGAACCATCGTCAATAATGAATCCTCGGAGATCATCCGCATGCTCAATTCGGCGTTTGATGCCTTCACTGACGTACACGCTGACTATTATCCGGTCGCGCTGCGGCGCGAGATCGATACCGTTAATGAAATCATTTATCCAAATATCAACAATGGCGTCTATCGCGCCGGTTTCGCGACAAGCCAGGAAGCCTACGAAGAAGCCGCCTGCGGCATCTTCGAGACTTTCGACAAGCTTGAGGAGCGGCTCGCGCGGCAGCGTTATCTGGTCGCTGGCCAAATCACCGAGGCAGACTGGCGGCTGTTCACCACGCTGGTGCGGTTTGACACCGTGTACTACAGCCACTTCAAGTGCAATCTGTGGCGCATCGCCGACTACCCCAATCTATGGAATTACACGCGCGATCTCTACCAGATGCCGGGCATCGCCCAGACCGTGAGCATCGATCACATCAAGCGCCATTACTATGGCAGCCAGCGTCAGGTGAATCCCACCGGCATCGTGCCGATCGGGCCGTCAATCGACTTTGCCGCTCCGCACGATCGCAATCGTTTCGGCTGACATGAAATGACGCGCGCCCCGCAAAATCGGAAATTGCCGTGGTTACCACGTTTCGGAAGCGCTGCGGCCGGTCATGACCTCGGCAATACGCTCTCGCGTGGCGCGTGAAGTTTCGGCGGGCAAATCCTGGATGGCAAAAAAGCCGTGCGCCACGATTTCGTGGTTTGGTTTGGGCGGTGCCGTCTGCTGGAACGACCTCACCACATAAAGCGCAACATGGTCGCGCGATGAGATCCGGCGATTGAAATAAATTGCATGGAGCACCGGTGCGCCGTCCAACTCGATATTGCCTTCCTCGCGCAATTCGCGCGCAAGCGCGGCAAGCAGCGTTTCTCCTTTCTCCACTCCGCCGCCCGGGAGATGCCATCCGGCGACATAGGAGTGCTTGACCAGGAACACGCGGCCTTCGCCGTCAAAGACCAAGCCGCGGACTCCGACTGTAAGGCCGCGTGAAAATCGCCAATAAATGTGGAAAAGCACGCGGATGAGCGGCTCCAGTCGACGACGGACAGTGCTCAACGGCATGCTGCGATCCGCTTTGCGATCCGGGGCTGGCCTGATCAATTAGAATGGCTCTAAAATAGCCGTCTTCGCCGCCCAAAACACATTAGTCCGACGGGGAAATTCTTTGAAACGATTCGCTGATCTCAATGAGCAGGAAATTCTTGCGCTCGCCATTACTAACGAGGACGAGGACAGCCGGATCTACCGCTCATTTGCTGACCGGCTGCGCGGCGGTTATCCCGAAACCGCGGAAATGTACGACAGAATGGCTCTCGAGGAGATCAATCATCGCGACATGCTGCTCGAATTACATCGCAAGAAGTTCGGCGACTTTCTGCCCCTGATCCGCCGCCAGGATGTGAAGGGATTCGTGCCGCGGCGGCCGATTTGGCTGAACCGAACACTGAGCATCGAGGCGACCCGCAAATTTGCCGAGGAGATGGAGTATGAGACGGCGCGGTTTTATCGGCGCGCCGCCGAAACAGCGCGCGACGATTCGGTCCGGCATCTATTGCGCCAGCTCGCCGCCGCCGAAGACAAACATGAATCCCTCGCGCATGAGCTCGGCCAAAAGATCACGCCGCGGGCGCGCGAAGCCGAAGACCACACCGCACGGCGCATGTTCGTGCTGCAATATGTCCAGCCCGGACTCGCCGGGCTCATGGACGGGTCGGTTTCGACGCTGGCGCCTTTGTTCGCCGCCGCCTTCGCCACCCGCAACACCTGGTCGACATTTCTGGTCGGGCTTGCCGCTGCACTTGGCGCCGGCATCTCAATGGCCTTTGCCGAAGCGCTTTCGGACGACGGCTCGCTCACGGGGCGTGGTGCGCCCGTGGTCCGCGGCGGCGTGACGGGCGCAATGACGGCAATCGGCGGGCTCGGTCATGCGCTGCCTTACCTCATTCCGCATTTCTACGTCGCGACGTCACTCGCTTGCGCCGTCGTGGCGATAGAGCTCGCGGTCATTGCCTGGATCAGGACTCACTACATGGACACGCCGTTCCTTCAGGCGGTATTCCAGGTCGTGGTGGGCGGCGTGCTGGTGTTCGCGGTCGGTATCCTGATCGGCAGTTCATGATTCATTGTTGCCCCTCGGCGGTCGCGGGCGCCGATCATCGCCGCTGAGGCGCCACGATGTTTACACTTGCGCATCTGTCGGACCTGCATTTGGCACTGATGCCGAAAGGGTCCGAGCTCGCGAGCAAGCGGGGCCTCGGCTACATCAATTGGCAGCGTAAGCGCAAATTCATCCACCGCCCCGACGTGCTGGCGGCGATCACGCGCGATTTACAGATACGAGCCGCCGAACACGTTGCCGTCACCGGCGATCTCACCAATTTCTCCCTGCCTAGCGAATATGCCTGGACGAGACGATGGCTGGAATCGATCGGGCGGCCAACCGACGTCACCGTGATTCCAGGCAACCACGACGTCTATGTTCACGGTGCGGAGGAGTCACCGGGGAAGTTCTGGGCCGATTACATGCGCGGCGATGACGCTCTCGAGCGCTTTCCATTTGTCCGCCGTCGCGCCGACGTGGCGTTGATCGCGCTTTCGACTGGCGTGCCGACCGCTCCGTTCCTGGCAACCGGGCGGCTTGGCCAAAGGCAGCTCGCGCGGCTCGCCGAGGCGCTCGAACAAACGCGTGGAAGCTTTCGCGTTGTGCTGATCCATCACCCGCCGCTCAGTCCGGCACGGCGTTTTTTTCGGCGCCTCGTCGATGGCGCGGATTTGCGGCGAGTACTGGCTGAAATGGGCGCCGAGCTTTTGCTTCACGGCCACGATCACCGGCGGTCGCTCGTATGGCTCCAGGGCGCGGGCAACAAAAAAATTCCGGCCGTTGGAGTACCGTCGGCTTCGGCCTATGCGAAATATGCACACGAAGATCCGGCCGGTTACAACATATTTCGGATCGAGGGCTCGTCGGGTGACTGGCGGTGCGAGACAGTTTCGTATCAGCGCGGCGCAGACGGTGTGATACGCGAATGCGCACGCTTTAGGATCTATTGAAAGCCGGACCGATCAGCCAGGCGACAATACGGCTGCCAGCACGAACAGGGCCACCACGCCGGCGAGGAATCCAAGCGCCAACACCGCCAGTGTCCGCCAGCGGCGACGCCAGCGGTAGTGCCGCGCCATCTTATTGGAAATCCGCGCCAGCAGATCGGGATCAGCCTCAAGCGCGCGCTGCCGCTCGACCAGCCGGCGTGCAACGTAAGTTGTAACCGCCTGCACGATGTCGGGGATTTCGTGGGATTCCGCCAGCACGCGGCGCCCCATTCGGCTGTCGTGGAGAAATCGATAAAGACGCTTGTCGCGGCCCATCGCGACGTGGGCAAGCGCGTCGATCCAAAGCCTTGGCGTTTCACCGCAACTGATGCCGCGGTCGAATAGATCTATTTCCGGCGTCACCTCCGCGAACAGGGGATTGAGCGCTTCATTGAGGAGCTCGAGCCGCGCCAATTCGGCATCGCGCAGATCGACAATGACGTTAGTGCGTTCGGCGGCCTCGACGCGCGCCTCATGGATCGCCTGCTTCAACAGCGAAGGCGTTTGTGTCGGGGCGGCGTCTTTCGATTTGCGACCCCACATGCCGTCCACACCGTCCTGCGCACCGGACGATACACCAAGACCGGGCAAGCAGGAATGTGACGTGGGTATTCGCATGTGGGCCAGCCGGCTCACCGAAACCGGCAGTTAAGGACTCACGGGAAAATAAACCAGCCCACTATCCTGCCCACTATAGGAGTGGGCAGAATTGTGGTTGACCGCAGCCCACCAGCTTGGTTCGGTACCGCCAATACCGCGCTAACGGCTAATCGCAATGACAAGGGCGCGGGTGAGGAAGCTTCCGAGGGCCGGCGTTCCCGCCGGCGAGGAGCCATGAACGCACAGCAGCTGCTCCAGGAAATTTCTGATTATTGCCGGCGTACCGGTCTTGCCGAATCCACCTTCGGTCGGCGTGCCGTTAACGACGGCAAGCTGACGGCGCGGCTGCGCAACGGCGGCCGCATCACCACCGATACGCTCGACCGCATTCATGGTTTCATGGCGGCGCACCCCGCACAGAGCGATCGCCCGGCGATCATCGAGCGTGCGCGCGAGGGTCGCGCTGGCTCATCCTCGCCGCCGCCGCCGGCTAAGCCCGCCGACCCGCAACGCAATTTCCGCTTCTTCGATAATCGCCAGAAGTATCTGCTGTTCGTAAACACTTGCAGCGAGAAATGGGAGGTCGCGCATCGCGTTTCGGAAGAGCTCGATCACATCCATCCGCGACCGCCCGCGGTGCGGGTGTTCGATGCTGGAGTCGGCGACGGCACCGTGCTGGTGCGGGTCATGCGCGCGATGCATGATCGCTTCCCGCACATGCCGTTTTACATGGTCGGCAAGGAGATCAGCCTCGAAGACGTCCGCCTCACGCTGCAAAAGATGTCAGACCGCTTCTTCGAACATCCGGCAACGGTGTTGGTGCTGACCAATCTCGCTTATTCCGACGCGCCGTGGCTCGCAGTCAAATCGATCAATGCGGCGTCGAGCCTGGTTTGGCATGAGCTGCCGCTGCTCGGCAATTCGGCGCACCAATTCGAGAAGCAGATCATCAGTCTTGAATCGTTCTTGAGTGAGAATTGGAAAGCGACCGTCAGCGCGCGCACCGGCAACCCGATTTACGAGCGGCCGGTCGTCCTCGTGCTTTACCGCGAAGATCATCGTTTCCTGCTCGATCCGATCATACCAAGGCCGGGAGGCACGCAGGCCAACTACGACCTGGTGATCGCATCGCAGCCCTATCGCGCGCGCGCGCCGCTCGAATTCAAGGCCAAGCGCGTGATCGCCCCGTTGGCGCGGGCGCTCGGACCCGGCGGGAGGCTCGTCGCCATTCACTCACATGGTCATGATCCCGGGATGGAAATCATCCGAAGGGTCTGGCCCGACGATCATCCGTTCATCCACGAACGGCACCAGGTACTCAAAGCAGTGAAGCAGGAACTGGGCCCGGCCGGTCGCGACCTCAACTTCAACGCCTATGCCGACAATCGCGCGCTGTTCCGCTATGTGATGCACACGCTGCCGTCGGAAATTTCCGACTCGATCGGCACCTCCACTCTGTTCGCGGCCTGGAACGCCGCTATCTATGTGGCGCAGGTAGAGGATGATCGCTTGGCGGATGTCGGCAACGGCTACATCGATGCCACGCGCTCGGTGCTGCGCGAGCGCGGCGGGCTATGGTTCTTCGATGAATCCTATGTGATTTCACGGCGGCGGAATTAGACGATCTTCGGTAGCCTTGCTCAGGTAAAAAACGCCCTCCCCCACACTGTAGGTGGGGATTAGACTGGCCCCATGCTGTACGTGGTCCATGCGCTCGATAAAAAAGACATTCTGCCAACCCGCGCCAAACATTATCGCGATCATCGCATCCATCTCGACCGTGCCGAGGAACATGCGGTCGACGTAGTGACCGCGGGCACGCTGGTGGCGGACGACGGCGAGACGCCGGTCGGCAGCATTTTCGTCATTGACGCCGCCGATCGCGCCGCGGTTGATGCGTTCACCCGCAGCGATCCCTATCACCTCAACGGTGTTTGGGAACGGGTGACGATCCACCGCTACAATAAGAAGCGCGGCACCCGATCGTGAGCAGACGATAATTTGCATGATCCCCTCGCCCGTTTCACGGGCGAGCATTATTCGTGTGCTTTCCCCTCAACCCGATTCGTTCGAGCCGACCAATCACCTCGTCGATGAAATACGGCAGTTCGTCGAGGTAATTGACGAGGGAAATGGCAATGCCGGTGAGACCCGCTTTGCTCAGATCGGCGATTTGCGCCGCGACGTGGTCCGGATCGCCGACGATCGGCAAGCCGCCCATGCCTTGCGCATAGTGACTGCGCCGCGTGAGATATTCCTGCATTGGCACGGTCTGCGGTGAAATGTTTTTCAGTGCCAGGATGCCGTTCACGGCCGGCCAGTCGGCGCGCTCCACGATGCAATGATGAAAATACTCCTCGGCCTCCTTCTTGGTCGACCGGCAGGTGACGACGCCGACCGTGTAACAGCCGATTTCGAGTCCTTGCGCGCGCGCAGCCTCTTTGGCGCGGTGAACTCGCTGCGCACTTTCCTCAAGCGAGGTTCGTGAGGCCTGCAGGAAAAAAGCATCGCAATTCCTCACTGCGAAAGACTGACCCGTGGCGGACGCCCCGGCGTTCATGATCAGCGGGCGGGTGCCGCCGTAGGGTTTCGGCTTGCCGCGAATGCCTTTCATGTTGAGGTATTTGCCGTGGAAATTGAAATCTTCCCGGTCGGACCAGATCATCTTGATGACGTCGATCCATTCCTGCGCATATTCATAGCGTTGCGCGTGCGCGCGCTGCTCGACACCGAACATGTCGAACTCGCCCTCGTTCCAGCCGACCACGATATTGAGCCCGAAGCGGCCCTCGCCGACATGATCGGCGGTGACCATTTCCTTGGCCGCAACCACTGGATTGAAAATCGGCGCGTGGACCGTGCCGAACACCGTGACGCGCTTGGTGATGGCGAGCAGCGCCGTCGCCCAGGTAACTGTTTCCAGCGTCGTTCCCTGATAATCGGTGGTCCCGCCATATCCCTTCCAGCGGCCGATCGGCAGCAGAAAATCGATGCCGGCTTGGTCCGCCATCAGCGCCAGTTTCTTGTTATCCGGCCAGCTGCCCGACCAGCGTTCGGGGACGAGGGTCACGGCGCGGCCAGAGGAGCAATTGGCGCCGAACAAGCCGATTTGCAGCTTGTGGCTGCCGTGCATAGCAAGGCGAGGGTTCAATGACGGCGAAGGGCATGCATGCAGATCTCTTTCCGAGGCCGCGCTTCTATAGCTGAAAAATAGCCGCGGCACGTTGCGGTTCGAGCTGGCGCCTAATCTCCTCAATGTCACCAGCACCCACAGCTCGGTGATTTTTCCGTCGCGGGTTTTGAAAAATGCTGCGCCGCTCCGGCTTTCCGCCCGCTCGGCTCAATCCCAAAAAATCTGCCGCGATGACGGCCGTAGAAAGTCATACGCGCCGCCGCATTGTCGCCCGCGGCGATCACCTCCTCGATCTGGCAGGTGAAGCCTTCCAGCGCGGTATGAACCGAGCGCAAATAGGCGATGAAACCGTCCGGCCCGCGCAGTTCGGGACCGAGCGAGCCGCGGAAACGAAAGTCGCTAGCAAGCATTCTGCGAGCTTCGGTCTCGTCGGCCTTGTTCCAAACGACATGATAAAACCGTTCCACAAGCTCAGCGGCGGTCAATGCCACGCATTGTCTCCGTTACCTGGCGAAAGCTTAGGCCCGGCGTGATCATATTGTCTCGCTGTTTATACGCGTTACGGGGAATTGACTCGTCCGAGGTTATTAACATCAATCCGTCAATCCTTTTGGGAGGAAATGATGGAAAAGCCTTGGTCCGTGCTTTGCGTCGCTTTCTGTGCCGCCGTGCTCGCCATGGGCCGAGCCCAGGCTGCCGAGACCGTCAAGATCGGCGTGATTTACCCTCTGACGGGTAATGCGGCGAGCGCCGGCCAATCGGCAAAAGACGCCGTCAATCTGGGGGCCGAAATCGTCAACACGGCCCATCCCGACCTCAAAGCGCTGCCGCTCGGCGCTACTGCTGGGCTGCCTAATCTCGGCGGCGCCAAGATCGAGCTTGATGAGGCCGATCATCAAGGCAATCCGCAGGTTGGTCAGCAACAGACCTTGCGGCTAATCACCCAGGACCGTGTCGCGGCGATGCTCGGCTCCTATCACTCGTCGGTCTCGCTGGTCGCGACCGCGGTGGCTGAACGACAAGGCATTCCTTATCTGGTCGCCGATTCGGTGGCGCTTAATATTACCCAGCGCGGCTTTAAATGGACCTTTCGCAGCGGTCCGATTGCCCCGGATTTTGCCAAGGCCTATGCCGAATTTCTCACTGACCTGAAAAAATCGGGAAGGAAAATCGACAAAATCGCCGTCGTCAACGAGAACACCGATTACGGCACCTCGGTCGCGGCTAGCATCCTTGAGGCCGCCAAGGCCGCCAATATCAATGTCGCCGCGCAGATCCCATATAACGCAAACAGCTCCGACGTTTCGGCGCAAGTCATTCAGCTCAAAACTCTGCAGCCCGACGCCGTCATTTTTGTCAGCTATACCGCCGATACGATCCTCTATTTCAAGACACTGAAGAATCTCGATTACCTGCCGCCGATCATCATTGGCGACGATGCCGGCTTTTCCGATCCGACGTTCATCCCGAACGTGGGCGATTTGGCCCAGGGTGCGATCAATCGCAGTGCCTTCGACATCGGCAAGCCGGGCAGCAACAGTTACATCGTCAATGAGCTGTTCAAAGCCAAATACGGCCGCGATCTCGACGACACCAGCGCACGATGGATGCAGGGCTTTCTTGTGCTCGCCGACGCGATCAATCTCGCCGGCTCAACCGAGCCGGACAAGATCCAAGCGGCGCTGCGGGCGACCGATCTCACGCCGGATCAGCTCATGATCGGTTATCGCGGCGTGAAGTTCGACGAAACCGGTCAGAACACGCTGTCTGCGACCTATCTGATCCAACTGCGGGGAAAGCAATATGTCTCGGTCTG
>Ga0126381_100009719_pt1 | contig 10810 bp, 2 predicted proteins | sample PanSoiMetPlot_28_FD_96465 | JGI IMG/M metagenome (GOLD analysis project Ga0126381, IMG submission 96465) | Tropical forest soil microbial communities from Panama - MetaG Plot_28 | ecosystem: Environmental > Terrestrial > Soil > Tropical forest > Bulk soil | place: Panama | collected 2016-02-17
CCCGGGAGAAGCTGCTCGAGTCGATCGACCGATGCCGGGACCCGTCGATCTTCGAGCGCACGGTCGCCCTCGCCTGGACGCAGGCCCAGGTCGAGCTGGGGCAGCTGCGCGTGTCGGCCGACGAGGCGCACTTGTTCCAGCGGCTCGCGACGCGGCTCCTCTACTCGGATCCGACGCTGCGCGCACCGTCCGGGGTCCTGATGCGCAACCGGCGCGGCGCCTCCGCGCTCTGGCCCTACGGGATCTCCGGCGACCGGCCGATCGTCCTGCTGCGGATCGACCAGGCCGAGGACCGGGAGATCTTCGCGCAGCTGTTGAGGGCCCACGAGTACTGGCGGCAGAAGGGCCTCATCGTGGACCTCGTCGTCTTGAACGAGGAGGGGCCGTCGTACAGCCCCGAGCTGCAGCCGGGTCTCGAGACGCTGCTGCGCACGAGCGGGGCCAGCCACGAGGACCCCCGCCGCGCCGGCGTCTATCTTCTCCAGGCCGACCAGGTCCCGCCCGAGAGCCGGGACGCACTCGCCACCGCGGCCCGCATCGTCCTCCTGTCGCGCAACGGGCCCCTCGCCGAGCAGGTCGTGCGCTTTCTCAAGAAGCGGCCGACGCCGCATCCGCCGTCGGCGCGCCGCCCATCGCGCCCCGCCCGCGACGTCCCGCCGCCCCGTCCTCCGCTCCAGTTCTGGAACGGCACGGGAGGTTTCTCCGAGGACGGCTCGGAGTACGTCACGATCCTCGAGCGCGGCCAGACCACTCCGGCGCCCTGGTCGAACGTCGTCGCCAACCCGGGTTTCGGCTTTCTCGTCACCGAGTCGGGTTCCGCGTTCACGTGGGCCGGAAACAGCCACGAGAACCAGCTCACGCCCTGGTCCAACGACGCCGTGAGCGACGGGACGGGGGAAGCGATCTTCCTTCGCGACGAGGAGACGGGGGAGGTCTGGACGCCGACGGCCCTTCCGATCCGCGAGGACTCGCCCTACCTCACCGTGCACGGCCAGGGCTACAGCCGCTTCGAGCACGAGAGCCACGAGATCGCCCTCGAGCTGACCATGTTCGTCGACCCGGAGGATCCGATCAAGGTGTCGCGGCTCAAGATCGAGAACCGTTCGAGCCGGGCGAGGTCGATCTCCGTGACCTCCTATGCCGAGTGGGTCCTCGGCCCGAGCCGCTTCGAGTGCCCGCGATTCGTCGTGACGTCGTTCGACGCGGAGACGAGCTCCCTCCAGGCTCGCAATCCGTGGACCGAGGAGTACGCGGACGCGGTGGCTTTCGCCGCGCTGGACGTCGCGCCGACGTCCTACACCGCCGATCGGACCGAATTTCTGGGCCGCAACGGCTCCGCGGCGCTTCCCTCGGGACTCGCGCCCGGCCTCGCCCTATCCGGCCGCAGCGGCCCGGCCCTCGACCCGTGTGCTGCGCTGCAGCTCCGGATCTCCCTGCCGGCGAAGGGCCGCGCGGAGGTGCGCGTCTTCTTCGGTCAGGCGAAGGACACCGCCGAAGCCCGGCGGCTGATCGCGAAGCATCGGGAGAAAGATCCGGCCGAAACGCTGCGTTTGATCCGGCGCTTCTGGGACGGTCTTCTCGGAGGCGTGCAGGTCAAGACACCCGATACGACGCTCGATCTCTTCGTCAATCGCTGGCTCCTGTATCAGGCGCTGTCCTGCCGGCTCTGGGCCCGGAGCGCCTTCTACCAATCCAGCGGCGCGTACGGGTTCCGCGACCAGCTGCAGGACTCGCTCGCCTTCGCTGTGACGCGGCGCGACCTGCTGCGAGAGCAGATCCTCCGTTGCGCCTCGCGCCAGTTCGTCGAGGGCGACGTCCAGCACTGGTGGCACCCTCCGACGGGGCGCGGCGTACGGACGCGCATCAGCGACGACGCGCTCTGGCTTCCGTTCGCGGTGAACCGCTACCTGCAGGTCACCGGGGACGAATCGATCTTGAAGGAAACGGTGCCGTTCCTCGAAGGCGAGCCGCTGAAGTCGGGCGAGGACGAGCGGTACTTCGTCCCGACCGTGTCGAACCAGTCCGCCGACGTCTTCGAGCACTGTGCGCGGACCCTCGACCGGGCGCTCGCCGCCGGCCCGCACGGCCTCCCCCTGATGGGGACGGGGGACTGGAACGACGGCATGAATCGGGTCGGATCCGATGGGAAGGGCGAGAGCGTCTGGCTGGCGTGGTTCCTGAAGGCGAACCTGGAGGCGTTCGTTCCGATCGCGGAGAGACGCGGCGAGGGCGGAAAAGGCCGCGCCGCCCAATGGCGCGAGCGGCTGGCGTCCCTCGACGAGGCGATCGAAAAAAAAAGCTGGGACGGCGACTGGTATCGCCGGGCCTACTACGACGACGGCACTCCGATGGGCTCGGCGTTCAACGACGAGTGCCGGATCGACTCGATCGCCCAGTCCTGGGCCGTCATCGCGCGGGGCCGCGATGTCGACCGCGCGCGCCGGGCGATGAACGCGGTCGACCAGCACCTCGTTCGGCGCTCCGACGGGCTCGCGCTGCTCTTCACGCCGCCGTTCGACAAGGGCGCGAAGGATCCGGGCTACATCAAGGCCTATCCGCCGGGGGTGCGGGAGAACGGAGGCCAGTACAACCACGCCGCCTTGTGGTCGGTCATTGCGTTCGCCGAGCTCGGCGACGGCGACCGCGCAGGGGAGCTGCTGTCATTGCTCAACCCGATCAACCACACCGGCACGCGGCCGGGCCAGTTTCGCTACCGCGTGGAACCCTACGTAGTCGCCGGCGACGTCTACTCGGAGCACCCCAACGTCGGCCGCGGCGGCTGGACCTGGTACACGGGATCGGCGGGCTGGATGTATCGGGCGGCGGTCGAGTGGGTCCTGGGGGTGCGGGTCTCGGGAAGCGTATTGCGTGTCGAGCCCTGCATCCCGCGCGGGTGGCGGCGGTTCCAGGTGACGTTCACCTATCACTCGACGCGCTACCAGATCACCGTCGAGAACCCGCGGGGAGTCTCGCGGGGGGTCGCGGAAGTCCGGCTCGACGGCCGGGGCCTGCGTCCCGACAGCGACGGCGTTCCCCTCACCGACGACGGAGGGATCCACCGTGTGGATGTCCTGCTGGGATGAGCGGGGAGCTTACTTCGGGCGGGGCGCGTTCGTGCGGTCGACGTCGCGGATGAGGTCCATCGCGCGGGCCACGATGGCCGTGGCGCGGCTCAGGGCTTCGTCGTATTCGGACGTCGTGGCCGAGGCGCCGGGGGCGGCTTTGGCTTCCGCGGATTTCGCGGCGGTCACCGCTCGGCCGCGTTTCTGGCGGACGGCCGCGATCAACTCGGCCTCGTGCTGGCGGAACCAACCGTCTTCGCGGATCCGGCGCAGCTTCCGGGGATCCCAGTGCTCACCAATGTTCCCCTTCTGTCTTCGGCCCACAGTGGTCGGAACCTCCACTGGGTTCAATGTATCGTGTCGCGATATTATTCCCGCGCCCGCCGTGCGTGCTCCGCGGGCCTTTCCCGCAACGGGGGAGACACCATGACCGACGCGCCCAAACCCTCCGGGCCGGATCTTGCGAGCGGCGTCGCGCTGGCCGCCATCCCGGACGGCGGCGTTCTCCAGGGCCACCTTGGAGACGAAGCCGTCCTCCTCGTGCGCCGCGGCGACGAGGTCTTCGCCATCGGCGCCACGTGCACGCACTACGGCGGGCCGCTCGCCGAGGGCCTCGTCGTCGGCGACACCGTCCGCTGCCCCTGGCATCACGCGTGCTTCAGCCTGCGGACCGGCGAGGACTTGAGACCGCCGGCGCTCGAGCCGGTCGCGTCCTGGACGGTCCGCCGCGAAGGCGATCGCGTGCACGTCGTCGAGAAGCGGCCGCCGCCGCCACGCCGGCCGTCGCCCCCGTCGCCTCCGGACTCGATCGTCATCGTCGGCGCCGGCGCCGCGGGGCTCCTCGCCGCGCGGACGGTCCGCCGGGAAGGCTACGGCGGGCCCGTCCAGCTGATCGGCGCGGAAGCGACGCCGCCGGTCGACCGGCCCAACCTCTCGAAGGACTATCTCGCGGGGAAGGCGCCGGAGGAATGGCTCCCGCTCCGGTCGCCCGAGTTCTATGCGGAGCAGAAGATCGAGCTCGTCACCGGGGTCGCCGTCGCGTCCATCGACGTGGCGCAGCGCCGCGTCGCCCTCGCCGACGGCCGGTCCTTTCCCTACGGCGCGCTGCTCCTCGCGACGGGAGCCGAGCCCGTCCGGCTGGACATCCCCGGGGCGTCGCTCCCACACGTTCACTACCTGCGCACCCTCGCGGACAGCCGCGCCATCATCGCCGCGGCCGGCTCGGCGCGCCGCGCCGTCGTCATCGGCTCGAGCTTCATCGGTCTCGAGGCAGCGGCGTCGCTGCGCGAGCGCGGGCTCGAGGTCCACGTCGTCTCCCTCGACCGGCTTCCTCTGGAGCGGATCCTCGGGCCCGAGGTCGGCGAGTTCATCCTCGATGTTCACCAGTCGCACGGCGTCGTGTTCCATCTCGGCGAGAGCACCTCTTCGATCGCAACCGGAAGCGTGACCCTGAAGGGCGGGGCGTCGCTTCCGGCCGACCTCGTCGTGGTGGGCATCGGCGTGCGCCCCTCGACGTCCCTTGCCGAGCGCGGGGGCCTGCGCGTGGAACGAGGCATCGTGGTCGACCGCTGGCTCGAGACCAGCGTCAAGGGAGTCTTCGCCGCTGGTGACGTCGCGCGGTACCCCGATGCCCGCTCGGGTCGGCCCGTCCGGATCGAGCACTGGGTCGTCGCGGAGCGGCAGGGACAGACCGCCGGGCGCAACCTCGTCGGCCGCAACGAGACCTTCGACTCCGTTCCGTTCTTCTGGAGCCAGCACTACGACCTGGCGCTGAACTACGTCGGGCATGCCGAGCGGTGGGACGCGACGGAGATGGACGGGAGCTTCGAAGCGCGCGAGTTCCGGCTGACGTACAAGGCGGGGACCGAGACCCTCGCCGTCCTGACGCTCTCGCGCGACCGCGAAAGCCTCGCGGCCGAAGCCGCGATGGAACGCTGAGGTCAGGCGGCGGCGGGAGCGCGCCGACCCGCGAGCCGTCCCCGCGGATCCATCCAGCAGTACAGCGACGGAAGGATCAAGAGGACGAGCGGGCTCGAGAGGACGAAGCCCCCGATCACGGCGATCGCGAGCGGCTGCTGCAGCTGCGATCCTTCGCCGAGAGCGATCGCGAGCGGCGCGAGGGCGAAGGCCGTGGCGAAGATCGTCATCATGACGGCGCGCAGGCGCTTCCGCGACGCTTCCGCCCAGGCGTCCCGCACGGCCACGCCCCGCCGAAGCTCTTCCCGGGCGTCGTGAATGAGGAAGACCGCCTTCTCGCCGACGATGCCGACCATCATGATCGCACCGACGAAGCTCGAGATGTTCAGCGTCATACCGGTCACGATCAGCGACGCGAGCACGCTGGTGAGCACCGCGAGCGCCATCACGACCGTCAGAAAGGGCGCGCGCCAGTCGCCGAACTCGAAGAGCAGGATGATCGCGACGAGGACGAGCCCGCCGAAGAGGACCCCGAGGAGCCCTTTGAAGGAGCTCTGCTGCTGTTCGTACAGACCCGCGTAGCGCACCGCCATTCCGGGCGGAAGGGGAAGGTCGCGCGCGAGCCGGGACTGGATCTCGGCCACGGCGTCGCCGAGGCTGCGATTGGCGAGGCGCGCCGTCACTCCGACGTAGGTCCGGAGGTTCTCGCGGTGAATCTCGAATTCCGGGGACCCCGTCGAGACCGTGGCGAGCACCGACAGCGGCACCCGGGATCCGGACGGGGTGAGGATCGGCAGCTGCGGAAGGCCGGCGAGGTCCGCCGCTGCGCGCGAGAACACCCGGACGTCGTAGAGGCGTTCGCCGATGCGCATTCGCCCCGCGACCGTTCCGGCGACGGCCGGTTCGACGGCGGCGTGCAACGTATCGGCGGTCATGCCGAAGCGCGCGATCGCGTCGGGACGAGGGCTGACGACGAGCTTCGGGCCCGAGAGCGTGATGCCGTCGAAGACGTCGGTGACTCCTTTGGTGCCGCGGACGATCTGAGCCACGGTGCGCGCCTTCTGCTGGAGGAGGGTCTGATCGTCGCCGTAGAGCCGGACGTCGATCGGCTGCGGCGTCCCGCCCGCGAGGTCGCCGATGTTGTCCTCGAGCAGCTGGCCGAACTCGGTGTGGATCGCCGGTTCGGTCGCCGAGATCTTCGAGCGCAGGTCGGCAATGACCTCGTCGACGTCTCGCCGGCTCTTGCGGGGCTTCAAGCGGATGACGTAGTCGCCCCGGTTGGGCTCGGTGACGAAGAACCCGAGCTCCGTTCCGGTGCGGCGGGAGTAGGCCGCCACGTCGGGCAGCGACATGATCTGCTTCTCGACCTCGTTCAGCATCGCGTCCGTGTCGGTCAGGGACGTACCGGGCGGGGTCCAGTAGTCCAGGATGATGGAGCCCTCGTCCATCTCGGGCAGGAAGTCCGAGCCGATGGAGGAATAGAGGAACCACCCCCCGACGAGCAGACCGACCGTGACGAGGACGGCGATGGAGGGATGGGCGATGAAGAAGCGGGCGACGCGCGGGTCCCGCCGTCTCGGTTTGCGCTTCGACGACACGCCGAGAGCCCCCGCGGCCACCGGGACGGCGAGGGCCGAGAGGAAATAGGAGACGGCGAGAGCGATCGCCATCGTCAACGCGAGAGGGCGGAAGAAGGCGCCGGCGACGCCCGAGAGCAGAGCGAACGGGAAGAAGATGACGATCGTCGAGAGGCTCGAGCCGGTCAGGGCCGGCAGGACCTCCGCCAGGCCGGACCGGGCGGGATCGTCGGACACTCCCTCCTCGGCGTGGCGCGCGATGTTTTCGACGACCACGATCGCGTCGTCGACCACGAGCCCGATCGCCGCGGCGATGCCTCCGAGGGTCATGAGGTTGATCGTCTGGCCCGTGACGGTCAGGCCGAGAAGGACGATCGCGACCGTCACGGGAATCGTGGCGACCGCGATCAGCGTGATGCGTCCGTTGCGAAGGTAGAGCAGCAGCACCACGGCGGCGAGGCCCACGCCGATCAGGATCGCGTCGCGCACGCCCCGGACGGAGTCGCGGACGAACTCCGCCTGGTCGTAGAACGTCGACCAGCGGACATCCTTGCCGAACACCGCGGCGTGGGTGCGGAGGTAGTCGTCGACGCCCCTCGCGATCTCGAGCGTGCTGGCGGAAGGCTGCCGGATGACGTTCATCAGAACGGCCGGCCGGAGGTCCGCCGCCGTGCGGATGTACGACACCGCGTCGGCCGATTCGATCGTCCCGAGCTGACCGAGCGAAACCGGGACCTCGCCGCTTTTTGAAGGAACCGAGATCTTCGAGAGCTCTTCGATCCCCGCCGGCATTCCGTTGACGAGCGAAAGGTAGAGCTCGTGGTTGCCCTCGGCCAGACCCGCGCCCCGGATGAGGTTGTTCTTCTGGATCGCGTCGACGACTTCGCCCGCGCTGATCTTGTGCGCGGTCAGCCGATCCGGATCGAGACGGACCTGGAACTCGCGGACCCGTCCGCCCTGGACTTGGACCTCCGAAACGCCCGGAATGCGGATCAGCTCGGGCTTGATCTGAAACTCGGCGAGCTCCCGCAGCTCCGACTGCGAACGCGTGTCGCTGGTCAGCGCGTAGCCGAGAATGGGAAAAATCGCGGTGTTCATCCACTCGGCCTGGATTCGCGTGTCGGGGAGGAGATCCGGTCGGATGCGCTCGATCTGCGCCTGGACGCGCTGCAGGGCGACCTGCATGTCGGTGCCCCACGAGAACTCCGCCCCGATCTCGACGGAGCCGCGCGCGGTCGTCGAGGTCACGCGCTCGATCCCCGGAACGCGGAGGATCGCCTCTTCGAGGGGGCGCGTCACGGCCGGGATCATCAGCGCCGCGGGCTCCTCGCCGGCGTCCGCGATGACCTTGACGCGCGGGAACGTAACGGCGGGAAAGATCGAGGAGGGCAGGCGCGTCGCCGTCCAGACTCCGGCCGAGCAGAGGACGAGGATGAAGAGAAACAGAGCGGCCGGCCGCCGGGCGGCGGTCATCGTCTTCATCGACGTCGGTCCCCGTCCTGCGTTTTCAACGCAGCGCAGTCTACTAGCGCGCGTCCGATCGTCGGATTACGGGAGGCTGAAGCTCTTGACGAGCAGGGCGGCCGTCTGGCCTCGGAGGACGGGCACGCCGGGGCAGAACACGAGCGGGTTGGTCCCGCAGCCGCTGGTGATGCCCTTCAGATACAGCGCTTCGATCCAATCCGCGAATGGGGACGGACAGGGGACGTCCGCAAAGACGCCGGTACAAGAAGGAGGCACGTAGGTGGGGCCGATCGATGCCTTGAGCAGGAGGACGGCGGCCTGAGAACGCGACACGGGAGCGGCGGGACAGTAGGCGCCGCCCCCGCATCCCGCCGAGTAGCCCTCGGCGGCGAAGTCCTCGATCCAGTCGACGGCAAACCCGCCGGGGCAGGGGACGTCGACGAACACGCCCGAGCAGCTCGGCGGAACGTAGCTCGTGCCATGGATCGCCCTCAGCAGGAGGACGGCGATCTGGGCTCGCCTCACGGGGGAGGAAGGACAGTAATTTCCCGCTCCGCATCCCGAAGACAGCCCGCTCCGCACGACGCGCTCGACCATGTCGTGGAACGGCGCCTGCGACGGGAGGTCCAGGAAATCCGCAAACCAGGCCCGCGGAAGCGTCGCGTTTCCGGATCCTCCCTCGATGACGACGTCGTTCAAGGTCCCGGCGGGTAGCGGCTGGGTGAATCCGAAGACCTGACTCTGGTCCAGAGGAATCATCCCCAGGGCGGCCGCGCCTCCCATCGTCAGGTCCAGGACCGGCGGCAGATGCTGGCCACCGATGCGAACGTACGTGCCTCCGGCGGCGGGTCCGGAAGTGGGTGAAATCGAAGTCGGACTCGGCGGCGACGATACGGGAAGCCAGCGGAACACCAGACCAATGCCGTTGACTCCGCCCAGGTTTGCCTGACCGTAGAAGTTCCCGTCGTCGCCTTCGACGAGTCCTGCGACGATGTACCTCCCGTCGGTCGGCCCGGCGAAATCGTACAGAGAGGTGACGTTCCCGAGGGTGTCGGCGCGGAAGATGTTTCCGGCGGTGTATTGGCCGCCAGCGAGGGTCGTACCGTAGAAGTTTCCGTCCGAGCCGGCGATGAGCCCGGCAGCGGGTGCGCCTCCGTCTGCACCGTTGAAGGCGTGGAGGGTCGTGACGTTGCCGGCCGAATCCATCCGAAAAATGGACCCGACGCCGAGGCCGGCGCTCAAGCCCACGGTCGTTCCGTAGAAGAAGCCATCGGCGCCTTCCAGCAACGCTCCCTGGACGTCCTGCCCGTCGAGACCCGTGAAGTCGTGGATCTTCGTGAACGTCCCGCCCGCGTCGAGGCGGAACGCCGTGCCGTCGCCGTTCGCGCCGCCCTGAGAGGCGACTCCGTAGAGATAACCGTCCGACGCTTGCATGAGGGGTGCGACCGGGGTCTCACCGTCCGGTCCCGAAAACTCGTGCAGAACGGTGAAGTTGCCACCCGCCGAATCGATCCGATAGATCGTTCCCACCTGACCGGCCCCCCCGTTCTGCATGGTTCCGTAGAGGTTCGAATCGGCGGCCTGCATCAGAGGGCCCTGCTGGTTCTGACCGTCGGCAGCCGTGAAGTCGTGCAGCGTGATGACGTCGCCGGCGGCGCTCATGAGATAGATCGTTCCGAGATTGCCGGCGCCGCCGACCTGGGTCGCCCCATAGAAGAGGTGGTCCGAAGCCTGCAGCAGGCCGGCCGATGCGTCGTAGCCATCGGGACCGGAGAAGGCGTGAAGCCGCTCGTAGCTTCCATCCAGAGCGAGCCGAAAGCACGTACCGGTCCCGCCGGTCGAGCCGTAGAGCGCGCCGTCGCTGCCCCGAAGGAGAGAGCTCGTCGGAACGCCGCCGTCGCGGTCGTCGAACTGATAAAGCGACCGGAACTGTCCCGTCGGGAGAATCTCGAACACGGTGCCCTGATTGGCGGGACCGCCCGAAGAGGTCGTTCCGAAAAGAGTGCCGTCGGCGGACTGAATCAGACCCCCGACGACGAATGACCCGTCGTCGCCGTGAAAGGCGAAGAGGGTCGTGAGATTGCCCGCCAGATCGATCCGGAAGACCGTACCGGCCCCGCTCGGTCCGCCATAAAACGTCGTACCGTACAAGCGTCCGTCGATGCCGACGAGCAGCGAGCCGAAGGGGTTGCTTCCGTCCATCGTCGAAAAATCATGGACGACGGAATAGTTGCCGCCCAGGTCCATCCGGTACACGGTTCCGACGTTTTCCGCTCCACCGAGCCCGGTCACGCCGTACAGAGCGCCGTCGGATCCCTGAACCGGGCTGGTGTAGGGCGCCGCGCCGTCGGTCCCGGAACCGAAGTCGTGGAGGTCGGTGTAGTTTCCCGATCGATCCATCCGGAACAGGACCCCCTGCCCGAACGCACCTCCCGCGGAAGTCACGCCGTAGAAGAAGCCGTCCGACGCGAGGAAGAGGCTTCCGCGCGGAGGGCCGCCGGTCGACGCGAGGAACTCGTAAATCGTCGTGAAGTTGCCGTTCAGGTCCGATCGAAACGCCAAACCCGGCCCGACCGGGCTCGACGTCAGGGTGCCATAGAGTAGGCCGTCATCGGCCTGGATGAGGGGCGCGTTCGCGCCGGGAGAACCGAAATTCGCGATGGTCGTGAATCGGCCCGACAGGTCCAGCCGGAAGAGAGTTCCTCCTCCGTTGTCGGTTTGATACGCCGTGCCGTAGAGGTTCCCGTCCGAAGACAGGATCGGGCCGTCTTCCGGTACCTCGCCGTCAGG
>Ga0126381_100009720_pt1 | contig 10810 bp, 9 predicted proteins | sample PanSoiMetPlot_28_FD_96465 | JGI IMG/M metagenome (GOLD analysis project Ga0126381, IMG submission 96465) | Tropical forest soil microbial communities from Panama - MetaG Plot_28 | ecosystem: Environmental > Terrestrial > Soil > Tropical forest > Bulk soil | place: Panama | collected 2016-02-17
CGTCTAAATTGCGAATCAGATTACGATTGACCATAAATAAATGATGCCCATCATCGACGGCCCGGCGAAGATCGTCGCCCAGTGATATGGCCGTCGAAAAAAGAAGTTTGAGGTTCAGTTCGTCTCGCCGTGCCCGTTCCCCGCGCGGGGAATCAAACTGAAGGCCGCAGGAGAGAACCCAAAAGTATATCGCTACCAGTCAAGCGATACAATTGGGTTTCAGAGATGTGGCATGGGCAGCACACGTTGCGCGGGCATCTTGCCTGTGCGAGCACCCGACTTGCAGAACAGCGGCTCGATTCCTCAGCACAGGCTGGAAGCCTGTGCTACGCGGACGGAGGAGCCGAAAGGAAGTCAAATGGCACCGACTCCTTGTCAGTGCGAGACACAGATTTTAATACACCAACCCGAAGCGTAAGCGAGGCGAACCGCCAGTGGCCACAGGGACCAAAAGTCCTCGCTTACGCTTCGGGTTAGTGTGAGACACGGCGTCGCGGCCAAATGCCGATGATCGCCAGACCGACGCAAGCGATCAGGCATATCGCCGACGGCAGATCGCCGATCCCAAGATACACGCTGTGACGGGTATCGCACTTCACGTCGGCCAAAATGACGCCATCTTCCGCTCGCGGGCCTTGATTGAGGATCCGCCCGTCGGCGTCGATCCAGGCCGAGAAGCCGGTGTTTGCGGCGATGAGCACCGGCTTTCGGCATTCGATCGCCCGGAACACGGCGCACATCAAATGTAGATCCAACTCGCTCGAGCCGTGAAACCAGCCGTCGTTCGTGAGGTTCACGAGAACATCCGGCTCGTTGTTTGCCTCGCGCAGCTCGACGACTTGCCGACGGATAACGTGCGGGATCGTCGTCTCATAGCAGATGCTCGGGGCGTATCGTAGGCCGTGAACCTTCTCAGCATATGGCCCATGCCCCGCAGCCAACCCGCCTGGCAGCGGCGTGAAGCGATAGAGAAACGGAAAGGATTCCGCGAAGGGGACATATTCGCCGAACATCACGAGATGATTCTTATCGTAATGCCCAAGTTGGCGGCCGTCGGCGGTGACGAACAGGGCCGAGTTAAATCGTTCGCTGCGGCCGTCGGCTCGGAAATTCATGCGATCGACGCCTAAGAGCAGCGGGGCGCCGAGTTCGTGCGCCGTGATTTCGACAAGCGCATTCACTTCCGCGATCTTTTCGGCCGCTCGTTCCGGCGAAACGCCTTCCGGCAGTTTCGCTTCTTTGTCAATCGAGATCAGCGTGCCGCGGAACATTGTCTCCGGCCAAACGATCAGATCGATCGGCCGGCCGTCGCGGGCCGCCATATCAACGGCCTCGTGCGACAGCTTCAAGTACGAATCGTGAATCAACTGGAAGGATTCGGGCTGCATTTTCAGAGAACTGGGGATCGACCCCTGAATGAGCGCGACTCGGGCGGAGCGCGTCGAGTCTTCGTGATTAACGTTCAGAGTCGAGAATCCGTACCAAAGCGCGAGAGCGAACAACGCAGCCAGCGGCGCGATCGGCCATATCGCGAATCTGCGGCCGTCCCAAGGAATCATCCGCGCGATGCAGGCCGCGGCGAGCATCACCAGCCCGCCGACGCCATAGCCGCTGACGATGTCGGCAATTTGAATGAACGGCAAGAAGCGGGACTGAGTATGCTCGAGGCTTCCCATCGTGAAACCGCTCAAGAGATGCCCTTTGGCAAGTTCAAGCCCCGTCCAGACGATCGGGGCGGCCACAGTGAGCGAAATGCCTAGCCGATGAACCGCCACCCGCGTCAGTCCGACGAACACGGGAATGTAAAACGCCAAATAAAACGACAGCGCAAGCCACCCGAAGCTGGTGGCCCAATGCGGCAGCGTGAGCCAATAGAGTGTCGCCAGCCAGAAGAGAAAGCCAGCGAACCAGAGAGTCCGGTATGGACGACGTCCGGGGAGCCGCTCCTGCCGCACGAGCAAAAGCCACGGAACCGGCGCGACCCAGCCGAGCGGCCAAGCATCGACCGGCGGCAGCGCGAGGCACATCAATAAGCTGCCTGCCACACCGACCGCCCAAGTCGAGCGATACCAAGGCAGGGTGCCCGCGGCAGCCGGAGTTGTAGCCGCTAAATCAGCGACAGGGCCAGCCGTCTTCGGTTCAGCACGCGTGGCAGAAGTCATACCCAAGAGTATGCAGCCGGCGCGATTTTGCCCAGAGCAGTCGATAGTGACGCCAGGCCGAATTGTAGTGCAGCCGTCTCGGCTGCCGTTCGCAGGCGGGACGGCCGCACCTCTAGGATCACTCCACTTTCTCGCCCAGCATGTGGTAGATCGAGATCGGCTTGCCGCCGGGGCCATCGACCACGCGAATATTGAACGTGCCCTCAACGGCGACGGGCGAGATCACGTAGTCGATCGTCAGCCCGGGCTTCAGTTCGACAATCATCGAATCATAGATCATCGCCCCGGGCCCGAAGCAGCACGCCATATTGTCGCGCACCAGCACAAACCGAGTCAGCCCGCTTTGTTGGAATGGCGGCAAGATGTAGCCGCGGACACGGATCCGGCCGCCGTCGAGTTTTTCAATCGCCGGCGTAATGAGAGATCGCTTGAAAGGGTCGCCTTTTTTCAAGTCGAGTTTCACCGTGTCGAACGTGATGTCCTTGATCGCCTGGTTACCCGAAGCGACTGCCGGCCGAGGCAACGCCGGCTTCTCGGCGGCCCTGGAAGAAACGTTCGTCGATGTTGTCGTCGGCGGTGGTGCGGTGGTCGTAGTTGCCGTCGCGGCGGCCGAAGATGCGGAGATTTGGTCTCGCGAAGTAGAAAAACTTGCCGCGCTTGGGACATTCGGCTCGGGTGTCGGTCGCGATGCTGCGGGCGCCTTCGACTCTTGGCATCCTGCGGCAAAGAAAAGCAGCGCCGAACAGCCGAAGACCGCCGTACTGGCGCCGATGCGGCGCGCAGCCGTCCTTGCGACGCGATGTCCGCTGGCGGCGGCGATCATCTCAACTCCGCATGGTCGAGGTGATAATAAGCGAGGACTTCACCTGAGGGGCCAAGAGCCGGCGCGACGCGAAAGACTCCCGACACGCGGGCCATCTGCTTCATATAAACGGCCCCGCCTTGCGTCGCTACTTTGACGGCAATCTTGTCAGTCGTCTTCGGATTGCCGCCGAAGCAACAGGTCCCCGCGTCTCGAACGAGCATGAACTCCGAGATTCCGTCCAGCCGGCTGCCGGCCAGTACAAAACCTTTGATATACACCTTTTTGCCGTTGAGATCGGTCGCCGACTTCGGGACGACTTCGCCGAAGACGTTTGGATTGGGTTGCAAGTCGTCGTACGAAATCAGTTGGTATCCCGGAGGCACCTGCCGCATTTCGTCGTAGTAAACCCAAGCTGGCCCCGCGAACAACAAAACACACGACAATGCCAGCCCGACCATTGCCAGACTGCGGCCGGTCAATTCAGCAGGCCTCGCCCGAATTTGCTTCAGCGCTATTAGGCCCCAAGCAACGCCGACCAACGGCACGACGACCAGCCAATAGTCGAACAGCGCCGTCAGCGCAAGCACGCCGAACACCAACGCTGAGACAGCCGCTGAGCTTAAAGCCCGATACTGCTCCGGCTGGTCGCCGGGGCCTTCGCCATCGGACATCGGGCTCGAATACGGGCCGTCAACTCGTTTGAGATCAACGCTCATAGTCGCGCGGTTCAATGGACCTTTTACTTAGCATTCGTGGTTTGCCGACTTCGTGGCCCGCGGGCGACGAATGCGAGAATCGCCGCCCCGATGATGGCCGCCGGAACAATGATGTACCACGACCTCGCTTCAAGAGTATTGAGCGTGTCGCCCGATTTTCCTGAAGCGATAGCTTGCACAGACAACTTGGGGCTATCTGTCGAAGTATCATTCGGACTGACGGACTGCGAGGCAGCGCCGGCCTTTGACTCGGCCGCGCTGCCGCCGGCTGAACCGGATTGAGATTTTCCCGCCGGAGCCGGATTGGGGGAGTTCGCTGGGGCGCTGGCTGGTGGATTCGCCGGTGTCGAGTTGGTCGCGGCCGCGGTCGCCTCTCCGGAGCCGCTCGGTAAATCGGGATAAAGCGTCTCCGATTGACGGATCGCCTTGGGATCGACTTTCCGCAATTCGGCCAAATACTCCTTGGCCTTCGGCAAAGGGCAAGCCCGCAAGTAATTCACCACTGGCACCCGAACCCAGCTCGAAACGTCTTGATCGTTGCTCTTGAATAGCTCGACAAGCCGATCGATGACCGTCCAATCCTGCCAACGCGCCAGATCCATGATGGCTTGATCGGCGACGCGCGGATGATTAAGCACCAACCGCATCGATTGGACAATTCGAGGCAACGGGATCGGGCCGTTCTTCTCCTGTCCAAGGATTCGCAAAGCCATTACGACCGAATAGATGTCGGTATACTCATCGGTCTCTTGCTTCAGGAACAGGTCTTCAATGAGCGGAAGGCCCTTTTCGCCGCGAAGCACGAGGTAGCAGGCCACGGTGGCGTCCAAGCCCGCCTTGAATTTCGGGTCTTTCTCCTTAAGCAGCTTTTCAAGCACCGGCAGATCTTTATCGTTACCGCAGACACCTAGCATCGTGAGATAAAGCCGGCGGCGGCTAGGTACAACCTCTGGATCCAGAACTCGCTTCACGAGGAGATCGTGCGGCATCTTGTCTTTGATTCCCTGCAGCGCGGAATACGGGGCGAGAGCAAATTCGTCGTAGGAGTCGCTCGCCAGCAGCTCCTCTTTGTCTCCGAGAAAGTCCATCAAGTAAAGCAACCGCTGGGGCCCATCGGCCGGCAGCTTCATCAGATCCGAAAGATACTTGTGGCTTCGCGAGGTGAGCGCCACCGGCGGAGTCCAGGCAATCACCGGCGGCTGAGCGCCTTCGACGAGGAATTCGGTGCCGACCGGCTTGTCGTCGAAATAGGCGACTTCGATCACTTTCTCGCCGGCCACTTGGTCGGCGCCCTTAAGGATTTCGACGATCTCGAACTTGCCAACGGGTGTTTCGACGTTGAGTTCACCTTCCTTCGACTCGGCCCGCTTAGGGGCCTTGATGAGCTTGGCGATCACGGCCACATCGACTGCCTTGATCTCTTGCGCGAACGTCGATTTTACCGCGCCGCAGAAAGGGCAAGCGGTCGTGGTCCGAGTCAGCAGCGCAACCAATACAACGCTTCCTAAAGCGGCCGCACCTCGTCCTCGCGCGCTCATGACAGTCTCCTCTGTGATCGAATTCGCTCTACGGCGACGCTGTCAGGGCTTTGCCGACGTCAGTGCGATAGGCCGCCAACGCCGGCAAAAATCCGACGACCGACGCCAACGCGACCAAGCCCGGTATCAGGATTAACTCAGAAATCGGGGCGAACTGCAAGAACGGCACCGCAACTCCAGTATACTCAGTAATCATCGGCGCCGCGGCGCCAACGAGCAAGTGTCCAACCAACCAACCGATCACGCCCCCTCCCAAGGCGAGTAAAACCGATTCGAGGAGCACGATACGCATCACGGTTCCTGGACGTGCTCCCAAAGCACGCATCACCGCAATTTCGTGGCGCCGCTCGCTCATCGAGTTGTAAATGCTCACCATAATCCCCACCCCGGCGACCACGACGACGAGCGCACTTAGGACCAACAGCAACAGACTCGTCGGTTTGACGAAGGTGTCATTGAGGATCGTAATCTCCTTAACCGGCATGATCGCTTGAGCGACGAACTCCTTGTTGACCGCCTTCAAGAGTTCCGGAGCGACTGCCTCCGGCGGCAACCCGCTATAGCTGGCGTTTCGGATTAGGATCGAAGTCACTTCCCGTTGGTCTTCGGGGAGCGGATCCTTAAGCACCTCGTCGGCATGATCCTCGCCGGGCTTCGCCGGCTTTTCCTCGACATGTCCTTTGGCATGGTCGGGGATCAAGAAAAAACCCTCCATGTTGATAAACGCTGCCCGATCGTTGGGGGTGCCGGTCCGCTTGAGAATGCCGACGATCTTGAACGTGTTGTGGAAATCGCCGCCGACGCCGTGCTGCGGCTTAAACGTGTCGTGGCCCGGCACTCCGACATGGAAGCCCAAATGCTTAGCCACATCAGCCCCCACCACAGCGGTCTCGAAATCGCTCTGTTTGAAGTTCTGTCCTTCCGCGAAGAGATTCTCATTCGGATCGGTCTTGAGCAGTTTATCAAACATGTCGGGCGTCGTGCCGACGACCCGATATTCGCCGTTTTCGCCAATCACATCTCCCAAGCAAACGGGAATTGCGAGATCGATATACGCCGAGAACTTGCCCGGCTTGCCGTCTTTATGCGCTGTGGCCGGCAAAAACTCCTTGTAATAATCCCAAGGGATATTCTCGATGGGGCGGTTGAGGTAATAGACCGTATTGAGCAACAGATCGAGTCGTCCTCCTTTGGCGCCGACGATCATGTTGTAGCCCAGCCCGTTGCCCGACTGAAACGACTTCTCAACGACGAGGCCTGCGACAATGACGGCCACGACGAGCGTGACCCCCAACGCAATCGAAAGGCCAGTTAGCAGCGAGGCTAGCATCCGTTGCTGAATGCTCCGCCAGGCGATCTTAACAAGCGACATGGAAAGTTGGCGACTCTACGGTTTAGCCGGGCACTGCCGATGAACTCGTGGCTCCATTGGCCAGCGCCCTATTGAACTCTTCGAGATTATCAACGCGATCAAACTGCCGGGCGACCTCCGGCGTGTGCGTAACAAGAACTAGCGCCACGTTCTCTTCGTGGCAGGTCGCCCGGATCAAATCGACGATCTGCTGCTGATGCCGCGTATCGACGTTGGCCGTCGGCTCGTCGGCCAAAAGAAGCTTGGGCCGATTGGCCAGAGCCCTTGCCACCGCAACTCGTTGTTGCTCGCCGACAGAGAGCATCGTCGGCTTGTGGGTCATGCGATGACCAAGCCCGACTCGCTCCAGCAAACGCCGCCCGCGGGCCGCGTCAGGCCGGCCCGTCGCGAATGCCATCCCAAGCAGCACGTTCTCCAGGGCCGAGAAGCCCGGGAGCAAATTGAATGTTTGGAAGATGTAGCCGAGCTTGTCGGCCCGAAATCGATCGCGGGCTGTTTCAGGCAGCCGGCTAATGTCGAGGCCGTCGATCTCAACGACCCCTTCGTCGGCCCGCGTGATGCCGGAGATGATGTGCAACAGCGTGGTCTTGCCGCAGCCGCTATGGCCGACTAGCACCGTTTGCTCACCGGCGGCGACCTCGAACTGCTCGATATCGAGAATCGGTAGGATTTCTCCATCCGGCTCGCGAAACGATTTTTTGACGCCTTGAAGTCGAAGCATGAATTCGATTGCACGGGACGCACCGGCTGCTATCGACAAAACCAGTTCGATGATAGCGGTTTAAGCGCTAGCGGCAAGTCTGGCATTGAGGGCACAAGCGCCTTAAGTCATTACGGCACGTGCGATTGGATTGTTCAGCTAAACGACAGCTAGGCGTCGCGACGTGCATCGGACGTCCCTCGCTGACATATGGTCGAACTCGCGAGAGCGGACCGCCGCGCGGACGAAGACCAAATCGAATCGACGAAACGACGACTGCCGGCGTCACTTCCCGCAATAGTCGATCGCTCGGGCAATCTCCGTCTTCAGATCGGCTCGGCGAACGATTCGGTCGATGAAGCCGTGCTCCAGCAGGAATTCGCTCGTCTGAAAGCCCTTCGGCAATTCGACGCGGATTGTGGCCTTGATCGTCCGCGGACCGGCGAATCCGATAAGGGCCTTTGGCTCCGCGAACACGAGATCTCCGAGCGAAGCGAAGCTGGCTGCCACGCCCCCCATCGTCGGATTAGTGAGCACGGAGATAAATAGCCCGCCACCGGCGCTATAGCGAGCCAGCGCGGCGGATACCTTCGCCATTTGCATGAGTGAAAGAATGGCCTCGTGCATCCGTGCGCCGCCGCCGGAGCCGCTGACGATAATTAGCGGGAGCTTTTCCTCAGTCGCTCGCTCTGTGAGTCGGGTGAGCTTCTCTCCAACCACCGAACCCATGCTGCCCATAATGAATGATGAGTCGGTCACGCCGAAAGCGACACGGCGGGCGCGGATCATCCCGCCGCCGACGACCGCGGCTTCCCGCAATCCGGTGCGCTTTTGTTCCGCCTTCAGCCGCTCGGCGTAAGGCTTTTTGTCGGCAAAGGTCAGCGGATCGGTCGGCTCGAGATCGGCGTGCCACTCCTCGAATGTCCCGCTATCGAGCACCTGAGAGATGCGTTCTTTTGCCGGCACGTACCAGTGGAAATCACATTCGGGACAAGTGCTGAGCCGTTTTTCGGCCTCTTTTCGATAGATCATCGAATTGCAGCCGGGGCAAAGCTGCCAAAGCCCCTCGGGCACGCCACGCTTTTTCCACTGCGGGCGTTTCATAGCTTGCTCGTCGGGCGCGGATTCGATTTTTCCGACTGCCATAGGCTGTTCCGGGCAATTTAGCGGAACTCGCAAGAATCGCGAAGCGTTTACACTTGAAACCTGAACTCTTGCGAATTCAGTTACGACCTTAGACCTCGCAATCGGCGAATTCGTCACTTTGCCTTGGCGATCAAAGCCTGTGCCGCGTTCTCCGCCGGCGGCTTGATCTCCGACGGTGGATCCGCTCCCTTTTCGGCTTGCGTTGGAGCGACGTGAGCAGCGACGGCGGGCGGCTCAAACCCCGCCTCCCGCGCCTTCGGCAATTGCGGTTGGACTTCAAACACCTCGACTCGCCCGCAGCCATTGATTGCCTTCCATAGATCGCCGATCTGTCCCCCTAGGATGCGGCTACGGATAACGCTCGCCAAAGGCTCTGACGCCACCAAGCAGATCGCGCCAAAGCGGTGCTTGCGAAGCAGTTTTTCGAGCGCCGCATCAACCCGCTGCATGACCTCAGAAAGCATCTCTCCTTCGGGCGGGCAAACATTCTCGGGATGCTCTTGCCACTGCTTGTAAACCTTCGGCTGCTTCCGCTTGACTTCGTCAACGAGCATTCCCTGCCACAGCCCGTGATTTAGATTCTCAAGACGTTCGATCGTTTTCGGACGAAGCTTGAGAGCGGCGCCGATCAGTTCGGCGGTCTCTTCGGCCGCTCGTCCTGCGGCGGAGTACAACGCAACCAGCGAACGGCCCTTAAGACATTCGACCGCCGCGGCTGCTTGCTCCCTCCCTTTTTCGTTGAGCGGGATGTCCAAGTTTCCCTGAATTCGACCCTGGCTGTCGTAGTCGGTCGAACCGGGCCGAATCAACACGAACTGAACCATGTTTTTTCCAGCTTCCGCAAAAAAAATGTCTGCTTCCAATGCTGAGGAGATCAATGTGGCGATCCTTCATGGGCTAGGCCCTCGCGGGCCAATTGGGTCAATTGGGTCAACGCACGGCCATAATCCGAGCCCGGGTAAAAAATGGCCGAGCCAACTGCGAACAGCTCCGCCCCAGCGGCGGTCGCCTCGGCGATCGTCGATTCGTGAATCCCGCCGTCGATGGCAAGCAACGGACGATGGCCGGGCCGATCTTGGAGTTGCCTAAGCTTCGCCAGCGCCGTCGAATCGAACTTCTGCCCGCCGAAGCCCGGCATCACGCTCATCACTAAAATGCTATCGCACAGGTCGATGAACGGCTCGATCGCCGAAACGGGTGTCGGCGGATTGAACGCCAGGCCAGCAGTGCCGCCAACCTTGTGGATGGCGTCGAATACCGGCCGGGGGTCAGCTACTGCCTCAATGTGAAACGTAAGATGGTCGCAGCCCGCATCTCGAAACTGCCGGACATAGTCCAGCGGCTTAGAGATCATCAAATGGGCCTCGATCGGCAAATCGGTGCATTTGCGCGTCGCTTCGGCGATCAACGGCCCATAGGTTAGGTTCGGCACGAAATGAGCGTCCATCACGTCGAGGTGCAAGGCCTCGACGCCCGCGGCCTCCAGTCGACCGATTTCATCGGCCAGATGCCCGAAATCGCACAACAAGAGCGAAGGCAGGATGACCGGCGCGGCTCTTCGAAGCTGCGAAAAGCGCGAACCGGTAGGCTGAGAGCCGTCTTCTGGGTTGACCACTTCAGATGCAGTCACATGAAAGACGCGATTCCGCTTGCTCACTTTTTGCGGCGTGCGGAAGTGCAGATTTCGAGATTCCCGAAATCGAAGGGGCCGAGGCACTCTGCCCGGCTATGAGTGCCGGACAAGCGTTCCACGCCCGTGAAGTCCGGCCAACTCACGTCGATGATTGTATCATGCGCCGTCAAAAACGTACATCGGGCCTGTGTGGTTTGCCGTAAGTGATTACGGTCGTTGGGGTTCAGCATTGAGGTTTCTAACGCAAACTGACGCTTGATTTCCAATGAATCGAAGTTCAGAGCCGGTCGAAATCTAAATCCCGCGGCAGATCCGCGAGCGTCTCGACGCCGACCAATCTCAAGAATCGCTCTGTTGTCAGGTAGTGTGGCATCCGCGGTTCGGTGGCTGGACGCTCGATTCGGAGCAATTCCCGTCGAACAAGCTGTGAAAGGATCGGACCGCTTGCCGTTCCGCGAAGCTGATTGACGGCCTCGGCGGTGAGGGGCTCATTGTAAGCAACGACCGCGAGCACCTCGATTGCGGCCGGGGATAGCCGGGCCTGTTTGATTCGACCATAGAACTTGTCTCGCACTGCTTCATACATTGGCGTCAGCGTCAGCTTATAGCCAGAGACATTGGTGGAAATCCGATAGGGTCGGCCGGTGGCTTCGTAAGCGGCATTAAGATCGGCCGCTAACTCGTCGATCTCCGCCGCCCGGACTCCTCGCATGAGCCCGGCGATCTGCTGGGCGGACA
>Ga0126381_100009721_pt1 | contig 10810 bp, 6 predicted proteins | sample PanSoiMetPlot_28_FD_96465 | JGI IMG/M metagenome (GOLD analysis project Ga0126381, IMG submission 96465) | Tropical forest soil microbial communities from Panama - MetaG Plot_28 | ecosystem: Environmental > Terrestrial > Soil > Tropical forest > Bulk soil | place: Panama | collected 2016-02-17
ACGCACATCGACTTCAGCTTCGTTCGTGAGCAACTGAAGGAAAGCTACAGCGATACTGGCCGTCCATCGATTGATCCGGAGCTGCTGTTGCGTATTGTGCTGATCGGCTATTTGTATGGCATCAGCAGCGAGCGCAAGCTTGTCGAAGAATTGCGCATGCATCTGGTGTGGCGGTGGTTTAATATCGGGTCGATCGCCTCGCATTTTACCGGTAGCTCACTGACCTGCCCCCATTTTCCGCACGGTGATCTTACAACTTAGCCAGCAGCCGCTGAAGCTGTGGGAAAGTGGGAAGCGCCGAGGGCGTTTTCCAAGTGGACGGAGCCCACGTCTTTTCCATAGCTTGTTCGGCGTGCGAATTCCGCCGGCGTTTGATAGTTCAGACTACTGTGTAGCCGTTGCTCGTTATAGTCATGGCGCCAGTTGGCGATCTTCCGTCTGGCGTCGAATAAGTTCTGGAACCAATTCACTCGCAAACACTCTTCGCGAAGCCGGCCACTCCGACTGAGCAAGCTTGCAAGTTGTGACGCTCCAGTTATCCATTAATGTATGAAGAACCTCGTCTCTGACCAAATTGCCATCACTTGCGATCGATAGCTCCGAGCGGCCAGAGTTGTCCAGAACTTTCGCAGTGAGGGTGCGATCTGGTATGCCCGGTTTCCGGAGTACAGATTTCTCAACTATATGCAGCTTGGAATCAGCACCATCATCAAGCGGAAAAGGCAGATTGGAATCGCACCTCGTGTACTCGAACCGCAGTGAGCCGTAGCGTCCCAGACTTAGTGGAACCCGTCCGGACGTGTTCCAAATATGATGTGCAGGCACGCCTTGGTGCTTTATCCCGGAAAGCACTGTGTTCCTTACACGAGAAAGCAGATCTCCGACCGTTGAACATTCTGATAGATCAACGCACAGCAAGTGGGTATTCACGTACCAACCGATGCTCCGTTCGCTATTGCGGAACTTCCTGCTCGAAAGACTCACCCAGACGCCAACCTGGTCGCTACTGTTGATATCTGCTACTGCGAGACACAGACCTGCGAAAAACAACATAAAAGGTGTTATATGTCGGCTCTTTGCGAATGCCTTGAGTTGCCTGCTGGTCGTCGCGTCGATGAGCGATTCGACACGAACCCCCTTCCCGGTTCCTCTGGAGCGCTCATTGGGATGCGTCACCATTGATTCGCAAGGGGCGGCCGCCTGCTCGTATATACTCCATTGTTGCCTCCAGTACTCAATCGAAGGCTCAGACGCCGGACCGCTCAGAAAAGATTGTTGCCATACAGCGAAGTCCGAGAATTGAAAGGGACAGTCAGAAGGAATCGCTCGCTTACGGGTGCCAAGCGCGACATATGTATCGCGAAGCTCCGTTTTTATGATGCTGAGAGAAAGGGCGTCGCTGATTAAGTGCGATATTGCCATGAGAAGGACATGCCTAGTTGAAGTGAGCTTAATTAGAGTCGCCCTAAACAACGGTGCACGGTCAGGAGGGATCGCAGACAGAATCGCGCGAGTCCCGAGTGATTCGAGCACACTGTCATAGTCTTTCTGATCAGACTCGACGTTAATAATGGCGAAAGGTACAGCGCACGTCCGCATAATTGAATGTCGAAAGAGCCCCGGGGTAAATGTCCTTGTTCGGATGAAGTTGAGGACAGCAGTCTTCCTCTCCTCAGCAGATACATCACGACCGATATGAAAAACTGAGCGGAGAACAGTGTGCCTGTGGACCAGTTCATCCAATGCATCCTTTAGTTTCCCAATATTGAGTGTGCCGATAAACTCAAGCGACAGTAGCAAATTGAAGGGAGGGCTCGAACCATAAAACGACTGCCCCCAACCGCTAAGGTAAAGACTCTTCTCTATATCTATTGTCAGAGGGAGTTCAACGCGTTCAAATGCGACGCGCGCCAACAAGCGAGTCAGCCATGTTGTCTTACCCTTGCTCATGCTAGAAACTATCGGCGAAGGACGGTTGGCAATTCGGAATTTCACGGCGGCTGCCAGGACTTCCCGATATCCTTCTATGGGCTAATGCAAACTGCGGAAATTATAGCTGATGTATTGGCAGTCGACAACCGAAATAACCCTACCGGAGGAAAATATTCTGTACGATTCTGCTATAGCTTGTGGTGGATCGTTCGGATGCGACGAAACGGTCTTTAAGCGCGTTGGATCAATACCCAACCTGTATCTCGAATCAGAAGCCGAGCCCGGAAAGCGGATCGACCTGTCCCCATTTTCCGCGCGGTGATCTTACAACTTAGCCGACAGCCGTTGAAGCCTGTGGGATCTTCCGGAGAATGATGTGAATGTTTTGATGCATTTGTGATCTGGTCGTGGATCGGCTGTCCGAAGTTGTGGTCATTTAACCGCGCCGCTTCTGGCCTCCACGGGAGCCAGAAGCAACCTCAACCCAAACAATCATTTCTGAATAAGAAAGAAGATCGAAACTGCGAACAAGTCTGGACACCCATGGACATTGCTGTGCATCATTTGGCCCTTTCGAAATGCGGCTTCTCGTAACATGGATCACTATTTGTCCACCGCATGGCATGACTCTTTCAGCCGATCACGCTGAACCATGCTGGACGGGAGAATAGGTATTACTCAATATTGGTCACGGTGCCAGTCTACTCAGCCAGCATTACCCGAGTTCGCCATGTGTTTGATTGCTGCTTTGCCGGATCGATGACTGTGATCTGCAATTCGTACCGGCCGCGGGGCAATGGGTCGTTGTCAATTTCGAAGCTGAAGGGCAGTCTGCTGAAGTTGTTGCCTGATGGCTTGGTGATCGCTTGTGGCTTGGACTCATATACGGTCTTGCCGTTCTGATAAAGCGTAGCGAAGGCGTAGAGGGGCGAGGGCACCGCTGCATTTGTGGTTGTGGCCTTTGAAGCTGCTGCCCCTGCATTTCCTTCCTCGCTGCTCTTTTCTTTGTAAGCCTGGAAGAAGACAGAGATGTTGTGCCCGGTGGTAAAAACCCGCGTGACGCTGGGGATGATCTTCTTGCCGTCTAGAACGAGTGGATTGAATGCTTCGTCTCTGGTGCGCGACTTCGCCGTCTCCGCGTCGTAGAGGGCGTCCTTTAAGTCCACACGCTGACTTGAGAGCACCACGGCGCTGATGGGAACACTATCCTTCACCCGGACGAGATTCGGAATCGAAAAGTAGGTCTGGAAGGTTCCGATGCGCCCGGTCTCGTCATCGCGCGCGAGGAACTTGATGCTATAGTCACCGGGCAGCAAGGTGTAGCCGGTGTCGTATTCGATGGGCCGATGCGCAAGCTCGGCAGCCGTTGCGTTGTTGAACCTAATGTTGACGCTGTCGCGCATATTGGTGACGGTGTCGCCACCTACTCGGTCTTTGATCTCGCCGATGAAATCAATGTGGGTGAAGTTGGCTCCCTTGTGCTTGGCCAATGCCAGCTCCCGCCCCGGAATCTTGACGACAATCGGCACAAAGTACTCAGCGCGATTGATTTGGAAAAAGTCGATCTCCATGGCGACGGTCAGATCGGTGACAGGATCTTCAAGCATGAGCGCCTCTTCCAGCTGACGTTCGCGATCCACATCGTTGAACTTTCTGAACTCCTTGCCTGCGTAGTACCCGATACGATAGTCGAGTTTAGCCTCCTGATTGTTGGCAAGTGAGATGTGAATACGGCGGAACTTGCCGTTGAGATCGGTGTTGGTGGTGTAGTAGCTGAGGATGTAGTAATCGGAGATGGCCTGCTGCGCCCTAACGATGCCGCGCGAAAGATCGTTGTTGTCAAGGAATGCCTTGCCGCCCGTATCGGCAGCGAGTGTATAGAGAGACTCCTGTGAGCGAGACAAAACCAGATCGAAGGAGGCCGATGCTTCGCCTGTGTACACCGATTTCCCTCCACTAGAAGCTTGCGAAGCATCGCCGACTGGTGCGGAAGAGACCAGGCCGCGCGCATCGATCGTCCAGATGACAACGCCGGCGCGAATGGCCGCATCGATTGTGGCATGCGTCTGCGCCTGATTGTCGATGCCGTTCACAGCAAGTCCCGAGGTAAAGTAAATAAGCGACTTCTTCTCGCTCACATGCCCAAGCATCTGAACCGCAGTCTGAAGCGCCGCAAGCTCACGATCTGCATTGAATAGATTGAACTCGGCATCGTTTTGCCCAAAGGCAGTATCTGTGTCCTTATCGCTCGAGCTGCTGTCCTCTACAAAGTCGTTGTTCTCGCCCACAGCTAAAGTCCGCAAAATACTGAGTAGGCGAATGCGGTCGGTAGTGAAGTCTTCAAGGACATCAACCGAGCCGCCGTTATATCGCATAATCGCAAGCATGTCCGCCGAGGTCAGTTGCGTCCGAACAAATTTCATTGCAGCTTCTACGGCACGTATTCGCTCGAAGTGGCCAAGCGCAGACGTATCGAAGTAAAGCGCAAGCAAGCGGTGGTTGTTGTAGCGCGCGTTGTTCTCCGACTCCGGCACCACCTGCGTGCGGCTCAGCTTTTTGAAGATCGTAGATTTGTCCTCGTCCGCCGTGAGAGAGGCCAGCGGCTTGGATGTCTCTGCAAGGTTCTGGTATTCGCAATGACGAATGACCTGGGGCTTGTCGTCTTCAGACAAGATGAAATCTTTTGCGGTGAGTCCGTGGATGAATTGGCCCTGCTTGTCCTTGACGGTCACCAACTCCACAACAAGGTTTGACTGCATCGAAATCGTGTAGCTCGTGGTACCGGTAGAGCCATTGTTCATTCCTGTTTGCTGCGCGTAAAGCACATGGGTACATGAAAGCGCAAGTACGATGAGCACAAGCGTGCGTTTCATTTCTCAAACCTCAGGTTCAGCTGAATTTGCAAGCTCCGCATATTGCTGGCGGAGATAGGAAGCCCGAATTGCGAGTTCGCAATATAGCTGTTCCAGTTTGTGTAAGTGACCTTGTTGAGTAGATTGGTAGAGACAGCTTTCAGATCGAGCGATACGTCTTTGCGCACGCGCAGGGTTCGCGCAACAGAGCAATCGAAGCTGAACTGACCGGGCCCAGTGATCGAATAGCGCCCGGCATTGCCCCACTGGCCTGCAATTGGCGCCGTGTAGGCCGCAACATTGAGGTGCGCGCTTGCACCGTGGGTGTAGATGGGTGCCCCAGTTAGATTCGGCCGCAGGATGTTAGTGAAACCTGTACCGGGAACCGCTAGGGAATAGAGGGGCGTCTCCGGCAATCCGCTGCCGGCGTTGAGCGTGCTTAGCACTGTCCACTCCTTCAGAAGGCGTCCACGCCACCCCCCGAGTAACGTGCCGCCTGCCACACTCATGCCGCTCGTGTATTGGACCTGCATCTTGAGAAGATGCCTCTGATCGAATGATGAGAGTGAGCGCTCGCCGCCCGGATCACGCCAGTTCTGCGCAATCGTTGATACGCTCGCAGATTGCCCTTCCCCGCCTAGATAGGCATCGTCGTCGATCGACTTGGCAAACGTGTAGTCGGCCGTCGCGCCAAACCCACTGCGCATTCTGCGGCGCAGTATCAGTTCACCTGCATGGCGAATCGAGTTTCCGCCCGAGCTCTCATATACAAACCCAACAGGACAACCAGCGCATGGATTATCCGCTCCAAGAGGGTAACTATTCGGCAGTATCTCCTGCGCGCCTTCCGCACCCTTGATGCCAAGATACGTCGCCGACATTTGTAGCGCAAGCGGGAGATCATGCTGCATCTGCAACTTCCATATCTGGGCGTAACCTACACGGAAATTCGGATCGACGCCAAAGGTGTTGGCCGTTGTGGTAGCACACGGGACGAACCCATTCGCAAGTGTCAGCGGGCACGATGCGCTGTTCTGCACACTCAGGCTCTTTGAGAGCGGAGCCTGTTGCGTCATCTGCTGCACGATGGTTGTGTACACCGATGTGTTGGCATACTTGCCGTAACCAGCGCGAACGATGAGCGATGATGCCTCGAAGGGCCGCCAACTGATTCCGATACGCGGCTCGATCATGCTGTGATCGGCGCGGATCAAGGCCGCTGGATAGTACATCCCAGTCAACGAGCCGACAGGATTGCTACCGACAACGGGCGCGACCGCGCTGAAGCCGCTCTCCACATCGAGATTCACAAGCCGGCCAAACAACTCCGTCATTGGAGCGCTGAACTCCCAGCGTACACCGAGGTTGATGGATAGATTTGGCAGCAATCGCCAATCATCGAAGAAATACGTGGCGTATTCCGTCTGGCGCAGGTACTTGTCGGGATTGCCATACGCGAGTCTACTTGCATCTGGAATGCCAAGCAGGAAGTCCGCAAGATCGGAGCCGCTTGCAGCCCCGGTAAAGGTAAACGCACCGCGCGGATCCTGCTGCCCATTGTTATTGAATTCAAGTCGCTTCACATCGCCGCCAAACTTGATGCTATGTCTCCTTCCCCACTTTCCAAGTTCAGTAGAGACCTCATCCGTTTGTGTGCGGTTGTTCGAACTGATGCCATCACTCAATACGCTGAAGCCGCTCGTGAAATTCAGCTCAGGCGGTCCCCAGTTTGCAGGCGTCTGATCGTTACCGCTGATACCGGCATTGCCAGAGATGTTTGTAAGATTCGCAAAGTAGGGAGTTTGTGTGTTGCGTCTCCGGCTGAAATTGTAATTTGTACGGGCGTACATGCCGAGATGCTGAAACCAATTACTCAAGCCAATCCCTGCCCGTGTGTTCAGTGAGTTCGCGGAATCGCGAAAGCCGAAGAGGTTCGTATTGTCGGAATCGGAAACGTCAATGCCGAAGTGCCCGTTGAAGGTGCCGACTGGCTTCATCTGCCGAGATATATTCAGAGCCGCGCCGTGCCCACGTGACTGATTGAGGAACTGCGCCTGGTAGTTGTACTGCGATGCGCTCACAAGATTCGGCAGCGGATAGAGCGCCAAGAGTGCGGCTGCCTCAGTGACTACTGGAACCTGATTGCCAGCGTAGGGTGCGGCGGTCGCAGGGTTATGAATGGTGATTGCCTGCCCCTGTGCGTCGGTGAGTCCAGCAAGATTTCCTGAGCGCTCATCTGCTGTAGGCACAATGCCATCCATCATCTGCGCCTGCTCATTGCGCGACCAATGATAGTTGAAGTATGCATTCGGCCCGTGCAGCATCAGACGAGTGAGATTGATGGGGCCCTGCACGTACACTGTCCCTGTGGTGTTGTTGAAGGCTGGACGCGACAACCTCACTCCACTTAGCGAGTAGGGCTGCGCATCGAGTGCCGAGTTGTCTTCGGCAACTTGGATGCCACCCGTATAAAGTCGGTGCGGTCCGGGGCGCATGTTGCCGAAGGTGGGATTGCTCGCGAAACTCGACGCTGCCGCGTTGTTCACGCTGCCCTGAAGTAGAAACCCATCGGCACCCTCCTCATTCTCTTGGGGGGGCTGGGCTGCCGGTTGCAGCTGCACCTGATTCACTGCACTGTTGTTCGGCGCATTACCTTGCGCGCTTCCATCCTGTGCCGTTGCTGTTTTGGTGGAAGGATTTGAAGTCGCTGCATTCTCCGCCTGCGCGGTTTCCGAATGGGGTGCCTCCTTCTCCGCGAGCGCCGCAAGCTTCTCCGCCGGCAGCAACTTCATTTCCAGTTGTAGAGGCGCTGTCTCCAACGAGACATCGACTTGGACTTGCAGGCTCTCAAAACACTGCATCGTAGCTTCAATTCCCCACCTTCCGTTGGCAAGATCGGCAAATTGAAACACGCCGGAGCTATCGGAAATTGCGTTCTCTGACCTATCCCCGCTTCGCGCCGTCACCTGCACGCCAGGCAACTCGCGCCCCGCATAGACGACCTTTCCGCGCAACACACTTGCAAGCGCGCAAGCGCACCAGAAAAATGCCACAGTAAGCACCGTGGCACTGCGGATTCTCCTGGTCATTTGCGTTTCATTCAAGGGGCCAACACCCATTCAATCTCGATGACTCACCAACAGGATTCTCCCGGGAATACGAGGTTCTTATGGACGTGAGATTGTTGTTCATCTTCGCGCGCAAATAGACAAAAAGACGCGATATGAGGCCTGATTAGTTTTCTGAGGGCTTCTCGACATGATCTATGACATAAACCTCCTGCAGCATCTTGCGTTTTTCCAGCTTCAACCCGAGAGCATCAAGCGACCGGGTGAGCGAGGAAACGCCCTCCGGATCAGATGGCAGTTGGTCGTCGGCATTTCTACCTATTGCCGGCCGTGGCGTTCCCAACGGGCAGTCGTACGCTACCTGGTAATACCCTTTGATTCCGGTCTGATCTTCAACATTTTTCACATCACTACCCAAGCAGCTACTTAATCGTCCTGCCAGTTCTTCCATCGTCATCTTGCTGACTTGATAATGCGTGGTCCAATTCTCCCGATCCAATTTCACCGTTAGAGTTGCTCCGTCAACCCTATGGACGGTGCTGGAGCCATCGCTATTCCTGGTTATCTTCGATTTTTGCCCCTCTTCGACATTGCTATCCCCAGGTTTCGAATGAGCGGCTATTTCGGGCTTCGCCGGGTCGGGCACCCAAGGCCTCAACTTATCTCCGTGTTTCCCAACAACCAATGTATAGCCTTCCAACTTTCTCTTCTCAATGTGGAAAGCCAGATTAAAGCGCTCTTTCAGGAGAGCCTGCAGCATCCTCTTGTCGTCCTCCTTTCCGGCCACCCTGGGGAATCTGGCCTCAATGTCATAGCGGTCTGCATTCGCCCATCCTGGGCCCGATATTTGGAACGGTTGAACACCGTAAGCGTAACTGATAAGGGAGGTTAGTGTCATGGACCAGTACGAAGCGCGAGCCTCGTAAACGTGAGCCCAAAAATGTTTGGGATCGAAGCGATGGGAAGGATCAACCGGCTTTATAGTTGCCGCGTCAAAAGACAGCTCGGTGGAAGCTGTCTGCGCGCCAGCGCTGACTCCTGCACCGAGCAGTATGATCGCAATGCCATACAAGGAACCCAACGCGCGCAAGAAGTAAGTTCGAACAAATTTCATTAGAAACAATCTCCCGGGCAGATAGACGTTTTATTTGGGAAGAGCGATCCTGACAACGAGTCTGATTACTCCTCCCAATGTAGCGTAAATCCCGCATCAAGAGAATCGGCTGAGAAGATTCGTAGATTCAGTCATGCGAACAAGCACAAGAATCTGGGGAATCCCTTCTACGAACCCCCACATGAATTGAGACAACTCTGATACGCCGAGTATGCATCGTTAATACAGCCACTTATACAGCTCTGCAAAGGGAAATTATTGTTAGCACTATAGGCGCCGTAACAACCATCTTGACAACCACTACTGAAGTCATCGTAGCTTGCATAACATTCATCCTGGCAACCACCAGCCTTAGCGCTTCGACTCAAGACCAACATTGCGACGATGGCTAACGATACGTTGGCGAATTTGATAATGGTCTTCCTCATCATTAGTCTCCTTCCAGACACATGGTCTGTATGTTGATGTTGCGTTTCCATATGCGCGGCCCGGTCAGAGTTCGGACTGCACCTGCCGCTGGCTCACGTCGTCGAGTTTTCCGACCCATGCCTTTTCCACGTTTCCATGGCTATCGATAAGGAGAAGTGTTGGTGTGGCCCAAACGTTAATCTGGCGGAGAGGGGCGGACACGATTTCAAGTGACGGACTGATTGAAGCATGCACATAAGTCTCCGCCTCGCTTTTTGGCACAGGCAGGACTGCAAGGAGATGTGTTTTGAAACCCGCCGTATTGGCAAGTTGTCGATAGAAGGGTTCGCTGTCGCGGCAGAAGTGGCAGGTGGGTGAGATTGCAAGCAGGAGAGTTTTACCCCTCTGGCCAAAATCCACGTTGGGCAACTTAACGACGGTCCCAACCAGGGCTTTAGCCTCAGGCCGCTGCGGTGGATGGTATGTTGCATACCATGCGTTCCCCAGGAAACAAAGAAGAGCTACGGAAGAGACGATGACAGCAATGTTTGCGACCAGCTCCAGACGTTTCACAGAACATGCCTCCAGATGATTGATTTAAAAATCGACATTGGCGCAAAGCCGCAGCCTTCTCCGCACACACCCCTACCCCGAGATCCACGGAAAGGGATCCTCTTTACAGTTCCTTCAATAGCTTCAACTTGCGAACAACTGTTTCTGGAGACAGCTCATAGACACGCTCTCCGCAGCCATTCGGGAGCGCAAAAAGCATCTTTTCTGAATCGTGGGAAGTATGCCATAGAATCCTTAGAAGTCAACTTGTTTTTCCGTTCACTCGGTACCTAGCGCAGGATGCCAAGCAGTTGCGCGATGAGAACGCGCGACTGCGGAAGTTGGTAGCAGATTCGAATTTGGACAAGGAAGCTCTGCAGTCGGTAATTCGAAAAGACGGATGGATCTCGCAGCCATGAAAGCGCTGTCGAGCGTGTCCAACAACAGTACGCCTTCAGTCAGCGACGGGCGTGCGGCCGTTTGATGCTGGGAGGGTGTGTCGCGCTGCCGCTACCAACCTCATCACTCGAAGAACTTCGTGTACGCCTGGTGGAACTGGCGCGAGAGAAGCCGACTGTGAATCGTCAGTCGAGCATAATGGTGATAGTCCGTTCGGTCTGCTGAGAAAACTGCTGCTTTGACAACATCAGCTTCCCAGTCAAGTTTGACCTGCCCCCATTTTCCGCACGGTGATCTTACAACTTAGCCAGCAGCCTATGAAGCTGTGAGAAAGTGGGAAATGCCGAGGGCGTTTTCCAAGTGGGCGGAGCCCACGTCTTTTCCATAGCTTGTTCGGCGTGCGAATTCCGCCGGCGTTTGATAGTTCAGACTACTGTGTAGCCGTTGCTCGTTATAGTCATGGCGCCAGTTGGCGATCTTCCGTC
>Ga0126381_100009722_pt1 | contig 10810 bp, 16 predicted proteins | sample PanSoiMetPlot_28_FD_96465 | JGI IMG/M metagenome (GOLD analysis project Ga0126381, IMG submission 96465) | Tropical forest soil microbial communities from Panama - MetaG Plot_28 | ecosystem: Environmental > Terrestrial > Soil > Tropical forest > Bulk soil | place: Panama | collected 2016-02-17
GTTATCATTACTACAGCGCTCCTCTGGTTCCTTTACACGTATCCAAAGGGAGTGGCTCCTGTCACCTCTGGCTCCGAGAGACAGTTGAATGAGCAGTTGTGGCCTGCCTTAGAAAACTATAGGCCACAATTTTCAAAGTGGCATTGGACCAAACTTCGTATTGAGTCCACAGAAGGTGGAAGGATTATTCTGTTCTCCACCAAGGCTGCCGGACTGGCAGAAGGTTATCACGGCAATTGGGATAACGACTCTCCGTGCGCCTACATCATCGATGAGGCTAAGTCTGTTGAAGAAGGCATCTTCTTAGCATCGGATAGATGCACCGTTCAGTATCGGATGATGTCTTCTAGTCCCGGCGAAGCCGCTGGGAGATTTTACGATTCTCACAATCGACTTCAATCACTCTATTTCACTAAAAGAATCACCTCTTTCCAAGTTCCGAGGATTACAGATGAAGAGCGTGAACTGGATAAGGAGAAACTTGGAGAAGCTAGTCCTACATATCGTTCGAAGCATTTGGCCGAATTCACAGATGACGAAGGACCAGGCGTCATTATTAGCAGACTCATTCTTGCTCGTTGCATTGCTAATCCTCCTGTATTCGCTTCTGGTCGTCGCACTGGGTTTTGTGACTTCGCCGCTGGCACTGATGAAAACGTTTTTGCTGTCTGTGATGGCAACCGTGTAGAGATAATAGATGCTTGGTGCGAAGATGACACTATGCAAGCTTGTCTGAGGTTCATTCGACTGTTTGAACAGCAGAAGCTCACAGATTCACAGATTTCGGGGGATAATGGTGGCTTGGGAAAAAGCATGATTGATCGTCTAATCGAACTGGGTTGGCGGATTCGGCGTGTAGATTTCGGTGGCTCAGCTAGAAACGATAAAACCTACGCTAACCGCAGTAGCGAAATATGGTTTGAATCAGTAAGGGAGATTGAGAAAAGAGCACTCATTCTACCAGATGATCAGATTTTCTTCGACCAAGCTACCACTCGCCGGAGATTATATGACGGCAAAAGTCGCCTCATTGCGGAGCCAAAGAAGCAGATGGTTGCCAGAGGACTGAAAAGCCCAGACAGGGCGGATGCAGTCTTAGGTGCTTTGTGGGCTAGGAAATCTGGCGCAATCATTTCTATAGAAGATCTGGACGCCATTCGGTTCCAGAAAAGCCCATTCGCTCCGTCTTATCGGGATTCACCTTTCTTTAGACCAGATCTAGAGCCTACAGATGAACCCTTGGAACGATTTTCTTGGAGTTAGGGTTAACATCTGTTAACTTATCATGAGAGTTCTGGTGGCATGTGAATTTTCTGGGAGAGTTAGAGATGCTTTCATTCGTCATGGCTATGACGCTATTTCTTGTGACTGGTTAGATTCTGAAACTGAGGGTCCACATTATAAAGGAGATGTTAGGGATATCCTTGGAAATGGTTGGGATTTGATGATAGCTTTTCCTCCGTGTACTTCTTTAGCTATAAGTGGAGCTAGATGGTTTCAATGGAAATCAAATAGTCAGAGTGAGGCAATTGAATTTGTTAAATCGTTGTATTTTGCTCCAATTTACAGAGTTGCTGTTGAGAATCCAATTGGCGTTTTAAGTACTAGATGGCGACACCCTGACCAAATAATTCAGCCTTGGCATTTTGGAGATGAGGAGAACAAAAAGACTTGTTTGTGGCTTAAAAATTTACCGGCTCTAGTACCAAATAAAACAACAGGAGATCCATGTAATCATGTTCATCATGAAACTCCTAGTCGTAATAGATGGAAAAATCGTTCAAGAACTCGCAGAGGTATTGCAAATGAAATGGCAATATATTGGGGTTCTTTCACGAAAGCTCGGTTAACACATGTTAACCGACTTCACAAAAGTGGTCTCCACCTCCCCGCCGCCACTGGGCTAAGCCGCGAATGATTGCTTCGCTAATATGGCTGCTAATTATTGGACTTATCTTATACTTAATTTGGTTTGTCATTGGCATGTTCATCAAAGGCACGCCACACCAAATCATTGGTATTATCCTTGGACTAATCCTCCTGCTATATGCTCTCCAGATGTTCGGTTTCTTACACATCCCACAACCCATGTTTAATAGATGAAAATACAAATAGTATATGAAATCAACGTTCCTGATACAATTGAAGTAACTGTATCTCCTGGACCACCTGAAGTTCAAGAGGAACCAGTTCAACCCCCACTGAGACGCTGATATGCCAGGAGTTTCCAAAGCACAAAGACAAGCAGCGGGCATTGCACATGCTATCCAAAAAGGTGAAGTTAAAGCCAAGCCTGGAACTCCATCTGCGGAGATGGCTAAAAGCATGACTAGGAAACAAACCAAGGAGTTCAGTCAGAAACCAAAGAAAGGTAAATGAAACTATTAGCAACCCTAAGCTCATTAGTAGCTCTATCTACTTTAACTTTAGCCCAAAGTCCTCATTTTGTAAAAGGGCCAACTGCGGGTATTGATTCCTCGACAGGCGATTATACGGTCAGTTTTAAAGAAGCTGGACTTGGAAATACTCCAATTACATATTCTTTGACTGCTGGTATCGAACATTTTACATTTCAATGTTTTACGAAAAGTCATAATACTCCAAATGGTGCTCCTAATGGTGTTAGCTTCTCCAATGAAACTACATTTGTTACTTTAACTCCTAGAAATGGGCAAATCACAGGCAGTGTAAGTCTAGTTCCCCAACAAGATGGTGCGGATTGTCAGGGTAATGGATTGCTTTTGTTTCTAATTGCAGCAGCGTATAATGATGTTCGATTCTGTGATGTAACGGACAATCTTTGTGTAGATATGCCTGATCTTAGTGTATCAGGTGTACAAATAGGACCATTTTAAATGGCTGATAAAAATTTGGACAAGAAAGATGTGCAAACCATTTCGCCTCATGACTTTGCCAATCCCGCGAAACGAACTCTCCCTGCCCCACCCGCTGGGCTTACGTGGGTCTATATGGCTAGCAGTTGGCCGAGGCATGATGTGATTAGAGTGAACGGATTAACATGAACGGAACAGATCCTGTCAATAAACCTCCACCTCCACCTCCTGATGATCCTCGCATGGTTGCCATGAAGAATTTGATGGCAGCATATACGCCAGAACAAGTTGGACGGGGCCACTGGGAAATGGCATGGTCAATTTTACAAACTGATCCTGCGTTTACGGAATCGACAGATTCGCCAGACGTAAACAGAGATTTAGTTAAAGAATATTGGCCTCCAACGTGGTATCAATATTTAACTACTAACCCCATACCATTATCATAATATGTCAAACGGAACTGAAGAAACTCCTAAATCTCCTGAAGAACAGAAAATGGAAATTTTGAAAGAAGCTGCTAAAGCATATACAGCAGAACAACTATCATCAGTTACAGGAGAAATGGCTTGGAATGCAGTTCAAACAGAAAAGCCTTTCAGTACAAATTCGGGAATAGATTTGGATTTTGTTAGATTTAATTGGCCGACAATTCGAGACGCTCAGATGCTAGAAAACGCTAAAACTGATGAAAGTTCTAGTTAACATCGGTTAACTTAAAAGAATGCCAAGTAACGGACAAACTGATACGACACAGACAGCGGATAATGTAAGTCCACTGTTGGTTGATCGTTTTGGCAATTTAATTCCGCCTAATACGGATGAGAAGCCTATGATGGACATCATGATTGATGTCGAAGTCAAGGATCGTCTGTTGATGGAGTTAAAACGGCGTCTGTTTCCGTCTGATGTTGAGGGGATATTACTGAGCGCCATAACCGGTGACATATATTGGCAGGATCAATTGTGGAGGTTGATGTTTGATACTTGGCCTAGACTTCAGACTAATTTAGCAAAGTTGAAAAGTGCTGTCACTCGGTTAGATTATACAGTTGATCCTTATAACGAAAATGATAAAGAAGCTTCGGCGTCGGCGACAGAGAAAGCGAAAACGGTTGAGCGTGCATTGTTAGGGATGCACGCCAACCCTGCTTTTAATGAGAAAGATTTCAGAGCGACTTTGGGATGCTTATTGGAGACGAGGTTAACAGGTGTTAACGTTCTAGAAGTTGATTGGGAAAAGCGGAACAAGGAAATAGTTCCAAAATGTACACGTCGAATTCCAGCACGTTACTATCGATGGCCTTATATTGCGGAAGAAACAGATAGATTGATGTTGAATCCCAGCGGAACACTGGGAGGTACACAATTGATAGATTTTCCGAAGAATAAGTTTCTGGTAGGTATTTACACGACTTATTCAGATCATCCTATATATTGCATAGCTATGAGAGTGTTAACCCCTTGGTGGGTAGCACAGAGGTTTGGTCTTGAATGGTTCATGACTTTTGCTCAGATTTATGGAATTCCATACAGGAAAGCGACATATACTGCGGGAGATCAGCTGGTATATAATAAGTTGGTTCAAATGCTCCAGCAATCAGGAGCTTCTTCATGGGGTATCTTTCCCGAGGGCACAGAGGTTGAGATACTTCAAACACATGCGGCAGGAACTGTATTGCCGCAAGAGAAGCTGATTGTATATGCTGACAGCGTCTGCGACATAATGTTGCTTGGTCAGACGCTGACTACTGAAGAAGGACATCGTGGAAGTCGAGCATTAGGAGGTGTTCACAAAGAAGTCTTTGATGAGATAACACAATCACATGCTAGATGGTGTTGTGATCTGATAAATACTCAGTTAATTCCAGGCATTATTCAGTATAACTTTGGAAATACTGATGAACTTCCTAAGTTAAAGCCTGTCATTAAAACTCCAATTGAGCTATTGCAAATAGCTCAAGCATTTCAGATACTTTTTGGCAGAGGTCAAGGTCAGATGGCAATTCCAGTGAAAAAATCTGAGCTATATGATAAGCTTGATTTCACTGAACCTGATGACGAATCTGAGACATATGAACCCGAGGAAAATCCAAACCCACCGCCACCTTCACCTATGCCATTTGGCGGACCAAAACCAATTCCCGGTGGAGATGGACAGAATCCTGACCAGCAGCAACCTCATAACCAGCCACCTCCATCTCCAAAGGCTGAGGCAGCACATGCAAAACCAGGATGTCCAGGGAGTCCCCCGGATCGAGGAGCCATTGAGAAAGCTGTTGCTACTACAGTAGAATTGTATTTCAAAAACAACGCGGAACAGATAGACGGTATCCATTGGGTTTCTATAGTAGATTCTCGAACAACTCCTCAATGTTTAGATTTGAATGGAAAGGAATGGACATATCCCGAATTCAAACCAGTTGATCATGGTGTTGCTTGGCCTGGTTTTCCTCCTATTAGGTATAATTGCCGCTCTAGTGTTCTTCCAATATTAGTTGATCGTGAAGCGGTGGAAGGAGCATATTATCATGATGAACAAGGTCGTTTTTCTCAAGATCCTGAAAAGAGGGGCGCTAGGCATAAGATTATCGGGAGAAATAAATTTGCTTACCGCGGCCATGTCATTGGTATTGTTAGAATCGACGATGGCACAAATGGAGCAAAATGGCAGTATCAACCTCCTACGGGCTATAGCCTTCACGGACTTGCTAAGACGAGATCGGCGTGCATTAAGAATGCTAAAGAATGTATTGATGAAATGATGCAAACACTAGGTTAACAGATGTTAACTGACGTTTATGCCAGGAGAACAGCCGAAAAATGGAGGCAACGGTACATCGAAACTTTTAACTGTCTTAGCCCAAAGCGGTAATCAATGGGTACAGTTAGCAACAGTCGGATTGGTAGCTTTGAGTGGTTTGGGTAACTGGGTTGCAACTTGGAATTCCAGTGATAGAAATAAACAAGAGATTGAAATCAGTAGAAGAGTAGCTTGGGAATCTAATGAAAGAGTACGCCAAGAAGTTATTAAGCAGGTAGATGATATTCATCAGTGGATGAAAGCTTCAACCGAAGAATTTCATCGAGGAAATGAGGATAGTGCGGCAAATAAGAAAGTTCTTTTGGTATTCAAAGAAGAATTAGAAGGATTTGAAGCTAGACAGTTATCAGTTTTACTTAATCAAAACAAAATGATGGAATCAGATTCTCAAGTTTTAAATGAGATTCATCAGATTGCTGTACGACTGGATAAACTGAAATCTGAAGATCAAATGAGAGGTGCGCCACAGTGAGTGCTCCAAAGATTAATTTGTTAGTAGTTGATCTGAGTCATTGGGATCCTGCAAAAAACTATGCTCAAGTTAAAGCCAATGGAGTGGTTGGTGTTATTTACAAGTCTACTCAAGGAACTGGATATCAAGATCCTACTTACAAAAGCCAGAAGAAAAAAGCATTGGATGCTGGCTTACTCTGGGGTAGTTATCACTTTGGGGACGACTCAGATCCTGACTATCAAGCCAATAATTACATTTCTTTTACACAACCAAGTGCTGATGAACTTATTTGCTTGGATTTTGAAGATAACGGCAGCTCATCGATGGGTATAAATCAAGCTCAGAATTTCATCTCGGCAGTTGAATCGACGTTGAATCGAGATCAGCAATGTGTATTTTATTCAGGTAATCGAGTCAAAGATTTATTAGGCAGCAAACGAAATGCTTTCCTTGGAGCCAGAAGGTTGTGGTTAGCCCAATATGGGAATACGCCGGTCTGTCAAGCCAGTTGGACTACTTATTGGTTGTGGCAGTATACTGATGGTACATATGGTCCTACTCCTCATACTGTGGATGGTTGCGACGCTGGTGGAGTCGATTGCAACTCTTATTCAGGATCTTCAGAACAATTAATTAGCGAATGGGCAACAGGTGGACAAGAAATTCCACCTGAACCAACTCCAGTACAGAATACTATAGTTTGTCCAAATTGTCTTACAACAATCAACCTGAATCCTTCCGTATGACTGCTCTCGAAGAAAAGGTAATGTTCGATTATTTGATTGAGATTAGAGATACTCTCAAGCGAATGGAACAAAGACAAATCAAAACTACTGCAATGGTCGAGGACGTTAAAGATCAAGAGGTTGGTAGTTTTGGTTCAATAGACAAGGGTTAACACCTGTTAACCAATGAGAAAAGCCCTTCTTTCTATTCTATTCGCCCTCCCTGCCGCAACTGGGCTATGCGCCCCATTTTTGGTTTGTGATCCTTATCCATTCAGTACAAGTCCTTGGTTAAATCCATCAAATTTTATAATTTCTGGCTTATTGGCAAATGCAATTACAACTCCGGCACAAATTAATGTAGATGGGAGTGCTCAATTGCGCTATGACTTAGGATCAATTCCATTCGGCAACTATTCGGTGACTGTAGTTGCGGTGAACTCGAGCGGGGGGATCAGTTCACCAAGCTCCCCTTTCGCCTTCATCTTAGGCGTTCCTATGGCTCCCGCTAATATTCATTTGAGTCAAACATAATTATGGTCGCTAAACGAGAAGATGTTTCGCCTTCCGAAGGCAAGAGTAAGTACGGCGATGTGACATACGCCGATGAAACTAATAAAAAATATCCTTTGGATACAGAGGCACATGCCCGAGCTGCTCTCAGTTATTGGGGTATGCCTAAGAACCGAGCAAAGTATTCGTCAGAAGATCAGAAGAAGATTGGTGCCAGAATCAGAAGCGCAGCTAAAAAATTCGGAATTAGCATATCAGATGATGACGGAGATGGAAAGGATGATTCTAAAAAATCGGAGTCTTCGCTTGTCATTGCGTCCTCGACATATAATCTGGAGGGAAATACCCCTTCCACCATTGTATACATGCCAAAGGGTAAATGGAAAATTACGCCTCGTGTCAATGGTCAACCCCGTGAAATTGAAGTAGATGTCACCTCAGAAACTGCTACGCTCCTCCAAGAACATCTCGATAAGCGACTTAATTCAAGCGTACGTCCATACGCACAATTCGATCACAAACCTGGTCCTGCAAGCTTTTTGCCAAAGTCTTTTAGATGGGATGAAGAACGAGGAATCTTATTGGATATTGAATGGACAGAATCGGGGAAACGATCTGTTACAGGAAAAGATTATTCTTATTTTTCGCCTACGTTTAATTGGAATGACGGAAAGGTTGTTGGGCTTCCTCAGCATGGGGAAATAGGATCATTGACTAATAATCCAGCTTTTACTGAGATACAGAAAATCGCCGCGTCTGCTGATGCGGACAACTCGAAAGGAGAATACGAAATGGTCGCTAATGCTGTTGCTACCAAGTTGGTAGAGCTGCAAGTGATTACTGCCGATCAGGCAGCAGGCGCGGACGATGATTTCATAGTTCGTGCCATTACGAGTCTACACGAAGCTTTGGCTTCGGCGCAGGCTGCTCATGCAGAATTAACTAGCCGTTATAAAGAGTTAGAGGCTAAACAGAAAGATCAGGAAAAATCAGAGGCAAAAAGAGTCATTGAAGCCGCAATTGCTGAAGGACGCATTCCGCCAAAGGATCAAGAATTGGTTGATTTTTACATGGATCAATATCTTGCTAATCCTAAATTGGCAATTAAGGTCTTGGCTGCGTTACCAAAAGCTCCGATTGGTGAACAGGTAATTAGAATTACTGCTGAGGAAGGCCAAAAGACAGTAACCCAAGGGCGGGGGAAGTGGGACATTATTGCCCGACAAAGAGAATTGATTGCTGAATGTGTTGAAGCTAATCCTGGCATGAGCCATGAAAAAGCTTTCAACAAGATGAAGAGAGAACATCCGGAAGCTTTTCCTGTTGAAGCCTAGCTAGGTTAACATCTGTTAACTCTCTCAAATATATCCTTATATCCTCGGAATCTATTAATTTGAAAGGAAATTTTTAACAAATGGCTGGAACTGTTGGAACGATTGTAAGGAATCCGGGGATTGTGCCTTTGACAGTCACCGCGGCATCCCCTGCAATTGTGCGAGGTCAATCAGTTACGTGGGATTCGGGCAATTCGTATGCCCGTCCTTCAACAACTGGTGACACTCATGCTCACGGTATCGCTATATCTGATAGTGATACTGATGTATTGCAGGTCTGGATTGCAACGAAAAGTTGGACTGTCAGTGTGGCAGTTGTAACAGGCAAAACTTTTGCTATCGGCGCTGCGATGTATATTGATATTGCTGCGGGCACTGGCAAAATGACCGACGTAACAACTGGCAATCAATTGGCAGGTTGGGCTGTAGACGGCAAGCCTGATGCGCTTGGTAACATCGAAATGGCTTTATACTGGTTCTAAGATATGACTAAAGATCATGTACAGTTAGTGACATATAGTCAAGGGGTTGTTGCGGATTGGGAACGCAAGAATCAGATTGCGTCATTTATATCGCCTGAAGTTGTTACTGGCGGAGGGATATTCCATTACAAAGATTTTGGAATGGGCAACGCATTCACCGCTATTGAGATGAGAAGAGCGTTAGGTGGTCCTACTAAGATGCTTTCGCTGTCAGTAACTGATAAGCAAGGCATCAATGTTGAATATGGACTCTCAACGTTTATTGATGATCAAGAGCGTGAACAGAATCCACAGAATGCTACTCTTATTGAACAGAGGAAAATCTCGGATCTGGTAAATACCGCAATGAACAATAACCTGTATTTGATTTTGGCACAGGCTCGAACTGTGACCAATAACGGAACAGGTGGAGCTGGAGCTATTGCGGGAGTTACTGGAATCTGGTCGAATACTGCAAACGATCCGGTTAATGAGATTAACCTCTGCTGCAAGTATATTACTGATAACTACGGAGTTGTGCCAAATCGAATTTACTTTGATTCGAAGGCTTGGATTATCTATCAGAATAATCCCAATGTCCGTGGTCGTTTTCAAGGTGTATTGGTGCAAGCTATTACTCCTGAAAATACGCAGCAATTGTGGAATGTTCGCCTTGATCCGCGGGTCAACCAAGGGGCATTGTATGAAGGTGGTGCTGGTAAAGCTGATTGCCTCATCTTCTTTGGACAAGACGGACCTTCGCAGTATGACGTTTCCTTCATGAAAACTTTTGTGAACGTTGCAGGACGATTCACTCGAGTCCGTTCATGGAGAGATGAAGAGATTTCAAGCGATAAATACAAGGTGAGTTGGTTCCAAAGCATTTTAGTTACAGGCTATGGAACTGCGGTTCGCTTGGTAATCAGTTAACATCGGTTAACCTCATTCACAAAAAGTGGTCTTCGCCCGCCCCGCCGCAACTGGGCTAGGCGGGCGATTGGACTAGGATTTTTATATGGCTTGGGTTGCGCTTAGTACTACTGACATACTCAATAGTCTGACCGAGGCAGAACAGTCTCAAGTCGCGGCTGCTCCTTCGGCGGAGTCAGATTTAACCACGATCGTCCAATCAGTGACTGGACTCGTTCGTGGAAAGGTCAATGCTGCTGGGCGCAACCAAGGTCATCTAGGTCCACCGGGAACGATTCCTGATGAGCTATATGCTGCGGCAATAGCAATTTCTAGATTTAAGTTTTTAACGCATCTGCCGGGGACGCAGTTAATAACACAAGATCGTCGTGCTGATAAAGATAGTGCGTATCAACAGCTTGCGGATGTTGCTGCGGGTGATTTAGTAGTAATTCGTGGAGATGAAGAAACTCAAAGTGATTTGGGAATTTTTGCAGAAACGGGAGTGAGTACACCAAATCCAAATCTGTGGGTTAGTCCACTCAGTAATCAAGTACCTTGGACAGGTGACTACTGGTGAGAATTCTTCTTAGCGCACATCTTAAAACTGAGTTTAGAGATCTCAGAAGATGGCGACGAATTGCTTTAGAGGCGGGGGGAGAGGCTGTTTATCAGTATCTAATCGATTATCATCGAAATATGGATTGGCGTGGACCGAATTGGTTCGCAGGTCGAGATAGTGGAAGATTTCAAGAA
>Ga0126381_100009723_pt1 | contig 10808 bp, 3 predicted proteins | sample PanSoiMetPlot_28_FD_96465 | JGI IMG/M metagenome (GOLD analysis project Ga0126381, IMG submission 96465) | Tropical forest soil microbial communities from Panama - MetaG Plot_28 | ecosystem: Environmental > Terrestrial > Soil > Tropical forest > Bulk soil | place: Panama | collected 2016-02-17
GGGAGTCCGCCTACGCTGACCTCGATTGCGGTGACGCCCGCGTCTCCTTCCGTCGCCCTAACGGCAACCCAGCAATTCACCGCGACGGGCACTTTCAGTGACGGTTCGACGCAAACGTTGAACTCGAGCAGCGTGAGTTGGAGTGCAGGCGGGGTCGTGGGAGGCAATTCGATAGTGGGAACGGTTACCACCACAGGCCTATACACATCACCGTCTACGATCCCCAGCCCAGCGCAGGTAACCATTACGGCAACGAGCACAGCAACCCCGAGCGTGAGCGGAAGCACAACCGCCACGGTTGCGCAGGTGACGGTGACCGTGTCACCCGCGACTGCTTCGGTCCCGGCCGGGACACAACAGCAATTTACAGCCACGGTGACCGGGCCGACCAATACGGCTGTGACCTGGAGTGCTGGTGGCGTTGTGGGAGGGAATTCGACTCTCGGGACAATCAGCAGCACGGGGCTGTACACTGCGCCGGCTACGGTTCCGAATCCTCCGCAGGTAACCGTCACGGCTACCAGCGTTGCCGATGGGGTCACGAGCGGCAGCGCAGCAGCCACAGTTACGGTGCCAATCAGCGTGACAATCGCCCCCTCAACTACTCAGAGGGTGGCGATCAATGGGACGCAGCAATTCACCGCCACAGTCATGGGAACTTCCAACACCGCTGTGACTTGGAGCGTCTCCGGACTCGTTGGCGGAAACCAAGTTATCGGAACGATCAACAATTCCGGCCTCTATACCGCGCCCGCCGTGGCTCCGTACCCTGTTGGCGAAACCATTACTGCAACCAGCGCTGCCGACCCCACCAAGAGCGCATCTGCGGGTGTAACAATAACTGCCCCACTCGGCAAAGTGAGCATAACGGTATCCCCTGCGACGCTGTGGGTGCAGACCGGGGAGTCGTGGCAATACTTTGCCACTGTAGTTGGGAGCTCAAATTATTCCGCAACCTGGAGTGTAAACGGGATCCCCGGCGGAAACACAATCTACGGGACGATCAGCACAAGTGGTTTATTTACCGCGCCAAGTTCTGTGCCCGCTCAACTCCCTGTGGTGGTGACCGCTACCAGCGCGGCTGACGCGACGAAGAGCGTGAATAGCAACGTCACGATCGCCACCACTCCGTTTAATGCAACTCCGCTCATCGATTTTGCCTCCAACCAGCTTTACGCCGGCCAATTTCCTGGACTGTTGTATAACGGCAGCAATTCCCCTCCACCCGATCACGATTCCGTGGGTCTGGCTGCAGCCGCCTCTATTCAGCCACTCGACCAGAATGGGAATCCGAGCCCTACAGGCAAAATTGTGATGACTTCTCTCGGCGCAAGCGATGCCGAAGATTTGTGGTGTTTCGCGACTACGCTCTGCACAAGCTACTCTTTTACGGGTCAAGCCGCCGCGAGCGCAGCAACAAATCATTCGACGCTCGTAATCGTGGACGGAGCCAATAGTGGCGCCAACGCGGCCACTTGGGCCTGCGCGTATGGCAACTGTCCCGCGGGAGGGCCGATAACCAACCGATACGATTATGTGCGCGACAGCATCCTTGCCCCCTCTGGTGTGACAGAAAGGCAGGTACAGGTCGTCTGGCTTTCAATGGCCGACCTAAATCCGACTTATACGCCAACTCTCCCCAGTGTCAGCGCTGATGCATACAATTTCGAGTACCTCATGGGACAGACCTTGCGGGCTTTGAAAACACGCTGGCCAAACGTCCAGCAAGTGTTCATCTCATCCCGTATTTATGCCGGCTACACCACCACAGATCAATCGCCGGAGCCTTACGCATACGAATACGGTTTCTCGGTAAAGTGGCTCATCAACGCGCAAATCGTGCAGCGTGAGACGGGCACTATTGACCCTGTAGCGGGAGATTTGCTGAGCGCAGTGCCTTGGATCGCATGGGGTCCGTACCTGTGGGGCAGTGACTCCAACAATCCCCAGGGTTCAGCGGCGCTAACGTGGGTTCCAGTCGATTTCGTGACGTCAGATGGCATGCACCCGAGCGAAACCGGTTCGACGCAGGGAGCCAATGCTCTTTTGAACTTTTTCCTGACTTCGTCATATTCGCCGTGGTTCCGATAATTGAAAGGGGATCTCGGAAGGGACAGATAAGTGATGGAGCCGACGATCGGACTTGAACCGATGACCTGCCGATTACGAATTGTCGCTTGCCTCCAGACTCTTGACTGCTAAATACATTGAAAGAAAAGACCTTAACAACTTTCCGCCCGCACGGAAGCGAGTTCTGGCGATGTTGATAATGTTGGGTTTGGGTGACAGGGGTTGAAAGCTTACGTCACAAATGCGTCACAAATTTCCTCTTTTCCACCAGAGGGTATCGCACTACTTTAGGTAGTGGAACCTGATGGCAACTAAATGCAAATTTGGGAAAAGGGACGGCAGCCGGTGTAGAGTAGCGGGCTGACCGTATCGTGATCATTTGTTCAATTCACCTTTGTGGGCAGTCCTCTGTTTGGCCCTGTCGTTCGTTTCGACAAAGGAAATCAGTTCCTTGCGGGCGCCTGGACTGAGGGACGAAAACTTAGGCAGTTACAGCAGGGTTACGCCCGGGGGAGAAGGGGCAGGAGTTTGATCGGTAGAGATAGCAGCCTGCTGCTGGCGTGCCCGTAGCATGTTATAGGCACACGGGTGCCCTGCCCAAACGTGGCAGTATCTTCCGAGGTGGAATCATCCACCATCACAGCCCAAGGGGCGCCCTTTAATAATGCGTTTTCGTCAAGCTACCGCTTTCGCCAGTTACCGCCTGACTTGCACGCTCTGTGCCCTTGCACGTTCTGCTTTCCACTTTGTCATCGATTCGTCAGCACATTCTTGAATAACATCATGACCGAATTTGGTGCGTGCAGCAAGAAGCTGGATTGTTAGCGCCGCTTCTTTAGACGAGAACGGTGTTCGCAACAGCTTCCATTCTGGACTACGGGAAGTCCATGCTGAGCGGCAAATTGTGCCATCATGAAACTCACAACTTGGCCGGCCCCTACGTGGCACTCAACGGTGGACTAGTTGAAAAAATGTCGTGGTTCGTCGAGCCTTCAGACGCAAGGGATCTGACCTTACGGGCGATTAGAAAATAACCTTTCGCAATGGCGTCTTTGTTCAATGACTCCAGGTAGGCCTGATCATAGGAGGACTGGTTCTCGTTAAACAGCAGCCCTTGGTAGAGTCGCGCCTTCAGTTCATAGCCTACGAAATCACGATTTCTAGCCTCGGCAATGACGCGATCAAGTTGACGGCGCGCGTCGGGAACGTTGCCTGTCGCACCTTTGACAACAGCCGAGGCGATGGTTGATTCGAAGTAGGCACAGAGACAACTCGTGTTATGAGAAAGAGCGATGGCTCGGTCAGCGGCACTGCGAGCTTCCCGAAACTTCTGCTGCGCAAGGAGAGCGCGAGCCAAAGTCGCGTGAGCTGAAACTTCGTTTTCCACCGACTTATCTTTTGCGAACTGGGCGGCGGCAGCGCGAGCCAGGCTCTCGGCTTCTGCCGCCTGATTTTCTTCGAGCGACAATTCCGCCAGAGAGAGCCAACTCTGGGCGAGAGTCGAGTCCTCGGCAAGATCTTTACGCACGGCCAGCGCTTCCTGCAATTTGGCTCGCGCATCGTCCAATTGATCCTGCTCAAGAAGTACTAGACCCCATCCGGTGAGTGCATATCCAGAACCGCGTTTATGGCCGGTTTCTTGATGGAGTTTCGTTGCACGTTCAAAGTTCTGCACTGCACCAGGCAAATCGCCGAGTTCGTCGAGCAGATTCCCTATGTTGTTCAGCGTGGAAGCCATACCGCGCTTGTCACCGGCTTCGGTGAATGCGGCAAGAGCCTTATCTTGCATCTCACGGGATTCATTCAGCCGCCCTAGGCTATCGAGCACATTGCCGATGTTCCCAAGTTCGCCAGCGATCGCTCCCCTTTCGTCAATTTCGTGGTCGATTGCGAGCGCCTGCCGATATTCGATCTCGGCTTCGGTGAGCTTGCCCTGTTCGTAGAATACGTTGCCAAGAGAGTTTAGAGCGCGAGCCATGTTCCGCTTTGCTCCCATTTGTTGAAAGGTCCGAAATGATTCCTCGAACCGACCACGCGCAGCATCGTAATTTCCTTGGTCATAAAGAGCGGTGCCGGAAATAAGGATGCTCTTCGCCGCATTCACTAGGTCCCCCGCTTTGGTGAAGCCATCTTGCGCCTCCTTCGCACATTCGGCAGCTTCGGACAGTTCACCAGTACGTTCGGAGGAGGCGGCTTCCAGCAACTTGGCTTGCGCTACCAACAGTGCACCGGACTGAGCGCGCCCTGCCTCGGCTGCTGCGATCGCAAGTTGCTGCTCAAGTTTGAAGTCTCCGGCAAGTCCAGCAGCTTTTGCAGAGAGGAGATCAATTCTGAGTTCACTTGCACCTTGCACGAAAGCCTTCGATCGCGATAGCGTCTCGATCGTGCTCTTTGCATCCTTCGCTAGTCCAGCCGAAATCTGCACCCCGACAAGGTCCATGGCGTATTCCGGGTTGTCGGGAAAGAACTCCCATAACATGCGGTAAATGTCCATCGCTCTAGGCCACTCATGAGCCACGACTCGATACTGGGCTTCTACCGAAAGTTGGTCGGCGCGCGGCAAGCCAGAAGAGAGCTCGAAGGCCTTCTTTGCTTCTTCGAACGCCTTGCGTTCGTACCCAAGATCAGACCAGCATTCTGCGAGTGCAGCGTGAGACAACGCGTGGTTGGGATCGACCACCAGTGCCTGAAGAAACAGATCTCGCGCTTCCAAATCGTCGAAGGTTCGCATCTTGGTTAGCCCTTGCGCGTACAAGCGGGCTGCCTGGAGGTTTTCGGGAAGAGCAGTGAGGGCCTGCGCTGCGTCATCGGCAGAAATGCCGCCAACCCGCAGTGTCCGCCGAACCGTGTCGCTGCTTCGAGAGGCCAACGCCGCAAGTTCATCTTCTGTGCCGTCCTCAGAAGTAACGACAATAGTTTCACCGGTAATTGCATCTTGCACCTTTAGATTAATCCGGATTCTGTGCTTCGCGCTGTTTCCAATCGCTAGGTAGGAACCGAGCACCACCATATCGCTACCCAGATACCGACGAATTCGGGTGAGAGTGTCAGTGCTGTAGCTGTCTGCTGAAGGAAGAACCAGATCGACTTTCATGCGCTCGACCTTTTCGCCAGGGATCATTCGCAATCGCTGTCCTGCAGCCAGGTCCGCGCCGAGTAACTCAGCGAGTGCGGTCGAGACCCAAGCCTCCTGTCCTTTTCCAGATAGATTCTCGAACCCGAGTACCGCAATCGATGGTCGAGACTTCTCTTCCGAATCGGTCGCGCGGACAAAGTACTGTTTGCGAACCATATTTACGTTCAGTCCGAACAGGAGAGTCATAACAATGAGGAACCCTGCCCCTAGCACCTTAGATACTTGATGAAATCGGAAACGATGCACAGCCTTGTTGTGGAGAGTGGGCGCTGTCAGTACGTTCGCTATTGACGCAATCCCGTCCCTGCCCGAAGGAGGCTCAATGGCGGCTACGAAGCGGTATCCGCGGCCGATGACGGTCTGAATATAACGTGGATGTTCGGGATCGTCGACAAGCGTTTGCCGAAGTCTTCGAATCGCCGCATTGATGCTGTTATCAGTATCAAGGAAAACGTTATTGCCCCAAATCTTTTCAACGATCTCGTCGCGCGTAACTAGCTGGGGCCGCCTCTCCACCAAGAGGAGCAGTAACTCCATTGGGATGCGTCCCAATTTTAGCGCCTCGCCAGCTCTGCGGAGTTCATAACTGCCCCGGTCCAGTTCGAATTCATCTCCAAATTTGGTCGAGTGCGAAGAAGAGAGGATTTCATGCGACGCCATCCGGCCACCCCCCAAGCAGCAGAATTTTTAATCTATTTCACGACGAGAGCGAGTTTGTCTCCGGTTTGTAATTTTGCAATACGGCGCAGAAGTCTAATAGCGAAGGCAGCGTTTCTGCTGAATTTGTATTCTCTGATCTGTCTCTCTTGAGCAAACACAGAACCTGTGTATCGTATCTCCAATTATCTCTGCGGCTCACCTCTCTACATACCGATTTAAGACAGCTTTAAGACCGCCGCTATTGGCGGCGCGCGTCGATTCCGGCACGATCTACTCACGTTCGCACAAAACTGTGAACGGAAAGGAGAACCAGGTGGGGTGTCACGATAGCTTCCGGGGAAGCGTTAACGTGACACCACAATCTGCCTCTTACTGCAATCTCATCCCCAAAGGGTTGTTGGCACTGAAGAAGCCGTTTGTAGGGTCGCCGCAGAGAATGACCGCGCCCCAAGAAATGTGGAAGTAAACCGACGCAAATCATGTCCGCTTTGGAGTGATGGGTCATCTGCCAGCTAGTCTGTGGCCCATGAAGGATGATGAAAGAACAAGTTTCGACCATGGAGGAACGAAGTGCCTGAGACATCCCGAGAAATTTTCAACGACATGCGTATAACCATCGACCATGTCATACTGACCGACTGGACCGCCTACATCTGTACAGTCACAGATGCCTACGACGCGGCGTACAGCAGAGTGCAAGGATTACTCGACAGCGTCAAGGCCGCCATCATCGCGCGCGAACAGGCGGAGCAGGCGCTAATGGTTGGAGTCCTTTCTGTTCTTACGGGTGGGGTCGTGGGCGCTTTTGCCGACGGATTAGTTAAACGTATGCCAGCCGTAGAGAAGGCTGCCGCAACGGCGCAAAACAGCGTAGTGAATGTAGTGAAAACAGCCGAAGGAGACCCGGTCCTATATAAGATTTTCAAAGACACAACCAAAGACCTAACAAAAAAGGGCGCCGATAAACTCCAGGAAGCCGGCCTCGACCTTTTTAAGGGGGAGCCAAGGTCAGGCGGATTTACTCCTGAAGGATTGAGGGTGGAAGCCTACAGAAACCTCCTGACTCAAGGCATTATTGATCGGGGCACCCTTTTGTGGAACTTCGCCGACGCCCTCTATAAAGCTGCGGACGATTGGAGTCCGGAAGTTGCAGACCTTATCAGGAAAGGCCTGTATCAATGCGATTTCTTCACGCGGAAGTACCGCGCTCACAAGGATTTCCTCAAAAAGAAAGCGGAGCTTGCTTTGTGGTGTGCCTGGGCCTTACCCCGAGATGAAGATTACTGGACCAAGCAAAAGATCTGGAACAAGTATCAGCCAAATACTGAATCGCTTGACTGGGCGCCAGTAAGGGATGAATTGGTGGATTTGGGCGTTCCCGAGGATGAAATTACGCTGGTTGGTGTGCAGACCGGTTTCTGGAAGGACAAGGTGGTCAAAGGCTTGGACGTTATCGGTCTAATGAACTGGGTTAAAACTGTGGGTATGGTTCACACTCTATACGAAGGTATTTCAACCACTGGAGGTCAGTCGCACCACTGGGCAATTACGAGGATGCAACAAGTGATACGCATGGTGGCGACGGCCGCGTAAGGCATACAATGAGCGGTACAGGAATGCTTTACCGATTCATTTTCGAGCCAACTGACACCAGAACTGACACCGGAGCCGGGATAACTTCTGGTTGACCGACGATCCGCCCAGAGTCAGCAGGTCTACTGCAACAGCCTCCTCCGGACTATAATGTCGCGCACGGATGGCCCTTATCTCTGGCACCACGCTCGGGCCCTATGAAATCCTCGCCCCGGTCGGCGCAGGTGGTATGGGAGAAGTGTACCGGGCACGCGACACGCGGCTCGACCGGATCGTCGCCATCAAGATTCTCCCGGCTCACTTGTCGGACAATCCCGAAGCGAAGCAGCGCTTTGACCGCGAAGCCCGTGCCATATCTTCTCTAAACCATCACAACATTTGCACGCTCTATGACGTCGGTCATCAAGATGGGAATGACTATCTAGTGATGGAGTTTCTGGAGGGGGAGACGCTAGCGGATCGGCTGGCGAAGGGACCCCTGTCTCCGGAGCAGGTGTGGAGATACGGAATTGAGATTTGTGAGGGACTGGAGAAAGCCCATCGCGGCGGGGTGACGCATCGCGATCTAAAGCCGGGCAACATCATGTTAACTAAGGCCGGAGCGAAGTTGATGGACTTCGGGCTGGCCAAGTCCTGTGTTCAGTCGGACATCCCATCTTCCGGCCTGACACTGACCAGCCCGGTGGCGAACCGCCCTCTTACGCAGCAGGGCATGGTGGTGGGAACCTTTCAATATATGTCGCCGGAGCAGTTGGAGGGCAGGGACGCCGACGCGCGCTCCGACATTTTTGCATTGGGCGCCGTACTGTACGAGATGGCGACCGGAGAGCGCGCATTCGAGGGGAAGACCACGACCAGCATCATCGCGGCGATTCTGGAACGCAATCCGGCACCCATTTCTGCAGTACGGCCAATGTTTCCGCCAGCGCTCGACTGTGTGGTCCAAACCTGTCTGGAGAAGGATCCGGAAGAACGCTGGCAATCGTCACGTGACCTGGCAACAAACCTGAAGTGGATCGCGGAAGGTGGTGCAGCGTCTTCTCCAATGAGGCGCAACCCATGGCGTGAGCGTGCCGTCTGGATGCTGGCATTCGCTTTCCTGATCGCTTTGGCGCTTTTCACTGTCAACCGGTATCGCCGTCCGCTAGCAAGTGTGCCGGTCCGGTTCTCTGTGTATCCCCCGGAGAAAGAAGCTTTTTCAGGCGCTTCTAACATAACGGTACAGGTGCCCCAGTTCGCCCTAGCTCCGGATGGCCGGGCTCTAGTGTTTGTCGCAAATGCACCGGGAGCCGGATCGATGCTCTGGCTGCGATCCATTGACCAAGTCGCCTCCCACGCGCTGCGTGGGACTGAAAGTGCCGAACTTCCGTTCTGGTCTCCAGACAGCCGCTGGGTTGGCTTTTTTGCGGAAGGGAAGTTGAAGAAGATACCTGCGGTCGGCGGACCCGTGCAAGTGCTCGCGAACAGTGCCGACCCCTTCGGTGGTTCGTGGGGAGCGGACGACAACATCCTTTTCGCAGAGTTGAACAATTCCATTTTTCGCGTTTCATCTGCTGGTGGAGCGGTTACGTCTCTGACCAAGCTGGATCCCTCACACCAGGAGTCCGGGCATCGTTGGCCTCAGTTCCTCCCCGATGGCCGTCACTTCCTCTTCCATGTCCAAGGTCGTCTGCCCGAGTATCGGGGAATTTATGTCGGCTCGCTCGACGGAGGAAACAAGAGGCTTCTCATCCGCTGCGATACCAGTGGCGTTTATGCGTGGCCTGGCTATCTGTTGTATCTGGATGGTGACACTCTGTTGGGACAAAAGTTCGACGCTGGCCATCTCGAACTCAGAGGCGAGCCGTTCATGGTCGCAGAGCACGTGGGCCGTTCAGCTGCGTCCAATATAGCCGCCTCAGCCTCCGGCACGGGCACGCTGGCCTACAGCACTGCCTCTTTACAGCCTGGGCGCCTGACCTGGTTTGACCGGGCCGGCACTTCGCAGGGTTTCGTCGGTGTAGTAGGCGACTACCCCGATTTCAGGCTTTCCCCAAACGGTCAGATGCTCGCCGTATCGCTGGTCGATATAAGAACGTGGAACCCCGACCTCTGGCTGATCGATCTGACGCGGGGCAGCCCGTCCCGCTTTACCATCGGGCCTGCTCTCAGTGCCACGCCCCTGTGGTCCCCTGAAGGCACCAGGATTCTATTCCGGACGAACCGCAACGGGGCAACTGAATTGTACGAAAAGAGTGCCGGGGGTGGCGGTAACGAAGAGCCCACGGTCACGCTGGAGATGCAGCTCGCGAGTGGCATCGAATCACCCAATTTCGTCCCATCAGACTGGTCGCCGGATGGTCGATATCTAATTGCGCACGTTCCTTCCAAAACAACCGGCTACGACCTTTGGCTGGTTCCCCTCGGTGCTGACAAGAAGCCGATCAAATTTCTTGGATCACCGGGCGACCAGATGCAGGGAAACTTTTCACCCGACGGGCGTTTCGTCGCCTACACTTCGAACGAGTCGGGGAGATTTCAGGTTTATGTCCAGACCTTCCCTCTGTCAGATCGGAAGTGGCAAGTCTCCACCGACGGTGGATACGAACCCCGCTGGCGCGGCGATGAGCGGGAAATCTATTATCTTTCCGAAGACCGAAAGCTCATGGCGGTGTCGGTCGGAGCGGCTCCGTCATTTGCTGTACCCAGGCTGCTCTTCCAGACTCGAGTGACCGAAGGTATAAGTTCGCGCCGCACGCACTACGTCCCCAGTCGCGACGGGCAGCACTTTCTGATCGAGACGCAGACCGAAGATGCGTTGCCGAATCCGATCACGGTCGTGCTCAACTGGCAGGCTGAGTTGGGCAACTAACCTAAGAATTCAAGCCAAGGTTCTTTAAGTGGTGGGTGATAGATTGCCCTATCGGGGAGGTCTTTCCGGCCTCACGGCGTCTTAGTGGATTGTGCCTGAGTCACGGGCTATTCGGAAGTAATCCGTCCTTTCCAAAAACCCTTTGCGAAAAGGCCGGTGCAGCCCCTGATTTTTCGCGCATTTCTCACATGTAACCAGTTTTCCAAAATCACTTGTTTTTGGAATGAAAAAGCTCAGTTTCCGAATCGCTTGTCATCCGATCACAATCCGGAGTGGTGTGCATCGCGGCCCGCGGGGACACTTTCCAAAAGCCGTCTCACTGCCCCAACCCGGAGAGTGTTGGCTTCAGAACCGCAGTGAGGGCCACTCTTCGATCTTGACCCGGGTAACGAGAATCGTTTTGCCCTTGGCGTCCGGGCCAAATATCAGCGCCTCACCATCCGCCAAGCCAGACGCCAACTGCGGAAATGCACCGGTGATGTTCGGGAGGTGAGTCAC
>Ga0126381_100009724_pt1 | contig 10808 bp, 7 predicted proteins | sample PanSoiMetPlot_28_FD_96465 | JGI IMG/M metagenome (GOLD analysis project Ga0126381, IMG submission 96465) | Tropical forest soil microbial communities from Panama - MetaG Plot_28 | ecosystem: Environmental > Terrestrial > Soil > Tropical forest > Bulk soil | place: Panama | collected 2016-02-17
CCGCCTACTCCACGTATTGGAACCGCGCGATGGGCGAGAGCTTGCACATTCCCACCTTCGCGGCGGGCGCTTCGGGACCCTACCTGCCGGCGACGGCCATCAAGGGTGCGCTTCGCACCGCCATGCTCTTCGCCAATTGGCGTGACGGCATGTTGCAGGACGTGGCCGGGCGCGTCAAAGGCGAGCGCGTGCCGCGGCGGCCCGCCGAGAGCATCGAAGACCAGGCGCTTGGCCCCGCGGGGTCGAACAAGATGCGGCTGGTCGGCGCCGGCGATTCTGCTCCCATCGAATCTTCGCAGTTCAAGATCTACCTGCTGCGCACCTCGACCCTGATGCCGCGCGGCGGCAATTACGCGTTGGGCTGGAAGCAGAGCCCGCGCGGCTCCGTGGATGGCGCGCGCGCCGATGACAGCACGCCGGTGTTCGCCGAAATGGCCAACCCGGGCACGACGTTCGAAGGGGTCTGGGAGGAGAAATCGTTTTTCCTGCAGCCTGAAGTGCGCCGGTCGGTGCGCTGGCCTGAGGCGTTCAGCCGCGCCCGGATCTTCGAGTCCGTCAACGTATACGCGGCGGGCCTCCTGGCTCTGCACCGCAACTATGCCGCCATGGCGGGGATGGGCCTGCTGGACAAAAGCCTGGTGGATTTGGAACAGCGGCTGGCCGCCGCCCGAGAGCGCGGCAGTTGCCTGCTGTGCATGGGTTGGGGCGGAGGCCTTTCGGCCAAAGTCTCCTGGCTCGATACGACCAATGCCGATTACCGCTCGATTCTGGAGCATTACCAGATCTACAATCGGGCGCTGGCTACCAACCTGCCGTTTCCGAAGACGCGGAGGATTGTCTTCCTCGGGAACCGGCCGGCGACGCTGCCGGGATGGGTGGAACTGGCTGTGAACTGAGCGGGCTTTCACGCCACGCGTGCGATCACGCCACCGGTAATCTCCGGTAGCCGCCGCGGGTCCAGGCTGAAAACCGCAAACGGCGTTCCGGCCGCTGCCCAGACTTCCTGGAACTGCAGCAGGTCCTGGTCGATCCAGGTGCGGATCGGCGACTCAAACCCCAGTGGTGGCACCCCGCCGATGACATAGCCCGTGGATTGGCGCACGAAATCGGCGGAGGCTTTTTCTAAAAGCTCCCCGCTCAAAGCGGCCACCGCTTGCTCGTTGACACGGTTCACGCCGCTGGTCACGACCAGAATCGGATCACCGCTCTGCGCGCCGCGGAACAGAATGGATTTCGCGATCTGGGCCACGCTGCACCCAATCGCCGCCGCGGCTTCTTTAGCCGTACGCGTGCTGGCCGGCATCTCGATGACCCGGAAAACGAGGCCCGAGCGGTCCAGGGCTTCCTGCACTCGCCGCGCGCTTTCGGGAAGTGGGGAGGTCATCCCTTGAGTGTGGCAGAAGTTGGAAGTTTGGCGGTCCACCGAAAGACGTTAATGTTGCGGCATCGCGGGTTTGAACCGGCGCATCGGCGGCTGTCCATGGTAAAAGTCCCAACAGGCTGAATGCCTGTCCCACCAACCGCGCTAGCTAGATGCAGTTCGGTGGGACAGGCGGTTTCGCCTGCTATTCCGGCGGCCACAGCCTATGCAGGAAATTTAATAAAACGGGCGGCTCCAGACATCGATCGTTCCAATGGTCGCCATTTTGCAAAAGTTAAAGAGCTTCAGTAACCGAATCGGCGGGTGTACACCTGGTCGCGTCCAGCGAAAGGGCCGTCCGACCCTCAATCCAATATCGCGGCAGCCGCTTTGGTTGGTTCTGCTGATTCTTCTGCCGCTCTGCTCGGCGTACGCGCAAAAGCAACCCCGCCCATCGGGTGCCGATGAGCAAGGCGTTCTGGGTCAGGGCAACCAAGTAGCGTCTGTGGTATCCACGGTCACGGGTACTGCCATCTCGCCTCTATTCGGAGTTTGCCTTCTCGGAATATACGAATACACTCACACACCTAAGGAGAGACGAAATACTCTGCCTTTCTACTCGAAACCAAGCTTCTGGATCACAATCGGCATCATGCTGCTTCTGGTTGTCCTGAAAGACACGATCGGAGCAGCGGCACCTCTCCTCAAGAAACCCCTGGATGCTTTGGGAGTATTGGTGTTGCATAAGGCATCGCTCATCCTGATCGCGTTTCCGGTAATGCTTCACGAGATCTCCCGTTTGACCGGAGTTCAATTGGCTGCCCTCGGTAACACGCTCGAACCCGTGGCTTACGCCGCAGATCTTGGGACCGCGTCGTCGGCCGGCCATATCGCGGTTACGGGGGTGAGTCTGATAGCGGGCGCCATCATCACGATAATTATGTGGACGGTCGGACACATAGTGGATGTACTCTGCCTGCTGAGCCCTTTCCCTTTCCTGGATCTGCTGCTGAAAGCGCTCCGCAACACAGTGGTCCTGGTTCTGGCAATCACCACAGTGTTATCTCCACGCACAGGCCTGGCGGCGTCTCTGATCTTAATCGCGGTAAGCACGGTCTTTTTTTCCAAGGCCCTGCGGCTGGCGGTCATGGGCAGCTACTTCGCGTGGGACTTGCTCCTGCTGATCGCCTTCGAGCACCGCGCTGGAGTCGATCATGCCGGCGGAGTGATCGGCTTTTCTACCGGTCATGTTACTGGAATTCCCAAGCACACGTTCGGCCGTCTCACGTGTGGCGAGAACGGCGAGTTGGAGTTTCGTTACCGCATTCTCGGTTTCGGGCCCCACCGGCGCCAGCGCCTGGATAAGGTGGAAGGATGCCGCGTTGGACGGGGCCTGCTGTATCCGAGCGTCTTAATACCTGGGCCTGGGAGTGAGCGGCGCCACGTAAAGTTTCGGCTTCTTCCGCGATACAAAGGTGCCGAAGAGAGAGTGTGCGCTGTGCTCGGAGCCGCCGAAGTTCAAGACCTCCTGTTACAGAAGGGTTGGAGGAAATTCCTGACGTGGGCGGAGGCAGACACGGGAACATCGCGCGAAGCATCCCGCTGAATCGGCGATACTGTAACCGCCTCCCCCTCCGATTGACAGGCAACTACAGCAAAGACCTGACGGAGAGTCAGTTATCGCACACCGAGAAAATCCTCGGGTCTAAGAAAAAGAATCGTGCGACCGCTCAAGCGACTCCAGTCGTCTTCCGATCACAGAAGAAAGGAATAGGAAGATAACCATGAGCATAGTGGATTCGATGTTATCTGACGGCGGCGGCGCATTGATGAATCACCTCACCAGCCGTTTTGGCATCAATGCGGAACAGGCGACTTCGGCAGTCTCGGCACTGGTTCCCACGCTCGCCGGAGGAATGAAAGACAAAATCGCGAATCACGATACCGGACTGGCAAATTTATTGACCGGCGACAAAATGACACAATTTGCCGGAGATGTCTCGACGCTTGGGAGTCCGGCTGCTGAAGATGTCGGGAATAACCTGGTGGCCCGTATTTTCAATTCCGGCGAGACTGGCAAGATCATATCCACGATCGCGGAAAAGGCCGGCATCGGCAGCGACACGGTAAGCAAAATGCTGCCGATCGTAGCGACCTGGTGGGAGGCTTCGTTTCCAAGAGTGCGGCGTCCGGCGGCGATCTGACCGAGACGCTTGGCCAATTGTCTGAGCTTGGACACGGCGGACTTTTGGGCGCCGTGAAGGGCCTGGCTTCGAAGATGTTCGGATGAAAACAGCAAGCAGGAGCGATCCTGCCCGAACGGGTGGGACTTTTCGAAGTGTGAGACAGCGCAGTAGCTCGCGCGTCTCGCAGCGCGCCTGTTATGTTATTGCAAGTGACTGACACAGAATCACGCCTGAAAGAGACGATCGGGGCGCCGCCGTTTTCGGACAATCGATTCTTACGGCGCCCTCGACAGTGCCGCCAAATGCCCGATGTGGCACCGCTCGGGCCTTCGGTGAGCCGACCGATCGTAGCCACCTACGCAAGGCCGCGGGCGGATCCGCCCTTCTCCGCCGGGATTCACGGCTCTTCGTATTGCGAACGGGAGATTGGCTGATCAAGATAACAACGCCGCCGAAGCGGTAACAGCAACAGCAAGAAACTGGCGCCAGAACAGCGGGAACAACTACTCGGAGTCTTGCCGAGCCCGTTTCGAGAAAAACAGGAATCGTCACGAAGGTCTTGCGTGGGCATCGAGGGAAGCGAGTCCTGGCATAAGCCAGAGAATAATGCGCTCGATATGCCAGCCTGCTATGTGCATCCAGATCCTTAATCAACTGAACATCGGTGTCGAGAGTTGCAGATACTTGGAGTCTTGACACGAAAGCCCTGAGCTGGATCAGAAAACCTCGCACATCAGAAACTCGGCGGCGCCCTTTTTTGTGATCGCCGTGACGACACTGTATTTCGTCTGTCACAACGGCGCGGATTATTACTATTCCGCCAAGGGGCTTCCGTGGCTTGCTGAGGGTCTAAGTTGGGGCGCCGCCGCTTCAGCACGGCCCAATCAAAGGTCGCTTGCCGCAGCCTGGAAAGTCAACCCCGTGCAACTTCCGGTTCGCCTTACAGGAACCGGGATACAAGCACCCTTCGAGGACTGTCCGTTTCGTGGCGCGAAGCGGAACTACGCGGAGGGAGCAGAGTTCTCGTACCAGCGGAGGACACGCAGCGCCCGGAGCGTGCTCCACCGGCTGGGCCGCTGATCGCCGTCCTCAAGTGCAAAGTGGACTTTGCCGGGATGCGTGTTCTCCAACAGCCAAGCTCCGTCGGGCTGCTGTTTGGATCGAAGCAAATGGATCGCTTCGTCCATACGCGAGTCGGGCGGAGCCCCGACCTCCCGAAAGTATTCGAGGGCACGCAGCACGTCATAGTGCCAGCGGGTTGGAAACGAGAACTGCAGCCAGGCTGCGTTGACGATCTCGCCAGTACTCTTTCGCCGGAACAGTCTTCTTTCCAGGAGGTATTCCTCACCGCGGCGCCGAGCGGCGATCGATTCGGTCGTACCACCGGTGGCGCGCTCATGCGCCAATAGTCCTTCGAGAACGTTGATCGTGGTCGCGAACGACGACCGGACGGAACCGTTCTCCGCCTCGCAGTTCCACCCGCCGTCATCAAGCTGTTCGTCAAGCAAACGGGGGACCACGCCATACACATCCTGATCAAAGTAGATGCCCAATGTGACCGTCCTGCCATTGATGCACGGCTCCACCTCGCCGCTGAAGAAGGGCTGCCCGGCGTGTTCCCAACGAGAGGTCTCTCTGACCAGAGCCACCGCCTGGCGGACCACGTCAGAACACGGGTCGACCCCGAAATCATGCAGCAGTTGAAGTGTGGGCAGCGTGGCGGTCCAGGGCTGGCCCTGATTCTCGGCGCGCCAATTGAAGCTCCGCGCCGGGAAGCAAGCGCCTCCGGCCCACTGGCCATCCTTGCCCTGTATCGCCAGCAGTCTTGCGCCCCATCCCTCGGTAGCCACTCGCGCGCGCTCCGCCGCGACGACCTGACCCGGTGCGCCAACAAGATCCCGCAACACCTGCCAGCGAATCGCGGGGTCCGATTGGAGCAGCCAGTCCAGAACGGGCATGCGGGCAGTTTAACAAGCCTGATTGAGGCTTTCCAGATCAGGCCAGCCAAAAAGTTTGGTTCAGTTTGATTACAGGGCGCGGGGAGCTCGCACCCGGTAGCCGTGACTGTATATCAGATCACAATCACTGGCGCCCTTGATCCGAAGCCGCGTCCGGTTGAGAACGCCCGCACGCGGGCGAGGGCAGGCCTGGAGGCCTAACCCTACTGGCTGTCTCGATGTATACTTCAACCACCGGAGGGCAGAGTCGCATGCATTCGCGAAAAACGGATCGACGAGGGTTTCTAAAGGGCGGCGCCGCGCTGGCCGGTCTGGCCGCGGGGAGCGGACGGATTGCGAGCGGCCAGACACAAGGGGCGCCGGCCAAAAAAATCGACGAGCTGATCGCGTATGGCGAGCGCTCCCGTTTCGTCACCTCGATCCGGGTGCCCGTCGCCGAGAGACATTCACCCGATGAATTCGGCCTCACGTTTCACGTCTTGACCCCGCTTCAGGATTCGGTCGGGATTATCACGCCATCGTCGCTCTTCTACACGGCAACACACCGCGGCGCCTTTGTTCCCGATATCGACCCGCGGGAGCATCGTCTCATGATTCACGGAATGGTGGATCGGCCGCTGATCTTCACTATGGACGAACTCAAGCGTCTGCCATACGTGTCTCGCGTTCACTTCATCGAGTGCCTGGGCAACCGCGCGAAGCCGACCCACAAGACGGTTCAGGAGACCCACGGCTTGACGAGCTGCGCGGAATGGACCGGCGTTCCACTGTCGTTGCTGCTCAAGGAGGCCGGCGTGCAAAAAGAGGCGTCCTGGATCGTCGCCGAAGGCGCCGAGGAAGTAAAGGGGGCGTCGAGCATCCCGCTGGCGAAGGCAATGGACGATTGCCTGGTGTGCTATGGGATGAATGGCGAGCCGATCCGTCCGCAGCAGGGCTTTCCCCTCCGGCTGATGGTGCCCGGCTTCGAAGGAATCTACCAGATCAAGTATTTGAGGCGGATCAAGGTCGTCGACCGTTACTACATGACCTACGATGACTATGGGCACATTAATCCAGACCCGAAAGTGGCTGCCCTGACCCACCAGATTGGACCGAAATCGGTAATCACCTATCCTTCCGGCGGGCAGCAGTTGGCGGGCCCGGGGTTCTACGAAATCACCGGCTTGGCGTGGTCCGGCGCGGGCACGATCCGCAGTGTGGAGGTCTCGACCGACGGCGGCCAGAGTTGGAAGGATACCGAGCTTCGCTCGCCGGCTTTTCCAATGGCGCATACCCGATTCGGGTTCCACTGGAAGTGGGACGGAAAACCGTGTGTGCTCCTGTCGCGCTGCACGGACGACCTGGGCACGATTCAACCAACGCGAGCGGACGTCGCGAAATACTGGAACGTCCCCTTGGACGATAAGCTGCGGATTCGAGGCGCCGACAACACGGTTCAGCCGTGGAAGGTCACCAGCGATGGGAGCGTTCAGAATGGGCTTTCGTAGGTTTCTCTTCGTGATGGCGATCGTCGGACTCTGCCGGACTGCCTGGACACAGTCGCCCACTTACGGCGTCGGGAGGCCCCCGAGCGCGGAAGAAATCCGCACCTGGGATATCTCCATCAGTCCGACGGGAAAGGAACTTCCGCCCGGGCACGGCACTGCGAAAGAAGGGGCTGTGCTCTATGTCCGGAAAGGGTGCTCGGGTTGCCACGGAGCTACCGGGTCATCCGGAGGCCACGCTCCCACCTTGATCCGAAGTAAAGACACGAAACCGGCTTCTTCCGCGCCTTGCCTGTCTCCTTGTGTGAACGACTCGAACGCCATGGCGATTCACTCACCCTTTGCGACCACGCTTTGGGATTACATCAATCGAGGCATGCCGATAGGGAAGGAAGGATCGCTCACGCCTAATGAGGTGTACGCCCTTACCGCGTTCCTGCTGTTCAAGAACGATGTCATTCCGGAAGACGAGGTCATGGACTCCCAGAGCCTGCCGAAGGTCAAGATGCCGAATCGTGATGGATTTGCGCTGCCTGCGGCGTGGAAGCATGGAGAGCCACGGCTGGAGGGTTACCCGAATCGTTAGTGAATCGGGGCCGCGGCTTCTGCGCAGGCGAAACCGCCTGCGCCACCATAGCAGGTCCTGGCTGTTCAATTGGTGGGGCAGACGGGTTCCGGTGAGGCGAGCCTCTTTATAACCCGTGGACGCAATGAGACAGGTGCCAACCGGTAAGCAGGTTCCGATCCTGCGGGGCTTGCCATTGGTTGGTGTCGCTCTTCCCATACATCGCGACGCCATCGGCTTCTTTACGCGGGCGTTCCAACGCTTCGGTGATCGGGTGGAGTTACGGGTTTTGGGTCAACGTGTGCTGCTGCTGGCGAGTCCAGACGATGTCGAAGCCGTGCTGGTTAATGATCGTGACAGTTACCGCCGGTCGAAGGAGGTGCGCAATTTACGTCCGATTTTCGGGAATGGTCTGCTCGCCAGCGACGGTGATCTTTGGCGCAAGCAGCGCCGCCTGATCCAACCAGCCTTCCATCACGATGCGATCCTTCGTTATGCGACCGTCATGATCGATGGCATCACGCGAGCCATGTCGGGTTGGCGGACCGGGGAGGTGCGCGATATCCATCGGGACATGGTGGCGTACACTCGAGATGTCATATGTCAAACCATGTTCGGCGGAACGCCGCACCCGGAAATGGACACGATCGCACGGCTGGTCACCACTGTCTTTTCCGGTGTCCAGGCAGAGATCCTGTATCTCGACCTTTGGCAAAAACTTCCGCTGCCCAGAAGTATCGCTTGGTCTCGTGCGGTGTCTCGTTTACGCCGGACTTTAGCGCAGATGATCGAAGAACGGCGACGGACCGGCGATCCCGGAACGGATCTTCTCGGCATGCTTCTCACGGCCGATGCAGAGGATGCGAACCACATGCCGTCCGGGCAGGTACTCGACGAGGTGCTGACAATCTTCCTGGCAGGCCATGAGACTTCTGCGTTGGCGCTGTCATGGGCCGTCTATCTCCTGGCCAAACATCCCGCCATCCAGGAGGAGGCCGCGCGCGAGGTGGCTCGCATCGTCGGCCAGCGCGAACTGAAACCAGAAGATTACCCGGCCCTCCGTTTTGTGGGGATGGTCATTCAGGAGGCTATGCGGCTGTATCCGCCGGTCTGGAGTTTGGGCCGGGACACGGTTCGGGATACTGTGTTGAACGGACTTCCGATTGGCGCGGGAACGCGGATCTGGATCTGCACCTGGCAGATTCACCGCGACGGCCGCTGGTACGCCGACCCCGGCGAGTTCAATCCTCATCGTTGGGAAGACGCCGTGAATCGGCCTAAATACAGCTACCTTCCGTTTGGGGGCGGACCGCGCATGTGCATCGGGTACCACTTCGCCACCATGGAGGCGGTGCTCGGACTGGCGGCGATGCTCTCGCGTTTTCGCTTTTCTCTGCCGGAAGAGACACGGATCGAAATGGAGGCTTGGATGACTCTTAGACCCCGGCATGGGATCCGTGTGCGCCTGGAAGGTTAGGCTCCGCCGGCAGCCGCGGATCAATTGTTGTTCGTTCCGGCGCCGCCCGCGTTCTTCACGTACTTGTTGAACCAGGTCATCTTTTCCCAGATCACGTGCTCGGTGGTTTCCTTGGCGCGGTAACCGTGCGCTTCGAACGGCAGAAACACCAACCGGACCGTGCCGCCGTTGCCGCGAACCGCCTGGTACATGCGGTCGGACTGGATCGGGAATGTGCCGTCGTTGTCATCAGCCTCGCCGTGAATCAACAGCATCGGTGTCTTGATCTTATCGGCGAACATAAAGGGTGACATCTTGAGATACACGTCCGGCGCCTGCCAGAGGGTGCGGCGCTCGCTCTGAAACCCGAACGGCGTGAGGGTGCGGTTGTGCGCGCCGCTTTCGGCGACGCCTGCCTTGAAGAGGTCGCAATGGGCCAGCAGGTTGGCGGTCATGAAGCCGCCATAGCTATGGCCGCCTACGCCTACCCGGCTCGGGTCGGTGACGCCCATTTCGGCGGCTTTATCGATGGCCGCCTTGGCGTCGGCCACGATCTGCTCGATGTAGGTATTGTTGACCTTATCCGGATCATCGCCCACCACCGGCATGGCCGTGTTATCCAGAACGGCATACCCATCAAGCACGTGGAACAACTGGGAGTAGCCGGTGACTTCCGTGAACCGCTTGGTGGAGCCGCTCACCTGGCCGGCGGTATCGGCATCGCCATATTCGCGCGGATAAGCCCAGAGAATGGTCGGCAGGCGCGCGCCGGGCTTGTAATCCGGCGGCAGGTACAGGTCGAAAGAGAGCGGCACCCCGTCCGGGCGCTTGTACGTGACGAGTTGTTTGGTCACTTTGCGGAAAATGGGTTGCGGGTCGGCGAAGTGCGTGACTGCGGTCATCTGGCCGCCGGTGGTGCGGACGTAATAGTTCGGCGGCTCGGTCGGGCTTTCGCGGCGGGTCAGGAAGCTGTCGCCGTGGCTGTCGAGAAGGGCCTCCACCGTTTCGTAATGGTCGTCGTCGCACTGAAAAAGACGTTCGGTCTTCTGGGTGGCCAGGTTGAAGCGGTCCAGGAACGGATGATCGCCTTTGGGCGAGGCTCCGGGGGCGGTGAGGAAAAGGTTGTCGCCGTCCTGCCACAGGACGCGCTCTCCATTTTCCGCAACCTTCACCAGCGGCGACCCGGGATCGCGATAGCGATCCTGGTTGTTGCGGCTCCAGATCAGTTTCGGCTTCTGGTCGGGCTGCTTGTCGATATCCAGCAGGTAGGTTCGAACCCGACGAGTGCGCCGTTCCGAGTCTTCCACTAGAGCGATACCGCCCGATTGCGCCATCTGGATGCCGGAGAAGCGCTGCTCGGTTTTCAGAATCTCGTGCGGCGGCGCGGTGAAGGGCGCTTTGAGGGATACGATTTTATCCCGGAACGGCACTTGGTTCTTCAGGTCGCCATTGTCGAGTGCCTCCACCCAGATCAGGGTCGCCGGTTCACTGGGACGCCATTGGACGCTGCGCGGCCCTGTCATTACGCCGTTAATCGGTACCTTGTCTTCCAGCGAAAGACTTGCCACCTTGTGCAGCACCTTGCCGGAACGGTCCCAGATCTCGATGTCCTTGGGGAAGGCGCTGGCCTGATGAAGGTACGAGAAAGGCCGATGGATGGTCGTGACCAGGAGGTTCTTCGCGTCTGGCGAGACGCGGACGGATTCGATGATGCCCGGCTTGCCGACCGGCGTGACCTTGCCGGTAACGGAATCGAGGAAGGCCACCTGCGAGGTGGCGTAATACTCGAACAGGTCTTC
>Ga0126381_100009725_pt1 | contig 10807 bp, 2 predicted proteins | sample PanSoiMetPlot_28_FD_96465 | JGI IMG/M metagenome (GOLD analysis project Ga0126381, IMG submission 96465) | Tropical forest soil microbial communities from Panama - MetaG Plot_28 | ecosystem: Environmental > Terrestrial > Soil > Tropical forest > Bulk soil | place: Panama | collected 2016-02-17
CCCAGGCGTGACGAGCAGTTCATACGCCTGGAGCTGGGCGGGCCTGATGCACCGGGCGTTCGGCATCGACGTGCTGGCGTGTGCCCAGTGTGGAGGCCGCCTGCGCCTGATTGCCACGCTGCACGATCCCGCGGTCATCCGGAAGATCCTCGGGCACCTCGCCCTCGGCCACTCGGGACAGAGTCCGGGCCGCGCCCCACCCAAATCTGGCGCCGCCGCGTCCCTGATCGGATCGGCTCGGGGGCGCGACAGACGCCGTCGTGCTGGCGCCGCGAGGTGGCATTCGTGCGTGATTCGGCCGGTCCACCGGTCGATTGACGGCGGCGGTCTGTCTGGCCTAGCATGTCGCTCACCCGGGCCGGCTCGCTCGACCCCGCGAGAAGGTCGCTGATGTGCGCTGTGTCATCGGCTCCTGTGTCATCGGCTCCTGCGGCGTTCTGCGTCCGAGTCTCGGGGGCTATGGCACGAGGACGGGGCCACGCGTGGGAGACCCGCCGCCGGCGGGCGTTGATGTCGCCTATCCTCTATCCTCGGGAAGGAGCACACCATGCGACGACTCGTGACCCTCCTGGGAACCCTCGTGCTGATCGCGGTCAGCTTGACCCTTGTCTCGGCGAGTAACTTCATCGCTGGCCCCCTGGGCCCGGTCTCGGGGCCTATCTCCCCCTTCGCCACGTGCACGGCGGATCAGGTCGGCCAACAGCTCGGAGTCAACTTTCCCAATAGCGCGGTCGAGCCCTGGGTGGACGTCAATCCGACCAATACCCAGAACATCGTCGCCACCTGGCAGCAGGACCGCTGGTCGAACGGCGGCTCTCGCGGGCTGGTCGCCGGGGTCAGCGCCGACGGCGGCGCGAGCTGGAAGTCGGTAGTGATTCCCAAGATCACCGCCTGTTCCGGCAATCCGGATTTCCTCCGCGCGTCCGACCCCTGGCTCTCGTTCGCGCCCAACGGCCATCTCTACCATGTGAGCCTCTCCATCACCGTGCGTCCCGATGGCCTGACGGCGCCGAGCGCGCTGCTCGTCAGCAAGTCCACCGACGGCGGCTCAACGTGGGGCGCCCCGATCACGGTCAAGCGCGACGATCGCGCCACGGTGCTGAACGACAAGGAGTCGATCACCGCCGACCCTGACGACGCCAGCCTGGTCTATCTCGTGTGGGATCGCCTCGAATCGCCGCAGGCCCAGGCGTCCGACATCGCCTTTGAGCACGCGCTCGGCTTCCGGGGGCCGACGTGGTTCTCCCGGACCACGAACGGTGGCACGAGCTGGGAACCCGCGCGCCTGATCTTCGACCCGGGCGAGGTCAACCAGACCCTCGGCAACCAGATCGTCGTGCTGCCGAACGGTGACCTGGTCGACGTCTTCAATCTCATCTTCAACCACAAGAACGCCCACAAGGTCCGCGGCTTCAACGTGGCCCTGCTGCGCTCGACGGACAAGGGCGCCACCTGGTCCGTGGCGATCATCGTCGACAAGCTCCTGACCCGGGCCCTGTTCGACCCTCAGCAAATCGGGGTGAGGGACCCGGATACCGGAGATCCCGTTCGCACGGGGGACATCATTCCAGAGGTCGCGGTCGATCGCGGCGCATCGAGCCCCGGCCACGGCAATCTGTACATCGTCTGGCAGGACAGCCGTTTCAGCAGCTTCGCCCACGATAGCATCGCGTTTTCGAAGTCGACCGACGGCGGATTGACGTGGTCGCAGCCGATCCAGATCAACCAAACGCCAACCAACATCCCCACGGGCAACCAGCAGGCGTTCACGCCGGCGATCCGCGTCGCCGCGGACGGCACGATCGCGGTGACGTACTACGACTTCCGCAACAACACATCCGACAAGACCACGCTCCCCACCGACGCCTTCATCGTCCACTGCCATGCGTTGGCCAAGGCGGACTCGTGCACGCACCCGGGCGACTGGGCGAGTGAGACGCGGCTCACGCCGACGTCGTTCGACATGCGAAATGCGCCGGTTGCCCGCGGCTTCTTCTTGGGAGACTACGAAGCGCTCACGGTGGTCGGGTCCGACTTCTTCAGGCCGGTGTTCGTGGGGGCTGGTTCGCTCAAGGGTACGAGCGAGGTGGTGACGACGACCGTCGGCCCATAGCGATCGGGCGCGACCCCTGACCGTCGGGAAGACCCGCCGCGCCGCAGCCTCTCGGCGGCGCGGCGCCGTCCACGAGGACTGCGAGCTGCGGTGCCGACGCCCTCGCCAGCGACACGGCCGCGCTCGCAGAAACGGGCAACGCGGGCGGCGCCACGATCGTGCAAGAACTCACAAGGCGCGGCATCACCATCAAATCGAACGCTGTGGCATCGGGCTCATGGGGGTTCCTGGAGGGGCAGTGTCTGAGAATGGCAGATTACGTCAGGGGACCGGAGGGCCATCTGGGAGGCCACCGCCGCGTGCCCACGTCCTAATGTTGACTGTCCTCTTGCGGAGTAAAGGCCGAAAATCAACGCACCAGAGCGGACGGAGTTCTGGCGAAGGACACGCGTGAACTGCGCGCGCGTTCGCAATTTCTGCGGATCACAGCCGCGATCCCATAGCCCGTTGACTCACGAAACTCCGCTTGCCGTTTGCGCGCTTGTCAAGACGATTGCAGATGCTAAGATGGGCGCTCCAAACTTCGTCGAAGACGGGGGCGCCGATGCAAGAGGTGTTCCGCTACATCGAACAGGCCATTCCGCAGCCACCGGACAAGATCCCGCCAGCTGAAGTCGGCAATCAACAGACGCCCTTTCAGAACCAGATAGCCAGCGCGCGCAACGCGCCGAATCCGCGCGCCCAGATGTCGAAGGTCGCGCAACAATTTCTATCGAGCGACCGGTTTCTCAGCCAACCGCTGCAACAGTTACGGTTCGGCAGCCAGAACCTCGCGCTGGCCGACAGCCTGGAGCAGGCGCCGTCAAAGAACGGCTCTGAGCCGGTTCCCGCAGATCTGATTGGCCGAATATACGGTGCGTCCGCCAGCCAATTGATGGCCGACCCCGCGTTTCTGGACGATCGCGCCCGGCTCGATGACGCGTTGCTGGCGCTGAAGCTCACCGGGAATCAGGGCATCGGCGACGCCGGTCTGCTCAGCCGCATGCGCCGCGCCGTCAGTGTCGTCGAACGAGCCGCTGAGGGCGACAAAGATCTGGCCGCGCTGATGCGCCGACCCTTGCGAGTGGCCGAGCGCTTGTTGCCGCCGTCGTTCAACGCGCCGCCGGTACAAACACCACCGCCTCCTCCAGAAGTGGACGCGGGTCAGAATCTGTTCCGCAAAGTCGCTGCGCTGGAAGAAACCTATAGCGCCCTCTCGAGCGTCAGGCCTCACGAAATCCAGCTGGCCCCCGCGTCGCCGGATCGCGCGGTTCCCCCTCAAGCTGGATCGCATGCGCAGGCCGAGAGTCGGACCAAGCAAGTGCGAGGCGGCGACGCGACGCGAATGCTGGCTAGCCCCGCGGCTGTTGCGCGTATGAGCAGCCAGGTCAAAGCCAGCCTAGCCAGCCTCGGGATCGACCTGGCATCGTCGGACCTCGCCGACGCCACGCAGGTCGTGCGCGATCACCTGGTGGGCACTTCGCTCGAGCTCCGGCCGCTGCTCGTGCCGCCTGCGACGAAGGTCTATCAGGTGGGTGCGCAGCTGCTGGCGTTGAAGCCGTCGTTTGTCGCCGATATCAGGCTGCCCGGGGTGACGGAACTGATCGCCAACAGCACGATTCGACCCATGAGCATCGGCAATCTGCAGGTCGTCAAGCAGGAGCTGCTCGGCTACGAGACCAGCGACATCTCGCACATCGAGAACATCATGCTCGGCGAAGAATACGGGCGCGACACGGAGCGACAGGAGCTCAGCGAGACCATCACCGTCACTGAGACCGAGAAGACCACCAGCGAGGAGCGCGACTCGCAATCGACCGATCGCAACGAGCTACCCGGTGAAGCCCAGAAACAGTCGCAGAGTAGCGCCACCTCGCCGACAACCCAGATGTCTTCGCAGGGCTATGGTACCCTGGTCGAGAACAACCAGGCCGGGTTCGGGAAAGAAGTCACCAACAAAGCCGCCAACAGCGTGGTCGAGCGCGTGCGCCAGCAGCGTACCCAGCGGGAACAGAAGAGTTTCATCGAGAAGACGCAGCACAAGTTCAGTAATGTCGGGGGCGCCGGCAATGTGCGCGGCATCTACCAATGGCTGAACAAGAAGTATCGCGCGCGCGTGTTGAATTACGGCAAGCGTCTGCTGTTCGACGTGGTGATCCCCGAACCCGCCGCGTTCCTGATCGATTCGCTCCAGAGGGCGCAGCAGCCGGAGGCCTTCAACCTGGTCAAGCCGGAACCGCCGCTGAAGCTCACGACCGCTTCGATCGGCGGAGCCATGGGAAGGACCCTCGCGCCCTTCAGCAACTCCCCCCGTGTGTTCTGGCGGTACGAGGACTTGCAACCCACCGACATCACGCCTGGCAACTATCTGGACTATGCCAGCCGCTACGGCGCGACCGGTTCGATCGAACCACCTCCGGCCGATTATCAAACGACGCTGGCGTGGATCGATCAGGGGAAGGACAATCCCATTTATCGCGCCACCAAGATCACGCTGCCCAAGGGCTACGCGGCAGTCAAGGGCTTCTTCCAGGCGCCCGATTGGTACGACAAGGACGGCCACCCCCACAATGGTTCTGCCCAGATCGTCGTCGGGCCTGGCTACATAGGGAGCGTCTCCGCCGTGATCAGCGACGAATTCAAGATGAACGGGGAGATGGGCGACATTCCCGTCACGTTGAGCGCAGGCGCCGTGGAAGGTTTCGCCATCGGCGTCGGCGTGGTGTCCAAGAACGACACGGCGTACGCCCAGTGGCAGATCAAGACGTACACGGCGATTATGGAGGGCTACAAGCAGCGGCTCGCCGAATACGAGGAGAAGCTGGCGCAGGCGCTGGCCGCCGTACGGACGCAGATGCTGCTGGCGCGGAATTACGCTCACGATCCGAGCGTCGAACGGAACGAGCTGAAGAAGGCGTTCATCCAGCTGCTGATGAGCGAGCACTGGGACAAGGTCAACCTGCCCACGCCGGACCCGGAAGTGATTCCGAAGGACGTACCTGCCAATGAGCGGTGGGGGGCGGTCGTTGCGTTCTTCGAGCGCGCCTTCGAGTGGGAAAATATGATGTACGTGTACTACCCGTACTTCTGGGGTCGGCCCGAGCGCTGGGCGGAGCTGGTGTTGATTCAGGATTCGGATCCGAACTTCGAAGCCTTCCTGAAGGCGGGCGCCGCACGCATCGTCGTCCCCGCGCGGCCTGGCTACGAAGGCGCGCTGGCGCACTACCAGGAGACGGGCAATATCTGGTTCGGTGAAGACATGCCGGACATGTTCAGCGACATGTACTTGTCGATCGTCGAGGAAATCCGCGCACGGAACGCTCAGCCCGGTCAGGAAGTCTGCGTCGAGCAGTGGGACGTCATCCTGCCAACGACGCTGGTGATGCTGCGCGACGATCCGTCGCTGCCGGAGTGGCCCAGCTCGATGGACTGTGGCCAAGCTCCACCTGATGCCTGATCTGACGTTGCCCTGGACACGTCGTGAACGACACGTCCGAAAACCTTCGAGCTGCTGTCGAACGCCGCGCGCGCTGGTTCTTCGAGGCCCAGCTGCGCGGCCTGAATATCGAATCGTTCCGCGGCTACGGAGCGCTCCGCGCATCGAACCCCGACACGCCCGATCCGTTTTACAACGGGGCCGACGGCCAACCGCTCGATGGTCTCCGCGAGTGGAGCAAGGACGAGCTCGACCAGCGCGGTAAATTCCAGTCGACGCTTCTCGGGCAGAACAGCGACTGGCTCGGCTTCCGCACCCCGCGTGCCCTGCTCGAAAAGCTGCGCCAGTTCAGCGACTCGCTGCTATCCGATGCGCTCCTGCGGCCAGAGGGTGACACGACGGCGCCCCGCCAGCCGCGCGACAAGGACGAAGTGGAGCTGGCCGTTTCACGGCTCGAGGTCACCAACGATCGGCCGTGGCTCATCCCCGAGGTGTACGGCTGGACCATCCCGGACTTTCTGAACTTCGACGCCAACGAGCTTCGGGATCTGTATCACATCCCTGGCAACGTGACGCCGGATGCCTTCAAGCCGCAGAGTCGCAACGTCAAGAAGAACATCGACGTCGGTTTCCTGGCAGACGACAACACCCATTACCAGGTCAGGCTGACGCTGCCGGAAGCCGGCAAGACGAAGGTCGAAGCCGCGAGCGATCCACGATGGGCCAAGGCCGACTACTGGTTGAAGACCCTGGCGAGCCCGGTGCTCGAGTGCTATGCGAACAAAGAGAACTCGGACATGGGCCTTGCCCACTTGATCCGAGTGCTGTACCTGTATGGCACGATTCCCGATCACATCACGCCCGAGCAGATTCGCTGGCGACGCCGCAGCTTCGACGCTCCGACGCAGCAGCGCTTCAACGACTACCTCCGGGACAGAGTAGCCCGTTCGCAGGGCCCCGTGCAGCTGAACCTGGTGGTGCAGACGTACACGCAGCTCCTGCGCGCGGTTCAGCTCAACGCTGCGGACCTCCGGACGTGCGACTTTCGCTTTTCACTGTTTGCCGAAGAAGTCATCAAGCAGGCGCTGCTGCGCTACAAGTTCTGGCTGGACGAGTCCTTCCATTGCCTCGGCAACGACGCGCTGAACAACTTCAAGAAGAACTACGGGAGGACTTGCACAGACGACGGCTACAGCAAGTATGTCGACAAGGAGCTTCAGTACTGGTCCGAGAACCATTACATCCTGTTTGCCTCGGCCGAGTACCTGATCGGACAACTGTGGCGGGGAGAAAAATTCCTGCCCGGACGCGACTTCCTCTCCGAGAAGGACCGCGCCGATCCCAACAACCCGGCAGCGATGGACGGTACGAAGCGGGAGCAGCGCGGCCGCTGGCGCGTGCTCAAGTATCTGAACAACCGCCTCCGCTTCGGCTGGACCGAGTTCAATTCGTCCGGGTACTACCGCGAGCACATCGAAGCACTGCTCAACGTCGCCGACTTCGCGCTCGACGCGGAGGTCCGCCGCAAGGCCTGGATGGTGCTCGATTTGATGTTCTTCGACTACGGCAGGTTCAGCCACAAGGGGAGCTTCGGCGTTGTCGGCGGAAGATCCCAGTTCAAGAGCAAGCACAGTGGCTGGGACACCTCTGTCGGCGACGTGATCGAACTGGCGTTTGGCACGCGCGGCACTTTCACCGATCAGAGATCGGCGGTCGGCATGTGTCTGGCCACCTCCAGTTACCGGCCCCCCGAAGTTCTCCTCGAAATCGGCGCTCATCCACCGGAGGCCGCCTTCGTGGATCGGTCGCGCGTGTCGATTTCATTCGAGGACGCGGCCAAGCATGGCATCACCTATCCGGACAAGACGCGGCAGCGGGATTCGCAGGAACAGGGCTACGCGCCGAAACTGGCCAAACAGGCGCCGCAGATCGCACGAGTGAACGCGGGCCTGGCCGCCACCCACACGAATTACGGCGCGTACGAAGACGACCTGGTGTTCTGGTGGACCACCTCGGCATTTCTGGTCAAGCAGACCATCGAGGGCGGTAAGACCTATACCGACCGCTGGGGTCTGGGGAGGACGGATCCGTTCACGCTGTTGAGCAAGTTGTACGGGGACCCGGGGGCATTGGCCAAGGATGTTGGTCTGGCGTGGGTTGGTGGCATCGCCGGCAGCCAGGTGGGCATGGCGTTCGCCGGTCCAATCGGGGGCGCCGTGGGCGCCGCCGCCGGCGCCGCCGGCGCCGCGTTCGAATTCGGCGATCCGTTGCTCAACGCGCAAACGTTCGCCGCGTGGGGCAAGATCGCGCTGTACGGCCTTTCGCCCATCCTCGGTCCGGCTGGCATTCCGCTGGCCGTGGCCGGACTGAGGAATCCATTCAGCACCAAACAGCACGCCGACGATCTGTCGATCCTGATCGAAGGCTCCGTCCGCTCGCGCATGAACCTGTACACTTATCGCGATCGCGACGTGATGCTGTCGACCGTTCAGGTCTACCGTCCGGGGCAGCTGAATTTCCAGTCCAACCTGAATATCGCGACGCTGAGCACAGGGCTGTCCGCCTTTCCCACCACGCCGTTCAAGGGGATGGAGCTGCCCGATGTCTTCGCCGGCCTCGGTGGTGGACTGGTCGGCGGCATCGCCGGCTCGTTCGCCCTGGGCGCCGTCGCTGGCGTGGTCGTCAACGAGGCCGTACTGAAAAAGAAGGACCTGTCCGGCCTTGTCGATCACGAAGACGGTCCCGGCTGGTTCACCGGGTACTGGGCCAATCCGATGATGGTCCAGCACGAAACGGCCGCGATCCTGTTGTGCGACTTCCACTGGTTTCAGCGCACCTTTGCTAGCTACGGGACGCACGTGTTTCTCCCCGAGGAGGGTCTGGATGAGGTCAACCGCGACGTCGAGCCGAATCGCGACAAGTTCGACGACACCGAAGGGGTCGTCGAAGACGTCGTCGGTTTCGTCTCGGAGACGGTGTCCGGAAAGAACGGCAGCTGGACCTTCGGTCGCCTCCGGCACAGCCACGACACGCAGCCGGGCCAGCCTCTCGAAGAGGCCTACCTCGCCGTGTTCTCCTACGAGGCGCTCGACGTCCTCGACTCCGACTTCGATTTCTACAAGGACCAGCTCGCCGACGCGCAGAAGGACTTCAAGGACCTGCCGGGCAAGATCGACGACGCCCTGGACGATCTGGAACATCAGTCTGACGTCGGCTACATCGGCCGGCAGGCCATCGAAATCGATGTGACCCGAATGGTCAACGGTGGCGCCGACGAGCAGAAGGTTCGCGACGAGCTGGCCGCGTCGAAGGCCGAGATGATTCAAAAGTACCTGGACAAGATCATCTGCCTGGCCAAGCTGTACATCCAGCAGCGCGACGATCCGTGGCGGAACGGACCGCTGCGCGAGTACTTCGCCAACAAAGACCACTACGCCAGCGGCAAGAACATCTTCATCATTCAGACCGGCAGCAGCGCCGAGTTCGGCAGCTACGATGAATTCAAGCGACAGGTGGTGGACAGCACCATCAAGCTCGAGCCGCACGGAGACCAGAAGTGCAGTTACGAAGGACCGCTGCGCGGTGGTCGTCGCACGCTTCAGCTCCACTACGAAGACGGGGGCCACGCCTGGGTCGACGGGAGCGATTTCGCGGTCGACGACTATCCACGGTGGCAGAGCTCGTTCGTGCGGGGCGGCAAAGTCGAGTGGCTGCAGCCGGAGTACACCATCGAATTCAACGGCCACAGCCTGACCCACCGCCCGAAGGTCGCCGGCGACAATGCGCGCGTCGAAGACGCCAGCTTCGGCGACAACCCGCTGGACCGTGTGGTGGCGCTCGCCATCTACGTCAAGACCGAGAACGAGAACCTGGACATCTTCAGCGTCGGACTCGCCGACGTGGTCGTCGGCTGCCGGAGCGTGGCGGCGGACGAGATCATCGCCGTCGGCGAGATCGCCGAGAACACGCAGCACGACGTCGAATGGATCGAGTTCGAAGCCCCCGTCACACTCGATCCGGACATGACGATCGAGTTGAAGCATCCGGCCGTGACTCATCACAGCAACGCGCAGCCGCACTGGCGGATGTCATTCACGCTCCGCGCTCTGATGGCGGATCACACGTGGAGTGACTGCGAGGTCGCCGTCTCGGAGTCGCCGATCGCCGAAGTCACCGGCTCCAATCTCGTGGCGGACTATGGAGCGAGCCAGGTCCGCGAACACACGCTGCAACTCAATTTCGAAGACGAGCATCGATCGAGCGGCGCGATGTCGTTCCGGATCAAGCAGGACCGCTGGCGGCCATGGGCCAGGACCAATCTGCCGGACGCGACGCGCATCGTCGTCGCGCGTCCCAATCCGTCCGCGGGACGCTACCCGCACACCACGCTCTTCGGATTGAACGTTCATGGGCGGCTGATGGTCAGCCAGTTCTCACACTGCGCCGATCCGATTTGGGAACGTGCCGGCGTCGATCGCATCTTCGAGCAGGACGCTCGATTCACGTGTCTCGAACCCCGGCCGGACTACGTGCTGGCATTCGCGATCTTCGACCAGCAATTGCACGTTCTGCGCAAGACGGATGCGCGCGAGTGGGCGGGGCAAGTCTGGGAGCCCATCGAAGTCGAGATCGCGCCGCTGTTTCCACCAGGCCTTCCACCGCAGCCAGTGCCACTCGCAGACAACTCCCGCGTCGTGGCGGCGACCGGTTCGTTCGCGACCGACCACGTGCTCCTCGCCGTCCTCGGCCAGGACGGACAGCTGTATGCCGGCGATTGGGCGCTGGGTCCGTTCGGAAGCCAGAGCACGTGGACTGCGGTCGGCGCCGACGCCGGCATGGCGATATCGACGTCCATCTTCCACACCGAGTGCAACGGATTCCTGCTGGTCGTCGACGACAAGGGTGTCCTGTGGGCGGCGCGGCTGGACGCGCTGCTCAGCGGTCAGCCCGCGGCCTGGGAAGCCATCTCTCCGTCACTAGACGTGTTCAAGCTGCCCGCCCACGCCAGCGTGGTCGGCGCCAGCGTCGACTCCGTGCTGAACAAACTCTTCGCCGTGTCCGATCGCGGGGAGGTATGGACCGCCGACTTCTTCGACCTCACCTCGCCGGTGCAGTGGGAAGTCCTGGGTGATCTCGGAACGGACGCAGGCGCACGTGTGACGTGCAACAGCCCCATGCTCCACCAGCTCCACGTTTTCAGTCAACGCGCCGACGGCTCGCTCATCACCAAACGCTGGACCCACGCCGACGGCTGGCTGGGCGCGCAGGCACTTGGAGCG
>Ga0126381_100009726_pt1 | contig 10805 bp, 8 predicted proteins | sample PanSoiMetPlot_28_FD_96465 | JGI IMG/M metagenome (GOLD analysis project Ga0126381, IMG submission 96465) | Tropical forest soil microbial communities from Panama - MetaG Plot_28 | ecosystem: Environmental > Terrestrial > Soil > Tropical forest > Bulk soil | place: Panama | collected 2016-02-17
CTGCTGCGGCTGTACAACTGGCTGCTGGACCGTTATCGCTCGGGCGAAACCGCCGTGCTCATCGTCGATGAGGCTCAGAATCTTTCCGACGAAGTGCTCGAAGAAATCCGGATGCTGACGAACCTTGAAACGTTCACCGAGAAGCTGCTGCAGATTGTATTGGTGGGCCAGCCAGAACTGGAGAACAAACTGAAACAGCCGCAATTGCGTCAACTGCGGCAGCGTTTGACGCTGCGCGCCAAAACGCATCCTTTGACGCTGGAAGAAACGCGCGCCTATGTGCAACAGCGCCTGCGCATCGCCGGGTCGAATGGACAATTGATTTTCGAGCCGGAGGCTGTGCTGTCGGTTCACCGCTACTCGGCTGGCATTCCGCGTGTGGTCAACCTGCTGTGCGAGCACTGTTTGGTGAGCGGGTTCGTGGATCAGCAGAAGATCATTGCACCGGCGGTAGTCGACGGAGTCGCCAGGGATTTCGATCTGGGAGATAACACGACTTCCGGCGCTCTGGCAGTGCCAGCGCGCGCCCCAGGAACCGACAAGTTTGATTTAGTCGAGGCATTGCGATCATTGGCCACCCTGGCCGACCGCTTGCGACAGGAAGAGAAAGACCTCCCCGAGGAAAGGAAATTATGAGCCGAATCCACGAAGCCTTGAAGAAAGCTGAACAGGAGCGAGCTGCCACTCAGGGAGGCGCGCCGCAGTCCGGCTACACTGCGACGCCAGTGGCGGATCCGCCGCCATTTCACGAATCGCCGGCAGCGATTCTGCCGCCGGTGGGGGTTGGAGTTCCCCCCATGCCAGCCTCGGTGAACCCGTTCAGCGTTGACACCATGTTTGCCCGCTGCCCGCAACTGGAATGGAAGCCGGATTCGGAAACCATGCTTTTCATGAACGGAGACGACAATGCGCATGGGACCGAAGAGTACCGGACGTTACGCTCGCGGCTTTACCACTTGCGGGAACGAATGCCGCTCAAGTCGTTGCTGGTGACGAGCGCTCTTCCCAAGGAGGGCAAGTCGTTCACCGCGGCAAATCTGGCGCAGGTCATCGTCCGGCAGCATGGACGCCGCACCTTGCTGATCGATGGAGATTTACGCGGGCCGCGGTTGCACTTGATGCTGGGCACCGCGCCCGGGCCCGGTCTGTCGGAGTACCTGCAAGGAAAGAACGACGAGTTTTCCATTATGCAGCGGGGACCGATGCAGAATCTGTTTTTCATTCCCAGCGGAATCGGGATTGAAGATCCCGCCGAACTCGTCGGTAACGGCCGGCTCAAGGCGCTGGTACAGCGGATGGAGCCGTTGTTTGACTGGATCATCATCGATTCTCCGCCGGCGGTTCCCGTTTCCGATGCCAGTATGCTGGCGAAGGCTTGCGATGGCGTGTTGATGGTCGTTCGCTCGAATGCCACGCCGTCGGACGTGGCCCGCAGAGCCCGCCAGGAATTCCCCGATCAGGCGCTGGTGGGCGTCGTGCTCAATGGGATCAGCGGGGATGCGGCGCCCTACGCACGCTACTACTACGAAACATATCTGAAACAGGGAACCACGGTCGAGAAATAGAGGGAGGGACAGTGATTCGGCTTTTCAGAGTTTATTACCCCCTCCGGGCCCTGATTTTGCTTGCCGTCGAGGCCCTGATCGTGTGGTCGTCGTTTGTGGTGGGAGCAACTCTGCAGAACCAGGAAAGCTGGTGGTTGCTTCTGAATGTGGAAGGCGGATACCTGAAGATGCTTGGGGTAACCGCCGCGGTACTGCTGCTGTCGCACTGGCTGGATCTTTACGATACTTCGAATCTCGACTCGGGATGGAATCAGACCTTCCGCCTGCTGCTGGTGTTGGGATTTGTGGCCCTGGGGCTTTCGGCGGTGGGTTTTATTTTCCCTCTGCTCCTGCCGGGAAACGGTTCGCTGCTCACCGGCATCATTATTCTCACATTTACTCTCTTCCTGTGGCGGATCGCCTATGCCTGGATCGTGCGACAGCCGTATTTCCGGGAACGCGTGTTTGTGCTGGGCACCGGGGATCGGGCGCAGCGCCTGTTGAACGGCCTGCGGGAGCGGGGGAACCTGGGAATCGAAGTGGTGGGATGGACAGGAAACCTTGCCGGCGAGCTGACGCGGGAAACGGTCGCCGAGCACCTGGTGGGGCTGGTGCACAGCCAGCGGGTGCACCGGGTAATCGTTGCCATGCCAGACCGGCGCGGCACGCTGCCGGTGGAAGAGTTGCTGGCTCTGCGACTGGCGGGTGTGAAAGTCGAAGAAGCGACGTCGTGGCTGGAGAAAATCTCGGGACGGATCGAGGTCGATCAGTTATATCCAAGCTGGCTGATCTTCACCGAAGGATTCCGCTTCAGCGCAATATTCCGGATATTTCGCCGAGTGGTTAACTTTACCGTCGCGTTAGTCGGGGTGATCCTCACACTTCCTTTATTGCCTCTGGCTGCGCTCGCGGTAAAGTTGAGCTCGCCGGGACCGGTGTTATACCGCCAGAAACGGGTGGGCCGCGGCGGCGTCACGTTCTTTTGTTACAAGTTCCGCACCATGCGCCAGGATGCAGAAGCCGACACCGGTGCCACCTGGGCGCAAGACAATGACCCGCGGATTACCCGCATCGGCAGGTTCCTGCGAAGCTCGAGATTAGATGAGCTGCCGCAGCTCTGGTGCGTGCTGCGGGGCGACATGCATTTCGTGGGCCCGCGTCCGGAGCGTCCCGAGTTCGTGGAGTGGTTGAGCACCGAGATTCCATATTACGGGGTCCGCCACACCGTGCGGCCGGGAATCACGGGTTGGGCGCAAGTGCAATATAAATACGGCAACACGCTCGAGGATGCGCGCGAGAAACTGCAATACGACTTGTTCTACATCAAGAACGCTTCCCTCGGTCTGGACTTTTGGATTGTCTTTCAGACGGTGAAGATTGTTCTGCTCGGGCGAGGAGCCCGGTGAGTTCGCAGATGGTTCACCAAGCCGGATCGAATTGGGATATGACATCGACGATGCCCCAGAGAATGGAGAAGAATCCGTGAAATGGATGTTCTGGCTGGCGGCAGGGCTCATTGCCTACACCTACGTCGGATATGCAGGCTGGTTGCGGCTGCGTATGCTGTGGCGTTTGCGCCCGGTCCGACGTGAAGCGTGTACGCCTTACCTCTCAATTGTGATGGTGGTGCGGAACGAAGAGCAGATACTCGAGTCCAAGCTGAACAACCTTGTAGGGCTGGAGTATCCGCCAGAGCGGCGGCAGATCGTGGTGGTTTCAGATGGATCTACCGATCGCACGCAGCAAATTCTGCAGGAATGGGAACGGAACTGGGGAATCGATATCGTGTTGAATCAGTTGCCGCACGGGAAAGCGAGTGGCTTGAACGACGGGATCGCGTTGGCTAGCGGAGAGCTGATTGTTTTTACCGACGCCCGTCAGAAGATCGAGCCAGAAGCCGTGCGCCTTTTGGTCGAAAACTTTGCCGATCCCGAGGTTGGCTGTGCCAGCGGTGAGCTGATGCTGGGCGACCCCGGCCAGGGCGAGAGCGGCCAGGGGTTAAGCCTGTACTGGAGAATTGAGAAGCGGGTCCGGGAGTTGGAATCCGCCTCCGATTCCGTCGTAGGGGCGACGGGGGCGCTGTACGCAGCGCGTCGCGAATTGCTGAGGAATGTCCCGGCGGGAACGATCCTGGATGACCTCTATCTGCCGATGCAAGTGGTGCGCCAGGGGAAACGGGTGGTCTTTGATCCGCGCGCGCGTGCCTGGGACGATCCCAACCAGGGGACTGGGCGAGAGTTCTCGCGGAAAGTGCGCACGCTGAGCGGGAATTATCAACTCATGCAATTGGCGCCCTGGTTGCTCAGCGGGGACAATCCGATCCGGTTCGAGTTCGTGAGCCACAAGCTTTTGCGCTTGGCGGTTCCGTTCGCGTTGGCTGTGTTGCTGCTGGCGCCGCTGTTTCTGATGGGTGTTTTCTATCGGGGGGCGTTGCTGGCGCAGGTGATTTTTTATGCTTTGAGCGCGATATCGCTAAGCCGTCTGGTGAGGCGCGGGGTTGTGGCGCGGCTGGCGGACGCGGCCGGAACGTTTGTTCTGCTGAATGGAGCCGCGGTCGTCGCGCTGGCGAATTTTGTTGCCGGGCGGCGGGCGGCCTGGAGATAGCCGCTCGGAACTGAGGGAAATGCGCACAAGGAACGGAACTGGGTTTCGCTCATGACAATGCACACCACATGGACACGGGGCAAGGAGCTGGCGCGGCCGATGGCCACTGCGGTGGCCGAATCCGTAGCTCCTCCGATGCGCCGTCCCTTTGTCTATGCTCTGCTCGTTGCCTTTTCTTGGTTGTACTACTACCGTCCCGAGGACTTCATTCCAGGTCTGGCCTACGTCCCGATGGCAAAGATTACCGGAATCATTGCCTTGATTGCACTGCTAGGCGGAATGGCCGGTGGCGGCAACGCGAAACTACCTCCGGCCGTCCGGTTCCTGTGGCTGCTGCTGGTTCAGATGGCGCTGTGCATCCCGTTCGCCATCTGGCGTGGCGGAGCATTCTCGACCGTAACGCAAAAGTTCTCAAAAACCGCCGTGGTTGCCATGCTCATCAGCATGGCCGTGGTCACGGTAAAAGAGTTGCGCCGGTTGCTCTGGATTCAGGTGAGCGCCGTAGCGCTGGTCACTTTGTTCTCCATTCTGCTTCGCCACACCAGGGATGGAAGGCTTGAGGGGATTCAGAAAAGCATCCTGGAAAACCCGAACGACCTGGCCATCAACATCGCCATCAGTTTTCCGTTAGGGCTGGCATTTCTATTCCGCGCAAAGGGCTTTACGAAAGTCGTTTGGGCGCTGGCTTTAGCATTCATGGCAGTGGGAATCGTGCTGACCTATTCGCGGAGCGGATTGCTGGCGTTTATTCTGTGCCTCGGCGTGTGCGTCTGGGAGTACGGCATCAAAGGGAAACGGCGTTACATTGTATGGACGACAGCGATTCTGCTGGTTGGTGGACTAGGTACAGCTTTGACCAGCTCCCACTATCGCGCGCGCGTCGAGAGCATTGTGGCGGGAAACATTGAAGGGTCGGGCGACAAAGGTTCACTGGATGTGCGGAAGGGCTTGTTAAAGAAGAGCATCTGGGTGGCGGTGACGCATCCTTTGTTCGGGGTAGGTCCGGGATGTTTCTTGGCTTTAGACAGAGGTTGGCTGGTTGCGCACAACACCTACACAGAACTGGCTGCAGAAGCTGGACTGCCGGCAATTACACTGTTTCTTCTGGCCTTGGGGGCGGCACTTAACAATGTGAGACGCGCCAAGAATTCGGCACGATATCAGGATGACGCTGAGATCAGGGTGTTTACCCAAGCGCTGTGGGCGGGATTGGTCGCCTATATGCTCTCGGCATGTTTCGCTTCGACGGAATACAACCTGTATCCGTACTTCCTGATCGGATACACCTGTGCGATGCTGCGGATCGTGGGTGAGTCACCATCTCCCCCGGCTCGGCCGCGGCGTGAAAATATGAAATGGAAAAAGACTCCATATGAACGTTTCTCTCGACCGCTACCATCCTCAGTTGGCTGAGGAAGTTCTAGCTATCCTGCGCTGTCTTTCGTGTCGCGCGTGTCTGGAAGAGCGCACTGGCGAATTGCTGTGCCAGGGGTGCGGCAAGGTCTACCCTTGCGTGAATGGCGTTATTCGGTTCGTGGACGAGGAACACTACGCGGGCAGTTTTGGCTTTCAGTGGCATGTCCATGCGCGCACGCAGCTGGACACCACCGAGAGCGATCGGTCGGAGAAGGCTTTCCGGAAGCGCACCGGCTTTACACCCGAGGACCTGAAGGGAAAGTTGGTTCTGGACGTCGGGTGCGGCATGGGGCGTTTCGCCGAGGTGGCAACTCGCTGGGGAGCGCACCTGGTGGGTATCGATTTGAGTCTGGCTTCGGAAGTGGCCGCACGCAATCTCGCTGGACGCGATGCCTCGATTTTCCAAGCTGACGTTTTCAAACTTCCGTTCTCCCCGGAAAGCTTTGACTACATCTACAGCATCGGAGTATTGCACCATACGCCGGATTGCGAGCGGGCGTTCAAGATGCTTCCCGGGTTGTTGAAGCCAGGCGGCCGCATCGCGATCTGGCTCTACAGCGCTTACAACCAGTGGTACAGAATGAGCGACGTATACCGCAAAGTAACCCGTCGCCTGCCGCCGAAATTGTTGCACAAACTCTGCTATGGGGTGGTTCCGCTCTATGGCCTACATCAGGTGCTCAAGAAAATTCCGCTTGTGGGCCGCCCCGCCAGCGGCGCGCTGGCCTACGCGATTCCGATGGCCTTTCATCCCAACCGCGAATGGCGGGTTCTCGATACGTTTGATTGGTACTCGCCTTGGTATCAGTCCAAACATACCTACGAAGAGGTTTTTCGCTGGTTCGAAAGCTGCGGGCTGGAGAACCTGAGAGTGCTTGAGAAACCGATTGCCGTGCAGGGGCAAAGGCCAGCGTCGGGGGCACCGGTCGACACTCACGACAAGGGAGAAGTGCACCAGTGTGTGGCATAGCGGGAATCGTGGGCCGTCGAGGAGAGGCGATCGAAGCCGCGTCCGTCCACACAATGTGCCGGACCATCACTCACCGCGGACCCGACGATGAGGGAATCTACGCGCGGGGTGCAGTTGGTCTGGGCATGCGCCGCCTGAGCATCATCGACCTATCCGGCGGGAAGCAGCCGATACACAACGAAGACCAAACCGTCTGGGTCGTCTTTAACGGTGAAATCTATAATTTTCCCGCGCTCCGCCGCGAACTAGAGAGCCGGGGCCATCGCTTTTACACCCACAGCGATACGGAAACCATCGTTCACCTGTATGAAGAGATGGGAGGCGATTGCGTCAACAAGCTGCAGGGGATGTTCGCCATCGCGCTCTACGACGAAAAGCGCGATCTGCTGCTGCTCGCCCGCGACCGCCTCGGCAAGAAGCCCTTGCATTACGCGTTGCATCACGGGCGCTTGCTGTTCGGATCCGAGATCAAGACGATTCTGGCGATTCATCCGGAATTGGCCGAGATCGATCCCGAGGGGCTGCTGCAATATTTCTATTTCGGCTATATTCCCGATCCACACACCGCATTCAAACCGATTCGCAAGCTGGCGGCGGGACATTTGATGGAGTTCCACAATGGCGAAATCAAGATTCGCCAGTACTGGGACCTGCCGGAATACGACACCCTCCCGCCGATCAGCGAAGAAGAGTGTCTCGAAGAATTGGAGCGCAGGCTGGAGGAGGCAGTCCGAAAACGGCTGATCAGCGACGTGCCGCTGGGAGCGCTGTTGAGCGGTGGCGTCGACTCCTCGATCATCGTCGCCCTGATGGCGCGAGCCAGTGCAAAGCCCGTCAAGACATTCTCGATTGGGTTTAAAGCGGAGCAGTTTAACGAATCCGAATATGCACGCCAGGTCGCGAAGCGCTTTGGCACGGAGCATCACGAACTCATTCTCGAACCGGATTTGGAACAAACGTTGACCTATTTGTCGGGCATGATGGAGGAGCCGTTCGGCGATTCCTCGATGCTGCCTACATACTATGTCTGTCGCATGGCGCGACGCGGTGTTACGGTTGCACTCTCTGGCGATGGGGGAGATGAACTGTTCGCCGGATATGACCGCTATGTCAGAGCCATGGAGCGGCCGAAATTGGATGCGCTCTCGCAGTGGCTGGGACCGATTTATCGCGATCGGATTCATGGACTGATTCCATCCGGCATGTACGGTAAAAATCTTGCATGGAACGCTTCGTTGAACGAGCGCGACCGCTATCTGGACGGGATCTCGTTCTTCCCGGCGTTGCATCGGGAGCGGGACTTGTTCAGCAAGGAATATCTCGAGAGCGCGGAACTTTTGCCGGATCCGCTGATTGAGTGGCAACGGCTCTATGATAACGCTCCCGCGAAGCACCGACTGAGCCGGCTGCTTTATCTCGACACCAAGACGTATCTCGTCTCTGACATTCTCACCAAAGTCGATCGGATGAGCATGGCGACTTCACTGGAAGTACGCGTTCCGATGCTCGACCATGAATTTGTGGAGTGGGTGACGTCTCTGCCCGTGGAGTGGAAATATCGAGCTGGGATCCGAAAACACATCTTAAAGAAGCTGGCGGGGCGGTTGGGGATTCCAGCGCCCCTGCTGCACCGCAGAAAGCAGGGCTTCCAGCTGCCTTTGGTGGAATGGATGCGTAACGAAATGAAGGAGCCGCTCCTCAGCGTATTGCTGGAGCCGCGAACCTCGCAACGCGGGTATTTCAAGCCCGAGGCGGTTCGTTCCCTGGTTGATGAGCAGGCACGGGGCCGGCGGAACCGGTCCGGGCCGCTGTGGCGGATGCTGGTGCTGGAATTGTGGCACCGCCACTTTCTTGAGTCGCGGGCGAACTGGACAGGGTTGCACCGCGCGCCGGAAGTGGCTACGAACGAAAGCCGGTGCGACAACAGCGAATCTGGCGGATGTGGCTCCATCCCGTCAGGTGAATCAGGGATTTGGAGTTCGACAACATGATGCAAACCTCAGACACTGTTGCCGTATCCAGTAACAAGTCCGTCAGCGAGCGCTGCAAGGCACCGGTTTTTGTGCTGGGTTGCGGGCGATCCGGGACGACGTTGCTCTATCACATGCTGTTGTCCTCGGGGAATTTCGCGGTGTACCGGACCGAATCCAACATCCTCAATCTGTTGGAGCCGCGGTTCGGTGATTTGAGCGTCGGCCGGAACCGCCGGCGGTTGATGGAGGCGTGGTATGGCAGCCGCCTCTACTCCTTGTCCGCATTGCAGAAGGAGCCGCTCGAGGCGAGAGTGCATGCTGAGTGCAGGAATGGTGGAGACTTCCTGCGCATCATTATGGAAGAGATGGCGCAGCAGCAAGGAGTGAATCGCTGGGCGGATTGCACTCCGGAACATCTGTTGTACCTGGATCGCATCAAGCAGACGATTCCGAATGCCTTGGTCATCCACATCATCCGCGACGCTCGCGACGTTGCATTGTCAATGGACAAAGGATTCTGGATACGCCCCTTCCCCTGGCAAAGGGACAAAAGATTGCTGGTAACCGGCTTGTACTGGGAGTGGATTGTCGCCAGAGGCCGCGAATCGGGCAAGAGGATGAGCGCTGACTACATCGAGGTACATTTTGAGGACCTGGTGCAGCACCCGCATCAGACGCTGGCCAGACTGGGGCAGTTCATCGATCATGACCTGGACTACCAGCGCATCCTGAAAGTGGGTATCGGGTCGGTCCGTGAGCCCAACACTTCTTTCGACCGTGGCACCAATTTCAATCCCGTGGGCCGCTGGAAGGAGAAGTTTCCACCCGAGCAGCTCGAGAAATTTGAAGGGCTTATCGGGTCGACGCTGGAACAGATGGGGTATGCGCTGGCGACCAAAGACGCGGGGCTGATCGATAGTCTGGAACTGAAGCGGATGCGGAGGGTCTACCGCACGTATTTTGATTGGAAGCTATGGCTAAAAGCCCATACCCCGCTCGGGCGCTTGCTGGTGACGCGGGATCTGCAGTGGGTTTGACGCCGCGTCAAATGAGGCGCTAAGCGGGTAACGCGAGAATCTGAACCTCACCGGGAACGACCGGGCCAGTGATTTCAAAGGGGCGGCCCTGAAGGTCGGTGACTTTGTAACGGTATTCCAGGAGAATCTCCCGCACATCTCGAGCTGACTGTTCCGAGTGCAATTCACAGCAGATTGTGGTCTTTCTTTGGCTCAGAATGGAGCGGGCGCCACGCAGAACCTTTGCCTCTTCGTCCTCCACATCAATCTTGATGAAATCTGGCGCGGGATTCGCGCGTACGAAGTCATCGAGAGTGATCGTGATCAGTTCCACTGTAGGCCACTTGGATCGGCCTTCGGCGATGCGCGATCCGTAGGTGTTACCGGGTTTGGTGAAGCGCACGGTGCGCACCACGTCGCTGACCGGGCTGGGGACGATGATGACGGAATCGAGACGATTGGCGGCGGCATGCTTGCGAATCTCGGCGGCCGCCTCGGATGAGGGTTCAAAAGCGTAGACCACCTTCGCCTTGCGAGCCATCAGCAAGGAGAGGTATCCGATGCTGGCGCCGAGATCGTAGCAGACCGAACCCGGCGACACCATCTTGTCGATGGCCAGCTGGGTCTCCAGTTCATACGTCCCGCGGATGTGGGCGTGGCTGACGTCCTCGTCGACGACCAGAATCATTCCCTTGAGCGGGCCGGATTCGATGGCTACGGTGTTGCCGAAGAGACCGACGAAGAAGGAGAATGTCCGCCGCAGGAAGTGATACATGGCGGGATTCTTCTGAATCCACTTTTTGATGAATGTCGGCGTCAACCGGGTTGCACCGATGATTGGGGTACGGAGTATGTTCAAGTCTTCTGGCTCGGGAGGTTTTTACCCTGTTCCTTTCGCGGCCTGGTAGGACACTACCTGACGCGCAATCTTTTTTCAAGAACCCTCAGTTGCACCAGCCTTGTTCGTTTTTACTAGCAGATTCCGATAAAGGTCCAGAACTGCTTTCAGATTGCTCTCGTCGGGCGCAGCGGCTACGGTCTCTAACTCACCGGAGGGCGAGGTGAGACGTTGGTCAATGGCAGCAAGCAGTGCGGGCAGATTGGATTTTGGAATCAGATGAACGCCGGCGGGGCGCATGCCGTTGTCGGTGGCGATCACGGGGGTGCCCAGTTGCAGCGCTTCCCGGACGGAGAGGGCGTCTCCATCGTAGCGCGTTGTGCGCAACATGAGGCGGGAACGCGAGACTGCCTCCATGGTGACCGCGTGGGGTACGTCGCCGGC
>Ga0126381_100009727_pt1 | contig 10805 bp, 7 predicted proteins | sample PanSoiMetPlot_28_FD_96465 | JGI IMG/M metagenome (GOLD analysis project Ga0126381, IMG submission 96465) | Tropical forest soil microbial communities from Panama - MetaG Plot_28 | ecosystem: Environmental > Terrestrial > Soil > Tropical forest > Bulk soil | place: Panama | collected 2016-02-17
AGCGTTCTGGTTCCTGTTTACAACGAACGGTATCTGGTTGAGACCAGTTTACGCCGACTGCTGGCGCTAAAAGACAACATCATCCATAGCATGGAGGTTATTGCCGTAGATGATTGCAGCACGGACGGAAGCTGGGAAATCCTCCAGCGAATTGCCGCCGAGGATGACCGCGTTGTCCTGTTGCGCCATGAGCGTAACATGGGCAAAGGAGCGGCACTGCGAACTGCGCTTGAGCGGGCCACCGGCGAGATCAGCATTGTTCACGATGCCGATCTTGAATACAACCCCGCTGATATTCCTTCGTTGTTGCAGCCATTCGCTACTGAGGCCGCCGATGCCGTGTTTGGGTCCCGCTATCTTTCATCGCATTACCGCCGCGCGCTGATGTTCCGGCATACCTGGATGAATCAGGCGCTAACTTTTGTGGCGAATATCTTCACCGATCTGAACCTCAGCGACATCGAGACCTGTTACAAAGCAATTCGCACGCCTCTGTTCCAGTCAATCCCGCTGCGCAACAATGATTTTCGCTTCGAGATCGAGATTGCCTTCAAATTAGCAAAACGCCATGCGCGGATTTTCGAAGCTCCCATTAGCTATCTTGCACGCAGCTACCAGGAAGGTAAGAAAATTGGCGCGAAAGATGCCTTGTTGGCTCTGACTGCGATTTTGCATTTCTGGCTGATTGACGACATGTATAAAGACGATGAGTACGGCTCCAGCATCCGTGTCACCTTAGAAAAGATGCGGCGATTCAATTTGTGGATGGGCCGGACACTGGCGCCATACCTGGGTGATCGCGTTTTGGAGATCGGCGCGGGCATTGGCACGTTGACCAGCCAGTTTATTCCGCGCGAGTTCTATCTCGCCTCCGATATCAATCCTTCCTACCTTTCTTACCTGCGTGCGTACTCGATTGGGAAACCCTACCTTCGCATCCGGCATATCGATGCCGGAGTTTCAGGTGATTTCGCGGGGCTCGAAGGAAAGTTCGATACCGTGCTGATGATCAATGTGCTGGAGCATGTGCCGGATGAACAGACGGCGCTCGGAAACATCCGATCGTCGCTGATGCCAAGGGGGCGGGTGGTGATCGTTGTTCCGCAGCATCCTGCGCTATATGGGACGCTCGATCGCGCGCTCGATTATCGCAAGCGATATACGCGAGACTCTTTACAGCAAGGCCTGGAGCGGGCAGGCTTCGAGGTGGAGAGAATCTTCGATTTCAATCGGTTCTCTGTTCCCGGATGGTGGCTGAACGGGAAGATTCTCCAGCGAAAGACATTTTCACGGCTACAACTGAAGGCTTTGCAGATAACGATGCCTTTGCTGAGGCGTATAGACAGAATATTTCCCTGGGGCGGCTTGAGCCTGATCGCTGTGGTGACTAAAAGGTAAGCTGGAACATTATCGATGGTGCCATCTCCCGAGACCGATGTGCGAAACAGCGTAGCTTCTTCAGACGCTGCCTATAGAAGTAACGGAACACCCCTTCAGAGGCAGTTTTACTGCTCGATTTTGGTTCAGGTCGTTTATTTAGGTTTCTGCCTAACCCTGGCAGCAATTACGTATCTTCGGCAAATGCCCACTTTCGACCGGTACTTGTCTGCAGGACCTGGCGCTTCGCTGCGGTATTTCGATTCCGTATTAACTCACGATATCGCGCGCGCTGAATTCGACGCGAACCATCTCCTTTCTGGTTGGACAGCATGGCGTTCAAGCCGACTAGGGATCTCTGGGAATCTGGTGAGGACCAACAGAAGAGTGTTGGACATTCTGGCGCGGACGGGCGTTAAAGCGATCATTCCCGATCCGGCATACTCTGTTATCGGATCGGGCCATCCACTGTTCAAGCGCCCAGGAGGAAATTGAGGGAACGGAGCATTTGTCTATATCTTTCCTGCATAGCGTGAGTGCTCAAACAGTGTTTATCGGGAGTTCACCTTTGACGGCAGAAGCGAAATTGCCTGCAGCTGAAATTGAAGCGAATCTAGTTGAGAACGCCACCATCTGGAAGCTGGAGGCTAGTTGCTGGGTCACGTTGATTGCCATTGCAGTTGTGAGGGCTTGGTTGACTCGTTATGAGCTTTATTACGGGGACTCACTTGCCTATCTAGACATCGCTCGGGATATATCTGCAGGGCATTGGGGGGCCGCAATCCATGCCTATTGGTCGCCGGGTTATCCTGTGCTCGTTTCATTTTTTCTGCGGCTATTCCGACCTGGGATTCATTGGGAATTTCCCTTCGTCCATTTCATAAACGTATTGATCTTCTTGGGGGCGCTAACAGCTTTTCGACAGTTCTGGAGTGAAGTCTGGATGTGGCATGAGCAAGCTGCAGGAGCTCAGGAAAAAATACCTTGGGGAGCGTTCTGGGCACTCGGATATGCAGCGTTCAGCATTGCAACGCTGAATGTAATACGAGTCGGGCTGATTGGGCCAGATCTACTGGTGGCAGCCTTCTGTTGCCTGTCGGGATGGAGCATGCTACGTTTCCGGCGCGCTCCGGGCATCGGGCGTGCCCTGTTGCTGGGCCTTATATTGGCGTTGGGCTACTATGCCAAAGCGCCGTTCTTCCCAATGGGAATCATCTTCATTCTCTGCGCCTGCTTCAAATGGCCTCTATCACGGCGAATGATGCTCTTGGGGGGAACAGCGCTCGCCACATTTCTGCTGGTCTGTGCTCCCTTCGTAACTGCGCTCTCATTGTCCAAGGGGCGTTTCACCTTTGGTGACTCATCCCGCCTCAATTATGCCTTCTACGTCAACGGTGTTCAGTATCATCAGCACTGGCAGGGAGGTCCGCCGGGCGCAGGGATGCCGATTCACCCGACTCGCAAGCTAAATGACCATCCGAGCCTATACGAGTTCAACGTCAGGAATATGGGGACGTATCCGGCATGGTTTGACCCTACCTATTGGTATGAAGGAGTGACCCCACATCCTGATTGGAGACGACAGGCGACCACCCTGGTGTCGAATATCGCTGTTGAAATTAATGTCATCCTTGGGGTCGGGCCGGAACTGGTCTGTGTTGCGGTCACTCTGGCATTGTTAACTGGTGGTCGCAGGTGGACAAGAGAATTCTGGCGCGTCTGGTTTATCTGGATACCTGGGGCAAGCGCACTTGTGATGTTTGCCATGGTTCACATTGAGCAACGCTTTCTGGGTGGCTGGCTGGTCATAATTTTTGCGGGCGTCGTTTGTGCCTGCTCACTGCCGGCCGGCTATGGCGCCATACGGGCTGTTCAGTGCATTGGCGTTGGGTTGTTGGTCACGGCAGGAGCATCGCTGCTATTGCAAATAGCCCGGGAGAGCGTTGGGCCAGGTTCGAACTCTCGCAGTGTCGCGACTGCGGATTTCCTGCTCAAGAACGGTTTGCATCCGGGCGACGGAGTAGCTGTCATCGGCAATGGCAGTGAGGCGTACTGGGCTCATCTGGCACAATTGCGCGTGGTAGCTGAAATACCCGCAGTGATTACGTCGCTTCCAGATCATCCGGCTCTTGACTTCTGGGAATCTGGTTCGGAACAGCAGGCAAAAGCATTGAAAATTCTGGAAACAACTGGGGCTAAGGCGGTAATCGCAGGATCGCCTTCAGTTGAAGGATCTGTCCCCTCCACAGTTCCATCGCCATGGAAACAAATTGGCGCATCGGGAGCTTTTGTGTATTTCTTTCCGGTAAGTCAGCAGTAGGAGATCTCAATCAGGCAGGAGTCCACCTTGACGACCGGAGCCAAATTATCATCAGCAGATACGAAACCGAATTTTGAAGACCGAGAAGCGCGAAGTCTTGCGGTAAGTTGCTCGATTGCAATCATTGCGCTTGCACTGGTTAGGTCATGGTTTACCCGTTATGAACTAGGCGGAGATTCGATGGCCTATTTGGATATTGCCAGGGAGATAGCTGAAGGTCACCCAGGAGTGGCAATTCATGCGTGTTGGTCACCTGGATATCCTGTTCTGCTTTCATTGTTCCTGCGGCTGCTCCATCCCAATGCTTATTGGGAGTCTCCGCTCGTCCATTTTGTCAATGTACTGATCTTCATTGGGGCCCTAGCATGCTTTCGACTCTTTTGGGGCGAAGTACTGCATTGGCACAGAAGTATGGCGGTTCGCGATGCCCAGATACCTGGGTTGGCATTTTGGGCGATCGGATATGCAGTGTTCAGCATTGCAACGCTAAACGTGATAAAGGTCAGCATGATCGCCCCCGATTTACTGGTCTTTACTTTTTGTTGCCTGGCCGGATGGAGTGCATTGCGTTTCCGGCGTACCCCAAGTACCGGCCGCGCGCTACTTTTGGGCCTTGTGTTGGCTTTAGGCTACTATGCTAAATCGCCATTCTTCCCTGTGGGGATCGTCTTCGTTCTGTGCGCTTGCCTCAGATGGCCCCTGTCGCGTCGAATAATTCTTCTCGGAGGATTAGCGTTCATTACCTTCCTACTAGTTTGTGCTCCGTTTGTAACAGCGCTCTCAATCTCGAAGGCCCGCTTGACCTTCGGGGATACTGCCAGACTAAATGAGGCATTCTTTATCGATGGTGTTCAATTCTACGAACATTGGCAAGGGGGGCCACCAGGCTCGGGGATGCCAATTCATCCTACACGCAAGATGAGTGATTATCCGGAGATTTATGAGTTCGCGAAGAAGAATATGGGGACTGACCCACCGTGGTTTGACCCGACTTATTGGTACGATGGTATTAATCCACACGTTAATTTTAGACGACAGGCAATCGTTCTCGTGCGGAATCTCGCCCTCCAATTTCAAATCACTATGGAGTCAGGTGCAGAACTGGTTTGTATTGCAGTTATCCTGGCGTTGCTCACTCGATATCGAATACCTTGGATAGGAAGATTCTCGCAACTTTGGTTTGTGTGGATGCCTGGCATCGCGGCCCTGACGATGTTTGCTCTCATTCACGTCGAACCGCGTTATCTCGGTGGATGGTTTGTTCTGCTTTTTGCTGGAGTGATCTGCGCCTGTTCACTGCCGGCCGATGAAGGAACACGCACAGCGGTTCGCTGCGTCGGCATCGCGGCGCTGATCACGGCTGGGTCATCCGTAATGCTACAGGCAAGCCGGGAGGCCGTCGGGATTGACTATGCGGCAAGCAGAAGTTCCCGCAACCCCGCAATCGCAGTCTTTCTGCTCAACAATGGTTTGCGTCCTGGTGATGATGTCGCGCTCATCGGGAACGGCTATATGGCTTACTGGGCACATCTGGCGCGATTGCATCTGGTGGCCGAGATACCCGCGGGCATCACATCGCGTCCAGACCACCCTGCCCTTGATTTCTGGGAATCGACCCCGCAACAGCAACAAAGGGCGTTACAGATTCTCGAACGGACAGGTGCGCGAGCTGTGATCGCTGGCTCACAAGAGTCTCTCGCAGCATCGGTACCGTCCAATGTTCCGCCACCCTGGAAGAAAATCGGCGAAACTGGCGCGTATGTCTATTTCTTTACGGCAAATCAGTAGCCTGGCCAGGAGGCCTGAGAGGAGGGGCCGTTGACAACCCAAGAAAAATTAGCAGTAGCAGGGAACCCGAGTGATATTGAAGCGAGCTTGGTGGTGCGCAGACTCCAAATCGTTTGCTGGGTTGCAGGCATCGCACTTGCGGTTGTGAGGGTCTGGTTCACCCGGTATGAGTTGACGCCGGATTCTATGTCCTATTTGGATATAGCGAGGGCTGTCGCTGAAGGCCATCGACATGTGGCGATCAATGCATATTGGTCCCCGGGGTATCCCGTACTTATCTCACTCTTCCTGCGCTTATTTCACCCGACTGCTTATTGGGAGTTCCCGCTCGTCCACGCCGTTAATTTGTTGATCTTCGTCGGAACACTCGCATCTTTCCAGATGTTTTGGCGGGAAGCGTTCCAATGGCATCGCAAATATGCAGAAGGCTGGGATACAGCGATACCCGAAGATGCATTCTGGGCACTTGGTTATGCGGTATTCGGCATCGCGATCTTGAACATCATCACTGTAGCTTTGGTGGGACCAGATCTGTTGGTAGTAGCGTTCTGCTGTCTGGCGGGTTGCAGTGCGCTGCGCTTCCGACGGGCGCCGGGTATTGGTCGCGCACTGTTGCTAGGTTTGGTGCTGGCGCTGGGTTACTACGTGAAAGCGCCTTTCTTCCCCCTAGCAATCGTCTTCATCCTGTGCGCGTGCTGGCAGCGGCCAGTTTCACCACGAATCGTCCTATTGGCAGGAACAGCGGCCGCAGCCTTCCTGCTGGCTTGCGCCCCGTTGGTGAATGCGTTATCGCAGGCGAGCGGCCGGCTGACCTTTGGTGATTCCGCTCGAGTGAATCAAGCCTTCTATGTCAATGGGGTCCAATACTTCCGTCATTGGCAGGGAGGTCCACAAGGCTCTGGCGTGCCGGTTCACCCTACCCGCAAGCTGAGTGATTATCCACAGATCTACGAATTTGCTGCTGATGACCTGGGGACCTATCCACCGTGGTTTGCTCCCACCTATTGGTACGCAGGAATTCGACCGCATCTCGACGTTAGGCGACAGACGATTCTTTTCATACGCAACCTTGCAGTTGAGTTTCAAATCATCATGGAATCGGGTGCAGCAATAGTTTGTGTGACCATCATTCTGGCTTTATTGACTGGCTGTCGAAAGCGCTTGGTCCCGGGCCTCTTGCAACTCTGGTTTGTGTGGGTGCCAGGAGTGGTCGCGCTGTTGATGTTTGCTTTGATCCATGTAGAGCCGCGTTTTCTAGGCGGCTGGTTGATGATGGTATTTGCCGGCGTCGCCTGTGTCTGTGTACTTCCTCCGGATGCAGGTACATCCCGGGCAGTTCGTTGCATCGGTACTGCGGCGCTTATCACCACGGCGGCAGCGATACTATTACAGGCAAGTCGGGAGGCCGTGGGGATCGATCATGTGGAAGGCAGGAGTTCTGAGGATGCAACCATTGCAACCGGACTGCTCCGAGATGGTTTGCATGCCGGCGATCATGTAGCCGTTATCGGCGATGGAACTGGAGCGTACTGGGCACACCTTGCACGACTGCAAATCATAGCCGAAATACCGGCAGGCAGTGCGTCGCGTCCAAGTTTGCCGGCAATGGACTTCTGGGAATCGGGATCCGAGTCGCAGAAAAGAGCGTTAGGCATCCTGCAGAGAACTGGAGCCAAAGCTGTGATTGGAGGCGCGAATCCTTCTTTTGCTGATGCGGTGCCATCAAGAATTCCCGCAGGATGGAAAAGAATCGAGGCTACACGCGCCTATGTATATTTCTTTCCGGCAGACAGGTAGCTGAAAGCAGCATCCTGCCTTCGATTTGCACAGCATGCTTCGAACTTTCCGTGCCTACTAATTTGTGCGGATCTCCTCGGCTAAAACTTTTTGATGTTGTGATTTATTTTCAAGTTTCAGCGAACTAAAATGGCTGCGGAAACTTAGTAGAGTGAGCGCCTGACGATGGAAATCAATCTGCGTGAGCCTCTTCGGAAGCCGCACTTGCGCGTCAACCTTATTTTGTGTAGGCCGCTACTTGGTTGCTCAGATCTCGGGGAGACGAAGCTTTGCTTAGGTTTGTAGAAGATCTCAAAATTGAAGAGCTACTCGGTGAAGTCAGATGGTGCGTCGATATATTGGAGTTCATGATGGGGTACAGGTTCAAACACCCTGTATTTTGCCCTACGAGGTGTGCAAGGAATCTGCTTTGAACCAGGCCAGACAAGATGTTTCCATTGCCCAGATGGAGATGGTAGGAAAGTTTTTCTGATAACCAACACTATGGATGAAATCAAGAACAAAACGAATATCAGCATTTTCGGACCAACAGATCATACTTACAGTATCGACCGGTACGTCCGGGAGCTTACCGGGAGCTTTCCCGCTACTGTTGAAGCAAAAGTTGTTCAATATCCAACATCAAAAGCGCTGTTTCATAAGCAAATTGATCGATTCTGGGGTTATACGCGCTATGCGGTGGGGCAGCAGGGAGATTTCAATATAATCGCTACGGAAGCATACGGTTACCTCCTAAGTGTGTTGCCAGGGAGAAAAACAATTTGCGTTTGCCATGACATGCATGGTCTGACATACACAGGTCCACGTAGTTTGCAGTACTGCTTTTACTACCTCCGTTATCGCTGGGCATTGCGTTTTCTGAGGAAGGCAAAGTTCGTAGTTACCGTCTCTCGTAACACTAAGACCCAACTCCTCAAATTTTGCCCGTTCCTTTCTGAGGAGCAAATCGTCCCTGTGCATAACGGCCTTGATGATCATTGGCGGAAGCCTGTTTCAGCTAAGCTTCGTGAGGATCTTATTCATAAATATCATTTAAAGAACAAACGGATAGTTCTTCATGTTGGCGACGACCTTTGGTATAAAAACGTGTCAGGCCTTATTCGGGCATTTTCGCAACTGAAAGATCCCGAGTTGGTTCTGGTTCAAGTTGGCAATCTGACGCAAGAAGCATTATCCGTTGCAGCTGGGCTAAAAATCGTTGACAGGCTCGTGCAGCTTACCGGCTTGTCTGACGATGAACTGGCCGCGCTCTATCAGATGGCAGAAGTGCTTGTGTTTCCATCCTTTACTGAAGGATTTGGCTGGCCTCCGCTTGAGGCAATGGCATGCGGATGTCCAACGGTATGTTCTAACGCAGAAAGCCTCCGCGAGATTTGCGGGGACGCCACTGTCTTTGTAGATCCGCATGATACGTGCGATATAACGAATGCCATCAGCATGGTTCTCAGCGACGAAGTTTTGAGACAACGTCTGATAGCCAAAGGGCGGGCGAATGCACATAGGTTTTCCTGGCGGGTTACGGCAAATTCCTTTCTGGAGCTCTTTCAACGGGATCGATGAACTAAGTTCCTCATTTTTTTGATAGGACCAAAATGAGATCGGCCCAAGCCTATTCATCCACTATTCCTAATGAACAATGAGTTCGTGTAGAACGGAAGCGATCATGGTGCAAACTTCCGGTGGCTTTGTAATCAGTCTCGATTTTGAGTTGCACTGGGGTGTCAGGGATCACCTCACGGTTGAGCAATATCGCGAGAATCTGCTCGGAGTACGCCAGGCCATTCCTGCTATTCTCGATCTGTTTGAGCGATTTGGAATCCACGCCACCTGGGCTACCGTGGGTTTCCTGTTTTTCCAGAGTCTCGATGACTTGAAAGCTGCGTTGCCCGACGAGCTGCCTCGTTATAACAACACAAGCCTTGATCCGTATGCGGCGTTGTCCGAGGTGGGCACGAATGAGGACGAAGACCCATTCCATTTTGCGCCGAGCCTCATTCGAAATATACTTGCATCCGAAGGACAGGAGGTCGGCACACACACCCTATCCCACTTTTATACCTTGGCGCCGGGGCCTACTCTGGAATCATTTCGCGCAGACCTAAGGGCTGCAAAGTTAATCGCCGACCAATACGGGATTATGCTCAAGAGCATCGTCTTCCCGCGCAATCAGGTATCGCGACAACATGTCCGTATTTGTGCCGAAGAGGGTCTTATTGCATACCGCAGCACAGAAGCAGACCCCTGGAACGAAGCCGGCAACGGGGTGCTTGGCAAAGCCATGCGCTTCGCCGATTCTTACCTCAAACTGAGTGGCGATGGATGCGTGACGCCGTGTATCGACAAGGAATATCCGATCGTGAGGGTGTCCCAGTCAAGTTTTCTGCGTTCGTGGACTCCGGTGCTGCGAGAGTTTGAAGACGTGAAGCTCAGGCGTATCCGCGCATCTATGGATGCAGCCGCGAAAAGTAATAAAATATTCCATCTCTGGTGGCACCCACACAACTTTGGTATGCATTTAGATGAGAACATGGCTATGCTGACCCGCGTTGTGGAGCATTATGCGAAAATCAACCGTGAGCTGCACTGGCCGTCTCTGAGCATGGCCGAGGTTGCTGAGAATGTCTTGCATGTGCGGAGAAAACCCAGTTGCGTGGCATAGTACTGCTCTTGGATAACGGCGGCTTGTCACGAATCATCTATCATGCACTGGCTGGAGAGTTCAGCATAGAGGCGGTTGTCCGGGAAACGAAGGCTTCGGGGTGGGCTCTACTGAAGCGCCGGCTAAAGAAGCTCGGCTGGCGTACTGTGCTTGGACAGATCGCATTTGCGAAAGGCGTAGTTCCCTTTCTAAAACAGGAGACATCTCAGCGTAGAGCGGACATTTTGCGGCAATACGGACTGGACGAAACCCTCATTCCAGCGGAGCGAGTGATCGACGTTGCATCTGTCAATGAGGCGGAGGTCACAGTTCTTTTGCGGAAACTGTCGCCGCGAGTCATCGTCGTGAATGGGACCCGTATATTGGAAGAGAAGCTGCTAAATGCGACCAATGGCGTATTCCTGAATACTCATGTTGGCATCACGCCTCTCTATCGTGGGGTTCATGGAGGGTATTGGGCATTGGCCTCCGGCGATCCAGAACATTTCGGGACAACAGTCCACAAGATCGACAAGGGGATTGATACGGGAGACATCGTAGCGCAGGCGGTGTTTAGGCCCGATGAGACAGATAACTTCTCGACTTACCCACTGCTGCAAGTCGCGTTCGCGATTCCCTTGCTGAAGCAGGCCGTTCGTGATGCGCTGAACGGCAAGCTCGAAACCATGCCAGCACCTAACGGCAAGTCAAAGCTTTGGTCGCACCCGACCGCCTTCCAATACCTCAAGCACCGGATTATGCACGGCGTCCGGTGACTACGCTAAGGTCGCTATTGGATGTTCTGAAACCATGCGCGCTGACGTGAGCCCAGTTTTCCGCACATAACCGAGTACGATTTTCGTATTCAGGAAGGGGCGGAGCGAT
>Ga0126381_100009728_pt1 | contig 10804 bp, 6 predicted proteins | sample PanSoiMetPlot_28_FD_96465 | JGI IMG/M metagenome (GOLD analysis project Ga0126381, IMG submission 96465) | Tropical forest soil microbial communities from Panama - MetaG Plot_28 | ecosystem: Environmental > Terrestrial > Soil > Tropical forest > Bulk soil | place: Panama | collected 2016-02-17
CAGGGGAAAGGCTGAAGCGGATACCGGGAATCCAGCTCGAAGATGGCCGGAATTCTCTCCCCAGATCGCGGATGGTTTTCTGCTTACCAGTTGCAGGATCGAGGGAGAACAGCGTTGCATGATCCTCATCGGCCTCGGTGCCGCCTGTTTGAATGCCGTAGAGCAGCTTTCCATCTTTCGAAAAGGCGAGGTAGTAGGTATCGATCTTGCCCAGAAATTTCGCGTTTTTGCCGTCAGGTGAGATCAAATTCCAACCCCTGTCGTCCCGATAGGTGATCCAATTTCCAGCCGGCGACCAGTCAGGCAGATAATATCCCTCTCCCAGATCTTTCAGTACAGTAGGGGTCGCGTTCCCATTAGTCTTTACCGTCATAAGCGATTGCTTGCCTGCCAGAATCTGCAAGTATGCAAAGCGGGTGCCGTCGGGCGACCAAGAGCCACCATATTCGGAGTCATGTTCCACATTCGTAAGGCGGACCGGAGAACCGCCAGCAAGCGATGAAATCCATAGGCGGGTTACTCCGATATTGTCGATTCTTGTGTAGATGAGACGGTTACCGTCGGGAGAGAGGGCCGGGTTCATGAATCCTCTATTGGTTCCCGAAGAGAAGTCCACCGCGGTTACTACCGGACGGTCGCTGCCGTCGGGCTGGCGTAACCATATTTCATAAGGACCGCCTCGATTGGTGACCCACGCCAATTTCGACTGATTCGCGGCCCAGGCGGCCATACTCTCTTCGCGACCAGTGCTGAGGAGTGTTCTTGTTGAACCATCCTCGATCGATACCGAAATGATGTCCTGGTTCTCAGTCTGCTGGGAATAGAGAAGACTCTTACCATCGGGAGCAACTATAGGAGATAGCTCATTCAACGTGCCTGTCGTTAACGGTGTGAGGTCCTTCGACTTAACGTCCGCCATCCATAGATGGGTGGGGGCGTTCTCGTTTGCGGCTAGAGCTACGACGATATGCCTGCCGTCCGGCATCCATGAGAAGCTTGGCGTGTACTGGATGGCTGGCAGCATTTTAAGAACGCGTTGCGGAGTCTTGCCTGCTGAAGGATAAGGTAGAAGCCATGCTTCATCCTGATCGTTGTCCCCGGACCGAAAGAGCAGAATAGATTTACCGTCAGGAGTGAAATACAAGTGAGGAACGTTGTACAGTTCTTTGGTTGCGAAGGGAGCCGGTGCATAGGGACGCAGAGGTGAGCCGACAGGATCGGAGATTTCAACGTTATAGTTGTTGTTCTTGCCCTTTCTGAGAGTTGCCAAGACTTTGCCGTCTCGCGATAGATCGCAAGAGTCGCAGTCAAAGTCCATGATGGACTCAAGCTCACCTCCTACCGTGGGGACGGAGTAGAGGGTGTCGTATGGCGACTCTGCTCTGTCGGTATATTCCCTAACGATCAGATGGTTTCTGTCGTTCGACCATCCTAGCGCTTGCACTGTGTGCTTCTCACGGGTCAACTGAATTGGAACTGGCGAGTTCAGATAGCGCAGAAAAACCTGGTAAACACCGTTCACCCTGGTCGAATAGGCAACTGCCTTACCGTCTGGCGACCAGACAGCACTGATGGCATCGTTTGCGAATGGAGCATAGCGGTACTTTCCGATGTTCTGGCCCGAGGGCTTAAGCAGGTATGCCGCTAGAAGGCCTAGCGCCAAACAGCCAGTTCCGACTGCGGCGATTAATTTCCATTGCCTAGGCCTTGGCTGCATCACGACCGGAGCAACCATGGCGCTCGTGTAGGTCTCAGAAAAATGGTCTCGGAGGTTCTTCAGGTCGCGATACAAGTCTCGGGTAGATTCGTAACGCTGCTCCGGTTCTTTTGCCAGACAACAATCAATGACCCAACGCAGGGGTGGTGGCAACTTTTCGTCCAATGCGGGAGGTTCCTCATGGACAATAGCTGCCATCGTTTCGACACTGCTGGGCTTCGCGAAAGCATGCTTTCCGGAGGCCAGTTCATACAGAATCAGCCCCAAGGAAAACTGGTCGGAACGATAATCGATATCATGTCCGAGTGCCTGCTCGGGACTCATATAGTGGGCTGTTCCAAGAATGGCACCGGCCTGAGTGAGGGTTTGGGAGTCATCACCGGCCTGGTAAGCCGCAGTTTCACCATTGTCGCTGACAAACTTCGACTGCCGCGCAAGGCCAAAGTCGAGTATTTTTACTCGGCCATCTTTAGCGAGCATTACATTCTCGGGCTTGAGATCGCGATGAACGAATCCGGCGGCATGCGCCGCAGCCAGGCCTTCGGCGATCTGAGTAGCGATATCGATCAGTTTTCGGACAGGAAGTGGCTTGCTTTTTAGCAATGCACGTAGCGATTCACCGTCGACCAGTTCGCTAACAATAAATTGCTGGCCGGCTTCAACGCCAAAGTCGTATACCGAGACGATGTTCGGGTGATTGAGGGCGGCAATGGCACGTGCCTCCCGCTCGAATCGGCTTCGTTTATCAGGGCTGGCTGCCCAGTCTTCGCGAAGAACCTTGATCGCAACATCGCGGTTGAGGCGCGAATCCCAGGCACGGTAGACCTCACCCATGCCACCGACTCCGAGTATGGACACAATCTCGTAGGGCCCGAGCCGAGAGTTCGCAGATAGAGGCATCAATTCAAACCTTGGTGCTCTGGGAGGTGATTCACCACTCGGGGGATGTACTAATAGTCTTGTTTCAAGGAATCAGTATCTGCCATGTTTTCGTTTGGAGTTGGTGCACCGTCTGACAAGATGAGAGCAGTGATCTTGATTGGACTCAACCTACCGCCAGGAACTTCTTTCAGCCTCCACCAAATTCATATCACTTTTTTAACTGTATCCACCTGAAAAGAAGCGAAACAACATAAATGCGTCAGGGTTGGGTGCCTGTCTCGTACTGCACTGTGGCCAGCGCCAGTCTGTACTGATAGATGGCATTTGTATTAGAGATCTGTGCTTCAGCCTGTTGTAGTTGTGCCTGGCTCAGTTCCACAATTGAGCTCAGGCCGAGTTTGTAGCGAGTCTGGGCAAGTTGCATTGCCAGATCTGCCTGCTTCGCCAACTCGCCGGTTACGCTCACTCTCTGATAAGCGGTATTTGCCGCAAGCCACGCGGTGCGAACATCTCGCACGATGTCATCCCGCAGTGCGCGGGCATGCTCAGCTGCCGCTTCGGCGCGGATGCCTGCTTCCTTTGACTGTGCGGAATACAGGAAGCCATTGAAGATGGGCACGTTCATGTTTACGCCAACTGCTCCCCACCAGTTATTTGTGTAGTAAGCCGCGGGACGAATTGGCACGGAGCCTGCTACTCCAAGAGCACTGATTGTCGGCAGCATCTGATCCCGCTGTGCTGTTGCAAATTTCTGCGCCGACTGGTGTCCATAGGTCAACGACTGCAAATCTGGTCTCTGTGCGAGCGCCGTTTTCACCAACGAATCCGGGTCCGCAGGGGGCGGAGCGATTGGCGTCGGATCTTGCTCCAGTTGATATTGCACGGAGTGATCGAGTCCCAAGATTGCATCGAGTGCAGCCATTGTTGAGTCGGCGTTGTTTCTGGCGTCGAGTTGAAGCAGCTTGGCTTGCGACAAGTCCACATCGGCGAAGCTCTGGTCGAGTGTCGACTTGAGTTTGTTACGCGTCATCTGAGTGACTAGAGTATCCGTGGTCTGGCGTGTTTCCACAGTCTGGGTAGCCACTCTCAGCATGGCCTGTGCCTGCAGCGCGTTATAGAAAGCCTGATCTGTTGCCAGCACGATATCTTCGGTCACGGCAAGTGCGTTGGAATTTTGCGCCTTCTCCTGCAGCTTTTGTGCTGCGATGAGATTGCGTGTCCGGCCAAAATCAGTAATCAGCTGCGACACCTGACCGCCAGCGCCGGCGTGTGTCAAGAGTCGCGATGCGGTGAGAGACCCGGCGGAGAGACGGCTGCCATCTTCGGCCTGTTCGGCGGTGATGCTACCAGTCACGGTTGGCAGCTCAGAGGAGCGGGCTTCGCGGAGGACCTGATGCTGCGCGAGGGCTAACAGCCGTCCTACGCTGATGCGTGGATTGTGGAGAATCGCCAGCCTCTCGGCGTCACTGCGCGTGAGTGTTTGTGGTTGAGCGCTGCCGGTGGTTTGTACGTTGATTGCAGGCGCAGGTGCGGCTGGCAGAGCAGCCACCGCTCTATTTTGGGCGACTGCGGGCAGCGCGATGGCGGCCAGAAAAATCGTGCTGAAAAAGCGCGTCATATCGTCGCCTCCTTTTCAGCCGCATGATGATTTTTTTTGTCATGAATGATGAGGTAGACGGCAGGCACCAGGAAGACCGTGACAATTACTGATACTCCGAGGCCACCGATGATGGCGCGGGCCAATGGCGCATATTGTTGACTTCCTGATTCGAACCCGAGGGCCATCGGGATCATGCCCAGCAAAGTGGCTAAGGAGGTCATGAGAATCGGGCGCAGGCGCACCTTGCAGGCTTCGACCACTGCTTCGAGCAACGGCAGTCCCTGTTCGTGCAGTGTGCCCGTAAATTCGACGATGAGAATGCTGTTCGACACCACAATGCCGGTCATCATGATGACGCCCATAAGTGACATGATGTTGAGCGTGCTGTCGGTGACGAACAGGATCATGAGCACTCCGAGCAAGCCAGGTGGAATGGCCATGAGGATGATGAAGGGATCGACAAACGATGTGAATTGCGCCATAAGGATCAGGTAGACAAGAGCAATAGAGAGCATCAATCCAATTCCGAATCGCTTGAAGGACTCATCCATTCCGACTATCGCGCCGCGGACGTGAATGCGAATATTCTTGGGCGTCTGAATGCCGTCAAGCAGCTTGTTCACCTGGCGGTAGATTCCACCAAGTGCCTCGCCCCGCGGCATCACATACACATCGAACACGCGACGAATCTGGTAGTGGTCTACTTCGGTGGGTGTGTTGATCTCCTTAATTGCTGCGACCGATTGAAGGGGCGTGTAGCTCTGAGCGTTTTCGCCGCGCAGTGGTATCTGCCTGAAATCTTCCATCGACATCGACTGGATCTGTTTGTCGTAGTACTGCACAGTCAGCATGTAGTTGTTGCCGGTTCGTGGGTCGATCCAGTAGCTGGGCGCGATCATCCCGTTCGAAGTCATCGCTGTGATCACATTGTCGACCACCTCTTTGGGAGAAAGGCCGATGAGGCTGGCTCGCTGTCGATCGATGTTGAGCTCAAGCCCGGGATAGCGGAGATTCTGCGGGATGAGAACGTCGGCGACATCGTGCAGGCTGCGTACTTTTGCCGCAATTGTTTGAGCGAGTTGGAATGATTCTTCCATGTTGTTGCCGGTGACCTGGATATCGATGGGAGCGGGCAAACCTCGATTGATGACTGAATCGACCAGACCGCCGCTCTGGAAGTATGTATTCAGTTCGGGCATCTGCTTGGATAATGCCCGGCGAATTCGACTCATGTATGCGTAGGTTCCGACGCGGCTGTTTTCCTTGAGGCTGACTTGGACAAAGGCAGTATCCATCGAAGAGTTGCTTGTGTAGATCGCAGAGAGATCGGGCGCGATGCCGATATTGGAAACAATCATGCCCAAATCTCTATCTGGAATGATTTGCCGGATGATGGTTTCCACCTGGGCGATGTATTGGTTGGTCACTTCAATGCGGGAGCCGTTTGGGGCCTTCACATTGATGACAAACTGGCCGGGGTCGGTGCGAGGGAAATAAGCTGTACCGACGAAAGGAAAGAGCAGGGCCGTGATCAATGCGATTCCAACGAGGATAAAGCCTGCTGTGCGCCTCGGTCGTTGGAGAGCGCGTTTTACCCATCGTTCGTAGAAGTCGAGCAGGTTCCGAAACCGCTCGTTGAACGTGCGCTCGAAGCGCGTGAACCAGGATTCGCGTCGTCGATGATCTAAATTGTCACCGTGGCGGATACGAATAAAGTTGGCACAGTACAGCGGAACCACCGTCATCGCGAAAATGTATGAGGCAAAGATGGAGAGCACTACGCCGAGAGCGAGATCGATGAAGAGATACTTGCTCACGCCGTAGAAAAATGTAACCGGAAAGAAAACGATAGAGGTTGTTGATGTCGCGGCGAGCACCGCGAGCGAGACTTCCATGCCCCCTTTTTCGGCGGCGATGCGTGGAAGATTGCCCATCTCCATGTAACGAAAGATGTTTTCGAGCACGACAACCGAGTCGTCTATCAAGCGTGAAAAAGCCAGTGCCAGCCCGCCCAGCAGCATCGTGTTGATCGAGCTGCCCATCATATGAGCGACGATGAGGCAAGTCAGCGCCGAAAGAGGAATGGACAGCATGACTGCGAACGTTGCGCGCGGGCTTCCGAGAAAGACAAGGATCATGATGCCGGTGAGCACAAGGCCGATGGAGGCTTCTTTTAAAAGATTCTTGATCGCTCCTTTGACAAAGACCGATTGATCGAAGACCACGGCCGTTTTCAGCGAGGCGGGAATGTCGACAAGGTCGCCGATCGCGGACCGGATGCCGTTCACGATGGAGATGGTGTTGCTGTCGCCCCCCTGCTTCAAAACGGGAATGTATACAGAACGTTGTCCGTCAATGCGGACGATGTTTGTCTGTAGCGTTCCTGAGTCTTCCGCTTTCCCGATGTCGGCCACCATGACGGATGCATTGCCCACAGACTTCAGAGGCATCGAGTTGATCTCGTCGAGAGGCGCCTGACTGTTGGCATAGATGTTGTAGTCTTTCGGGCCGATGCGCACATCACCAGCGGGAAGAATGAGATTGGAATTGTTGACAGCGTGCACAACGTCCATGAGCGAAAGGTTGTGCGCCTCAAGTTTCAGTGGATCGACGTAGACCATGATCTGCCGGTAGCGCCCGCCATAAGGTTGAGGCACAGAAGCTCCTTGAACGTTGGCGATCTGATTGCGTACCTGAAATTGCGCAAGGTCTTTCAGTTGCGTCTCATTCAGGCCCTGGCCTTTCAGCGTTACAAGGCAAACCGGCTGGCTCGATGCGTCCATGCTTAGAACAACCGGAGGCAGAGTTCCGGGCGGCAATCGCCGCAGATCGGCCATGGCCAGATTTGCGATGTTGCTCAAAGCGGCATTGGAATCGGTGCCAGGTTTGAAATAGATCTTGATAAGACTGACCCCAGTGAGCGACCGCGACTCGAGGTGATCAATATTGTTGCCGAGCGTGAAGAATCGTTCGAAAGTGTTGGTGATGTCAGCCTCGATTTGCTGTGGCGGCATTCCGGAATAAAAAGTGGCTACGACGACGACCGGGATATTGATTTGAGGGAAGAGGTCAACCGGCATCTGCAAAACCGTCGTGACTCCGACAACGGCAATGACCAGGCAAACCATGATGATGAAGAATGGATATTTGAGTGCGAACTTCGGCATTATTGGTCCTCTCCTTTCTCGTTTTCGGTCGCGGCTTGCACGAGGAGCGGACTTACGCGTTCACTTGACTGATAGTTGGCCTGTCCGCCTGCGATGACGCGTTCGCCTTCCATGAGACCACCAACGATCTCGACGCGCGATGAACTCTGGATTCCCAACCGAACGGGGCGGATCTGTACACGATTCTGAGCATCGACAACAAGGATGCTCGATGCAGCGCCGTTTTGCACCACTGCCTGTACGGGGATTGTGAGCACGTTGTCGTGACGGGCAAGCTGGAGCTGGGCATTGGCATACATGCCTGGGGTCAGCGAGAGATCTCTGTTTTCGACATCGACTTCGGTCTCCATGGTCCGCGTTGCGAGGCTTACATCGCGGGTGAAGCGGACAATCTTGCCAGTTAGTGTGCGGTTGACAGCGTCGACGCGCACCTGAACCTCATCGCCTTCGTGGATATATTGAACGTCGTCCTCGGGGACAGGTAGCCGAAGGCGCAGCAAGTCGCTCTGCGAGAGTTTGACTACAGGGAGCGTCTGAACGTCGGAAGAAGTTCCTGCCTGGATGAGCGCGCCAGTGTCGGCATAACGCCAGATGATGACACCATTGAGCGGTGCAACAACGTTCGTGTACGCGGCGAGATCGTGAACGCGCTCGTTGTCGGCGCCCGCGGATTCTGATTGTTTCTGTGCGGCAGAGTAAGTAGCCTTTGCCGCGTCTACCTGAGACTCTGCAGCAAGGTCTTTGGACTGGGCGTCGTCGAGTTCCTGCTCGGCGATGAGGCCGGGTTGAGCCGCCGCAGCCTGTTTGAGGCGCTCATAGTCGGCGTGGAGAGCTTTATGTACAGACTGAGAACGCGCTACTTCATGCTGTGCGCGAATGATCTCGTCTTTGCTGCGGGCAAATTCAGCCACGGTGCCCTTTAATTGAGCGTCCAACTCAGGAACTTCAAGGACGGCCAAAAGTTGGCCGGCCCGCACCTTGTCTCCGATGTCGACGTAGATATGGCGGATGTAGCCGGAGACCTTGGCGTGAACATCCACCACCTGATAGGGCTGAAACTGTCCGGCAACATTGAGCACCTGCGCGATGGACCCGCGTTCAACAAGAACGACGCCGGCGGATGGAGGTTCAGGAGCGGCTCGAACTGAGTCAGTGTGGGAATGGGAGAGAAATAAGACAGTCAAGCCAATCACTGCGCACGCAGCGACGAAGATCCACAAAAGCTTTCGCATAATCAGAAGACATCCTGTGTATGAATCGGCTGGAACAGCCCGTCTTTGCGTACGAAGACGCGGGATGCGGGAACAGTTCGTTACTTTTCTTTGGAAATGGGGAAAGCTAGCAGGATGCGGGTGGTGGACGGAAGGCGTGGTGGGGGACTGTCGAGAATATAATTTGCGCGCGGTGGCGAGTTGCGCGACTCAATATCCATAAGGGTTGTGCCTTCGCAGTAAGCAAAGGCACAAACAAAGCCAGAAGCGCGGAGGCAATCAGCACAGGGAAAGTGGCTGATGGTTCCTGAAATGCGGAGACAGCTGTTTTTGGGCGCTCGCGGTTGGAAAGCAACTTGGCGGCAGGCATTTGGTGCGACGAAGCCTGCGGAGGATCGTAGAGGGAAAGCTTGTAGGAGAGTCCCCAGACAAAAACCGCCGCTCCAAGCGTGACCAGGCACGCGACCAGAAGGGTCAACTTGCGGCCGGATTTTTGCAGGTGCTTCATCGCAAATTTAGATGCGGCGAGGAGACAATGTTTTTGCCTTGCGGATAATCGCCAAAATTGATTGTACAGCGTCGCAATCTCATGAAAGAAGCAGATGATCAATGGGACGCACGCTTGAAACCTCCGGCTTTCCGCAGGTGCAATCCTATAAATCCTCCAGAACCCGCATTTTGTCAGCAAGAGTTTGATTCGAGTCTCGGCAGAAAAAAGTTGTTTCACAGCATGCCTACATGGCTATCCGAGCCGCCTGATCGAAAAGGCAGAACCTTTCCGTCCGATGTCGTGGCTGCGTAGTTTTTCTGATTGACAGATACGTGACGCAAGCCCACTATGTGGTGGGGCGTCATCTCCTCGCGCTCACTGGGCCACTTAACTCCCCCTCGGAAAATTTCCCGCTTCGTTGCGTTTTCAGGTAATTCCAGTCATTCCGCGTCTTTTGACGGCGGTCATAAAGGAGATTTATGAAACTTTCAGGAGCAGTTCTGTCCATCGCCTGTGCGGCGTTTTCTTTACCAGCGGTTGCGCAAGTTGATGTTCACACGCTTCCCGGTCGCGGGGGGATCCAATTGAATGCACCCGCTAAACATCCGCGGACAGTCGGCGACGAGAACACTGCCATTTCCGCGGCCACAAGTGGCAGCACATTTACCGGCACGATCTCGTTGGGATTCACCATCCGGTTGGCAACGCCAGTTCCCAGCGGAGGTTCTGTACTCTGTAGCCTTACCGCTGCTATAACCGACACTTCGGCTTCGGGGACGGATGGTGTATTTTCGGAGATCGATACAGCGACAGCAACCATTAGCGGTTCCACTGCCACCTGCACGGCGAAGATTCCCTATTCATGGTTTCTGGTCGATTCCTCCACGGACGTAATTGATCTGGGCTACAGCGTTGTCATGGTAGGTCCATCGACTGCTATCACGACGGCTGCGGGAGTGTCTGTGAGAGAAAGCAGTGGTGATATTCCAGGCGCAGCCTCGATCAAAGTGCCAGCGACAGGGTCGTTGACCTTTTTCCATGTTGCCCCAACGCTTTGAGCGGATAGCGAAGCAGCGTCGCCATTCGGCGACGAAAGGAGACTTATGAGGAAACTATCAGGAATTGCTCTGGTTGCTAGTGCCACAGCGATCTCCCTAACGGCTTTCGCTCAAAGACCTGTTCGCATCCCTCTAGGCTATGGCGAAAACCAAAATCAGGAAACGCCCAAGTACACGCTTGCTTTGGGTGACGAAAACACAGCTGCTGCGGCCGCAACTGCAAGTACTTATACGGGAACTCTGATATTGAATTTCACAGTCCGAATGGTTACACCGGTTCCCAGCGGCGGGGGGTTGTTTTGCAGCCTGAATGCCTCGCTTTCAGACTTCGACCTGACCACGTTCACCATATACAATAGCATTTTCGAAACAGAAACTGGCACCGGTACAGTTAGCGGTTCGACAGGCCATTGCCAAGCCAAAATCCCATACTCCTGGAACCTCGTTCAGGGATCTACTGATCTGGTTACTATGTATTGTTTTCTGTACCTGGTTGGGCCTTCATCTTCTGCCGCCACGGCCGTGCGAATACCAATCCGGGAAAGCTTTCGACTGGTTCCCGGTGCTACTTCGATCAATGTGCCGCCAACCGGCTCAATCACCACTTTCAGCATTTCTACAATTTTGTGAGTTTGGGCTCGACGATGCATCAGGCATCGCCGAGCCTTAATTTGTCTAG
>Ga0126381_100009729_pt1 | contig 10804 bp, 8 predicted proteins | sample PanSoiMetPlot_28_FD_96465 | JGI IMG/M metagenome (GOLD analysis project Ga0126381, IMG submission 96465) | Tropical forest soil microbial communities from Panama - MetaG Plot_28 | ecosystem: Environmental > Terrestrial > Soil > Tropical forest > Bulk soil | place: Panama | collected 2016-02-17
ACGAGCGCTTCGGAATGTTGAGCGGTATCGTGCACAACTTCGGTGCGCAAATAAGCTGCCGCCCATGTGCGCAGTGCCGCGCTTAGAAATACGAACAAAGCGCCGGTGGCGATTACGATTCGCGCGAATACGGTGGCATCCGGGCTATTGCGCACTATCGAGGGCGCGATCAAATGCCGAATTCCAGCGATGAAGGAGGTGTGATCAAAAGCAGATAGGAGAAATCCTACGAAATAGATCGCAATGATGATCCAGAACCTTTTTTCGAACTCGAACTTACTCGCACGCACGGTCGCATTTGTAGTGGCAGCTGCGGTTAGGCGCAATCCTGTGACTAACGGTTTCTGACGAGCAGTTGCGCCATCGCTGCGCGAACGCGGACGACCACCGAAAAACTGTACAGGCGGCTTGGTCACCCGCGGATTTCAGGTAGGGCGACCACTCCTGTGGGAGTCGCACTCTCGGCGCGCTGAGGACTGTCCGCCCTGCCGAATGATCAGCCCGACGAAAGAACGAACCTGTTTCCTTCGCTGTCCTTGAACATCGCGTAAGTGCCCCAGGGCTGTTTTTGCGGCGGACCTTCGAATTCAACGCCTCGCTCTTTCAATTGATCGTACGTCTTGTGAATGTCTTCGCAGGTGTACGACATGTTCATAAACGAGCCGATCCGTTTTTCGTCTCCTTCCGGTGTAAACAACACGACACGCGTCTCCGCTTTCGGAATTCGCAACTCAATCCAGCGCTGCTTATCATCGAACGGCTGATCGGTAATAATGGTGAATCCGAGCTTGTCTGTGTAAAAACCAAGCGCGCGGTTCTGGTCGCGCACCGGAATGCTGACGAATTTAATTTGCTTGATCATTATGCGGCGAAACTAATCGGATCCGCCTCCGGTCGTCCACAATGGATCGCATTTCTACCGTAGAAACTGCTGTCCGTTTATCGGTGTAGCGAGTACTGTAGTTATCTTGTCGGGCGAATGTTTCTATGCCGAAATTTCGTGAAACGATCTCCATTGACGATTACGTTCTCGACGTTTTGATGCGGGATTTGATCGGCCACGATCAAAGACCCGCCGCGTTTATGGTTTACCTGCATCTTTACGGCCAGGCCGCACGAAACAAATGGCGCTACATCAGCGCCAGTGTGCGCACCATCGCCGACGCAACCGGGCTTTCTAAAAGCGCCGTCCACATGGCGCTTACGCATTTGCGGCGGCGACAACTAATCGCAACGACCGCCGATCACGTTACCGCCACTCCACGCCATCGCATTCTGCCGCACTGGCGCACGGATCACTGCAACAACCAGGAACGCCGAAATCGATGAACGCAAACGGAGTAGCAATTTCGAATCGTCTTTAAGGGCTGCGACTGGGAATCACAAAGGGGGGCAAAATGATCAAAGGGAGTCAATTAATCGGGCGCGCTGTCATCGACATGGAAGCGGCGGAGCGACTCGGCAAAATCAAGGAAATCATCGTGCAACGCGACGGCGAGCGCGTCGCTGGCTTTATCGTCGTGCATGGCGAAACCATCGTTCGCAGTGGCGGGAAACGGAGGATGATTCCCGCTTCCGCTGTGTATTCGATCGGGCCTGACGCGATGACTGTGCGCGGATCTTCGATGCAGGAGTTAGCTGAACTCGACAACCTGCCGCGTATGTCTGACATCATCGGTCACAAAATGGTCACGCAGAGCGGACGATTGCTCGGCGTGATCGACGACATGCTGATTAATCGCGCGGACGGAACAATTATCGGCTTTGTTGTCGGCGAGGGCGTTCGCAATAAGTTGGAGAACATCTTCAATCCGCAGCGTTCCTCGGTTCACGGCTACGTGCGCGCGGACGCCGATCTCCACGTGGGCAAGGACCTCATCGTCGTGCCTGACGACGCGCTGATCGAAGGAGAGCCGAGCGCGCACAAACATGAACGTGAAATGGCGACAACCAAAACCAATGACGCCGACTCGCACCCGTGGGAAGACCGCGCCTTAGCAGAATCGACGAGACCCAGCATTTGGAAGCGGCGACCAGACACGCCAGCCCGGGTTCAATCGGAAACACCCGCGGAGCCTCCTCTTAAGACTGAAACTGCTCGAGCAGTTGAAAACTACCAACCCGCCGAAGAAACGAGGACTGAAACTACACAGCCGGATCGCGAAAGCGAAGCCGTGACTGCTGCGCCCAAGGATCAATCATAACCGTAATCGGTATAGAGGCGTTTGTGCCAAGCGCCTGGCGTCTCGCAGAGACGCCCTTTCTATTTTTCTCTGAGGTGCCAAACGCCATTCCAATCCGTCCCGGGCGGATTTCGGCGCAAGAACTGGATTCGCTCGAGGAGAACACGGGACGGCCCGTCATTCGGCCGAATTTTTAGACATTCGTGAAACGCTGCCTCAGCCAGATCCCAGTCTTGATCAAAATACATTCGGAGCGCTTGGTCGTAGCGTTCGCGTAAGCGTACCGATTCTTCGGATAGTTGCCCCGCTGCAGACATCAGCTCGAAAATTCGCGTGGTCTCTGTTTTGCCTTTGACCGCGATGGTATCGATGTCGCGGGTTTCGAACTGAGAACCGATCGCCTGCGCGGTGCTTTCGTTAATCAGAATTTGCGTGCCGTAGACCCGGTTCGCCCTCTCGAGCCGCGCGGCCAGGTTAACAGTATCGCCGATTACGGTATAATCGCGTGTATTCTCTGAGCCGACGTTACCGACCACGACTTCGCCCGTGCAAATGCCAACGCACAAGTCAATGGGCGGTGCGTCGCGGCGCAAGCCTGTGACGTCCGGCAGTTCTCCACGGAGCTTATCGATGGCCAGCAGTTGCCCTTGTGCCGCGCGACACGCCAGAGCGGCATGTTCTTCCGCCCTTACGAATGGCGGACCCCAGAACGCTACGATCGAATCACCGACGAATTTGTCCACAATACCCTGATGCTCCTGAACCGCGACAGCCTGCAAACCGAAGTGCCGGTTGAGCAGCGTCACCATGACCAACGGAGTCAGTCTTTCAGACAAGCTGGTGAACCCAACCAGGTCCGCGAACGACACGGTCATATCCCGTCGACCACTAGCCGCCGCTTCTGCCCCAGGTTGCGCAAGTACCTGCTCCAGGATTCGCGGGTCGATGTACTTGCCGAAGGTTTGTTTCATACGCTCCTTGGAGCGCAATTCTTGTACGAAGAAATTAAACGAATCGGTCAGTCGCCCCACCTCATCGGTCGAGTGAACCGGCAACTGAATGTTGAGATTGCCTTGCTGGACATCGTGCATCGCAGTCGCCAGCGACCGTACTGGTCTGCTGAGCCGATTTGTGATAAGCGCCGCCACCGCCAGCCCTAACAACACGGTGGATGCCGTCGCGGCGACGGTTAACCAGAATACTTCCCGTTCGCGTTTCTCCGTTGCCTTCGTAGCGGCTGCACTCCACGCCGCCATTTTCGAATTGACCGATTCACGTTGATTTTGAACGGTGCTCTGCAGGTCGTTAAGCAGGTTTAACTCGTCATTCGCCTTGTCGTGTTGACCTGCGCGTTGCATGTCGAGCACCTCGCGCTGGCGACTATTGATGGTTCTGTAAGCAGGCTCAATTTGGTCGAGGAGCGTCTCTACCTCCGCGAGCGTGTGACTTCCGGGGGCATTCTTTGGATACGCCTCGATGATGCGTCGCGCATTCAAAAATTCTTCCGTAAGTTTGCGACTAAAGATCCCGTAATTCTCAGTTGCTTCGGCAACAACTTCCCGATTAGGCTGATCGGCGTTCAAAGCCCCGAACCAACGTTCGAACGCAAGGCGCCGCCGGAGCCCGAAATCGTGCAACCGTGACAGAGACTGAGTAAGCGGCACATCGAAATTCGCTACGACTGTAAGATCCTGTGTTGTGCGTGTTACCTCGTACAGCAGGAAGCCCGCAAGCGCGATGGTCAGTAGCAGCAAAATTATTGCTAACCCGAAAATCTTTGCTGCGATGGTTTCCCGGAATCGCATGTGATGGCGAATTTCGCGAAGAATGTCCCGCACGCACACACGAGGCAAGCGGAACTATTAGCCAGGCGAATGCTTGTAGCGTCCGTTTTCCTCAGCGGAATTCAGAGATTTGAATTAGGAAGCCAGGAATCCAGGAAAGCAGAAGGAAAATCGGGAATTTCTTGGGTTCCTGTTTTCATGGCTTCAAGATCAATCTGATTCCTCCTTTGCCGAACGATTATCTTTGCTAGACAGAAGTCGGTAAGGATCTTCCCACGCGTCGCAAATCATCGAGCAGAATCTCCATATCGCGCAACGTCGTCCGATAGTTCAAAACGCAACCCCGCAAAGCGAATCGACCGCCAAGGGTGGTATTCGACAAATAGGAACTCCCGTCTCGCTGCAACGCGACCAGGAGCCGCTCATTGAACGCATCGATTACCTTTGGCGATTCGTTTCTGAGCCGATCCGGCACATGACGAAAACAGAAGATCGATAGCTCGACCGGCGCAGCCATCTCAAAGTCATCACTGGCTTGCACCATCGATTCGAAATAGCGCGCACATGCAAGATTGTTTTCAATCGCGTCGCTCAGCCGATCGAGGCCCACTCCTTTTAACAGCATCCAAACTTTGAGCGCCCGGAAACGTCGCGAAAGTTCAGGGCTGTAGTCCCAGCATACAAATGCTTCGTATGCTTGTTCGCCAAACATTCGGGTGTACTCGGCTTCGTGAGCAAACGTTGCCCGGGCAACCTCTGGATCCCGATAAATCACGCACCCAACATCTACCGGCAGATAAAGCCATTTGTGAGGATCCAATGCAATTGAATCCGCTTGCTCCATACCCGCGAATAATTCTCGCGCCGATTCCGCGAGGATGGCGAACGCACCATAACTTCCATCTACATGCATCCAGAGCTGGAATCGGTTCGCGATATCTCGAATCTCGCCTAACGAATCGATCGCGCCGGTATCCACGGTTCCGGCGTTGCCAACTACACAGAATGGAACATAGCCGGCTTCCAGGTCCGCATTGATGTTTGCAACAAGATCGTCCACGCGCATTCTGAAACGTTCGTCCACCGCGACGTGCTGCACGTTCTCCCGGCCGATTCCCAAAAGCGCCGCTGCCTTAATGATCGAGAAATGCGTCGCGCTCGACGCATACACGCGCAAGCGACCTAACGAGTTGTATTTCGCCTGCCGCGCCGCAGCGAGGGCAGCGAGATTTGCCATCGATCCGCCGCTGACAAACAGGCCGCCGGCTTCAGGAGGGAATCCGAGAATTTGACGAATCCAATCGATGGCCAAACGCTCGAGATCCACCGGCGCGGGTGCCGAACGCCAGATTGTAAGATTGGCGTTCAACGTCGAAGCAAGCAGATCGGCGAACGCTCCGATTGGTGTTCCAGGCGATTGCACATAACCGAACATTCGGGGATGCGCGTTCTGACGGCTAAACGGAACGATAGTGTCGCGAAAATTCTTCAGCAGCGACTCAAAACCGGTTCCTTTGATCGGAAGCTTGGAGTCGAGCCCGCTTCGAACCTCGCGTGAGGACGTCTGCCGATAGACCGGGTGCTCGCGGAGATCTCTGAGATAGTCAATCATGAATTGGGTGACCGCGTCTCCCCATTCACGTATCTCGTCAGCAGACGGCTCAAGCATGTCACCGTATTACACGCGCAAAAAATCGCGCGCGCAAATTACGGATGGTAAGGCGCAGCCACAGCGCGCTCGCCGTGTCGGGGCGCGCCGAGTTCTCCACTTCGTCAGTCCACGCACCACTATGTGGTCATTTCCAAGCGGTCTCGCTTTTCTCTTCGTAATGTTTGAATGCGGTGTCCAGACCGCTAATGACTTCTGCGGTCGTCTCAAAGAGCGCCTGCGCTTTCGGCTCGGTGATCTTACCAATGTCGCCGCGCAGATGATCGATTAGTTCGCGGAATTCTTTCCGAACATTCGCGGTATGCGCCCGCGGATCTTTTGATACAATCGTTTCCATACAATGGGTTCGCCTGTGGCAGCACCCGCAGACGCATCAGACTCCGTTCGTTAAGGCTCTGTCTGAATAGATTCGAGCTCGCGAATGTACGCTGTGGGGAGATTCCAGTGTCTGGCACCCTCGATGATTAGCCTTTTGTAATCGCTACTGGGCAAAGGCGGATCGAGCTGTGGATGGCCACGATAAAGTGAAACCAGGAGCGGCCGTTCCGCATCACCATCCGACCATACGAAATGATCTTCGCGAGTGTACGCGTTCTGGTAGTCAGGTCGTCCCGGTCGAAAGCTCTCGTCCTTGTCGAGATCCTTCAATTCATTTTCAGGGAGTTCGTAAACGACGCCCCACACATCTTTCGTTTCGTCATGCAAGACGTCTGCGACGCCACATCCGCGCTCGAGAGACTTAAGTGTAAAGGCGAGGCGGTGTGACGGTAGCTTTGCCCGGCAGACGAACTTTGCAGATGGGCATCGTTCCTTCATCTGCGCCGAGTGCATGTTTGAACCGTATGCGAAGTACAACATCAGCGTTCTCAAGCAAATGTGGCACCGGTGCGTTGGGATGCTAACGCAGTTCGTTTCTCGCCGGCCTCACGTTACGCGCGCTATCGCAAAATTCATATAGAGCGCTTTGCCGGAACCGCCTAAAGTCATGGCCCGATGGGGGATGACCAGAAATCGAAACTCCGACTGGAGATCGCCCATGTTCTTTTCATCGACATCGTCGGGTATTCCAAATTGCGCATTAACGAGCAGAGCGCGCAGATTGAGACGCTGCGTGAGATTGTGCGCGGGACTGAGCAATACCGCACTGCTAAAGCTGAAGGAAAGCTACTGCGGTTACCGACCGGTGACGGTGGCGCGCTTGCTTTCCGCAACAGCCCGGAGGCGCCGGTACTTTGCGCCGAAGAAATCGCTAAGGCGCTAAAGAGTCATCCCGAGATCCGTGTCCGTATGGGTATCCACAGTGGACCGGTGAACGAGGTCACCGATTTGAACGAACAGGCGAACATAGCCGGCGCCGGTATCAATGTCGCCCAGCGCATCATGGATTGCGGTGATGCCGGTCATATTCTGGTATCGAAGCACGCGGCCGAAGACCTCGAGCAGTACGACCAATGGCACCCTTATCTGCACGATCTCGGCGAATGCGAAGGGAAGCATGGAGAACGCTTCCACGTGGTAAATCTCTACAACGACGAAATCGGCAACCCCGCCGTTCCGACAAAATGCGCCCGAGCGGCGAGCGCTGGAAAAACTTCGTCCGCGGCTGCGGGAAATCGGCGCCGCTACTTGATCGCGGCGATGGCGATTGGTGCATTGATTGTCTTTGGAGCCACCGCATTCTTTTTTGCCGCCCGAACCGCATTACGGGGTCTCAGTGGAAGGGGTGGGCCGATTTCGGAAAAAAGTGTCGCCGTTCTGCCCTTCCAAAACCTAAGCGACGATAAATCGAATGCGTATTTCACCGACGGTATTCAGGACGAAATTTTAACGCGACTGGCAAAAATCGGCGCGCTCAAGGTGATTTCGCGCAGTTCTACTCAGAAATACAAGAGCGTGCCGGACAACCTGCGCGAGGTGGGCAAAGAGTTGGGCGTAGCGCATGTGCTTGAGGGCAGCGTGCAAAAAGTCGCGAACGCGGTGCACGTGAACGTTCAGCTGATCCGCGCCGCAACGGACGAACATCTTTGGGCGGAAAGCTATAATCGCAAGCTCGACGATGTCTTTGGAGTGGAAGGTGAGGTGGCCAGCGCCATTGCCGAGCAGCTTAACGCTAAACTTACCGGCGCGGAGCAAAAGGCCGTTGCGGAGAAACCCACCCAGAATGCAGCAGCATATGATTCTTACCTGCGCGCGGTTGCGATCGACGACTCCCAAACAGTAGAGACAATGAAAAACGTCGCCGACCTCTATGCCGAGGCGGTTCGGCTTGATCCTCAATTCGCGCTGGCGTGGGCTCGCCTCGCTGTTGCGCGCAGCTATCTGTATTTCAACGGCGTTGATCCTAACATAAACACCGGCGCCGCAGTGAAGGAGGCCGCAGACCGGGCGATGTCGCTCCAGCCCGAGCTCGGGGAAGCATGGCTCGCGCAAGGTGTTTATCGCTACCGCGTTTTGCGCGACTTCCACGGCGCGCTCCAATCTTATGAAGAAGCCCTCAGGCGATTGCCGAACAATGCATTCGTTCTTGAGCAGATGGCTCATCTGGAACGACGACTCGGTCAGGGTGACGTCGCGCAAAAACATTATCAGGCTGCTGCGCAATTGGATCCGCGCAACGTCGGGATCCTTTTAACCTTGGCTGACACATTCCAGACTGTTCGTCGTTTCGACGAGGCGCGAACGATTCTTGATCGCGCCTTGGAGATTTCGCCAGCGAACGAGAGTGCGCTGGCAGTGAAAGCATCGAGTTTCCAGGCGGAAGGACGACTCAATGAAGCTGCAGAGGTTCTGGCGAAAGCTCCTGCCATTTCGCAGAACGAGGCCCTCGCCATCCAAAGGGTTGTCCAACTGTATCTGGAGAGACACTTCGACGAAGCGATCGCGTATATGCGACAGAAAATGCCTCCGGGTCTTGCGAATGATCCGCGGGCAATAACGTTCCTCGGCCAATGCCAGCAACTTGCCGGGAAAAACGACGACGCTCGGGCGACCTTCACGCGCGCAGTTGCGGCGATGAAGCCGACGCCTGACTCGGTTGTTGCCGTCGATGCGCGACAACTGCCAATTTATCTCGCCTGGGCCTACCTCGGTCTTGGCGAAAAGGACAAAGCCTTGGGGCAGGCGCGACAAGCCGTCGTCGATTACTCGACTGATGCGTTAGCAAAACCGTTCGCTGAACAATCCCTTGCTACTGTCCAGGCACAAACTGGCGACATCGATTCGGCCATCGGCGTGTTGCCGCATCTGCTCGAGGTCTCAAATGGTATTACGGTCGCCAACCTTCAAATCGATCCGCTGTGGGACCCGTTGCGAAAAGATCCGCGTTTCCAAAAGCTGGTCGGGGAGCAGCATTAGTTAGGCATGACCGCACAAAATCATTCAGAGCTGAAGTTTGAAATCGGTCACGTCCTCTTCATCGATATCGTTCGTTTTACGACTTTGCTGATTAACCAGCAAAGCGAGCAGCTTGAAACTTTGAAAAGGATTGTGCGCGGGACGGAACAATTCCGCACAGCGGAAGCCGAAGGAAAGCTGCTTCGGTTGCCCACCGGCGACGGTGGCGCATTGGTGTTTCGTAACAGCCCGGAAGCACCGGTCCTCTGTGCTCTCGAAATCGCCAAAGCGCTAAAGAGTTATCCCGAACTTCATGTTCGCATGGGAATTCACAGTGGTCCCGTCAATGAAATTGCTGACCTTAACGAACAAGCCAACATCGCTGGCGCCGGGATCAACATTGCGCAGCGCGTAATGGATTGTGGCGATGCCGGCCACATTCTGCTTTCAAGGCACGTTGCCGAAGACTTCGAACATTATCCGCGCTGGCAGCCGTACTTACACTCGTTAGGCGATTTCCAGGTGAAGCACGGACAGGTGGTCTCGGTCGTAAACTTCTATAACCACGAAATCGGGAATCCTGCCGTTCCGGAAAAATTCGTCAAGACCGCAGTTACCGGAACAACGCCGTCTGCAATTAAGAAAGGGCGCCCCTATTTGATCGCGGCGATGGTCATCGGTGCATTGATCATCCTTGGCGCAACCGGTCTGTTTTTGATGACAAGAACTGTTCACGTAGCGGGACGCGATGTGCCTGCATCATCCATTTCGGAAAAGAGCATCGCTGTTCTCCCATTTCAGAACATGAGCGACGACAAATCGAATGCTTACTTTACCGACGGGATCCAGGACGAGATCCTCACGAGGCTTTCTAAGATTGCTGCGCTTAAAGTCATCTCGCGGACCTCCACCCAAAAATACAAGAGCACGCCCGAGAACTTGCGTGAGATCGGTCAACAGTTGGGCGTGGCTAATTTTCTAGAGGGCAGCGTTCAAAAAATCGCCAATGCCGTGCACGTCAATGTCCAGCTGATTCGCGCCGCAACGGACGAGCATCTTTGGGCGGAAAGCTATAACCGGAAGCTGGACGATGTGTTCGGAGTGGAAGGGGAAGTGGCGAGTACCATCGCCGACCAATTAAACGCGAAGCTTTCCGGGTCGGAACAGAAGGCCCTTGCCGAGAAGCCAACGCAAAACGCCGCAGCCTACGACGCTTATCTCCGCGGCCTGACCATTGAGCATAACAATTACAACTACGACGCGTATGTGCAGGCCGATCGCAATTATCAGCGTGCCGTGGAACTGGATCCAAATTTCGCGCTCGCCTGGGCCCGAATGGCAATCCTGCGCAGCTTTCTCAATTTCAATGCCATCGACTTGAACACGTATACGGACGGTTCGGTTAAGCAGGCAGCTGATCGCGCCATGGCACTCGCCCCCGATGCCGGTGAATCGTCCATCGCGCAGGGTTCGTATCGCTATCGCATTCTCCGCGATTTCAATGGCGCGCTCGCGGCCTACGATGAAGCGCGAAAACGACTGCCGAACAGCGCGCTGGTATGCCAGTATCGCGGATTTGTTCTGCGGCGACTTGGTCGATGGCAGGAAGCCGAAACAAGCTTCAAAAGAGCCATCGAGCTTGATCCACTTGACGTCCAGTTACTGACCGCGGTCGGGAACGAATTTTATCTATATTTGCGGCGGTTCGACGACGCCGTGGCCAGTATTGACCGTGCTTTGCAAGTCGCACCCGAGGCCGCGGGTGAGCACGCTAACAAGGCCCAAGTATTGCAAGCGGCGGGTCGGCTCGACGAGGCGCGTCAAGAGCTTGCGCT
>Ga0126381_100009730_pt1 | contig 10804 bp, 4 predicted proteins | sample PanSoiMetPlot_28_FD_96465 | JGI IMG/M metagenome (GOLD analysis project Ga0126381, IMG submission 96465) | Tropical forest soil microbial communities from Panama - MetaG Plot_28 | ecosystem: Environmental > Terrestrial > Soil > Tropical forest > Bulk soil | place: Panama | collected 2016-02-17
ATATCAAGCCCGAGAACGTTTTGATCGCGCCCAGCGGCCGGGCGAAGCTGGCCGATTTCGGCCTGGCCAAGTTCCGCGATCCGAGCGATGTCGATTTCTGGCTTACAGGCACGCAGCAGCTTATGGGAACACTGCACTATATGGCCCCCGAACAAACCGAATCGCCTCAATCGGCCGATCATCGGGCCGATTTGTACGGCCTCGGCGTGCTCTTTTACGAAATGCTGACGGGGGAATTGCCGCTGGGTGTATTCGATCCGCCATCAACAAAATGCGCGGTGGATCGCCGGGTCGATGAGATTGTTCTCAAGGCACTCGCCAAAGAGCCGGCGCGGCGGTTTGCTAGTGCAGACGAGTTTGCCTCGGCGCTTTCAGAGGCTCGTGCTCGGTGCGAGTCATCTTTGCCGACAGCCGAAGCGCCGACACAGAAAACGGGTGGCCGGCGGCGGATTCCGCGACGCTTGCTCATCGCGGCCGGTTTTGCAGGTGCGCTTGCCATCGCCCTTTGGGGCTGGCAGTTCTTGCTTAAATACACGAAGGACTCCCAAGGCAATGTCGAGATGACAATTTCCGCTAGCGGCGATAATAAGGCGGCCGGCAAGCAGGACGCCGACGATGCGCTTCGCGCGAAGGCGGAAAGGGCTCACGTTAAGTATGGACTCGTCGACCCACTTCTGATCGCCAACTGCGCTCATTGTCATACAGATCCGCATGACTACTCGCATGGTTTGAACTACCATCCGGATTTGCCGTCCGGTGAAGCGATCTCGCAAGCAAAGAATCAGGCAACGCCGCCCAAGCCACGGTCCGAACCCGCAGCGCCAGCGAATACTGAAGGGGCGACAGATGCAGATGTGATCAGGCGGCACGTTTTAGACGCCTCATCTAAAAACGCACCTCCGGCGCAACGGAATGACTGGTCGAATCAGATGCCCGATGGGGCGAATGTCCCGTGGAGCGGTCAGGCATCCACGCCGAACGATCCGTATACATTGTCAGGCCGCGCAGGCTCCTCGCCTGCGAAGCCGATTGACGTATCACCGAAAGACGGTTTGTCGGCCCCAGAGAAGCCAGCGAAGAACCCCGGCGCTTCCCTCCCGCAGCCCAGCGCGAGCCAAGTCGAAATCACAGGTCGCTTAGATGGCGAACCGGAGAAGCCGACGGAAGACTTGCCGATCTTCCTTTTCCACCCGGTGCAAGAGGGCGTCTATCCGGACAAGTCACTCACGATCGAATACAAGCTCGAAGTCGATCGGATCGCTAAAGACCGAAACTATTTTCTGGTGATCGACGGCGATCACATCGGCCGCCACGAAATGCAGGTCGAGGCAAGCAGGTTCAACCAACAGGGGAAGCTTCGGGTCGCCAAATTGCCGGATGCCGGCGATGGCGAACCGCTGCGAATCTCTATTGAGGTGGAAAAACCCGCTTTCGGACGTCGCGTGCGTGCGTCGAACGTCCTCGAGACCAGGATCAAGATTATCGGTGCTCCGACGACCGAGATCCGCTATCCGAATCGCTTGCCGTTTCCCGCCGGGGCGATCCATTGGGAAAACAATGCCCTCGAATTCGAATCAAAAGGAAAATGGTACGAGCTGATCGAGATCGACGGAGTGCCAGCGAGCCGAATCATGGAATTGGCCAAACAGATCGACCCCAAACGCCCCCGCGAGCAGTTTGAGGATCACCTGCCGGAACTCTTAGAACGCGCGGGTGCCAAGCCGGGCGAAACGGTCAGCCTCAAGGTTCGGAGCCTCGCCAAGAACGAAGTCGAAGTGCTTCGCGACATCCCATTTGTCAGCAAGCTATTCAAGACGGGCCGCGAGCGATGAAGATAGCCGGTTAAGCCATCAAGTCTGTCCGGCAATCGCGCTTCCGAACTGCAAGCTGCCGATGCCGACCGCGCCGATATGTGGCGCCGGGATCGGCGCCTTCTTGCGGGCGGCCACCATTTCGGCTCGGTATTGGAACCAGATCTCCGCGTGTGGGTGATTTCGGTATTGCTCGAACCACGGGCCGCCGTTGGTGTAGTGGATCAGCCGTGTCGTCGAGTCCATCCAATCGAGCGTGTTCCAGGTCTTCGGCAGCTCGCCAATCTGGGCGTCCGGGATGTCTTGGAATCGGTGCAGATAAGCCCCGGTCTGAGTCTCGACGACGTCTTTGCTCCAGAGCTTGAGCTTCGCGCAATCCATCAGCATCATGCTCGACCAGTTTTTGCGCGGGTAGCTCGTCTGCGGACAGCCATACATCTTGATCGCGTTGGCGGGCTGATAATCGTGCTGCACAACCCGCAAGGCATATGGCCGCATGTCGAGGTCGGCGATCTCGCGGATGTCGTCGAGGCAAAGCATGTCGTTATCGAGAAACAGGGCTTTGCCGCGGAAGTTGCAAAGATACGGCACGAGGAAGCGGCTATAGGTGAACTCCGTCGAGGCGAGCGGGTCGTGCGCCCGGTTGAGCTTCATTTCGTCAAGCTTGAGGTATTGGATATCCAGCGGAATCGACGAATGCTTCATTAGGCTATACCGAAGCACGTCGGCCGGCTCGGGGAAGCGGGAATCCCAACCTATAAAAATGCGGAGCATGTGCGTGATCCTGTGGAGATCGGGGACATTGGACTAAATCGGCCTCCCGCCGCGAGCGGGATCAGTGAAACCGCCGACTGCAACGATGACGGCGAGTTTTCCGCCGCTAGCACACGAGAGGACCGACTGTGCCTCTGTTTTTCTGCCCCAACCTTTTGCTGTCAGATCCCCTAAGCTTCGAACGAGAGGCCGCTATAAGGTGAGTCGGTCAAGGCGGAGACGTCGATGACGATCGGCGATGTCGCGGCGCGTCCGGCGTTTGATGCGGCCGCAGCCGAACTCGGATTCGCGCCGAGTTGGTCGCAGACCTGCTGCCACGTCTCGCGCTCGATTTCTAATACGCGTAAGGCGTCGGCGAGCTTGCTGGCGTCACGGCGGAAGCCGGCCGCGACGGTTGTGCGGTAGACAAATGCATAGACCGAGGCGATTTGGCGAATCAGCGACGATTCGAGACTCGGAGCGAGCCCCGCGATTAACTGACTGATGATCTCCTGGCAGCGAGCGAGCGCGCGAAAGGCTGCTTCGTTCTCTCGGTTTTGCCAGTGCGACTCCGCTTGTCGGCCGAAGCGAATTGCCCCGTCGATTAAAAGGAGTTGGAGCTTCTGGGGAGCGGCTGTCATCACTTCCGTTGCCAAATACTCATCGCGTGCCGCCGGGGTCATTTCGATCTCCCTTCACCTTCTTATCCGCGTAGCCGAATTCGCCAGAATTCGGATGACCACACTAACCCGAAGCGTAAGCGAGGAAAGGAATTTAACTCGACCTCGCTTACGCTTCGGCTTGTTGTGGGATCAAATCACCGCTAGCCAAACGCCGAGCCGAGGTTGCCGCTCGAGGCGCCGGCGCCAGTCAAGCCGCTTGAACTGCTTCCACTGTTGAGCGACGTCGAAGTGCCGATCTGGCCGCCGATCGTGGCGAAACCTTGGATGGCCGAGAGTGCGTTCAAGTTCGCCTGCATCTTGGCCACGGCCACTTCGGCGTTGTTAAACTCGTTCGTCAGCCGCGTCTGATCGGCCGTGAGCTTGGCATTGAGTGTGTTGATCCGCTGCTGATTGCTGTTGATTGTGTCGGTGATCGCCGAGATCCGTCCGATGAGCAGCGAGTTCGTCGGTCCGGCCAGTTGATCCACCACGGCGCTCAGCTTATCGGAGAAGCCCGATCCGGAGGTCGAGAAGAATTGTTGCACGGCCTGCGGATTGGTAGCCAACTGATTTTGCAACTGCGTCGTGTCAAGCGAGAGTGACCCATCCTGGCCCATCGTGATGCCGAGATCCGCCAGCGATTGGATTGCCCCCGTGCCGGCCAGTTGGCCCGAAAGCAAGTTCGTCAGATTCGTCTCAACTTGCAGGAGGCTGCCGTCTCCTTGCAGAATCGCCCCGGTATTGGTCGTCGAATCGAAGCTGGTGTCGTTGCCCAGGCTTGTGTGCAACGTGTTGTACGTATCGACAAAGGTCTGCACGGCGGTCGCCAGATTCGAGTTGCTTTGCGCCACCGAGAGCGTGACCGGCGAGGAACTTGTGCCATTGACGGTGACGGACGCACCGGGGAGTACTCCCTTGAATGTGTTCGTTGATGACGAAGCGAGAAAGCCGCCGGCCCCCGGCGTACCGGAAAGCAGCAGGGCATCCTGGGCCTGGGCCGTTTGCTGCAAGCTGAAGCCTGCCTGAGAGGCGTCGAAAAGCAATTGGGCCGCGCGGCCGGTCGATTGCCCCGTAAGCGTGAATCGGAACGGGGTGACGCCGGAACCGTCGTCCGACTCGGCCGCGAACACGCCGGCGCCAAGGCCGTTGATCTTGTTAATGAGCGTCTGCAGCGTGTCGCTCGACGAGATCGCGACGTGAAAGGTCGTGGCGCCGTCGATCACTTGTGTCGGCTGCCCTCCAATCGTTTGCGTTGTGGAAGCGCCGCGGATGTGAAGATCGCCGGCGGTCGTCGAATTGCCTTCGGCGACTTGCAGCGGGCCGGAGCCGTGGGCGGTGTCGATGATCGCGATCCCATCCCCCGTGCCGTTCACTTGGGCTTGCACGCCCAGCCCCGTGTTGTCGATTGCTTGAATCAGATCGCCGATGGTAACGATTTGCGAATTGACCGTCACATTCGCCGAACGGCCAGTTGTGTCGGTGATCGTGAAAGAGCCGGCGGCAACGCCCGCTCCGCCGTTGAGCGAAGCCAACTTGGTGCTTTCGCTCACAGTCTTCAGTCCAAGATCGCCGCTGTTCTCGGTGTTCGTCGCGGCGTCGATCGCGAGGCCCAGCTTTTCGGCCGTTTGCAGGCCATCGCCGTCGGCCACGGTAAGATTGTGGGCAGTTGACCCGGTTGTGTCGGTGAGTTGGATCCCATTGCGAGCCGTGTTGATCGTGGCTTGAATTCCGAGGCCGGCCGAATTGATCGCGGAGAGGACGTCGCTGATCGATTGAGCATGCGAAAGATCGACGCTCGCCGCTGCGCCGCTGCGATCGGTCAGTGTCAATGTCCCGAGGCCGGAGATCCCCGCCCCGCCTCTCAAATCCTTGAGTAGGGACGTGGCCAACCCGCCGAGCAGTTGGCTGCCCGTGATCGCGCCGCCAGACGCTGGAGCAGTCAGACCGAGATCCTCAACGGCGTGCGAGCTGTTCAGGTCGGTGATCGAGAACGTGCCGCTGCCACTCGTGAGATCGGTTAGCTCGATTCCGCTGCCGTCCGATGTGATTTGCGCCTGCAGCTTGCCTGGGGCCGCGGCATTGAGCGCGGCCAGCACGTCGCCGAGGGTAGTCGTCGCGCCGGGAGGCACCGGCTCGACGATTGCTCCGCCCGATGTTGTCGCCGTGTCGCTGGAGCTGACGATGCCCGTGCCATTGCCGCCGGTTGCGGCCGCGGCTGTGAAAAGCTGGCTCGCGGTGGGGTCGTTGTTCAAGGCCGCAACAACGTCGTTGGCCGTCGTTGCTCCCTGGGCGATTTGGAATACGAGCTTGGGATGCTGCGGATCGCTCGTGTCGTACTGAACCGTCTCGTGCCCGGCTGTGATTGACGGATTGTTGACGAAGCTGATCTGGACGCCGTCGAAGCTCGGGCCTCCGCTCTTGGCCGTGAAGCTGATTTTGGAATTCGTGCCGAGCGTGCCAGGCGTCGTGGCCGTCGATTGAGGGCCAGCCGTGATCGCGACATCGGAAATCGTGACCAGTCCCGTGCCGTCGCCGCCCGTCGGCGTTGTCGCGGTGAAAGCGGCCGAGGCGGTCGGATCACGATTGAGCGCCGCAACGATGTCGTTAGCCGTCGTCTTGCCTTGCTGGATTTTGAAGACGAGCGTTTTGGTTTGCGAATTGTAGGTGGCCGTTTCGTTTCCGGCGGTGACTGATGGATCATCGACAAACGTGACCGTCACGCCGGCCGATACTGAGCCCGCCTGCTTAGCTGTGAGTTTGACTTGAGCGTTTGCGCCGTTCACCGCGTTGGTCGTCCCGGAAGCGAAGGTGCCGGTCACAGACTGCTTGTGCAGAGCGACAACCGTTTGTGTGCCGTCGGCCAGCGTTATCTTTGCGTCGGGCAGAACGGGATCGAACCGCACGCCGAGGCCGTCGTTCAAGCTATTGGTCGGCAGGCCGTTGAACAGCGAAAGAATGTCGCTGCCGTTGACCGTTGATGAAGCGACGTTGATTCCTGCTAAACCGAGCGACGCGGCCGTCGTACCGACGCCCAAGTCTTGAACCTTTATGTTGCCGGAAGTCGATCCGCTGGTGTCAGTCAACTGCAAGTGATCGCCGACGGCTTGAGCCGAGACGTGAATCGCCGTATCCGAGTTGATCGCTTCAATCACATCGCCGATCGTTTGCGCGCCGGTGAGGTCGATGATCGCCGTCGCGCCGCTGCGATCGGTGATTTGGATTTCTCCCGGAAGCACGCCGGCGCCGGAGTTCGTGAGCGAAAGCGGCACCGAATTGTCGATGAATCCGCCGAAGCGGAAGGTCAAAGTGCCCGGCGACAGCGGAGAGACGTCGCTGGCAAACGGCGAGCTTTGGAGCTGGGCCGACTGGGCCTGCTGCAGCGGCGTGAAGACATAGTTACCGAGTTGCGGAGGCGCGCCCGTCGGGTTCGTCGTAGCCGTCAAAGCCGCTTGATTGCTGCTTGTAATGGTTCGCTGGTTGTAGAGCGAGTTCTGGGCAAGGTTCTTTGCGGCAGATTGCAGCGCGATGAGCTGAGCTTCAATTTGCGTGAGCGCGGTCTGCTGGTTTTGCAGCGTCGTGTTCTGCGATTTCAGATTATTGACCGGACCCGATTCCAACTGAATCAGTTGGCTCACCGTGCTGGCGATTGGAAAGCCGGTGATCAGGCCTGTGCTGGCGCTAATTCGACCCATTCTGCAATCTCATGGCGGCTAAAAGCGTTCGACCGTTAGTTCAGCAATGGCGGCGCGAAGATTGGCGGTATTTGCGCGACCGGCACCGGGACGAAATGGGGGGCACGAACGGCTGTCATCCGCTTTTTATCGTCATTCTGGGCAACCCAGTTAAGAAGTTCCGCGCGCAGTCGCTCGACCGCGTCGATTAATCGCATTCGTCTTGCGCGGAATAATCGGACCTGCGGATACCAAATCGTGGCCGTTTCCCCTCCGATCCACCGCCAATCGGAATGGTCGGCCAAGAGAATCCAACAGGGGACGCCAAGCGCCCCGGCGAGATGTGCAACCAAGCCACCGTCGGAAACGACAAGATCCAGGGCCGCGAGCCGGGTGGTGAGGTCGTCGATATCGAGTGAATTTGACTCGCCCGGCAGCGGAACGAGCGTCGCTCTGTCAACGCTCCCGAGAGTATGCTTTACGTCGCTCGCGAGATTGACGAGGCTGCCGGTACGTGCTGTTGCGATTCCAATCTTAGGGCCATCTCCGAGGTTCGCGATTTCGCGACGGTGAACCTCAACTGCAGCGGACTCAGCAGTCAAATAGGCAGACCGTTTGGAGAAGCTCCCCGCCGACGGCCGGAGGAACCGAGGGAGACTGCCGGCTTCGACCTGTACATCAACTCGCAGCCCGGCGGGCAAGTGCTCAACTTGCCGCCCGCCGCGTGGCGCGGCGGCCACGTGCGCTTGAGGAAATGACCGGCGCAGAAGCCGCTCGAATCTTGGATCACAAGCGATAACGCATCGCGCAGCTTTTTCGATGATGTCTGGAAAACATGAGGCAAACATCACTTGGTCGGACAAGTCTGCTGCATGACCAATCAAAACCGTCTTGTCTTCCAGCGAACTGCCGTCCCACTCCGCGTAGGGCACGCTCCGCGTGCCATTATCGAGTGCGTTAAATGCACCGCCTCGTTTGCGAATTCGCGGCCATTCAAGCTCCTGCCACCCCTCGGCGAATCGACCGACTCTCAAGAGCGCGTAACCCCGGTTCAAATGTGCTTCGGGAGAATTGGGGGCGAATTGAACGGCATCGTCCAAACAATCCAATGCATCGTCTGTCGATTCAAGTTGCCACAGGACGTCGGCCAACGCAAGCAGCACAGGAGCGTTCGCCGGGCGGAGCGCCAGCGCCCGGCGGAGCAAGTCGGCCGCCGATTCAAGCTCGCCGAGTTGCGCGCGAAGCTTCGCCAGCCGCATGATCGCCGCGAAATCGTTCTTCTCGAGCGCGACCACCCGCTCGAATGTCGATGCGGCGTCTTCTAGCCGCCCGACCGATTCGAGCGCGAGGGATAATTGAACGAGTGCTGAAATGAAACTTGGATCGATCGCTGTGGCTTGGCGTAGTCGTTCGATCGCTTCGGCAAATCGCTGTTCGTCGAAATACATCGAGCCCAGTGCGGCGAAGAGAATCGCAGAGTCGGACCGCAACTGAATTGCCTCTTCCAAATGCTCGATCGCTTCATCGATCCGGCAGAGCGACTTGAACGCCTGGGCCCTTTCGACCAGGGCGGCCTCGTTGGCGGGAGCGAGATTGAGAGCCTGATCGAACTCGTCGAGAGCGTCTTTCGGCCGGCCCTGCCGATTGAGCATTCGCCCGGACTGGATGTGGGCCACGGCATTTGTCGGGTCGAGCTTCATGCCGCGGCGGTAATGCTCGAGCGCTTGGTCGAACCGCCCCGCATCGGCCAGGGCATCGGCCAAGTTGAATTGGTGGACCGGCAATGCGTCAATCATCGCTAGCGACCGCTGAAACGAGCGAATCGCAAGATCCGTGCGTCCAGTTTTGCGGGCGACGACCCCCAATCCGTTGAGCGCCTCATAATGCCGCGGCGCAAACTGAAGCGCCTCGCGATACTTCCGCTCCGCAAGCGCAAGATCCCCGTATTGCTCGGCGGTTTTCGCCTCCTCGAGCGATTTGGCAACGAGTTGGTCACTCTTGTGCCCGGCCAATTCTGCCGGGCCGAACCAACGGCGATTCTGCGAATCAGCGGTTGAAAAGGTCGCGGATTGGCAGCGTTCAGGCAGATCGCGCATCGCCGGTTTCGCGGCATGCGGCCCGACGCGTTCTCGCAGCATCGATTCGATCCGACTGAGCACCGGCTGCCAATCGCCGCCAGCCTGCTGCCGAAACAATCGCACGCAGCCATACCATGGACTTTGCTCGCCGGAAATCATCCATCGCCAAGAAGGAACCTTGGGCAAAAGAGCCCAAGCCTCCGTGCCGACGGCGCCCGCGATATGCACCGTCGCGTTGCCGACGGAGATCACCAGATCAAGGGCCGCGATCTTGGCGGCGAAGCTATCGATATCGACCAACGGATCCCCTTGCTCCCAATCGTGAACCTTCACGCCGAAAAGCGATTCCGTGGCGGCGATATCGGCTGTCGCGTCGCCGTATTGCAAATTGATGACGTGAGTTTTCGGAGTCGCGAGGATGCCGGCCCAGCGATCAAGCGGAATCGTGCGTTTTCGGCTTTCGGCGGGCTTTCCGCCGGCCCGCCAGGAAATGCCGATTTTCAACCCAGGACCGAGCGCTTCCAACCGCTCCCGCCACATCGACAAGAGCGTCGGATCGACGTCTAAAAATCGCTCGCGCTGCGGAAAGCCATCGGGCGAGGTGCGAAAGTAAAGCGGCAAGCTGCCGGCCGGGATCTGCACATCGAACGGCTCGGGGATCGCCGGCGGCGACCAATCCTTGCGCCTGAGATGCCCGTAAGCGCCCGCTTGAGGAAACGATCGAGTCAGCAGCTTTTCCAATCGCGGATCGCAAACAAAGATGCACCGCTTTGCCAGCGGCAACAGATCGGGAAAGCAAGAAGCGAAGAGGATCTCGTCGCCAATTCCTTGCTCGGCATGAACAACGATCGTCTTGCCGGCCAACGACGAGCCATCCCATCGCGGCTGCGTGTAGCGATCAAAGAAAACCTCTTGGGCGTCCTGCCGCTGCTCGAAAAGCGGCCAGCCTTTGCGGAAGTTGCCCGCCAGGAGGTGACAAATACCCAGGTTCCAAAGCGTCTTCGCTCGGTCGGGTTTAAACTCGAGCGCCCTCGAGTAATTCTCAATCGCAGCGTCTAATTGCCCGAGTTCGCGCTGGGCGTTCGCCACGTTGTAGTATGACAATCCGCAATCGGGCTTGAGAGCGATCGCCTTTTCGGCCCACGCAATAGCTTCGTCGTAGCGCTCGTGTTGCTCCATGATAGCGCTGAGATTGACATACGCCGGCTGCAGAGACGGGTCGAGCTGCACGGCCTTCGTGTAGCACTCATAGGCCTCTTCGCTTCGCTTCAATTCGGTGTAGGCCGTGCCCAGCTCGAAGTGCAACAGCCCCTTGCGATGATTGAGCGCGACCGCCCGACGAAAATAGTCGAGTGATTCTTCGAGCCGTCCTTGCTTACGCGCGATGGCGCCCGCGAGCCGCAGAACGTTGATGTTCTGCGGCGCTGTGGCGATCAGCTCGTGGCCAATTCGCTCGGCGGTGTCTACGTCGCCGGAGTTCAATAGCTCGGCGGCGAGTTTGATTTGGTCGTCAATTATGGTCATTAGGATCCAAAGGGGTCGGGAGTCTTTTCCGGCTTATCGATTTCGCAAACACGACCGTCGGCGGCCGGAAAAGCCTCCCGACCCCTTGCGCTCGCTATCCAGCCGCGCGAAGCTCTACGGATTCAGCCCGCACCAACGCGGCCGCGGCCGGCTGGCCTAGTCGATCGAGCACATTGGCAAGATTCGTGACCGCTTGCAGACAATGGTGATCGATCTCGACGGCCCGATCGTAACTCGCCATGGCCTCGGCGAATCGGCCCTGGCGTTCGAGCGCCAGACCCAAATTGTTGTGAGCCGCCATGTAA
>Ga0126381_100009731_pt1 | contig 10803 bp, 12 predicted proteins | sample PanSoiMetPlot_28_FD_96465 | JGI IMG/M metagenome (GOLD analysis project Ga0126381, IMG submission 96465) | Tropical forest soil microbial communities from Panama - MetaG Plot_28 | ecosystem: Environmental > Terrestrial > Soil > Tropical forest > Bulk soil | place: Panama | collected 2016-02-17
CGATGTTCGTCGTCGCCCGGTTGATCGGCCGGCTCGATACCAGACTGATCATCCTGACGGGTCTCCTGGTGACCGCCGTTGCCATGTGGCAGATGACCCAGTTCTCGCTCTATATGGGAATGGCGCCGATCATCACGACCGGCGTGCTACAGGGCTTTGGGCTGGGCTTTGTATTCACGCCGCTCAGCACCGTGACCTTCTCGACCTTGCCGCGCCAGTTGCTGACGCAGGGCACGGCGATTTTCAGTCTGATGCGCAACATCGGCGGCAGTGTCGGCATTTCGATCGTCGAAGCCCTATTGGCGGAGAATACCCAGATCGTTCACTCGCGCCTCGTTGAGCATTTGAGGCCGGACAATCCGCTCGCTCGAGCGCCCCACCTCGCGTGGCCGTTCAGCTTGACCGATCCATCCGGCATTGCTGCGCTCAATGCCGAAGCGACACGCCAAGCGGCAATGGTCGCCTATATCGACGATTTCAAGCTGATGATGATCATGATCGTCGCCGCATTGCCGCTCATACTGCTGTTGCGCCGCTCCCACCCGACTCCCCGACCGGCCGCCGCCGCGGAGTGAGAATGCGACGACCGGCCTCAGCTAACCGAGTGACGCGATGATCTCGCGGTACGCGGCCTCGGGGAATGCCTTCAAGGTTTTTGTGCGGACGGTTCCGAGCATCCCGAGCTGTAAAGTGAAGCGTGTCGCCACGGCATCATCTGGCGCCTCATAGACGACAATCAGATCGTATTCGCCCATCGTCATGTAGAGGGCCTTGAACTCGCCTCCCATATCGAACAGCGCCTTTCTCGCGACGTCCACGCGCCGAGGAGAATCTTTGACCTTTTGGGCGCCCTGGTCTGTCCAATTGGCGAGCATGATGTAGGTCGGCACCGTTTTCCTCCCTCGATTTGCTGTTTTTACGCAGCTCCCTCGGCCGCGAGGCGGTCGAGCTTCGCTGCCATGATGAAATCGTTCTCGTGCAGTCCTTTGATCTTCTTCGTCCGCAGCGAGACCGTGGCATACCCCCAGCCGAAGCTGATATCGGGGTGGTGCCCCTCTTCCTCCGCGAGCGCCGCCGCGCGTTCGACAAACCCGAAAGCATCGGCAAAATTCTTGAACCGGTAGGTCCGCTCGATCCGCTTCGCCTCATCGAGCAGCCCCCAATTGGGCGCCTGCTTGTGATACTCGGCAGCCTCCAGTTCGGTCAGCGGCGGTATGCCGCCGCGACAGGGCGTGCAACTCTTCTCGGCAAGTGCTACTGGCATCATGTGACCTCCTCAGTTTGCCACAGGATATCACGATGCAGAGCGCGGCGGCGCGAATGCTTCCGTCGCAAGTACGGTCGAATGGCATGGGCGATTTCTGCTTGCGCCGCCTTCGCAGGGCTGATGCTCGTCTCTCTCGGGGTCGCGCGAGCGCAAAAGCCCACTACCGCCGGGATCTGGCAGGTTGTGCTCGCTGCCGGCGATAATGCGGAGCCGGTTTTTGACAACGCGACCCGCGAAATGCGCCGAAGGCTGATCGCTGCCGGCGTTCCGGCGCAGAACATTCATCGGCTCAGCGCAAGCGCCGCTGAGCCGGGTCGTGGAGTGGAGCCCACCTCCGCCCATATTCTGCTGCAAACCATTGCGGACCTGCCGGCCAAGCCCGGCGACCGGTGCCTGATTTTCCTGACATCGCATGGCGAGCGCCGCGCCGGTCTATGGCTCGCCCGGTCAAACCGAGCGCTGAGCCCCGACGAGCTCGCCGACGCATTGTCGGGCGGCTGCGCCACCGTTCCAACGGTCGTCATCGTCTCGGCCTGCTACAGCGGCGGCTTTGCAGCCGGGAAAATGGCAAAGCCCAACCGCCTCATTCTGACCGCTGCCCGCAGCGACCGTCCATCCTTTGGATGCCAGGCCCATCGTACTTACAATTTCTTTGACGAGTGCCTGCTCGCCGCATTGCCGCAATCCGCGACCTGGCGCGCGGCGTTTGACGGAGCCAATCGTTGCGTCCAGCGAATGGAGCAGGCGCTTGGGGTGCAGCCGTCCGAGCCTCAAGCCTATTTCGGCAAAAACGTAGCAGCTCTCAAACTCGGGTTTTAGAGCGGCCGATCTCAACGCACCACGACGATCGGCACCTTACCTTGCCGGCGCGTGATGTTGACCGAAACCTCGGCGCCGTAGCGCCGCAACATCACATCGGCCTCACCGTGCTTAGACTGCAGTCCGCGCAGGTGCAGCTCGTCGAGGAACTCAGGTAGCGCCGGGCGATCGAATCGGATCTCCTCGCCGGCTTGTTCGAAGCTCATGCCAAGGCTCGCCTGGATCAGCGCGAAGACTGTGCCGCTGGCCCAGGCTTGCGGCGCACAGGCGACAGGATAAAGCGTTGGTGCGCTCAATCGCCTCCAAGCAAAGCCGCAAAAGAGTTCGGGCAGCCGGCGCAAATCCATGTAGCCGGCGGCTTCGAACAAACCTCTGAAGATTTTCGAAACTCCGGCGTGCAGGCCGTATCGGGCTAGCCCGAGGGCGATCACCGCATTGTCATGCGGCCAGACCGAGCCGTTGTGGTAGGAAATCGGGTTGTAGCGCGCTGCCGAGCGCGCGACCGTGCGCACCCCCCATCCGGAAAAGCAGCTGGTGCCGAGCAATGTCTCGGCGACACGCCGGGCACGTTCAGGATCGGCGATGCCAGTCAGCAATGCATGACCGGCATTAGAGGACACCACTCGGCAAGGCCGCTTGGCTCCATCCAGCGCCAGGACGTAGCTCGACAGGTCGTCGGACCAGAAAGCGGCTTCGAATTGTTCGCGCAGCGCATCCGCTTGTTGCTCCAGGGTTGCAGCGGCGGCCGGATGGTCCAGCGCCGACGCCATCACGGCCGCGTGGCGCTTGGCTGCGTAGACGTAAGCCTGCACCTCGCAAAGGGCAATCGGACCATCTGCCAGACGGCCGTCCTCGTGGAAGATCGCATCGTGCGAATCCTTCCAACCCTGATTGATCAACCCGATGGCGTTTTTGCGATGATACTCGACAAAACCGTCTCCGTCGGGATCGCCAAAATTGTCGATCCAATGGAGGGCGGCTTCCACGTTCGGCCACAATTCGCGTACGGTATCGAGATCGCCGGTGCGCTTGAAATATTCTCCCGCCAAAAGCACGAAAAGCGGTGTGGCGTCGACGCTGCCGTAATAGCGCGCAAAAGGCACTTCGCGCAGGCGCGCCATTTCGCCGTCGCGCATCTCATGCAGGATCTTGCCGGGCTCCGCATCGCGTTCGGGATCCGACGCTGTGGCCTGAGTGGCGGCGAGAAACCGCAGCACGCCCCTGGCGATCGCCGGATCGATCCACAACGTAAACAAAGCGGTAAAAAGCCCATCGCGGCCAAATGGCGTGCTGAACCAAGGAATCCCAGCGAACGGATAGGGTCCATATTCGGTATCGGTGAGAAGCATGTAGAGATCTGAAACGGACCGGCGCGCCATTTCGTTGAACAACGAATTCGAGCTGTCAAGACTCGCGGCACGCCCGCTGGATCTCCTGAGCGCCCGCCGCGCCGAGCGTAACGAGCTGTAGAACCGGCGGCCGATCGCGTCGTCCGGCGCCGTTTGATCGCAGGCGATGCGCAAAACGACCCGCATTCCTTGCCCGGGTGCGAGCGGCAGCACGAAGCGCGCGGCCGCGCTGTCGAGATAGCTGGGCGTCGGTTCGAAAGCGAGGCTGGTGGTACGCGCTACGCCGTCGAGACCGCTATAACGGAGGGCGACGAGAGTATCGGACCGCCGCTCAGCCGAAACCCGGCCGCGCCGCGACCGCTTTTCCCCCCGCACCTCAAAAAGGTCGGCAAAATCGGCAGCAAATCGTACCCCCAAGGTTACAGCATTGGCTTTGGTATCGAAATTATGCACAAGGAAGCGCTCGTAGCAGGCGCTGTCCCAGATATATTTGAGGCGATTCACGTGGATCAGCTCACCATGCAGGATGGCGCTATCCGGCAGCAGCAAACGGGGGTTCGCCAAATCCACCGTTAGTACCGCATTGTCCTCCTGCACATTGGAGCTCAGGAGCAATAAGGGGCCACTGTTGAGGCTGAGTTCGAGACACGACAAGTAGCGCGTGTCGTGATGGTAAAGGCCATCGGAGCTACCGGGCACGGCGGCAATATCACCGTGCCGGTCAAACACCGCGAAGGTGTGGCCGTGTTTAAGTGTGCGGACGCGGCGCTCCTGAAAAGAGATGTTGGATTCAATGTAAAAGCGCGACGCCTCATCGCGGCCGGCCCCTCTGGGGACCGGCGCGGTCGAGTTCGCATTGATCGGACGGTCAGGCAGCGTTCGCCGCCGCGTGAGTAGTTGCTGCGGCGTTCAAAACCGCATTCAGCGGGCTGCTCCGCAAGATTTCGCGGTATAGCGCCAAATAGTTGCGCGCCATGCGCTCCACCGAAAAGCGCTCCTCAAAGCGGCGGCGGATCGCCGAGCGATCAAGCGCTTTCGCAAGCGGGATTGCCGCCACTGCCTCCTCGATGCTGTCGACGACAAACCCGGTGACCCCGTGATCAATGATTTCGGGGACAGACCCGCGTCTAAAGGCGATCATCGGGGTGCCATTAGCCATTGCTTCGATGACTACGAGGCCGAACGGCTCGGGCCAGTCAATCGGAAACAGGAGCACCATCGCATTGCCAAGAAATTCGCCCTTATCGCCTTCGCCGATTTCACCGATGAACCTGACCAGCGGGTTCTCCAGCCGTGGCTTGATCTTCTTTTTGTAATAAGTCCGATCGACTTTGTCGACTTTTGCCGCGATCTTCAGCGGCACGCGGGCGCGGCGAGCGATCTCGATCGCCCAGTCCGGTCGCTTCTCCGGACAGATTCGGCCGATAAAGGCGAGGTAACCGCCTTCACCGGTACCCGGCGCGTAAAGGTTCAGCGGCAGCCCGTGATAAACTGTGCCATACCAGTTTGCCCAGGGCATAGGTGCCCGCTGTGCCTGCGAGATTGACGCCAGGGGCATCATCGGGAACTCGCGGAATATCGGCGGAAGATCTGGCAGATCGAGGCGGCCGTGCATCGTTGTCAGTGTCTTGCGCCACTGGCGCGCGAATGACGGGAAGTGAAGGTAGTCTGTATGAAAATGAATAATGTCGAACCTGTCGGTGCTACGCAAAACGTGATTGAGCGATATAAAATGATACACGAGCGGATCCCGACACAGAGGATCGAGCCGCAGCGCGCGCTTGCAAGGGGCTTGTAGCATCGCCGCAGTCCGTGAATCGCCACTGGCGAACAATGTCACCTCGTGCCCCTGACGAATGAGTTCTTCGGTCAAATACGAAACGACCCGCTCGGTACCCCCATAAAACTGTGGAGGGCAGCTTCCGTGCAAAGGTGAAACTTGTGCAATCCTCATCTGCGAAGGTCCTGAGAGTGTTTCATCGCACAGCAGCGCCGAAAGAATGCGCTTCGCGCATAGCGGCGTTCGTCCCTACAATGGCCCCTTCGGGCTGATACAGAGCTGAGAGGTTCCGCGGTCGGCAACCCCGCATTTAGGCTTCCTTAACCACGGGTTCAAGGGCCGGCAAAAGCTCTTATGTACTGTTTTTATTCGATTATTTTCAATTGAGCCGGAGTAGCTGGAAACGCGGTAGGGGGAAGCTTTAACAGCACCGCCGCGTGACTAGATCGAAGGCGTGCCGGATGCCGATTAGCGGGTCACGGCAAGGGAATGATGGTCGGACTACAATTGGCCGGCCGCGGTCATGTCGCTTCGTATGAGGATATGCCCGTGTCTACCCAAACCTGCTCTTGCGAGCGACTCTGCGGCAGTTGCAGTCCGCGCCGGAATGGCGCTCCAGCCACTTTCCTGCGTGCCGCGAGTCGGACCAGTGTGCATCACCAGGGTAAACGTGCAGAGAAGGTAAAACCATGGCGCTTTCAGACTTTCCTCGTATGGGTTTCGACCCCTTCAGTGAGCGGCGGCGCATGCAGAGTGAAATGAACCGGTTGTTTTCGCGGGTCGGCTTTGCGACGTCGCGCGATTTCCCGCCGATCAATATTTGGCTCGGCGACAATAGTGTGGTCCTCACTGCCGAACTGCCCGGTGTGACCCGCGACGACGTAACCCTCAACCTGCAGCACGATGTATTGACGTTGGAGGGCAAGCGGGAGCCCAAACAGCAGCCAGAAAACGGCAACTGGCAACGTCGCGAGCGCGCTTACGGCACGTTCTCGCGCGCCGTCCAGCTGCCCTTCCGGATCGATCCGGACAAGGTCCAGGCGCATTTCAATAACGGCGTCCTCGAGGTTGAACTGGAGAGGCTGGAAGCCGACCGGCCGAAAAAAATCGAGATCCGTGCTGCTTGATCCTAGTGGAGGGACGCAATCATGGCCTTGGAAGTCAGAACTATCGATCCACGGACGCCCGCTACGGCGAGCAGTCGCGAACGCGCACCCATCGTCCGGTATTCTTCTCGCCAGCCAACATTTACGAAACGCGAGACAGTATCGTCGTCCTCGCCGAAATGCCCGGTGTTGGCCCCGAGGGGGTAGATATAACCCTCGAACGCGGGGTGCTGACGATCCGCGGTCGCAACGCCGCCAATGAGCACACCGGTTATCAGCGTGTTTACAATGAATACGCAGAGGGTGATTACGAGCGGGTTTTCACATTATCGGAGAATATCGACCGCGAGCGCATCGAGGCGACGCTCAAGGATGGTGTTTTGCACCTCGTTCTGCCGACAGCAGAAACCGCAAAACCGAGAAAGATCGAGCTCAAGGCGTCGTAGGCGCGGCCAAAGGCGGAGACGCGCGTCGGCTCGTTTCCACCTTTGGTTTTGTGTCGTCCTGATCCGCCGCTCATAGGGCCGCGGCAAGCTATTGGGACGCGGCTCTTCCGCGACCTGCTATGGGTTACGACGAGCGGACAAGCTGGCCGCGGATTTCCCCGCCCTTGTTCGCCGCGGTATGGATGTTGATATACCACTTGCCGCTTTCGAGCTGGCCGATCTGCGCGTCCGTCAATGTCGCCGAGCCCTTGATCGGGCTGGCGAGGCTGCCGGTGAACGGCACGACGACGCCGGCGTCTTTTCCGGGATCGGCCGGGCCGTGAATATGCGCTGCGGTCGCCGGGCCGCTGAGACCCGAATATTCGACATCCCAGGTCAGCGTCTTGGTCGCGGTATCGAGCGTTGCCGTGGCGGCACCCTTGCCTGCGCTCGTGATCCCCGGACCCGCCGCGAGATTTGCCCTGAATTTCACTTGATCGGCGCGGGCGGCCCCACAGATGACGAATAGGGTAAAAACGCTCAGGCTCAGCCAGTGCATTCGTCGCATATTCTCCCTCCGGAATGATTTAGCGCTGCAGCCTATTACTGCAGAGATCGATTCGGAAGCCGAAACCGGGAGAAGCGTCTACCACAACGGGTAGATGTTCTGATCGTGCTCGGCCCGCCGGCGATGCGATTTGCGGATGCGGCTTAGAGCGCCGGCAGCAAGCAAGGCGACGACAAATCCGAGCAAGATCCACCATTCCATAGCTATCGTCCCCCTACCGCAACGCCGGCAAGCCGGTGCAGAGCACTCGCGGCCGCGGCTACCGTCGGTAGCATCGCCTCGGCAACAGCGGCGTTGCCTGCTTCCGACAGATGATAAAGATCGATATACACAGGCTCCGCCCAGTCATCAAACAGCGACGACAGATCGATTGCATCAGGCGCATTGACGAGCTCGGGGGCGCGGCGACGCTCGGTAATAATCCTCTCGTACAGGATTTGGCGGCGTATGGGATCGCCGGTGTAGTCGCTCTGCGAGCGCCGCTCGTCACCGGTCTTCTGCTTCTTTGTCGTGATTACCGGCTGCCAGAAGAATATTGGCCGAAATCCATATTCGCGAGCTAGCAATCTCACCAAGCGGAGATTTGCAGCGTATGCTGCAATAACCTCACTGGCGAGCCGGTCCAGATCGACCCGAGACAGATCGACCTCGAGCCCGGGAAATGGTCCGCGCAACGCAAGGCCGGTCCATTGGCGCAAGCGGCGCAGAGTCCGCGGCGCGATCGCCACAAGTGCCGCGGCGATCAGATCCCGCCGCCGTTCGGGATGGAGGAGGTTGAATTCGGCCCGCCTGCGGGCCTCGTTGAACAACCGGTCGGCCCGGCCCGTCTGCTCGGCGCACGCCATCTCGTTGACGCCGTCGTAGAAAACGGCAATGTCGATCCGGTCACTGGCCTTCAACAATTGCTGCAAGGTTATAATTTCCTGCGTGCTGTTGTGCCCCAGCTGCCCGTAATTGGTCACCGAGACGCAATGTCCGAGTTCTCTGAGGCGGCGCGCGAGCACCGCCGGTATTGTCGCCTCGTCGCGCGCGCCCATTCCCATCATCGTAGAGCCGCCAAAGCACAGGATGCGGAGCACCCGATCACCGGCCGCCGCTTCGCCTGGCGTTCGCCGCGCGCCGCGCTCGTCTAATGTCACATACGCGCCGCCAAAAGGGCGCTGCCACCATTCGACATAAGGCTTCCACTCCACGCGGACGGCTCGGTGAAATTCATCGAAATAGGCGGTCGACCAATCGGCGCCGCCATAGGCATCCGCAAGAGCCGAGCGATCGGGCCGGCTGGGACGATGATAACGCAAACGGCGGCTGAGCCGGCGCCAGGCGTCGACGCCGAACTCAGTGGCGAGCACGACGAGCAGCAGCAGCCCTACGACGTGCCACAGCGCGATGAAAAACCGGCCGATCTGCCCCAGCATTTGAGGCCAATCCGTTAGGCGGCGTCACCGAGGGATCGGCCGCAAAGCGCCCGGCTCTCGGTGTAGCGCAGCGAGGTCTCCACCGTCCCGCCGCCCAGCCGATGCAGGCGGAAGACATGCGTCTTTTGCTCGCGGCCCGCGAGATGCATCACGCCAATCACCTCGTGCGGCGCGTAAGGCTCGACAAAAAGGCCGCGCTCGGCGTCAAAGGCCGGCGGCGCATCTCCGGGCATCCAATTGCAATAGGCCGGTAAGAAATTGACCGGCAGACGCTCGGCGAAGATCCCGTAGTTGAGCGCCATCTGTTCGGCGAAAAAGAACTGCGTCCGCTGCAGCACCCGCGAGAGCAGTCGCGCCCAGACTTCCCAATGCGGGGCGTCCCGATGCAGCGCAAAGACACCGCAATTCACCATCGGGTTGCGGCCCAAGCGATCGGCGGCACGCCAGCCAAAAGCCTCGCGATAATTTTTCCAAACCAATGTCCAGCCGAACGGTTTGGGCCGCTTGTAGTGGCGTTTGTAGGCGCGGTCGATCTCGGGCGTGATCGCGAGCTTCTCGCGCCCGGCGGCAGACATATAGAGGTCGATCACCCGTCTATCCTGAACCCAGGCATCCGCATCGATCCAAATATACATCTCGTATCCGGGAAAGTGTCGTGGCAGAAACGGCCGCGCCACCTGCGCCTTGAAAGTCTCCGGCGTGTGCCGGCGGCGGGGAAAATCGAGGTCCCAATCCGGACGCACAACATGGTCGACACGTGCCGATAGCCAATCGCGATGCTCTCGGTCGAGCCCGAGGTCGAGGATCCCGATCGCGGCGTCTTGCCGATTTGCCTGGATCGACAGGACAGTGTCGCGCAGCAGCGGAAAGTAATCGCGGTCCGCCCCGCTGGCGATCAACAGTTTCGCAGTCAGGGGACGAGGCGATAACCGCCGGGCTCGGTCACCAGGATCTCGGCGCGTGCCGGATCACGCTCGATTTTCTGGCGCAGGCGGTAGACATGGGTTTCTAAAGTGTGGGTCGTCACACCCGCGTTATATCCCCACACCTCGCCGAGGAGGGTGTCGCGCCCGATCGGCTGATCCCCGGCGCGATAGAGATATTTGAGAATCGCGGTCTCTTTTTCGGTCAGCCGCACCTTCTTGCGCCCGCTCGCATCGAGCAACAGCTTAGCGCTGGGGTGGAAAGTGTATGGCCCGATCGTGAAAACGGCATCGTCGCTATGGTCGCTCTGGCGCAGATGCGCACGCAGCCGCGCGAACAGGACGCTCAGCCGGAATGGTTTAGTCACGTAGTCGTCGGCGCCCGAATCGAGGCCGAGCACCGTATCGGCATCGCTGTCAGCCCCGGTCAGCATCAGGACTGGCCCGTGCACCCCCGCACGGCGCAACAGGCGGCATAGTTCTCGCCCGTCCATGTCGGGCAGCCCCACATCGAGCAAGATCGCGTCGAACCGCTCAGTTCTCGTGATTTCTAAGGCCCGCGTCGCGGTATCGCACTCCACCGCGGCGAATTCCCCGTTGAGCTCGAGCTGCTCCGCGAGCGACTGGCGCAGCGCGCCGTCATCGTCAACGATCAATACCTTACGCGCTGCCTTCATTATCCTCCCCGCAGGACTGTAGCCGGTGATTATCCGCGAAGCCCGTCCGACACATCCCCGCCAGCTGGATTTCTCCTGTTACACCAATTGGGTTTGCTCTGCCAGATGCGGCTGATCAGTGCGCCGGATCGCGGCCTGCCAACCGGCTCAATGCGCTTTCCCATTGCTTTGTTGTTTGCTGCCAATCCGGTAGTCGAACACCCGCCGCACGCGAACCCGCCGCGAGCCGAGCACGGAGGCAGGGTTCGGTGATCAACCGTCGTAGAGCCCGCGCCAGCGCTATCGGGTCGCCCGGCGCAACGAGCAACCCGGCTCCACGGGGTACTGTCTCCGGAATCGCGCCGGCAGTCGTAGCGATTATCGGCAAGCCATGGGCCATCGCCTCGGCATATGCCATACCGTAACCCTCATGGAAGGACGGCAGCACAAAAATATCAGCCGCCCTGTACGCGCGGATAAGCATCGCGGGCA
>Ga0126381_100009733_pt1 | contig 10800 bp, 10 predicted proteins | sample PanSoiMetPlot_28_FD_96465 | JGI IMG/M metagenome (GOLD analysis project Ga0126381, IMG submission 96465) | Tropical forest soil microbial communities from Panama - MetaG Plot_28 | ecosystem: Environmental > Terrestrial > Soil > Tropical forest > Bulk soil | place: Panama | collected 2016-02-17
GCGATCTCTCGCTAAGCCCTTTATTTAATTGGTGGAGCCAACCGGGATCGAACCGGTGACCTCTACAATGCCCATTGTTGAGGACTGGCTTACGCAGAAGTTCTTGGAGCTACGCGGATCTACCTATATCTATCTGGTATCAATGAGAATCTCCGGTCACAAGGGACTTGCAAACACGCTCGTTTGCGCTACAATTCGCGCCGGATTGCTTCCCCCATGCTTCCCCGGCGCTTCCCTGGAGACCTCTACAATGCCGAAACTGAGCAAGCGCACGGTCGATACAATCCGCCCCGATCCGGCCGGCCGCGACGTGTTCGTGTGGGACAGCGGCGACGGCGCCTTGAAGGGCTTCGGGGTGCGGATGAAGCCGAGCGGCGCTGCGAGCTGGCTGGTTCAATACCGGACAAAAGAGGGCCGCACCCGCCGGCTGGTGTTGGGCAAGCTGAACGTGTTGACTCCGGACGAGGCGCGCAAGCTGGCTGGCGACAAGCTGAAGGAAGTGTCCAAGGGCGGCGATCCCTCGGCCGAGCGGCATCGAGTCCGGCGCGAGGCATTGACGATCTCCGAACTGGCGGACCTCTATCTTGCCGAAGGGCCGGCCGCGAAGCCCAACAAGAAGGCGTCGAGCTGGGGAACCGACCGCTCGAATATTGAACGCCACGTCAAGCCGCTGCTGGGCCGGAAGCTCGCCGCGTCGCTGACCCATGACGACGTGGTGAAATTCCAGCGCGACATTGCCGCCGGCAAGAGCAAGGCGGACATTAAGACGAAGAAGCGCGGCCGGGCGATCGTCGATGGCGGACCCGGCACCGCGGCGCGCTCGCTCGCGGTTTTCGGGGCGATGCTGGAATGGGCCGCCCATCCCGATCGCAAGCTGGTCCCGGCGAACCCGGTCAAGGGCGTGAAGCTGCTCAAAGGCGGCAAGCGCGAGCGCTTCCTGTCGGAGGCGGAGCTTGCCAGGCTAGCCGACGCGCTTGCGGCCATGAAGGCGGAACGCCGGCTGAGCTCTACCGCAACGGCGGCGATCCGGCTGTTGCTGCTGAGCGGCTGCCGCAAGTCGGAGATCCTGTCGCTTCGGTGGGAATGGGTTGACATTGAGCGTGGCGTTCTGCGGCTGCCCGACAGCAAGACCGGCGCCAAGGTGGTGCCGCTGGCCGCGGCGGCCGTAAAGCTGCTCGCCGAGCTGCCGCGCGACAGCGGCTACGTGCTGCCGGCCGCGACCGGTGCCCGTCACTACACCGGCTTGCAGAAGGATTGGGAACGGGTGCGGGCGCGCGCGGGCTTGGCTGGAGTGCGCGTGCATGACCTAAGGCATTCCTTCGCTTCGTTCGCAGTTGCCGACGGCAACAGCCTATTTCTGATCGGCAAGGTGCTCGGGCACAAGCAGGCCCGCACCACCGAAATCTATGCACACCTGGCGGGCGATCCGATTCGGGCCGTCGCCGACCGCACCGCGGCCCGGATTGCGGCGGCGATGGCGCCCGGTGGCGGGCGTGCCAAGGCCAAGGTGGTGCGGATCCGCGGCAGCCGATCGTGACCGCGCGTGATCAGCGATTGCCGAGCCGATCTAAGGATATATCATCACCCCGCATGCGGCGTTTGAGATGCAGCGCCGCAAAATCCCCGAAACCATTGTCCGCACCCTGCTCGCCGTGCCGGAGCGGCGGCACACGGTTCGGCCGGGCCGCGACGTGCTGCAGTCGAGGATGACCTTGAATGGTAATACCTACCTGGTTCGCGTATTCGTGGATACTGACCGCACCCCAGCGGAGGTGGTCACCGTGTACCGGACCAGCAGGATTGCCAAATATTGGAGAGCGGCGGCATGAAAGCGACTTACGATGCGAGGACGGACACCCTGAGCATCATTCTCAAGTCGGATGTCCCGGTCGCGGAAAGCGACGAGGACAAGCCGGGCGTGATCCTCGATTACGATGCGGACGGCAACCTGATCTCGTTGGAGATCCTGGACGCTTCCAAGCGGGTCGAGGAGACCCGCCGGATCGAGTTCGAGATGGTGGGATGACGGTCGCCGCAGCGAGCATGGCGAGAAGCGTGGATCTGCCGCCCGCAGCCGTTCGCACGTCCGAAACGGGCGAACAGACTTGGTTTTAGCCGCCAAGAGCCATTGTCCGAGCGATGTCCGCCGCTGGCGGTCGACGTCCGCGGCATTGGTTCGCCGCGCGGCTCGCAGCGGCAATCAGCCCGGCTTTGCGCCATCCTGAGCTCAGCCGCGCGCGATGGAGTTGCGGAGCACTATGGTGGATGGATCGGAAGCCGCGGATAGCAATCTGATCGGCATTGGCCTCTATACCGTGCCGGAAGCGGCGCGCCTTACCGGCATCGCGCAGGGCCGGCTGCGCCGCTGGCTGCGGGGCTACACCTACGCCGCCGGCGAAGGGCAGGCCGTATCGCAACCGGTTTGGCGGCGCCAGCTTCCGGAGATCGACGGCACCCTCGGTCTTGGATTTCTCGATTTAATGGAAGCGCGGTTCGTTGACGCCTTCCGCAAGGCCGCCGTCCCGTGGCGCGTAATCCGGCTGGGCGCAGAGCGTGCACGCGAGCTTTGCAGGACCGACCATCCTTTTTCGTCGCAGCGGTTCCGCACTGACGGCCGGACCATCTTCGCTGAGATCGTCGATCAGGCCCGGGAACCGGCGCTGCTCGATTTGGTCAAGAATCAGTTCGCTTTCGCTCGCATTATAGGCCCGAGCCTTTATGCGGGGATCGAGTTCTCCAATCGCGACATGCCGGTACGCTGGTGGCCGCTTGGCCGGAACACACCCGTAGTGGTCGACCCGGCCCGCAGTTTCGGCCAGCCGATCGTCAGCACGGCTGGCATACCCACAGCCGTCCTCGCCGATGCGGTCGCGGCCGAGGGTTCGGTCGCGAAAGCCGCGCGGCTGTTCCGGATGTCACCCCAAGCGGTCAATGCGGCTCTACGGTTTGAGCAGCGGCTTGCCGACCGGCTTGCGGCTTGAAGGTCTTTATCGACAACAATCTCTCGCCCTATCTCGCCCGTGCGCTGAATACGCTGCTCGAACCTGAGGGCGATCAGGTCATCCACCTGACCGACCGTTTCCCACCCGATACCCCGGATCGCACCTGGATCGAGGCATTGGCGGCTGAAGGCGGCTGGATTGTTATCTCCGCCGACCGGCGCATCCATCGCAACAGGCTGGAACGCGAGGCGTGGCGGCGCAGCCGGCTGATCGTGTTTTTCCTGAGCCCGCAATGGCGCCGCCTGCGCAACATCGAGATCGCCTGGCGGCTGTTGCGATGGTGGCCGCGGATCGAGGAACAAGCGCGGCTCGTCGCGCCGCCTGCCGCGTTCGAGCTGCCGCGGGACTATCGCGCCGGCCGGCTGCGGGTCTTGCACGGATAGCCGCTCGCCGAGCCATCGAGGGGTACCCCGGTTTTTGCCGCGATAACCCGTGCGCACCTGTGGCTCTGAGCTTTTGGGCCATCCTGGGAGTTTTGGACGAGCGGGCGATCGGTTGGCGGCCGGGCGTGGGGAGCCCAGCAGGATGGCGCAGTGGCCCGTCTATCTGACCACGCTGACGGGATAGTTGATACTGTTCGTTAACCGAATCTTGATAAACTAATTCCTTCGTCGAGGGAGGCTGCTTGCACATGGGCGTAAAGGTTGGGTGCACCCCACGCGGCGAGGTGCTCCAAGGCGAGTTGAATGATGCACTGTTCGCAGCCAATTTCGGCCGGCTGATCCGGAACGAGGGGCCGCCGGTTTACCGCGAGCCTGCTCTGTTCTTCCGCAACACCTTCCCGACAGACGCGCTTTGCAGCCTGTGCCAGCGGGTTTTCGCGCCTCTCGCGAACCCGGCCGAGGCGGGGCGATTTTTCCGGCTTTCGACAGGCTTCGGTGGCGGCAAGACGCACGCGCTGATGGCGCTGTTGCATCTCGCGAGGAACATCGCTGGCCCGACGATGGGTGCTCACCTGCTGGCGCCGGCCGGAAGACCCGCCGAAGTTCGCGTCATCGGCATCGACGGCGAGGGCGCCGGCTACCCGATCTTCGCCCGCCATGGCGATCAAGAGGCCCGCAGCCTCGCGGCGGAGTACGCCTTCCAGCTTTGCGGTGCGAGCGCACTGAACGCCTTCGCCCCATTCAATTCCGCGGCAGCCTGTCCCGATGATGCGACGGTTGACGCGCTGCTGCCGAAAAACACTCCAGTCCTGATCCTGCTCGACGAAGTCGTCCTGCACATGGACAAGCTGACCGAGCAGGAGGTCGGCAACCTGCTCGGGTTTCTGCGCATCCTGATTACGGCGGTGACCGGACGGCCGCAAGCCGTGCTGGTCATCACCGACCCGAAGGACCAGCCGAGCAACGCCGACAACTCCGCCAAGCTGATGCGCCTTGCGCGCGACTTCGAGCAACAGACCGGCCGCCAAGCGACAATAATCGAGCCAATCGGGAGTCAGCCGGCGCAGGTCATTGTCCATCGCCTCTTCGAGCGAGTGAAGCCGGACGCCGCCGCCAAAGCCTCCGCCGACTATTTCTCCCTCTATCAGCGGGTGGCGGAGGACCACCCGGCACTGATTCCCGAGGCCGCGCGCACGAAGGATTATGCCGAGCGCGTCCGGGTCGAATACCCGTTCCATCCGCGCCTGATGGACACGGCGGAGAACCGACTGCGGGTGATGCCGGACTACAACCTCTCGCGTGGCACGTTGCGGCTCTTCGCTCGCATGGTGCGAGATCTGTGGGACGATCCGAGCCGCGACCCGGAGCTGATCACAGCGGGTGATATCGACTGGCTGAGCCCGCGCATCCAGACCGATCTCCTGAACCGCCTCGACCGCGAGAAATTCAAGGCCGCGGTTGGCGCCGACATAGAGGGGCATGCGCGGGACCTCGACGAGGGCAAGTGGGGTGTTCATTGCCGCGTCGCCTCCGCTCTTCTACTTGAAAGCCTACCGTTGGAGGCAAACAGCGGGCTCGATCCCGCCGAGCTGACGCTTGCGGTGGTACGGCCTGACGAGGCCGGCAATGAGCCGTCCGAAGCGCTGGATCGGCTCAGCGGCACCTGCTGGCACCTCTACCCGATGGGCGCCACCGCGAATGGGTGGCAGTTCCGCTATGAGCCCAACATCCTGAAACAGATCGAGCAGCGCATGACGCAGGTGTCGCGCGACGACGCGCTCGACCGGCTGCGCACCGAGGTTCAGAAGTCTTTTCAGGGCGGCTTCGCGAAACTCTTATCTTGGCCGTCGAACGCGAAAGCCGTTCCGGACCGGCCCGAGTTGCAGCTGGCACTCTGCGACAGCGAGTCGATCGCCAAATCGGTCGTCGCCCACGACGACGACACACCGGGCAGCGAATCACTGCGCACCTACCGCAACGCGATTGTGGCGGTGGCGCCGGACGCCGCTGGGCTCGAAAAATCGATCCAGCGCATGCAGCGCTTGATGGCCGCCGAGCAGATCGAAGCGGACACTCCGAACACGGAGGCGGGGCAAGCTGGCGCGCGAGCAATTGAAGAAACAGCGCCCCGAACTGATCAAGGCGCTGAAGCTGGAGGCCGCTCGCACATTCACCCGTCTGGCGCTCGCCGATGGGGCGCTGCTGACGATCGACGAGCGGTTCGTTGTCCCGCCGGAAGCCTCGCCGTTGAAATTGCCTTCGTGGCAGGACGCGGTGCGGGGCTTTGTCGAGGACCGTAAGCTGATCTACGGGCCGGAGGACAGTCTCGATCCCGGCTTGTTCGTCGATCGGGTTTTCAAGGGCGCGGTGCCGCCGCCGGATCAGCCGGAGGTGCGGAGCACCGCGGCATTGCAAAAGCGCTTTCTGGCAGCGCCGGACCTGCGGCTCGTCTCCGACCCCTCGGTGATCCGCGCCTCGATCCTGCGCGGCGTCGAGCATGGCCGGCTGGCCGTGCGTCTCGAGGGCGGTTCGGCCTTCGACAAGGACGGCTCGGTTGTCGATGGACCCGGCGGCACGCGCCGCCGCGATGCGGGCCGGAAACTTCAGACGTTACCGATGGACGAGGCGACGCTGGTTGCCGGGATCGGCAGCACTGTTGCGAACGACTGGCTGAAGATCCACGGCTTTGCCGAGCCGCCCAAACCGGGGCAGCTGCCGCTACCGCCGCCTCCGCCGCCGGGGAGCGGGCCGACGACGGCAACGAACATTGACCTGGCTGGGGCGCTGGCGGACAAGCGGCCCATGCTGTCGATCCGCATCAGGTGCCCATCGGCCGCCGACGCGCAGAAAGCGCTCGGCGCTGTGGCGCCGCTCGGCGCTCCGTCGGTCACGATCGAGGCCGACCTCGCCGGCGACATGAAGGACGGCGGCAAGCTCGGGCTTCGGATCAACGAGGCTAAAGTCGGTGCAGCGATCAAGCCTCTGACCCTGGCGCAAACCTTGGGGAACGCGCTGGCGCCTAGCGCCTCGGTTCAGGTGACGGTGGTGCTCGATTTCGGGCTAAGCGGCAAACCCGATCTCGGCGCGATATTGCGGAGCATGCAGTTGCCGGAGGCGGCGACAATCGAGGCGCGCTTCGCGCCACTGTCGTAGGTCATGGCCACGTCCAGCCAGCGCGCTACCCGCGCCGCCCCGTTCGCATTGCGGATCGTCAACCGCTCGCAGGGGCTCGCCGCGATCGTCTATCGGCGCCGGGTCAATGAGCGGATGGAAGAGCGGTTCGATCGCGTTGCGGCGCTGTCGCCTTTGGCGCTGACGGCCGGTTCCGGGCTGCTGCGGTCGGCGGTGAAGGCGGCCGGCGGCGCGGCGCGGTTGCAGCCGGGGCCGTTTCAGCCGCTCGATGCCGATTGGGGTGCGCGCGTCGCAGGTTTCGCATTGGTAGCGCGCGGCCTGCGCGATCCCCGCCGCTTATCGAAATCGGCCGAGCATTTCCGCTCTGCCGATCCGGCCGAGGCGGCGGCCTGGTTCGGCCGCATGCAGGACGGCCGTGGCAAGCGCTGGGTACGCGCGCTGCGCATCATCACCGAAGCGGTGGCATAGGGAGCCGAAGCACATGGCGGATGGGACGAGCGCAACGAGGCCGCGGCTGTTGATCGAAGAATGGCTGCCGGCCGCCGCGATCGGCGTCGAATGCATTCGCGAGCGCAGCACGGGCCAGCAGCCGCCGGACAAGCGCTTTCACGTCTGGTGGGCGCGCCGCCCGTTGGCGGCAAGCCGTGCCGCCGTCCTCGCCAGCGTCTTGCCGGCCGATTTCCCGCGCGAAGTGTTTGAGCGGCTCTTGGGTTTTGGCCGATCCGGTGAAGAACTCGTCGCCATTCGGCAACTGATGGATACGGGTGTCCGGGTTGGTGGGTTCGGGGTGCCGCGCGCGTTTAAGATGCTGCTTTCAGAGGAGGATCTTGCAGCAGCATACGAAGCCACTGCGCGCGTTTGGGGGCATCTCCCAGGCGTGCTCGACCCGATGGCCGGCGGCGGCTCGATCCCGCTCGAAAGCGCCCGTCTCGGTTTCCCGACTTTCGCCAACGAGTACAATCCGGTCGCGTGCAGCATTCTCGAGGCCACCCTCGAATATCCATTCCGCTTCGGCCCCACACTGGTGCGAAAGGCTAGAAAGTGGGGCGCCGAACTCCGCGCCCGTTTCAATTCGAGGATGGAACGTTTTTTTCCGCAGACCAAACATCTTCAGTATGCCGTGGCCCCGACTGGGATTCATATTTTCGCTCGGACAGTACCCTGTCCGAGCACCGGGCACATGACGCCGCTGGTCCCCGATTGGCATCTGTTGAAGCCTAAGAAGGGCATCCCGATTGTCGCCGTCCCGATCGTGGACAAGGTGAACGGAACGTGGAGGGTCGAGATCCGGCCTATCGGCACCGGCCCCGGTCATGTCAGGGAAGCGCCGCCGCGCACGTACACGCGAGGTAAGGGTGTCAGCCTGTTTACTGGAGAGCCAATCCCGGCCGAGTGGATCAAGACCAAGGCGCAGGCCGGTCAGATGGGCAGTGCCCTTTATGCGGTCGAACTAAGAACGCCGAAAGGGCCAATATTCCGCCCGCCGGTTGCGGCCGATCTCGACGCGCTCATTTCCGCTGAGGACCAGTTGCGGCAGATGCGCAAGGATTGGGAAATAAACAACCTGATCCCGACGGAGGCTATACCCGAAGGCTCCAAGACTGGCGAGCCGCTGTCACGCGGCATTCGACGCTGGGCCGACATGTTCGGCCCCCGTCAGCTACTCGGCCTCGGCGTTCTGGTCGAAGAATTGCAAATTCTGGGGCCAGAGGTCCTCGCCGAAGAGGGCGAAGAGATGGGTGAGGCAGTTCTGCACCTTCTATCATTCGCATTAGACAAATTTTCCAATTGGAATTGCATGTTTTCATCTTGGAATATTCAGGCTCAGACAAATCGATCATTATTTGATCAGAAGAATTTTGCATTCAAAGCCACATTCTGTGAAATGGCGTCTGTCGCTCCTGGTGCCGGATTGGCATGGGCTATTGATAACACTCTTTCAGCATTTGAAGAAGTGTCGGCGCTGCCGAGGCATGAAAACAGTCACTCAGTTGAGATAAACCAGGGCTCTGCCACTTCGTTGATTCACCTTGCTGATCATTCGATTGATGCGGTCGTGGTCGATCCCCCTTATTCGGACAATGTGCAATACAGCGAATTGGCGGATTTCTTTTATGTTTGGTTGAAGCGGACCCAAGGTCATCGGCGGTCAGAGTGGTTCTCGTCGCTGCTCTGCGAGACCACGCTTGAAGCCGTCAAAAACGGCGCCCGTTTCCGGGTCGGCAAGATCAAGGCTAAGGACGCCAATGCCGCAGCGCAAGCGCACTACGAAAAAATGATGACCGAAGTTTTTGTGGAGGCAGAGCGGGTATTGCGGCCAGACGGCGTTCTGACCGTGATGTTCACGCATAAAAAGCAGGAGGCCTGGGAATCGCTGTTCCACTCGCTGATCGAGGCTGGCTTTACGATCTCGGCGACCTGGCCGGTGAAATCTGAAAATGAACATGCGCTCGGCATTGCGAAAAAGAATGCCGCACAATCGACGGTCATCCTCGTCGCGCGGGTGCGCGCGCCCAACGCCGGCACGGGCTATTTCGATGGCGGCATGCAGGCGCGCATACGCCGGGTTGCCGAAGAGACGGCGGAGCGGCTAGAACGCGAGGGACTGAACCCGGTGGACCAGCTCGTCGGCACCTTCGGCCCGGCGATGAGCGTGTTCAGCGCCTTCGACGAGATGCGCACCGACACCGGCGATAAGATCGAGGTTGGCGCTGCCATCGACATCGCTGCCGATGCCGTCGCCAACTGGCGCATCCGCAAGCTGGCGGAGGGCGGGCTGCAAGGCGTCGAGCCCGAGGCGCAATTCGCGCTACTGTGCTGGGACACGCTGCGGGCAGCGGAGTTCCGGTTCAACGCGTTGGTCAATGGCACGTCGCGGCGACGCTCGGCCGCAGACAGGATCTTCACCTTGTCCCCATCAACGCCGATTAGACCGGTGGTTTCCAGCGACGACACGTCCATGCGGACCGCGTGACCAAGTAATTTCGCTTCGACCAAGCTCAGCAATTAATGTTCGGGTTCGTACACGGCGGTGGCAAAAAGGTGAAGAGGGCGGATGCGCTGAAAATTCATCCGCGCGATCCTGCCTTCCGCACCCATCTCGACAAGGCGCAAGCGATGGCGCTGGTCTATGCCGATGCCGGCGGCGGTGCGGCCGGGATCGGCGCCGCCAGAGGCTTCGCGTTGCGGCACGCGATCAGAGCCGGCGATGCCACGGTGCGGCTGATTGAGGCGCTGCTGAAGGCGGCGCCGCCGGCTGTGCGCCACGACAAGGGCGAGGTCGCGACCCGGTTCGCCGAGTTCTGCGCTTGGCACGCGATGCTCGAGCCGCTGTTCGGCATTGCGCCGCCCGACTGGGCCGAGAAGCCGCCCGATCAGGGCGTGTTGCAACTTCTCTCTCGCACTGGTGCCGGCCTAGACGAAGAGGAAGAGATCGACCTCGACGAGGAGGAGGAGGTAGACGCCGAGGACGGCGCAGCCGAGTCGGAGGAATGACGACATCGCTTCGTGCGTTTGACTGGCCGTGGTTCCTGAAGGCGCCCGATGGCCAGCTCGTCGCCCGGCTGTACGAGCCGGGTCTGCGCCGTGCCGTCAAATACGAGCGGTGTTGCGCCTATTTCTCTTCGTCCGTGCTATCGGCCGCGGCCGCCGGGTTTGGTGCGTTCATCGAGCGCATCCTCGCCGGCGAGATCACCGAGAAGCCGGCGCTCTTTCTGCTGGTCAACGAAGAGCTGTCGGAAGCCGATGTCGACGCGCTGTTGCAGCGCGGCCATGACGAACCGCTGATCGAAACCCTGCTCGCCCGGTTCGGCACCCCACAGACCGCATTGCAAAAACGGCGCCTCGAAATGCTCGCCTGGCTCGCGCGGCAGGGCTGGCTCGAGGTCCGCGTCCGGGTGATGCGGCTCGGCGGCGGCATTCTCCACGCGAAATTCGGCCTGTTCAACGACGCCAGCGGCGATAGCGTCGTGTTTGCCGGCAGTGACAACGAGAGCGCCCAAGGCGTGTGCTGCAATTTCGAGGTGCTGGAGATCAGCAAAAGTTGGCAGGACGCCGCACGGTACGAATTGTTTCGCGGCGAGTTCGACGGCCTTTGGGCGGGTACTGACCCGGCGGTCAAGACGGTGCCACTTCCCCAGGCGGTGCATGAGAAGCTGATACGGTTCGCGCCGGATAAGCCACCGAGCAAAGAAGCCGAAGACGACTTGCAGCGCCGCCGCGCCGCCATGTTGTGGGTTTATGCGCTGGCGGCGCCATTCATGCCGGATCGCGGCGCCGTGACA
>Ga0126381_100009734_pt1 | contig 10799 bp, 8 predicted proteins | sample PanSoiMetPlot_28_FD_96465 | JGI IMG/M metagenome (GOLD analysis project Ga0126381, IMG submission 96465) | Tropical forest soil microbial communities from Panama - MetaG Plot_28 | ecosystem: Environmental > Terrestrial > Soil > Tropical forest > Bulk soil | place: Panama | collected 2016-02-17
GAACTCGATGCTGAAGGGAAACGCATCGCGGTCCTCGGTGAAATGCGGGAGCTGGGCGCGGAATCGGAGCGTGGTCACCGCGAAATAGGCGAAACAGCCGCCAGCCTCGCCGTGGATCAATTGATAACCATCGGCGACATGGCGGGACGCATCGCGGAAGGCGCGCGCGCTGCAGGCTTGAAGAACGTTTCTTCGGTGTCATCGACCCGCGAAGCCGCTGACCTGTTAGGCCAGATTGCCGCGCCGGGCGATCTCGTTCTGATCAAAGGCAGTCGCGCCGCAAAGACGGAAGAAGTAATCGGTCAGTTCGGTAGTCGACATTCGGAATTCGTGAACTCTCCATGATGTACTACCTCCACCATCTGAGCGGGCAGTTCATCGGGTTCAACGTTTTTCTTTACGTCACTTTCCGAGCAATCGCAGCGGCGGTTACTGCTTTCTTAGCGACTCTGCTGTTTGGAAACTTCATTATCGCAAAATTGCGTGCATTGAAAGTGGGACAACCTATTCGCGGGGCAGAGGAAGTTCACCGACTTGCCGAGCTGCACGGCGTGAAGCAAGGCACACCAACCATGGGCGGCGTGCTGGTTATCGGCGCCGTATTCGTCTCAAGTGTCCTCTGGGCGCGTCTCGACAACAAGTTCGTGTGGCTCACCCTATTCAGCATGATTTACCTCGGCGCACTCGGGTTCGCCGATGATTATCTCAAGGTCACTAAGAAGAAATCCGAAGGAATTCACGGCCGGATTAAACTGCTTTTCCAAATTATTTTGGCTGCAATTATCGCTGGTTTGTTTCTGACCGATCCCTTGCTGGAAGTGCAGGCGCGTGCGCTCTACGTGCCTTTTGTAAAGGCGCCAGCGATTGCCAACATGAGTTGGTTCACTTTCTTCTTTTTCGCGCTGGTGATCGTCGGCACGTCGAACGCCGTGAATCTGACGGACGGGCTGGATGGTTTGGCCACTGGTTGCACCATCACCGTGGCGTTTGCATATGCGTTGCTTTGTTACGCGGCGGGCAATTTCCGTGTCGCCGAGTATTTGCAGGTGCCGTTTTATCCGTTTGCCGGGGAACTGACAGTTGTCTGCTCGGCGCTGATAGGCGCGGGCCTTGGCTTTCTATGGTTCAACTGCTATCCGGCCAAGGTTTTCATGGGCGACACCGGATCGCTGGCTATCGGCGGCATGCTCGGCGTTGTGGCAATCTGTTGTAAACAGGAGCTGTTACTGGTGGTTGTCGGCGGCGTTTTCGTAATCGAAGCCGTCTCAGTGATCTTGCAGGTGTTGAGTTTTAAACTCACAGGCAAGCGGTTTTTCGTAATGTCTCCGCTTCATCATCATTTCGAACTCACCGGCTGGAAGGAAACGACCGTGATCGTTCGCTTCTGGATCCTCTCGATCATCTTCGCCCTGCTCGGACTGGCAACACTGAAACTGCGATGAAAAGCGGGCGCTACAAAGATCAACATGTTGCCGTTCTCGGGGCTGGCCTAAGCGGGAGCGCCGCGGCACTGCTGCTCGCATCCGAGGGCGCGAAAGTAACAACGCTCGACAGCGCCGACGAGAAAAGTTTGTTGAAATCCACTTTGGACAACCTCCGGGCGCATGGTGTCCACCTACTTTGCGGGCCTGCGGCTGAGAAAGATCCATCTGAATATCAGTGGGCGGTTCTAAGTCCGGGTATCGATCCAGGTTCCCCGTTAGCGCGCAATTTTTCCTCGCGCGAAATCGAAATGATCAGTGAACTCGAGTTAGCCTGGCGCTCTTGCGAAATTCCGGTAATCGCGGTGACAGGCACGAACGGCAAAACCACGACCACAGAACTGCTCGCCCAAATGCTCAATGCCTGTGGCCAGCGAACTATCGCTTGCGGGAATATTGGTAAACCGCTTTCCGAGGTTGCGCGGGAAAGACAGCCGTTCGATGTGCTCACGGTTGAAGTGAGCTCGTTTCAACTCGAAGCGATCCGCACATTTCGCCCGTCGATCAGCCTCTGGCTCAACTTCGCTCCGGACCATCTCGATCGCTATCGCTCTGTGACGGAATATCGCGCGGCCAAGCTGCGCATTTTCGAGAATCAAACCGGGCAGGACATTGCAGTCGTAAACGTCGCGGAAGTCTTGCCGATCCGGCAGCCGCCGGACGGACCCCGCCGGATAACTTTCAGCGCCTACTCCGATCGTGCAGATTTCCGCGTTTCGAACGGCGCGATTACTTATGAAAATCAGCCCGTCCTGCGTTTATCTGAGACGAAGCTGCGCGGGCTGCACAACATCGAGAACCTGATGGCGACGCTTGCTGTTGGCGTTGCACGCGGATTGTCATTCGCGCATATGGTGCCCGCGCTTCGCGATTATGAGCCGCGCCCGCACCGTTGCGAATTTGTGCGCGAAATACATGGCGTTGAATACGTCAATGATTCGAAAGCGACCAATCTGGATGCTGTTGAGAAGGCACTGACCGCCCAAACGAAGCCTGTGGTGCTGATCGCCGGCGGCAAAGACAAAGGATTCAATTTCGATCCGTTGCGCCTTTTGGTGAAAAATAAAGTCAAATCGGCGGTCCTGATCGGCGAAATGGCGGAGAGCATCGAGCGCTCCTGGGACGGCGCAGCGAAGTGCGATATCGCTACTTCGCTCGCCGACGCAGTCGAACGCGCACGCTTGCTCGCCAGACCGGGTGACGTCGTACTGTTTTCTCCGGGCACATCGTCCTTCGACATGTTTAAAAGCTACGCCGATCGAGGCGACCAATTCCGCGCGCTGGTGCAAGCGCTGCCGCAATGAGATCGATAAAAATCCCGCGTCTTTTCAAATCAAAGAAATTCATGGCCGCGACGGCGCGGCGAGCATCGGTTGCGTCGACCGGAATGGAATTCGATAGCATTCCGGAGCCCAACATGAAGTTGTCCCGGGCATTGCTGGTTGTTTTGCTTCTGCATGTTGTTGCCGTGTCGGGAATCGTTGCATTCAACGCAATCAAGACGCGGGAGACTTCATTCGCGCCGGCGAACCCGGCAGAAACCCCGGGCGACAGTGCAGGGATGGCAAATCACGCGGCAACTGACGCCGCCCGAGAGGCTGCTGGCCAAAAGGAAAACACGCAGCATCCCGATGTGAAAGCTTTGCGTCCGCCTTCCAAGCAGGAACACGCAATGTCAATTGTTTCATCGGGAAAAACTTACATTGTGAAAAGGGGCGACAATCCCGTCACGATCGCAAAGAAACTGAAAATCCCGTACGACGATCTGATATCGCTGAACCACATTGAAGACCCACGCAAATTGAAGATCGGGCAAAAACTGGTGATTCCGGAAAAAACAAATTCAAAAAACGCCAGCGCAAAAGCCAGCAACCACAAAAAGAAAAGCCAATGAAGCCATCGGTGACGAACGCAATGCGAAGACGTGTCGCACTTCCAAAGCGCATGGCCGAAGATACATCTCTGCGCGTGTTTCCTTTTGCGAAAGTGTTTGGAGTGTGGCCGCGTCCCCGGACCCCTTTCGATCGCTTAATCCGTGCGCTTTCCAATGACACAATTTCTAGCAAGCTGCCGAGTCAAAGGCATTCATTGCCAGGCGGCACCATACATGTTTTAACTTATGCGTCGTAAAAGCGCCTATCTGCTGTTTTTGGCAGTTCTGGGATTGCTCGTCATCGGTATTGTGATGCTTTTCAGCACGAGTGCATACGCACGCGACAGTCACGGCGACGTTTATTTCTTCATCAAGCGCCAGGCAATTTGGACTGGTCTGGGGCTCGTGGCCTGCATTGTTGCTGCACTCGTGGACTACGAATTCTGGCAGAAGACTTGGTGGGTTTGGTTCACTTTGGCGGTGGCTGCTCTGACGCTTTGTTACATTCCGCACATCGGAATGCGCATCAATGGATCGCGTCGCTGGGTCGGCTTCGGTCCCATTACCTTTCAACCGTCAGAGCTCGCAAAGATTGCGATAGTCTTTTTTCTGGCTGCCTGGTTTGCACAGCCTGAAAAGCCGGGCGGCAACCTGCTGTCGAAATTCGTTCTTCCGCTCGCGATTATCAGTTTGCCCGCTGCGCTCGTTCTGGGCGAAGTCGATCTGGGAACGACGGCGTTGGTTGGAACAACTGCATTTGTTGTGATGTTTGTTGCCGGGACGAATTCGCTATGCCTTGCCGGGCTGGCATTCGCGGGTTTGGGTGGCCTGTTCGCCGTCGCAACGCAAATCTCCGAGCGCATGGGGCGCCTCTCCGCTTTTCTTCATCCGCAAAACTATAAGGACGATGCCGGCTTGCAGCAGATGCAGGCGTTAATCGCCTGGGGAAGCGGCGGTATGGATGGCCTCGGGCTTGGCAACGGCCGGCAGAAAATGCTTTATCTGCCCTACGCGCACACTGATTTTATTTTTCCAATCATTGGCGAAGAACTTGGTCTGCGGTTCAGTTTGCTGGTGGTTTTCCTTTTCATCGTAATCATTGTTTGCGGCATCACGATTGCGCTGCACGCGCGGGATCGTTTTGGATTGCTGCTCGGGTGCGGGATTGTTTCGCTCCTTGCTCTGCAAGCGGCGGTCAACATCGGTGTGACCACTTCGCTTTTGCCTAACAAAGGGCTGCCGCTGCCGTTTATCAGCTATGGAGGTTCGAATTTGGTCGCCTGTCTGTTTGGAATCGGTCTTTTATTGAATATTTATCGCCAGGGGATTCTTGATCCGCCACCGGTGAAACGCGCCACAATGCATGCCAGAGTGACGCCACGCCTCTAACGAAAGAAACTCGCTCTAGCCCAACATGAATGCTGTAATCGCATGCGGAGGAACCGGCGGCCATCTTTTCCCCGGCATTGCCGTGGCGGAAGTGCTGCAGGACCGCGGACACGACGTGATGCTGTTGGTCTCTGAAAAGGACATTGACGCGGTGGCACTTGCCGGCCACACCAATTTCCGAGTCGAAAAATTACCGACAGTGGGACTGCCTTCGCCATTTTCGCCGGCGTTTTTTGGTTTTACTCGCCGGTTTTTAGAAAGCCTGTCACTTTGCCGGTCACTGTATGGCAAGTTTAAACCTCATGCTGTCCTCGGCATGGGCGGATTCACTTCCACCGCCCCGATTTTGGCAGGGCGGATTCGCGGCATAGCCACTTTCATTCACGAATCAAATGCCGTCCCGGGCAAAGCCAATCGCTGGACGGCGCGCATGGTGAATGCAGTCATGCTAGGGTTCAAGGAATGTGCGCCGTTCTTTCCAAAAACCCGCACTGAAATCACGGGCACGCCCGTCCGCACCGAGCTGGTGCGTTTGGATCGCGCAGATGCGCGGCTCAAACTCGGATTACAAAAGGAACTGCCTACGCTGCTCGTCATGGGTGGCAGCCAGGGCGCCAGCGGAATTAATCAGGCGCTGATCAAAGCGCTGCCGTTCTTACAAGGTTTGCCGCTGCAAATAATTCACCTCTCCGGCACGCGCGATGAACGCCTCGTTGCAGATAACTATCGTCGCGAAAATGTCCCTGCTTACATCGGTGCCTTTCATCATCGAATGGAAGAGGTTTACAGCGCCGCGGATGTAGTTGTTGCGAGAGCGGGCGCAGCCAGCCTGGCTGAGTTCGCCGCCTTTTCATTGCCGAGTATCCTGATTCCGTTTCCGTATGCCACAGACGACCATCAGACGCGCAATGCAGAAATCTACGCTCATGCCGATGCGGCAATTATTCTCAAGCAATCAGAGATCTCCGGCGAATTGCTCGCACGCAAGATCCGCGAGCTAGTTCAAAGCCCCCAGCGTCTCAAACAAATAGCCGCGAATTGCGCGCGGCTCGCGCCCAAAGATGCAGCTGGCTGCGTGGCGAACACGATGGAAAAATATGCGACTCATGAAGCTCGCGTCTGAAACAATTGCCGCGTCCACCGGCTCTACACCCGAAGAACTTTGTACTTGGGAGTCGCTGCCCAATCTGACGGGATTTCTGACCAGTGAACACCACCGGATTCATCTCGTTGGCGTAGCGGGAAGCGGCATGAGCGGTCTCGCGGGGCTTCTCATCGAGCTCGGGCACACTGTCACTGGCTCTGACAAAGCCACAACCACTGAGACGGATCGCATGCAACGACTCGGGCTGCGGTTTTGCGGGCAGCATCAGCCGCAGCACGCGGACGCCGCGGAGCTGATTATTTTTTCCTCTGCAATCAAGGAGAACAACCCCGTTCTCGTCGCTGCTCGTGATTCCGGAAAGCCATTAATGCGCCGGGCGGAAGCCGTCGCTGCAATCATGCAGGCTAAGCGAGGCATCGTGATTGCCGGGATGCACGGTAAAACAACGACGTCTGCAATGACGGCACACGTGCTTCGTGGAGGCGGACTGCATCCCTCCCACTATGTGGGCGCGGAAATTCCGATCCTCGGAACCAACGCGCATTGGGATCCGCGCGGGCAGTATTTCGTCGCTGAAGGAGACGAAAGCGACGGCACGTTGCGCTGCTTTCAACCGGAGCACGCCTTGATTCTAAACATCGAGGAAGAGCACCTCGATTTTTACCCCGATCTGGCCGCGATTGAGAAAGTATTTGCCCAATTAATCGATCAAACCAGTGGAGCCCTGCTCTACAACATCGACGATGCGAACACCGCGCGCTTGTGCTCAGAACACAAGCGTGCCATTTCGTACGGATTCTCCGAGGAGGCACACTATCGTGGAGTCGAGGTCGAGCTGAAGCATTTTGTTTCATCGTTTTCAGTTTATCGGCACGGCGAGAAACTGGGGCGAGCGACTCTGAATGTTCCAGGAGAACACAATGTGCATAACGCTCTTGGGGTCATCGCGCTTGCGTCCGAGCTTTCGATCCCGTTCGACAAAATCACAGCGTCGCTTCAGAAATTCGAACACGCCCGTCGCCGTTTCGAAATCAAATACGTCAGCGAGCGGTTCTTACTCGTAGACGATTATGCACATCACCCGACTGAAATTCGGGCTACGATTGGCACAGCGAAATCGATTGGCAGGCAGCGGCTGGTGACGATGTTTCAGCCGCACCGTTTCTCGCGAACCAAAGCACTACGTCGCGAATTCGGCAGCGCCTTCGATGACGCGAACCACGTCGTCATTACGGATGTTTATCCTGCAAGCGAAACGCCGATTCCCGGAATCAGCGGTCGGACGATTGCCGATGAAATCACGCGTCACGGGCATTGCGGTGTACGTTATCAACCGCGTCTGGAACGGGTGCATCAGGATGTGGGAAACATCCTCGAATCCGGCGATCTGGTTCTGAGTTTGGGCGCAGGCAATATTCATGAACAGTTAGAGATTCTTGCCGCCGATCTCGTCATAGCTGAGAGACTAAAAGACATCGTGGGCGAAGACGGTGAAGTCCGTCTCCATGAGCCGCTATCGAAACATACGACGCTGCGCGTTGGGGGCCCGGCGCAATTCTGGGTCGAGCCACGCAGCGAACAGGCTTTTGCGGAACTGATCCGGTTTTGCCGGGATGAACATCTGCCGCTGTTCGCAATCGGACGGGGATCGAATCTGCTTGTTCGCGATGGCGGCATTCGCGGCGTGGTCGTTCATCCGCGCGGCGGCGTTTTCGACAAGATGGAGCTTCATGGATGCGAAATAACAGCGGGCGCAGGTGTTAAGCTGAGGCAGGTTGCATACGCGGCTCGCGCGGCAAGTCTCGGGGGACTGGAATGGATGGAGGGAATCCCTGGAGCAGTCGGTGGCGCGTTGCGCATGAATGCCGGCGCGATGGGCGCGCAAACTTTTGAGAACGTTAAGTGCGTTCGTTATCTGGATGCTGAAGGAAATCCGCATTTGAAAAATCGTGATGAGCTGGAAGTTTTCTATCGGTGCTTCCCATTGCTCGAGGCTAATTTTGCGGTTTCCGCGACGTTCCGCGGCCAACCCGCCGAGCGCGGAGAAATCGACAGCCGGTTGCGCGCATCGCAGGAGAAACGGCGCACGACCCAGCCAATCGCCAAAAGCGCAGGATGCATTTTCAAAAATCCAGCGAGTATACCGGCGGGTAAATTGGTCGATGAATTGGGGCTGAAGAACTCACGCGTCGGAAATGCACGCGTCTCCCAGGTCCACGGCAATTTCATCGTGAACGATGGCAACGCAACGGCCGCGGAAATACTTCAGTTGATTGAGAACATCAAGAGCGTCGCGCGCAAAAATCGCGGCGTCGAATTGGAGACCGAAGTGCAAGTCGTCGGAGAACCGGAATGACTGCAGACCAGGCATTACCAAAGAAAATGGCAGTGCTTATGGGAGGCCCCGGTTCGGAGCGCGAGGTTTCGCTGGCAACTGGTCGCGGCGTTTCCAGGGCGCTTCGCTCGTTAGGTGTAGAAGTCGTCGAGATCGATGTGCGAAATGAGGATTTTCAGCTGTCGGGCGATGTCGATCTGGCATTCAATACCATCCACGGAACGTTTGGCGAAGATGGGCAGCTCCAGAGAATTCTGGAGCGCCGAGGTATCGCTTATACCGGTGACGGTGTCAGTGGAAGCGAAATCGCTTTCGATAAGATTCGCACAAAACAAAGGTTTCAGGAACACGGTATAACGACCCCGCTATGGGAAATCATCCGCCCGGGCCAGCGGCCGACAATTCCGTTGCCAATCGTCGTGAAGGCGCCACGACAAGGCTCAACCGTGGGCGTAATCATTGTAAAAAACGAAAATGACATCGATTCCGCAATCGGTGAAGCGGCAAAATTTGGTCGCGAACTATTGATAGAAAAATTCGTATCGGGCCGCGAATTAACGATAGGTATTCTAGGTGACCAGGCCTTGCCCATTCTCGAAATAATTCCCAAGGGCGGCTTTTACGATTTCAACAACAAATATCCGTTTCTCAACCCGCAAGCCGGTGGCGGAGCGGAGCATGTCTGCCCGGCAAACATCGACGCGGAAAAAACAAAGGAGATTCAGGCGCTGGCGCTTCGTGCATTTCGAGCGGCTGGCCTGCAGGTGTATGCGCGTGTGGACGCGATTTTGGCGGAGAGCGGGAAGCCGTTCATTTTGGAGATCAACACCATTCCTGGGATGACCGAGGCCAGTCTGCTACCCGAGGCAGCAGCTGCAACGGGCATCGGTTACGCCGATCTCTGCGCACGGATCATTGCGCTTTCCCGCGCCAGAACAGAAGGCACGACATGAGTTTTGGCAAAAGACCTCCCCGCGCACGCAATCGGCGACTGTCCAACGTGCGGCAGCGGCGGCAACAACATCTTCTGGATGTGAAAGTTCGTTCTCGCAGAGCGACTCAACACCGGATTCGCAATGCCATTGGCGCATTATGGAAAATGGTTGCAGTAGCAGCGTTCTGTGCAGGCGTTTACCTCGGCGGACGCGAAGCAGCAAAACGCCTTTTTTTTGAAAATCCAGATTATCGTGTCAGAACAATTGAATTGCAGACCGATGGCACCCTTCAGCGCGAGGAGGTGTTGAAAGCAGCCGATCTGCGTGAAGGCACAAACATTTTCAGTGTTAACCTCGCGCGGGTCCATGATCGCATCCAGCAGCTTCCGCAAGCCGACGAAGTCGAGGTCGTACGCAAGTTACCCAGAGAAATTGACATTCGCATCGTGGAACGAAGACCGATCGCCTGGATCACGAGCGAAACGGAAATCACTGATCCATTTACATCCGATGCTGCATTTCTGGTTGGCCGACGCGGGGTTTTGATGAAGCAGAAGAAATTGCTGCCCGAATATCTGGGCCTGCCGCTGATACTAGGCTGCACGAGCGAATCGCTTGAAGCGGGAAAGGTGGTCGAATCACCGGAAGCAAAAGCAGCGCTCGACTTACTGCGTCTTACCGAACGCAGCTTTCTGCAAACACGGTTTCAGATTCGTGAAATCGACATTTCCAAGAGTTATTCTGTCCTGGTGACAGACAAAAATCATTGCCGCGTCATGTTTGGGTTAAATGATCTCGAGGAACAATTGCGGCGGCTACAGGTGTTCCTTGATTATTGCGATAACACGAAGCAGGAACTGGAAACTTTGAATTTGGTAGCGGAAAGAAACATACCCGTAACATTCACCAGTCCGGCGGCGGCCGTGATCAACGACACAATTGAGCCCCCCGTGGAACCGCGGATCATGAAGGCAATCCCAGTGCATGCGCCCGACGCGCGCGGCCACCAACCTTCCGGGGTGCAACAACCTGGAACGTCACCGCCCAAATTACGCACCGGTTCGGCCTCTTTTCCCAGGGCAACTCGCAACCAGCAAAAGAAAAGCGATTAAGAAAATGGCGAATAATAATTTGATGGTCGGCCTCGAGATCGGCACGTCCAAAATCTGTGTTGTCGTTGGGGAAAACCGGCCCGATGGCACGCTGAAAATCCTCGGTGTAGGCCAGGCCCCATCGCGCGGCGTGCGCAAGGGTGAGATCGTCGATTTTGAAACCGCGATGAAATGCGTGCATGAAGCAGTTGTCGATGCAGAACAGAAAAGTGACGTGATGATCAAGAGCGTTTACGTCGCTATCGCCGGAGCACATCTGCAGAGCTTCAACAACCGTGGGTGCGTCATGCTGCCTGAGGACCGCGATGAAATTGATGAGGAGGATGTGGGAGATGTGAAAATCAACGCCCGCGAGGTGAGCATCCCGGCGCAAAATGCCTTCCTGCATTCCGTGATTCAGCATTATCACGTTGACGGACAACAGGGCGTGCTGAACCCGGTCGGGATGCTCGGGCAAAAATTAGAAGCCGATTTTCATATCATCCACGGCGTGCGCACACGTATTCAAAACACCATTCGTTGCGTGAAAGAACTGCCGCTGGACGTGGAAGACGTGGTCTTCAGCGGTC
>Ga0126381_100009735_pt1 | contig 10799 bp, 11 predicted proteins | sample PanSoiMetPlot_28_FD_96465 | JGI IMG/M metagenome (GOLD analysis project Ga0126381, IMG submission 96465) | Tropical forest soil microbial communities from Panama - MetaG Plot_28 | ecosystem: Environmental > Terrestrial > Soil > Tropical forest > Bulk soil | place: Panama | collected 2016-02-17
ACCGGGTCATCCAGGAGTCGCTGACCAACACCCGCAAGCACGCCGGCTGCGACACCGCCGTGGTGCGGCTCGGGTACGCACCGGGGGCGCTCAGCCTGGCGGTCGAGGACGAGGGAAACGCGGTCACCCACGAGAGCCGGCGCATGCCCGACGGTCACGGCATCGTGGGCATGCGAGAGCGGGTCGCCGCCCTGGGCGGACGGCTGTCGGCGGGGCCAAGGCCCGGGGGAGGCTACCGCGTGTTCGCCGAGCTTCCGCTGCGGGCGGCCGGGGTCGAGGGGTCGTGACCGGAACCGCGCCTGCCCGCCCGGGATCCGCCGCCCCGGCGCCCACCCGCGTGGTCCTCGCCGACGACCAGGACCTGGTCCGCGCGGGCCTGCGGCTGGTGATCGACCGCGCGCCGGGGCTGACGGTTGTGGGCGAGGCGGCCACCGGCCACGACGCGGTCCGGCTCGCCCGCGAGGCACGCGCCGATGTCGTCTTGATGGACATCAGGATGCCGGGCCTCGACGGGCTGGCCGCGACCCGGCGGATCGCGGCAGACGACAGCCTCGCCGGGGTACGGGTGCTGATCCTGACGACGTTCGAGGTCGACGAGTACGTCTTCGAGGCGCTGCGGTCGGGGGCCAGCGGGTTCCTCGGCAAGGGCGCGCGCCCGGAGGTCCTGATTGACGGGATCAGGACGGTCGCCCGCGGCGACTCGCTGCTTTCGCCGGCCGCCACCCGGGGCCTCATCGCCAGGTTCCTCAGGCTGCACGACAGTGAGCCGGTCCGCCCCTCGCCGCTGCTCGCCGCGCTCACCGACCGCGAGCGGGAGGTGGTAGCCCTGGTCGCCGACGGGATGTCGAACGCGGAGATCGCCCGCCAGCTCACGCTCAGCCCGCTCACCGTCAAGACGCACGCCAATCACGCCATGACCAAGCTCGGCGCACGCGACCGCGCGCAACTCGTCGTGCTCGCCTACCAGACCGGCCTGACTCGCGCGCCACGCCCCCGGCCGTGAGCGGCTGAACTACTTCCCGCGGAGTAGGCAAAGCGGCAAGCCGCGCCGGATGGCTCGGTACCACCCGCGGTAATCGCTGCTGCTGGCCGACGACCCGGCCGCCTCCGCCCCCGGACGATGGGAGCCGAACTCATCACCGGGGATCGGAGGATCACATGGGCACCCGCGCCGCCGCGCCGCCGGCCGCCACCGCAGGAGGCCCTGCCGATGGCGTGTCGTTCCTGCTCACGCGCGTCCAGCCGGCGCTCAGCGGGCTGATGGACGGGTCGTTGTCGACGCTGGCGCCCATCTTCGCGGTGGCCCTGGCCACCCACCGCCCGCTGACCGCGTTCTTCACCGGGGTCGCGACCGCCGTGGGTGCGGGAGTGAGCATGGCCTTCTCCGAGGGCCTGTCCGATACCGGAGACCTGACCGGACGGGGCAGCCCCGTGCTGCGCGGCGCGATCACGGGCGGCGGGACCTTCGCCGGGGGAATCGTCCACACCCTCCCGTTCCTCATCCCCGGCTACGGCCTCGCGATCGGCACCGCCCTCGCGGTGGTGGCGAGCGAGCTGGTCATCCTCGCCTGGCTGCGGCACAGGTTCTTCCGCACCAGCTTCGCCCGGTCGTTCCTGGCGATCACGGTGGGCGGAGCGATCATCGCCGCCTTGAGCTCGGCCCTGGGGCTCGTCGCCGGGGGCTGAGCATGTCGGGGATGCAGCGTAACTGGTCCGCGGGACTCTGGAAGGGTCGTATCGTGTTACTCGCCAGTTTCAATCAGCTTGGGGTGATGCGCGGATGCCATGCGGGCCCGGAGACCCCATCCTCAGCGTCGATATCATCCGTGACGACACCGCTGGCGCCACGGTGTGGCTGGCCGGTGAGATCGACACCACCTCGGTGGACGCGGTTCGCCGTGCCGTTGCGGACTTGGCGGACGGTACGCGCCTGATCGTCCTTGACTTGAGCGGGGTGGCCTTCTGCGACGCGGCAGGGGCCCGCTTCCTTGTTGAGGCTCGCCTCCGGGCTGGCGAGGCGGGCGCCGAGCTGATCGTGCGTAACCCGCAGCAGTCGGTCAGCCGGGTGCTTGAGCTGACCGGCGCACTGCCGTCGCTGTGTCCGGACCTGCCCGGCGCCGGCGTGCTCGCTGCCTCCGCGGTTGTCTCCGCCTGCGAGGCGGCAGTCTCCGAAGCCATCCGGGTCAGCGGCGCGGACAAGGGCAACGCGCAGCTGGTGGACCCCGCCACCGGGACGTTGCGGATCGTCGCTCAGCGGGGATTCGAGCGCCCGTTCCTGGAATTCTTCGAGACGGTCCATGGCGAGGAGTCAGCCTGCGGCACCGCCCTGATGGCGGGCACGCCGGTCTGGGTTCCCGACGTTGCCAGATCGCCGATTTTCGCCGGAAGCCCCGCCCTGGTCGTCATGCTCGGCGCCGGTGCGCGGGCGGTCGCCTCGGTGCCGGTGTGCGCGCCTGATGGCGGCGATGTGCTGGCCATGATCTCGGTCCACTGCGGTAGGCCCACCGTCTGGACGGAGCGGCACAGGCAGCAACTCGCGGCAGTCGCCGCGCTGACCGGGCGCGTCCTGTCTAAGGCCGTGATCTAGCGGCGGGAAAGTCGATCAAGCGCAAGCCGGTTCGGAGACGCCAGTACTGGGTAACCGATGTTTGGTTACCACATCATTACTGGAGGTGCGCGGTGGCAGGGGCCCAGACCCCGAGCAGGCGGCCATCGCTGGGAATGACCGGCGATCGACACGCTGTGGTGGCGTTGGACCAGCCGTTCGACTCGGATACGTTGAGTGAGCTGCGGAAGGCCGTGCGGTCCGAGGCGACCGCGTTGGGCCTGCCGGACACCCGAACTGCTGAGGTGGTACTTGCGGTACACGAACTGGCGGCCAACGCGGTAGTCCATGGTGGCGGGTCAGGCCGGGCGCAGATCCGCGTCGTTGCCGGAGAGCTGCACTGCCAGGTCACCGATCCGGGTGCGGGCAGCGGTGATGCCCGCACCGGCACTAGTGTCGCGCAGCCGTGGCCGTTCCGGCCCGGGCGGGGCCTGTGGATAGCGCGGAACGTAGCGGATCGCTTCAGCACGGCGCCCGGCGTCAGCGGGTCGCAGGTGACGGCGGTGTTTACCTTGCCCGGGAGGTGATGCGCGGTCATGGCTAACTACCTGCGCGTCGAGGCGGGGAGCGGGTACCGGCAGTGCGTGCTGCGCGTAATCGGCGAGCTCGACCTGGTCACGGCCGCTGAGTTCGCTGACCGAGCCGACGCGGCGGTGGAGGCAACGAGCGGGCCGGTAATAGTGGACCTGTCCAGCCTGACGTTCATAGACGTCTTCGGGGCCCGTGCTCTCGCCACGGTCGTCCGCACGCTGCCTGCCGCGCGCAGGCCCGTCATCCGTTCCTGCCCTCCGCATGTCCGCCTCGTCCTGGACATGCTCAACCTGCCCCTGAGTTACCTGCCGACCGATCCTCTCACCGGGAACGCTCCGCCGTCCGTGACACGCGACCTGGTGGACCTGGTACAGCAAGCCCGGCTCGACGCCGGCAAGGCGAAGCTCGCAGCGAGCTGGACGCTGGCCCGGCTGGCCGACACCGGCATCCGGCTGGCTAGCACACGGGAGCGGGCGGGACTCATGCGCGAGCAGGGACAGGAGACGCTGGCCAGGACCAGATCCGCCCGCGATCGCGCCTAATAGCGCCCCGGCATAGCGGCGGCACCCAGGGAGCACCTGCATGATGAGGTATGTGAGCATCCCGCGCAAGCACCTGCGCCGATCCATCGCAGCTGATCCCGGGGGCTAGGTTGTCATGGCATCCGGAGCGCGCGTGGCCGGGAATCTGCCGGCCGAGCTGACCAGCTTCGTCGGCCGTCGCGGTGAGCTGGCTGAGGTCAAGCGGCTGCTGGCCGGCTCCCGGCTGGTGACGCTGACCGGGGTCGGCGGGGTCGGCAAGACCCGGCTGGCGCTGCAGGCCGCCGCTGGATTGCGGAGGGCGTTCCGCGACGGGGTGTGGCTGGTCCAGCTCGACCAGCTGCGCGACCAGGCGCTGGTGGCCCAGGCCGTCGCGGGGGCGCTGGGCCTGCAGGACCGAGCGGGGTACGCCCCGGCCGCGGCACTGGCGGAGTATCTGGCCGGGCGGCAGCTGCTGCTGGTGCTGGACAACTGCGAGCACGTGGTGGACGAGGCCGCCAAGCTGGCCGACCAGCTGCTGCGCTCCGCGGCCGGGCTGCGGGTGCTGGCCACCAGCAGGGAATCGCTCAACATCACAGGGGAGACGGTGCTGGCGGTGCCGCCGCTGGCCGCGCCGGGGGCGGGGCGGCTGACGGTGGCGGAGCTGGCGCGGTTCCCGGCGGCCGGCTTGTTCGTCGAACGGGCGGCGCAGGTGATGCCGGGGTTCGCGCTGACCGAGGCGAACATGGCGGCGGTGGCCGGGATCTGCCGCCGTCTGGAGGGGCTGCCGCTGGCCATCGAGCTGGCCGCGGCGCGGCTGCCGGTGCTGTCCCCCGAGCAGATCGACACAAGGCTGGGCGACCGGCTGGGCCTGCTGACCCGGGGCGGCCGCGCACGCCCGGCCCGCCAGCAGACGCTGCGGGCCTCGATCGAATGGAGCTATGAGCTGTGCGGCCCGGCCGAGCGGCTGTTGTGGGCCCGGCTGTCGGTGTTCGCCGGCGGGTTCGAGCTGGACGCGGCCGAGGGCATCTGCGCAGATCACCGGCTGGCCGCCGACCAGGTTTTGGAACTGCTGGCGGCGCTGGCGGGCAAGTCCATCGTGATCGCCGCACAAGGCAGGGGCGTGGCCCGGTACCGGCTGCCGGAGACGCTGCGCGAGTTCGGGCAGGAACGTCTGCAGGAGTCCGGCGAGGACGCCGCGCTGCGGCGGCGGCACCGGGACTGGCATGAGCGGCTGGCCCGGCAGGTCGACACCGACTGGCTGAGCCCGCGGATAGCCGAGCTGACGGCCCGGCTGCACAGGGAACACGCCAACGTGAACGCGGCGCAGGACTTCTGCCAGACCGAGCCCGGCCAGGCCGAGGCCGGGCTGCGCATCGCGCTGCACGTCTGGCTCTTTTACTACTGGATCTCGGGGTATGTCAGCGAGGGCCGGTATCGGCTCGACCAGGTGCTGGCCGGGGCCCGCGAGCCCACCGTGTGGCGGGCCAGGGGGCTGCTGCTCGCCAGTTTCCTGGCTGCCATGAGCGGCGACCGCGGCGCCGCACGGGCGCTGCTGTCAGACGGCACCGCCCTGACCGGGAAGCTGAACGACCCGGCCACGCGGGCGTTCGCCGCCTGGGTGGCGGGACATGTCTGCTTGTTCGCCGGTGACCTGACGCAGGCGACTGCGTACTTCGAAGACGGGCTGACAGTCCTGCCCGCCGCCGTCCGCGGCCGCGCGCGCGCCCAGATGCTGACCTCCCTGGTGATCGCCGCCGGCATGGCCGGTGACGAAGAGCGGGCCGTCGCCTGCAGCCGGGAGATTGCCGAGCTGACCAAGGCCGGCGGCGAATACATCCGCCGCTGGTACAACGCGTACCCGCTGTGGGCGCTGGGGGCGACGGCCTGGCGCCAGGGTGACCTCGACCGCGCCGCCGACCTGGAACAGGAGAGCCTGCGACTGCTGCGCGACGACCGGATGGGGACCACCTTCTGCCTGGAGGCGCTGGCTTGGATCGCCGCGTCGCGGCACCAGTACGAGCGCGCCGCGGTCCTGCTCGGCACCGCCACCGGCCTGTTGCAATCCATCGGCACGACCCTGGACAGCCACCAGGCCATGGCGGGCCACCACCGGGACTGCGAGCACCAGGCGAGGCAGGCGCTGGGCGAGACGGCGTTCCACGCCGCCTACCACCGCGGCCTGGAACTGCCCTCCGGCGACGCCGTCGCCTACGCCCTGCAGCAGCCCCCGGCAAAGCCGCCGAAGAAGCCGCCGGCACCGGCCGTATCCGACGCGGCGCCGCTGACGCCCCGGGAGATGCAGGTGGCCCGGCTGATCTCCGGGGGCCGCAGCAACAGGGACATCGCCGCCGAGCTGGTGGTCTCTCAGCGGACCGCCGAAAACCACGTGGAGCACATCCTCACCAAGCTCGGCTTCACCTCACGAGCGCAGGTTGCCGCCTGGGTCACCGCGTCACGACCGGACGGTGAGGGCCGCTTAGTTAGCCGCTCCCCTGTGTCCGGGCGGCTGTGTCCGGGCGGCCGCGTCCAGGCATCCGGAGTCGAGGCAGTACCTGGGGAATGAGCAGTGCTTTGAGTATTTGCCACCTCGCTGACCTGGCGCGCCGGCCTGCAGAGTCAAAGCTACGAAAACCCCTACTCACAGGGAGAGACATCATGGAGATCACAGGCAAGACCGCGCTGGTGACCGGGGCCAACCGTGGCCTGGGACGCCAGCTGGCCGCCGAACTAAGGGACAGGGGCGCCCGCGTCTACGCCGCGGCCCGCGGCCCGCACGCCGTGGACCTGGCAGGCGTCACGCCGATCGCCCTGGACATCACCGACCCGGCCTCGGTCGCCGCGGCGGCGCAGGCCGCCAGCGGCGTGGCGATCCTGGTCAACAACGCGGGCTCGTCAACCGGGTCCTCGCTGCTGACCGGGGACCTGGCCGCCATCCGGCTGGAGATGGACACCCACTTCTTCGGCACCCTCGCGGTGACCCGGGCCTTCGCCCCGCAGCTGGCCGCGCAGGACAGCAGCGCGGTGCTGAACATCTTGTCGGTGCTGTCCTGGCTGAGCAGCCCCAGGTCCGGCGCCTACTGTGCCGCCAAGTCGGCGGAGTGGTCGCTGACCAACGCCCTGCGCTTGGAGCTGGCGGGCCAGGGCACCCGGGTGACCGCGCTGCACGTCGGCTACATGGACACCGACATGGTCCGCCACCTCGACGTCCCCAAGTCCGATCCGGCCGCCATCGCCAAGCTGGCCGTCGACGGCATCGCGGTCGGCGACGCCGAGGTCATCGCCGACGAGACGAGCAGGCGCGTCCTGGCCGGGCTGTCCGCCGGAGTCGCCGGCCTCTACCCCCAGGTCGCCTGACCCGACCGGCTACCCAAAGCGAAGACCAACTGAGGTCTTCATCGCAAAGGAACCAACGCAACCCAGGAGGCAGCTATGAGCGCCACCGAAGTACACAACGCCAGCCACGACGCGGCCGCCGGTACCGTCGACATGCATTTCGAGGTCGACATCATCCCGGTGTCCGACGTCGACCGATCCAAGGAGTTCTACCAGCGCCTGGGCTGGCGGCTCGACAGCGACGCCGCCCCGCTGGACGGCCTCCGAATCGTCCAGTTCACGCCGCCGGGCTCCGCGGCGTCGGTCACCTTCGGCACCGGAATCACCACGGCCGCGCCGGGCGCGGCCGAGGGAGGGCTGATCGTGTCCGACATCGAAGCGGCCCGCGAGGACCTGGTCGGCCGGGGCGTCGACGCCAGTGAGATCTGGCATGGCCCGCCGTTCCCCGTCGAGGCGCGGCAACCCGGCGCGGACCCCGCGCGCACCAGCTACGCGTCGTTCTTCTCCTTCACCGACCCCGACGGCAACACCTGGCTGGTCCAGGAGGTCACCACGCGGCTGCCCGGCCGGGTCGACACCGCGGGCACGGCGTTCGCATCCACGGCGGACTTGGCGAGCGCGCTCCGGCGTGCCGAGGTCGCCCATGCCGAGCATGAGAAGCACGCGGGGCGGTCGCACCTGTTCCACCGCTCGGGCCAGGACGGGGACTGGCCCGCCTGGTACGCCTCATACATGGTGGCGGAGCAGGCCGGGACGGACCGGCCGGCGTGACCGATTCCGCGCCCGCCGCCGCGGCCGCCGCGGCCACCGTGCGCTCAGCCACCCGCTGACCGCGGGCGTGCGGGCCCTGGCCGCCCGCCCCGCCGGGGCCCGCACACCGCCCGCCGGGGCCCGCACACCGCCCGCCGCGGAGCTGTTCGTAGCTATCGGGGACCAGCAGCGGTAGGATGATTTGTATCTAACAAAGGATGTTAGATATATAACGTTCTTAGGCCCGGTCCTCTACGGAACGGACCGTCGGCACCGGTCCGTGCCACGCCGAACAGGAGATCCCGGGGTGACCGAATTCGACGTCGTCTGCGTCGGGTGCGTGACCGTCGACTCGATAGCGGTCGTCGACCACGTGCCAGCCGAAGACGAGCGCGTCGAGTCACAGCCGTTCGCGGACAGCGGCGGCGGCCCGGCCGCCACCGCCGCGGTGACCTTGGCCCGCCTGGGGCACCGGGTCGCGTTCTGCGGTGTCACCGGGCCGGACACAGCGGGAGCGCGGGCCCGCGAGCTGCTGGACGCCGAGGGCGTCGATACCCGGTGGCTGCGGGCCCGGCCGGGTGACCGCACCGCCAGGAGCATGATCCTCATCTCCCGGTCGGCGGGCACCCGCGCGATCGTCACGGCTCCCGGCAGCGCTCCAGAGCCGGCCGACGTGCCGGTGGCGGCGTCGCGCTGGATCCACGCGGACCAGGCCGGGTACGCCGCGGCGCGCGCGGCGCTGGCCGCCAGCGCACCGGGCGGGCGCCCGTCGTTCAGCATCGACGGCGGCAACCCGATACCCGGGATGGGGCTGAGTGGCGTAGACCTGTACGTCCCCACGGTCTCGCGCCTGGTCGCCGACTTCCCGCGGGCCACGCTGCACGGCTCGCTCGAGGCCGCCGGCCAGGCCGGCGCCCGCTCGGTCGTGGCCACCGCGGGGGACCGCGGCGCCTACCTGCGGGCCGGCGGCACCTGGGTACTGGTGCCGTCGTTCGGCATCGACGTCGTCTCGACGATGGGCGCGGGCGACGTCTTCCACGGCGCGCTGCTGGCGGGCCTGGCCGAGGGGCGCGACCTGCGCGAGGCCGTCGCGTTCGCGAATGCCGTGGCGGCCCTGTCGTGCCGGGCGCTCGATGGCCGCGCGGCCATACCCTCCAGGCAGGAAGCCGACGCCTTCGTCCGGGCCCAGGGCCGTTACGCGGCCCGGGACATCCCGCTCAGCAACCCCGAGAGGAACACCGCATGACCATCGGCCAGGCGAACACCGAGGCCCTGATAGCCCCGCTGTCCCTGGCGGGCGGCGGCTTTGCCATGCTCGCGCTCGACCAGCGCGAGTCCCTGCGCGCCATGTTCGCCCGGGCGGGCCGCGTTCCGGTGGGCGACGATACGCTCCGCCGGTTCAAGCGGCAGGGAATCGAGATCCTCACCCCGCATGCCTCCGGGGTCCTGCTCGACCGGCCGCTCGCCGTCACCGGGGAGCGGCCGGCCGGGATCGCTCCCGGGTGCGGGCTCATCCTGGCCGCGGACGTCCTGCATCACGCCCCGGGCGGCCACATCGACTTCACCAGCCTCGACCCGCTCGCCACCCCCGCGTTCATCGAGCGGGTCGGCGCGGTGGCGATCAAGCTGCTTGTCATCTGGCGGGCCGGGCGGGACCGCGCCGAGCGCGCCGACCTGGTGTCCGCCTTCATCGATGTCGCGCGCCGGGCGGGCGTCGCGAGCCTGGTCGAGGGCATCGTCAGGCCAGATGGCGACCAGCCGTGGACGTCCGCCCGCCAGCGCGACAATGCGATCATCGCCGCGGCCGCGGAGTTCTCCGCCTTCCGGCCGACCATCTACAAGGCCGAGGTCCCCGGGTATTCCGAGAGCGACCTGTCGCGCGTCTACGCCGAGTCGGTCAGAATGAGCCAGGTAGTCGCCGGCCCGTGGGTGGTGCTCTCGAACGGCGTGCGTCAGGCTGATTTCGCCGGGGCGGTACGGCTCGCGTGCGAGGGCGGCGCCCACGGGTTCCTCGCCGGCCGGGCGATCTGGTCCGACGTCATCGGAGAACGGGACGTTGGGCCGGCATTGAGGACCCGGTCCGCGCGCCGACTCGACCAGATGGTCGCGATCGTCGAGCATTCAATGCGTGAGCGTGTGTCCGGCGGGATGGCGGGCAGGGCGCGGGAAGAAGACGATGATGGCTGAGCGCGACGACGCTTTCCGGTATACCTCGGCACCGGAGCGCCGGCACAGGCTGGTCACGTACATCACCGAGCAGGGGTACTGCACGATCGCGGAACTCTCCCGCATCTTCGGCGTGTCCGAGATGACCATCAGGCGCGATGTCTGGAAGCTCGTTCAGCAGGGGGAGGTGCGCGGGTTCCGCGGCGGCGTCGGCTCGCTGACCCGGCAGGACCTGGCCGGTAGCGACTACCGGCTGCGCGATCTGAAGATGGGCGCGGCCAAGCAGGCGATCGCCCGGGCCGCGGTCGATCTGATCGGCGGGAACTCCATCATCGCCATGGACGCGGGGACGACCGCGGCCCAGCTGGCGCCGATGTTGCCGGGTGACCGCGACCTGTGCGTCATCACCCACTCGCTTCCGGTGGTCTCTGAGCTGGCCAGGCATACCGGCACCGAGGTGATCTGCCTCGGCGGCACGCTCCACCCCGAGTCGCTCTCGTTCGACGGCCCCGCCACCCTGTCGGCGATCTCCAACCTGCACGTCGAGGTGCTCTTCCTCGCCGCCACGGGGCTGGGCGAGCGCGGCGTGTTCTGCGGTAACGGCTACGACGCGATCACCAAGCGCGCGCTGATCGAGGTGTCCGAGCGCGTGGTGCTGATCGCCGATTCCTCGAAGTTCGAGACTCAGGCGATGGTGCGGGTGTGCGGATGGGACGCCATCGACACGATCGTCGTCGATTCCGGGATCACCGGCGAGCGGCGCCAGTTCCTCGCGCAGCGCGGCGTGACGGTGATCGTCGCGGAGACCCCGCTCAGTCTTCCTGCGTGAAGACCGAGTCGAAGGCGGCTGCCGGCGGGTCCCAGAGCAAGGACCGGACGTGAGCCAGCGCGCG
>Ga0126381_100009737_pt1 | contig 10798 bp, 10 predicted proteins | sample PanSoiMetPlot_28_FD_96465 | JGI IMG/M metagenome (GOLD analysis project Ga0126381, IMG submission 96465) | Tropical forest soil microbial communities from Panama - MetaG Plot_28 | ecosystem: Environmental > Terrestrial > Soil > Tropical forest > Bulk soil | place: Panama | collected 2016-02-17
CTGACGGTACATCCGGCTCACGAATACAAAGGCCGCAGCAGTACGACCCTCGGGCAGGAGCTCGCGGGTAACGCGCGTCTGCAGGTGCGTGAACAGCCTGCTTTCGTGGAGATGATGCGCAATCTCAACCTCAGCATGCCGACCCACCTGACCGAAGCACTGCGCACCAACATGAGTGGCGGCAGGACCGTCGAGCAGATGTTGTCGGAAGCTGCGGCGAGCGTGCCGTTCATGTCGCTGCGCGAGCTGCACTCGCGTAACGCGCTGGCAGACAGCGGGCTGCTGCTGCTCGACGTACGCGAGCGCGACGCCTACGACGTGGCACACATTCCCGGAGCGGTGCTACTGCCGCGCGGCCAACTCGAGCTGCGCGTCAACGAGGACCTGCCCGACCCCACGCGGCGCATCGTCGTGTACTGCGAGTTCGGACGGATTTCGACACTCGCGACCGCTACGTTGCGCTCCATGGGGTACCTGCGAGCCGTCGCACTCGACGGCGGCCTGCGCGCCTGGCGCGAGGCCGGCTACCCGCTCAAGCCGGGCCCTCAGCCCTGACTCGACCACGGTCTCAGGCCCTGCAGCGAGGTATCCATGAGCATCCACCTGACGATTGCGCCCATCGTGTCCCTGATCGCGGGTATCCTGATCCTGATAATGCCGCGGCTGCTCAACTACATCGTTGCGATCTATCTGATCGTGATCGGACTGCTGGGCTTGTTCGGGTAGTCGCGGTCAGGACGGTGCAGTGGGGCGCGGGTGCGTCGCACCCGGCGCGAAGGCTCCCGTCAGGTATTGCGGTCGAGGGCGTCCACGCTCCTCGGCCAGTCCTCCTTCAGCAAACGTGACAGCGCACGGTCTGCCAGCAGCCGACCGCCGGTCTGACAGAGTGCGCAGTAGTTGGTCTCGTTGTCGGCGTAGCGAATGCGCTGCACCGGAGTACCACACACCGGGCATGGCTGCCGGAAGCGACCGTGCACGGCCATTCCTTCGCGAAAGGCGCTCACCTTTTCCGGGAACTTGCCGTCCGCGAGCTCACGCAGGCGCTCGGTCCAGGCCTGAAGCTGTCCGCGAGCTGCCTCGTAGAGGCGCGCGGTCTCTGCATCCGTGATGCGGCTCGTCAGCAGTACGGGAGAGAGCCGTGCGGCGTGCAGAATCTCGTCGGAGTAAGCGTTGCCGATGCCGCTGAAGAGCCTGGGGTCCGTGAGCGCGCGCTTCAATGTGTGGTTCTCGCTCCGCAGCCGCTCGGCGAACTGCGGAAGGCTCGCCTCGAGGAGCTCCATCCCTCCGGGATCCTGACCGCGCAGACCGTGCTCGCCTTGAACCACATGGAGCGCTGCGCGCCTTTTGGTACCCGCCTCGGTGAGGGTGAGCGTGCCACTGGTGAACTCGAAGCGCGCCAGCGCAGCGCGCTTCGATAGCCGTGCGCCGCGCTCGAACCAGTGCAGACGCCCGGCGATCATAAGGTGCAGCACTAGCCACAGCTCGCCTTCCAGACCGATCGCAATTCGCTTGCCGAGGCGCTGCACGGCGAGCACCCGCCGTCCGTTTGCGGACTCGAGGGGCGGCACGGCCGTGCGCAACAGGAAGGGCGTGAGGACCAGCACCCGCTCGAGGCGCTCGCCGACGATGCGCCGCTGCAGCGCCTCCAGATACACGGTTACGTCAGGTTGTTCTGGCACTTGTGCCCCCTAAAATTGAGCTCATTGACGGCATCGTCAAGTGCGCCGCCATAATCATCCTGTCTGCGCCCCGCGGGCGGCAGCTCATCAAGGAGTAACCGGCATGGAGCAGCGACAGCTGGGACGAACCGGACCTCGCGTTGCAACGCTCGGCCTGGGCACCATGGGAATGTCGGGTATGTACGGCCCGGCCGATCGCGCGGAGAGCATCGCTACGATTCATGCGGCGCTCGAGGCTGGCATTACGCTCCTCGATACCGGCGATTTCTACGGTATGGGCCACAACGAGATGCTGATCGCGGAGGCGCTCGCCGGAGGCAGTCGCGACCGGGTGCTTCTCAGCGTCAAGTTTGGCGCGCTGCGTGGGCCCGCCGGCGAATGGCTGGGTTACGATGCGCGCCCGGCGGCGGTCAGGAACTTTCTCGCCTACTCTCTGCAGCGGCTGCGCACGGACTACATCGACATCTACCGGCCGTCGCGTCTCGACCCGCAGGTGCCGGTCGAAGAGACGGTCGGTGCGATCGGCGACCTGGTAAAGGCGGGCTATGTCCGCTACATCGGCCTGTCCGAGGTGGGCGCCACAACGCTGAGGCGCGCAGCGGCCATTCATCCCATCTGCGACCTGCAGATCGAATACTCACTCATCTCCCGTAGCATCGAGCGCGGCGTTCTCGCGACCGTTCGTGAGCAGGGTATCGGCATTACCGCCTATGGTGTGCTGTCACGGGGACTGATCAGCGGCCACTGGCGCACGGACCGGCAGCGGGGCGCAGGGGACTTCCGCGCGCACAGTCCGCGCTTCAACGAGGCCAACCTCGGCGAGAATCTGGCACTGGTCGAGGCATTGCGGCATATCGCCACGTCCAATGGGATCAGCGTGGCACAGCTCGCCATTGCCTGGGTGCTTCATCAGGGCAAGGACATCGTGCCGCTGGTGGGTGCGCGCCGGCGCGACCAGCTCCGCGAAGCACTGGGCGCACTCGAGGTGCGCCTGACCGCTGAGGATCTGAGTCGTATCGAGCAGGCAGTGCCCCCGGGCGCCGCGGCAGGCGAGCGCTATCCGGCCGCGCAGATGAAACAACTCGACAGTGAACGGGCGTGAGCCGGCGCGGCTTTCGTTGATGGAGGTCTCTCATGCGTCTTGTTGGTGCGCGGCCGTTCGTCCTCGCCGCGGTCGTGCTCCTCGGAGCAAACGCCGCCACCGGCGCGCAACCCGATGTGGCCGCGCTCGACCGGATCGTCAACGATGCCATGCGCGAGCAGCACATCCCGGCGGTGACGGTCGCGATCGCGAGCGGCGATCGACTCGTCTATTCGAAGGCATTCGGCAGCGCCGATCTCGAGAACGCGGTGCCGGCGACCACCGAGACGCTGATTCGTACGGCGTCTGTTGCCAAGCCCATCACCGCGGTAGCGGCCATGACGCTGGTCGAATCCGGGAAGCTGGACCTGGATGCGCCGGTGCAGAAGTACTGTGCACCGTTTCCGCCCAAACAGTGGCCGCTGACCACCCGCGAGCTGCTCAGTCATACGTCAGGCATTCGCCACTACAACCCCGGAGAGCCGGAGCACACACATCACTTCAAGTGGATGGCCGACGGCTTTGCGCTGTTTGCCGCCGATCCACTGTTGTTTGCGCCAGGGACGGGCTTTCAGTACAGCACCTACGGCTACAGCGTCGTGGGATGTGTCATCGAGGGCGCTGCAGGCGTGCGCTTTCAGGACTATGTCGCCGAGCACGTGCTCAGGCCCGCGGGCATGACTCACACCTTCGTCGATGATGTGTTCGAGATCGTGCCGCATCGCGCCCGCGGCTATCAGAAGCTCGACGGCCAGGTGAAGAACGCCACGCTGATGGACAGCAGTTACAAGATTCCCGGCGGCGGCTACGTGTCGACCGCGGAAGACCTGGTGCGCTTCGGTCAGGCGTTGCTCGACGGCAAGCTGCTCAAGACGGACACGCTTGCGCAGATGTGGACAGCAACGAAGATGAGCGGCCCGTCGGCTTACGGGCTCGGTTTCTCGTTACCCGAGGGCGGCAGGTTCGTAACGCATACCGGCGGTCAGGCCGGCACGACCACGCGATTGCTCATCATTCCACAGGCACATTTCGTGCTGGCGCTGATGGCGAACATGGAGGGCGTGCCACTCACGGACATCGCGCGGGCGCTCGTGCAGCAGATGCAGCAGCCGTTTCCGGCGGACCAGCACTGAGGTGACCGAAAACCCGCTCCACCGCAGCCGCGGAGCCACCCGACCGCGAGAGTAGCCTCACGGGCCGGTTATCTGGTCAAATCCGCGTTGCCGCTGAATTACTCACGCCGCCATGTCCACCGCCCCCGCTGACAACCCGCGTCCGCCACCGACCGTATTCCTGAGCTACACGTCGGAAGATCGACAGGCGGTACAGAGTCTGCGCGACGCTCTGCCGGCTTGCGGGCTCGAAGTCTGGTACGACGAGAGCGGGCTGAGCGGCGGGGACGCCTGGGACCACAAGATTCGCCGGCAGATCCGCGAGTGCGATTTCTTCATGCCGATCATCTCCGCGCAAACCGAAGCCCGCCCCGAAGGCTATTTTCGCAGGGAATGGCGGCTGGCTGTCGAGCGCACGCTCGACATGGCCGACGACCACACCTTTCTCCTCCCGGTGGTCATCGACGACACTCCGGAAGCCGGGGCCCGCGTCCCCGAAAGATTTCTCACGGTTCAATGGACGCGCGTCCCCGGTGGCAAACCAACCCCGGCGCTCGAGGCCCTGTGCCGCCGGCTGGTCTCGGGCGAGCCTCTGGCACCACAGCCGCCGCCGCGAAGGGCGGCGGCTGCACCGTCGGCGCGCCCGCAACCGTCGGCTGCGCGTACCTATCCACCATTCCCGAGCGAAGAGCCGGGACAGAAAGTATGGCTTGGGCTGCACGTCCTCGGCTGGGGGCTGCAGTGCGGTTGGCTGTCCTTCATGCGCCTGCCGCGCGTGGTGCGGCTGTTTGCTTATTTGTGGGTGTTCGCCCTGGTCCTCGCCAAAGCCTGCACACCCTCCGATCGGCATTCCGCGAGGATCTCCGCGGCCGACGCCGACAAGGTCGACCAGATCGCGAAGAGCTATCAGGGCAGCTCGAACAAGGCCGACGTCACGAAACTCGGTGCGCAGATCGCCCAACAGATCACTGGGGAGATCGGTGCGAAGATCCCGGAGAGCAGCGCTGTGCTGGCCATACCGTTCAGCGCGCCGTCCAGCGATCCCGGCACACGGGAGCTCGCCCATGCCGCGTTCACGCAGACCTACGGCAGAGTGGTGGTCTCGCACCACGGACGCGTGGGCCTGATGCCTCAAGCGCTTCCCCCGGCCGATCCGTCGGAAGCGGCAGCACACGGACGGGCGCGCCACTCGAAGTACGTTCTCTACGGCTCGATCGACAATGCGACCACGCCGCAGAACCTCGTGGTGCGAATCGTGCGCACCGCAGACGCCACGGTGCTGTGGAGTGCATCCTACCCGCTGGCGGCCACCGACCCCGCACGGATCGCCACGGACGTGGATTCGAGGTTGGAGAGTCTGGAAGAAGAAGACGAGTGAGCAACGCGCTCGCGGCACTCCCGCCGCACTTTGGGAAACACACGCAGCGCGCATTGACACTCAGGTCGCCGGGCTGAGGAAGTATTTCCCCCCAACTGCGACGTGCAGCGCGGCTCAACACCGGGAAAACATGGGGCGCCCCGATCCGCACGCCGCGAACGTTCTTGCTACTTGGCTGCGCAATGGGCCCCCGTTAGATCGCCGGCCGAAACGCCGCCCGCCAAAAGAACAGTTCGTCCTTGATATTAATTGACTAGTGAATTAATATTGATGGATGACGGCCGCGCGCAGCCTTCGCCGCAGCATCGGACGCCCGCGCCAGGGGACGGCTATCGACGCCCGCGAACGGCTGCTCGACGCCGCGAGCGCGCTGTTTGCCGAGCAGGGGATCGCGGGCACCACCATCGCCGCCATCGCGGCTAAAGCCGGGGTCACGCCCGCGATGGTCCACTACTACTTCACCAACCGCGATCACCTGGTGGACGCCCTGGCACACGAGCGCCTGTTGCCCACGGTCAATGCCGTGTGGGCGCCGGTGCTCGATAGCAACGACGTCGTCTCGATGTTGCGTGGGCTGGTGCAGCGCATTTTCGCCGCCGCGGAGATGCACCCGTGGCTCCCCTCCTTGTGGCTGCGCGAGATCGTGAGTGAAGGCGGTCAACTGCGCGCGCTGCTGCTGAAGAACCTGCGTTTCGAGTATGTCCTGCACCTGGTCAACACCGTGACGGCCGCACAAGGCCGGGGCGAGATCGATCCGCACCTCGATCCGCGACTGGTGTTCATGTCAGTGCTTGGCAACACGCTGTTGCCGCTCGCCGTGGGTGGCCTGTGGCAACAGGTTCCGGTGCTGCAACACGTTACTCGCAAGGATGTCGCGCGGCACGCGGAAGCGCTGCTGGTAAATGCCTTCTCGAGACGGCGCCAGCGGCGCGACGGCTGAGTGAGGGAAAGTCATGGCTGCACTGCGCAAAGCGGTTCTGAAGCAGATCCTGAGCAAAATCGTTTTGCCCGGCACGCTGATTGTGGTGCTGCCGGGTTGCTCGGGCCCGCGCGGTCCCACTTACCAGGGGTACGTCGAAGGCGAGTTTGTCTACATGGCCTCCTCGCAGCCGGGTCACCTCGAGCATCTCGCAGTCACGCGCGGCGCGCAGGTCGCGCGGGGCGCCGAGCTGTTCGCGCTGGAGGCGATCGAAGAAAAGGCAGAGCAGCACCAGGCACAGCAGCAGCTGGCCGCCGCCGAAGCGCAGCTGGCGGACATCCAGACCGGCAAACGGCCGCCGGAAATGGCCGTGATTCGTGCACAGCTGCTGCAGGCCCAGGCTGCAGCGCGAAAGTCGGCACAGCAGCGCGAGCGCGACGAAGCCCAGTACCGCGCCGGCGGTATCTCGCGGGAGCAGCTGGAGGCGACCCTCGCGCAGGCGAGCAGCGATGCAGCGCACGTCAACGAGCTCGAAAGCCAGCTCGATGTAGCGCGCCTTCCCGGCCGCGAACAGCAGTTGCAGGCGCAGAACAACCAGGTGCTGGCCGCACGCGCCGTGCTCGCTCAGGCGGATTGGCGGGTGGATCAGAAATCGGTGTCGGCGCCCGGCGCGGGCCTCGTCTTCGACACGATGTATCGCGAAGGCGAGTGGGTTGCCGCCGGCAGCCCGGTGGTGCGGATGCTTCCGCCGCAGAACATCAAGGTACGCTTCTTCGTACCCCAACCTGCGCTCGGCACGCTTGCGGTTCGTCAGAAAGTCAGCCTGCATTGCGATGGCTGCGCCGCCGACATACCGGCGACGATCACCTTCATCTCCACCGAAGCCGAGTACACCCCACCGGTCATCTACAGCAACGAGACCCGCAGCAAGCTCATCTTCATGATCGAGGCCCACCCGACACCCGAGGACGCAGTGAAACTGCATCCCGGACAGCCGCTCGCGGTGCGGCCGCAGTGAACGCCTCGGGCGTCCCGGCCATCGACGTCCGCGGGCTCAACAAGAGCTTTGGTGACAAACACGTGGTCACCGACCTGACACTGCAGGTGCAGCCGGGGGAGATCTTCGGATTCCTCGGACCGAACGGCAGCGGCAAGACGACCTCGATCCGCATGTTGTGCGGACTGCTTACTCCGGACTCGGGCAGCGGCACGTGTCTCGGCTACGACATTCGCACCGAAAGCGGGGCGATCAAACGCAACGTCGGCTACATGACGCAGCGCTTCTCGTTCTGGGACGATCTCTCGATCCGCGAGAATCTCGATTTCGTGGCGCGCGTTTACGAGATGCCACAGCGAAGCGCAGCCGTGCAGGGGGCGCTCCAGGACCTGGGTCTCAAGGCTCGTGCCGAGCAGCTCGCCGGTGAGTTGTCGGGTGGCTGGAAACAGCGTCTCGCCCTCGCCGCCTGCATGCTGCACCAGCCTCGCCTGCTGCTGCTCGATGAGCCGACCGCGGGAGTCGACCCGACCGCACGCCGCGACTTCTGGGAAGAGCTACATCGTCTTGCGGCGCAGGGCATCTCGGTGCTGGTCAGCACGCACTACATGGACGAGGCAGAGCGCTGTCACAAGCTCGCCTTCATTTCCCATGGAAAGCTGCTGGTGCAGGGCACGGCGGCTGAAGTCGTTGGCAGTCAGCACCTGAGCACCTGGGCTATCGAGGGCGGTCATCTCGCGGAGTTCTCACACCAGCTGCAGGGCAAACCCGGCGTGGATCAGACGGTGGTGTTTGGCTCGGCGCTGCACGTCACCGGCCAGGATGCAGCGGCGCTCGAGAGTACGGTCAGCGAGGCGGCGCGGGCGGCGGGACTCAAGGCGGAGCCCATCACTACCGGCATCGAGGACGTGTTCATCTACCTCATGAGCAAGTCAATTGCCGCGCGGGATCCGTTCGCGCCATGAGCCGCCAGGGACTCTTCTCGGCCGCCCGCTGGTGGAGTGTGGTCCGCAAGGAGTTCCTGCAGCTGCGGCGCGATCGCATCACCTTTGCCATGATCGTCGGCATTCCGATCATGCAGCTGACGCTGTTCGGCTACGCCATCAACTCCGACCCCAAACACCTGCTGACGGGACTGCTGCTGCAGGACCACAGCGAATTCACACGTACCTACGTCGAGGGCATGAGGGCCTCCCAATACTTCGACCTCGTCGGCCAGCTGCCGAGCGAGGCGGCCGCACGCCAGGCGCTGGCGCGCGGCGAGGTGCAGTTCGTGCTCACCATTCCGCCGGAATTCACCCGCCGGCTGCTGCGCGGTCAGCGGCCGGCCCTGCTGCTCGAGGCGGACGCGACCGACCCGTCCGCCACCGGCAATGCGATCGCGGCGGCGCTGCAACTGCCGCAGTCGGTCGCCACCAAGGACCTCGTCGGGCCGCTTGCGCCGCTCGCCGGCGGGCAGCCGCCGTTCGAGGTCCGTCTGCACAACCTCTACAACCCCGAGGGCATCACCCAGTACTTCATCGTGCCGGGGCTCATCGGGGTGATCCTCAGCATGACGCTGGTGCTCATGACCGGATTGGCCATCACCCGCGAGCGCGAGCGCGGCACCATGGAGAACCTGCTCGCCATGCCCATCACGCCGCTCGAGGTCCTGAGCGGCAAGATCGTCCCCTACATCTTCATCGGCTTGCTCCAGATCACCATCATCCTGGTCGCCGCGAAGATCATGTTCAGCGTGCCGTTCGAGGGGAGCCTCATCACCTTTTACTGTGCGGCGCTGCTTTTCATCGCCGCCAATCTGACCGTCGGGATCTCGCTCTCCTCCATCGCGCAGAACCAGCTGCAGGCGATGCAACTGACGCTGTTTTATTTCCTGCCGAACATCCTGCTTTCGGGCTTCATGTTTCCGTTCCAGGGCATGCCACGCTGGGCGCGCGCCGTCGGCGAGGTGCTGCCGTTGACACATTTCAACCGTCTGGTGCGCGGCATCCTGTTGAAGGGCAATGGCTGGCCGGATCTGTGGCCCGAGCTGTGGCCCATTGCACTCTTCATGGTGGTGGTGATGTTCATCGCACTCCGCTTCTACCGCCGGACGCTCGATTAATGACGCTGGGTTAATGAGGAGACGCCGCAATGTCTGCCCGCCATCTCGTCGCCATCGCCGTGAGCGTTCTCCCGGCGTGCGCTGTGGGTCCGGATTTCCGCCACCCGAACGCTCCATTACCCGACAGATACACCGCCGCCAGCCAACCGCAAGCCACCGCTTCGGCCGCGGGCGTGGGCGGCGAAGCTCAGCACTTCGTCAGTGGCGCCAACGTCCCCAGCCGCTGGTGGGAGGCGTTCGAATGTGCGCCGTTGAATGAGCTGGTGGAGCAGGCGCTGACGCACAGTCCGACCGTGCTCGAGGCGCGCGCGCGGCTGCGTCAGGCACAGCAGGACCTGACGGCGCAGAGCCGCGGCACCCTCTACCCGGGCCTCGACGCCCAACTGGGTGTTTCCCGCCAGAAGGTCGATCCCGCGGCATTCGGTTTTCCGAACGTGCCGCCAGCACCGCCCTTTACGTTGTACAACGCCCAGGTCAATGTGTCGTACGCGCTCGATGTCTTCGGCGCCAACCGTCGACTGATCGAAGGCGTGCGGGCGCAGAGCGAGTACCAGGCGTACGAGACGCAGGCGGCAGAGCTGACACTCGCCGCCAACGTCGTCTCCGCTGCCATCCGCCAGGCAGATCTGCAGGCGCAGATCGAGTACACCGAGCAACTGCTGGAGGCGCAAGGCCGGCAAGTCGCGATCTCCGAGGAGCGCTACCAGGTGGGCGGCATTGCCCTCGAGGACCTGCAGAACCAGCGCAGTCAGCTCGCGCAGCTGCGTGCCGCGCTTCCGGCGCTGCAGGCGTCGCGCCAACAGGTCGACCACCAGCTCGCCGTCTACACGGGAATCCCGCCTGCCGAAGCAGCCATTCCGCGCTTCAGGCTCGAGGATCTGAAGATCCCCGCCGACCTGCCACTCACTCTGCCCTCCGAGCTCGTGCGGCGGCGGCCCGATGTGCGCGCCTCCGAAGCACTCTGGCACCAGGCCAGTGCCAACGTGGGCGTGGCGACCGCCAACCTTTTTCCGAGCCTCACCATCTCCGGCTATGCCGGTTCGGAACGCACCCGTGCCTCTGACCTCGTGGACAGTTTCGACGTGTGGAGCATCGGTGCGAAGCTGCTGCAACCGATCTTTCACGCCGGCGAGCTGCACGCGAAGAAGCGCTCCGCCGTCGCCGCTTACGATGCCGCGGCGCAGGCCTACCAGCAGACCGTGCTCGAGTCACTGCAGCAGGTGGCAGACAGCCTGCGGATCCTGGAGGCGGATGCTCTGACGCTCCAGGCTCGCTCGACAGCCTCGGAGCAGTCGGCGGCGAGCTTCGCGGTCGCCCAGGAGCGTTTCGCTGTGGGCGGCATCAGCGAGCTGTCGTTCCTCGATGCGCGGCGCCAGCATCTGCAGACGGAGCTGGATCGCAGCCACGCCGCAGCGCAGCGCTTCAGCGATACCGCCGCACTGCTGCACGCCCTCGCTGGAACCGTCTGATGCCGATGCAAGCCTGCGACGCCCGCTCGCCGCGTGACCTTTGTGTCACGCGGCGCCGGGCA
>Ga0126381_100009738_pt1 | contig 10797 bp, 10 predicted proteins | sample PanSoiMetPlot_28_FD_96465 | JGI IMG/M metagenome (GOLD analysis project Ga0126381, IMG submission 96465) | Tropical forest soil microbial communities from Panama - MetaG Plot_28 | ecosystem: Environmental > Terrestrial > Soil > Tropical forest > Bulk soil | place: Panama | collected 2016-02-17
AACACGCTCTTTGCGGATAGTTATGCGCTGCTTGGTTTCCGTGCGGGATTTGGACGGACCAACGGATTCTCAGTCTTTATCGATTGCAGGAACCTGACCAATCAGCGCTATGCGGCGTCTATCGATGTGATCGCCGACGCGCGCACGGAACCGAGTCCGGAGATTTTCCATCCCGGCGATGGTCGCTCCTTCTACGGTGGCGTCTCTTGGAGTTGGTGAATTTTTCCGATCTGCTTCTCAGGAAATCCAGATCGTCTTCGTGTTTGTGAATTCGCGGATGCCGGCAGCCCCTAATTCGCGGCCAAAGCCTGAGCGTTTCACACCGCCGAATGGCAAACGCGGATCGGAGGCAACCATGGCATTGATGAAAACCATTCCGGCGTCCAACTCCGATACGAAAAGTTTTTGCTCCTCGCGATCTTTGGTCCACGCGCTCGAACCGAGGCCGAATATGGTGTCGTTCGCGAGCTCGACGGCTGCACGGGCATCGGCCACTCGGAAAACAGCCGCAACCGGGCCGAAAACTTCTTCGCGATATGCCGGCGACTCTTTCGGCACATCAACGAGAACCGTGGGCTCATAGAAAAACCCCGCACCATGAATGCGGTTTCCGCCCGTCAATAATTTTGCACCAGCAGCGATTGTTTTTTGCACCTGAGCGTCCACGCCCTGCACGATTAGTTCCGTCGCAAGTGGACCGAGTTGAGTCTCCGGGTCCATAGGATCGCCAATCTTGAGCGCGCGCATCCGCTCAACGAATTGTTGAAGAAATGGTTCGTGAATTTCGCGGGCAATAATGAATCGTTTTGCTGCGATACAGGACTGGCCGGTGTTGATTGTGCGCGCCTTGACTGCGGTGTTCAACGCCGACTCCAAGTTAGCGCTCGGCATCACGATAAATGCATCGCTGCCGCCCAGTTCGAGCACACTTTTCTTAATTTCGCGCGCCGCTGCGCTCGCGACGGCCGCTCCAGCTTTTTCGCTGCCGGTCACCGTTACGGCTTTGACGCGCGGGTCGGCGATCAATCTTTCGACCTGCTCGGGCTCGATCAGCAAGGTTTGGAAAACGCCCTCTTTAAATCCGGCGCGGCAAAAGATCTGTTCAATTGCGATCGCGCACTGCGGCACATTCGATGCGTGTTTAAGCAAGCCGACATTGCCGGCAATCAAAGCCGGGGCAGCAAATCGAAACACCTGCCAGAAAGGAAAATTCCAAGGCATCACTGCGAGCACAGGTCCGAGCGGTTGATATTCGACGTAACTTTCAGCCGCATCGGTCTGCGCCGGTTCTTCCTCGAGAAATCGGGCGCCGTTCTCCGCGTAATACCGGCAACCGCGGGCGCATTTCTCGATTTCAGCGATTGAATCGCGGAACAACTTTCCCATCTCGAGTGTGATGATCTCGGCAAATGTTTGCTTTTCCTGGAACAGCAACTCCGATACGCCGTGTAACAATTCCGCGCGCTCGGTTAAGGTGGAGCGGCGATATTCCCTGAATGCGCTTTCCGCGCGACTTAACCGTTTCTCAATTTCCGCATCATCTAAGGGAGAGAACTCTTTTAGTTTCTCACCGTTAGCAGGGTTAATAGAAGCAATTGCCATGGTCGTACCTTACATCGCAATTGCAATTAATGGAGTGGCGAACCCTTGTGAGTCTGGCGTCGCAGAGCTCTTAGACTAGAGCCGCAATCCTTTTGGAATGAGAACGCGATCGAGCAAATCAAAACACCATTGCACGAGCAGCGCCAGCACAGCAGCGGGAATAGCACCCTCGAGAATAGTCACGTGATCGTTCAGGTTAAGGCCGCTTATGATTGGTTCGCCTAAACCACCGGCACCGATCAACGCGGCGAGCGTAGCAGTTCCAATATTAATCACAGCGCTGGTTTTAATTCCGGAAAGAATCGAGCGCGACGCGATTGGAAGATAAATTTTCCAGAGGCGAGCGAGCGGGCTCAGTCCCAACGCAACCGCGGACTCGCGCAATGATCGTGGGATGTCCTGCAAACCAGTCGCGGTGCTGCGCACGATTGGTAGCAAACCGTAGAGAAACAGCGCAGCGATCGCGGTGCGAATGCTGATGCCAAAAAAGGGCAGGGGAACGAGTAAGGCGAGCAATGCAAGCGCAGGAATTGTTTGCACAACTCCGGCGAAACCAAGAATAACATGCCCAACAGCACCGCCGCGACTGGCGACAATGCCAAGCGGAATTCCGACAATGATTGAAAGCAGCAACGAAAATCCAGCTAGTTGCAGGTGGCGAAGTGTCCAGCGTGCCAACTTGCGCGGGAAAGATTCATTCAGTGCGTTGGATGGCCGTGCGCTCCGTTCAAAATATACATCTCCCGCTCTTGCGTAATCCTTTGTGCGCTCAGCTTCCGCGTTGAGACGAATCATTCGCGTCTCATCCAGTGTGTTTTCCAAGCGTCGCAGCGCTGCGATTGCGTCGGCGCGGGTGGCCGATCGGAATAAGAAAACTGCCTCGTAGTTCGGAAAGAAGTGAAGATCGTCTTCGAGAACAACAAGATCATTCTGTTCTATCTTTGCGTCCGTCGAGTAGGCGTCTTTGACGTCGATAGATCCGTTTGCTAAAGCGCTGTAACCAAGAGCATGATCGATCCCGATGATGTTTTGCTGTGGCAAGCCGTAGCGCTGGCGTAATGGCCGCCAGCCATCCTGCCGCTCAAGAAACTCGTGTGTGAGCCCAAATTCAAGCTCAGGATATTTTTGCAGATCACTGATTGTGCGGATCCCAAGGCGTTGTGCTTCGCTGCGTCGCATCACCAGCGCGTATGTATTGTTGAAGCCCAGCGGAGCCGTCGTGCTAACGCCAAGTTTCTCGAGCGAATCCCGAATTTGATCTACCGAAACGTTCGAATCGCTCTTTAGAATTTCGGTCGCGATTGTTCCCGTATATTCGGGATAAGCGTCGATCTGTCCGTCCCGAAGCGCTTCCCAGAGTATGATCGTACCGCCCATTCCTTGGCGATGTTCCGCTGGAATTCCCGCGTCGGTTAGTGTGCGTTTCGCGATTTCGCCAAGCACATATGACTCGGTAAATTTCTTCGAACCAATTACGACGCTTTCGGCAGCAAAAGAAGAATTAATCAGGAAGGCAGGAACGCAGGAAAAGATCAACAGAAAATCCGGAATCCAGGAAACCAGGAAACGGCGAAAGTGCTTTGATCTCCTGGATTCCTGGTTTCCAGATTCGAACCTTTCCTGTTTTGAAAGCCTAGCCGTTGCTTCGCATCCGTTGCAGCGTGCGTTCCTAATTTGATTCATACAATCGCGATTCCGCGCTGCGCGTTGATGAACTCGGACACGAAGGGATCGGCTGGTCTTTCACGCAGGTCGGTAATCGTGCCTCCTTGAACGATCCGGGCTTCATTCATGAGCACGATCTGGTCGGCGAAATAAATCGCTTCCGCCAAATCGTGAGTGACGAAAAGCGCTGTCTGACCAAGCCGTGTGAAAATTTCACGGAGATCTTTTTGCAGCGAAGCGCGTACTAACGGATCGAGCGCGCCCAACGGCTCATCGAGCAGTAACAACTGTGGTGAAAGTATCAACGCGCGCATCAAACTAACGCGCTGACGTTGGCCACCTGAAAGTTCTACCGGATAACGGGAAAGCAGGTTTTCTGAAAATCTTGTCAGCTCGGACAATTCCAGGAGTCGGTCGTGCGTTTCTTTTTCCTGTTTTCCAATGTGGCGCGCCATCAGAAGGACATTGGCGCGGGCGGTTAGATGAGGAAACAGACCGCCTTCCTGGATCACATAACCAATCCGGCGTCGCAAAGCATTGATGTTGTCGGACGTAACCGGTTTTCCATCGAACTCGATCAACCCGGAATCCGGTTCGATTAGACGAATGATTAATCGCAGCAAGGTAGATTTGCCGCAGCCGCTCGGTCCGATGAGCACTGTAGTTTTACCCGACTCGACTGCAAGGCTTGTCGGGTGTAGTGCGATTGCGTCACCGTAGTGTTTGCTAACGTCTCCGAGCTTTACCAACGCGCTCACTTAAAGTAGTGCATGCCTTCGGCTTACATATTAGGCAGTCGGCCAGCGCGAAGCACGCGCTACTCTGACGTCGCAAAGTAGAAAACGCCAAACAAACCCGACTGGTCGGTCCACATGCGAACAAAGTTGAATCCGGCTTTGGCAGCAAACGCCGCAAACTCGTCTGGCGTATATTTATAAGAATACTCGGTGATGATCTTCTCACCGCGACGGAAATGGAATTTATGTTCGTTGAGATGCACAAACTGATCGGCCTCACTGATGAGATGCATTTCAATTCTGCCGGCGTCTGAGTTGTAAATTGCCCGGTGCCGCCATTGATCGAGATCGAAGTCTGCGCCCAATTCGCGATTTATGCGGTGCAGCAAATTTAAATTGAATTGGGCTGTCACGCCGGCGCTGTCGTTGTAAGCGGCTTCCAGCACCTGCCGGTCCTTCTTTAAATCGACACCGATGAGCAGCCCGCCGCCTCGGCGGCAGACATTCGCGATTCGATTTAAAAACTGCACCGCTTCATCTGGCTCGAAGTTGCCGATGGTCGATCCCGGAAAATACACAACGTTTCGCGCAGGTTTGCGACTAGGCGCAGGCAACACCACAGATTGCAGGTAGTCGGCGCATACCGGCAGAATTTCCAAATTTCGAAAAATTCTTCGGAAAAGGGTAGTCGACTCAAACAGCTGTTTCTCCGAGATATCGACGGGTATATAAACGGCGGGATTCTGGAGCGCCTCGATCAGAATCCGCGTTTTCGTTCCGGCGCCGGTGCCTAGTCCGATTAATTCGATATCCGGTCCGAGTTGTGATGCGATATCGGCGCGACTTCGATCCAGGATGTCGATCTCGGTCCGGGTGACATAATATTCCGGCAACTCGCAGATTTTTTGGAACAATGCCGCTCCGTGCTCATCATAGAAATATTTGCACGGGACCGTGCGCGGATTCGATGACAGACCGGTAATAACATCCGCCAGAAACTCCGCCGATTCTGGTGCGGAAACTTGGGGCAGAGCCGTGATTGAATCTCCGATCATTGTGGAAATTGAAAGCGGCGCGCCCGGTGGTCGCGCCCTGCCAGTTCATTCTGCGTCGCGTGCGAGTCTGATTCCGGTGAACTGCCAGCGTTTTTCCGGTTGAAAGAAATTGCGATAGCTGCGGCGGATGTGAGTACGGGAAGTGGCACAGGAACCACCGCGCAGGACGTATTGGTTGCACATGAACTTGCCATTGTACTCGCCGAGCGCTCCGGGAGCAGCGCGGTAGCCGGGGTAAGGCGAGTAGGCGCTGCGTGTCCATTCCCAAACGTCGCCAAACATTTGGTCAAGCTGCAGATCATTTCCCGATCTCGACATCGGCCGTGGATGAAAAGATTGGTCTTCGACGAAATTTCCTTCGAGAGGACAATCCAATGAGGCGCGCTCCCATTCGAACTCAGTGGGCAGTCGGGCGCCTGCCCAGTTGGCATACGCATCGGTTTCGAAATAGCTGACGTGCGTGACAGGCTCTGATGGATCAACGAGCCGCAGGCCGGAGAGTGTGAAATTCCACCAGGCGCCGTCGCGCTTTGTCCAGTACAGCGGCGCGTTCCAGCGTTGTTCGTTTACAGTCATCCAGCCGAGCGATAACCAAAATTCCGGCCGGTTGTAGCCGTTATCCTCGATGAACGCGATGTATTCGCCATTTGTGACCGGCCGCGTTGCGAGCGAAAACGCCGAAACCAGTGCCTGATGCCGGGGTCCTTCGTTGTCGTAGGCGAATCCGTCGCCATCATGGCCTATCTCGGCAACCGTCTGTTCGAACTCGACGAATTGGCAGGGACGAGGCGCTGCGGCGTCCGGACGGCGTAGCGCGCCGTCCCTTCCGCGACGGAAAACAGGATAGAGCGGATTTTGCGCGAAAACGTGTTTGATGTCCGTAATGAGCAATTCCTGATGTTGTTGTTCGTGATGAACACCGAGCACGAGAATCGGCTCGATTTCATCGAGCAGACTTTCATCGGCACTTGAGAGCAAGTCGTCGATGTGTGAATCGATTGATGCGCGATAACGCTGCGCTTGGCTTACAGTCGGCCGAGAGATAAACCCACGCAGATCCCGCCGATGCATGTCGCCCGCAGCGTTGTAGTAGGAATTGAACAGGTAAGCGTACTCTGGAATTTCTGCGCGATATCCCGGGACGAATTTCTTCAGGATAAAGGTTTCGAAAAACCACGTGGTATGCGCCAGATGCCATTTTGTCGGACTGACATCCGGCATGGACTGCACAACGCAATCTTCGGGTTCGAGACCAGCACAGAGCGCGCTTGTGAATTTTCTGATTTGTTGGAAGCGATCACGCAGGCGATCGATCCGGGGTTGGGTTCCCGAAAAGAGAGATCGTTTTACCGCCGCCGTTGTGGAGGCGGTTTCAACGGAGGTCGCGCTCAAGGATTTTCTCCCTCCTGATCGCGTTCTTCCCGACGAGCTTCGAGCATTTGATCGTGAGTTGCTTCCTCGATGCCTTCGATCACGAGATGCTCACCGACCGTCTCCTCTTCCTCCGTACCCGGACGCGGTATGCGGTGGCCTTTGGAACTTGCGATGACGCTCCATTCCTCGGTCATCTCGGCGTTATCAGGAGTTTCTTCAGGCGGCACGTTGTTCTCTTCACCCATCAGTTCGTGACGCGCCTGTGCCCAATCAGTCTCGGTAAACTCGTCAGGGTTGCGCTCGTCAATCATGGCAATTTCTCTGGCGCGTCTTTCTACTTCCTCAGGAGATGGTGCACCGATCCCGTTGCCATGCTCCGAGATTTTTCCCGGTGGCGGTTGCGAGTAGTCGTTCATAACGAAGCTCCGAAAAGCGCGGTTGTATTTTCGCGGTACACTTTGGACTACAGATTGAGGCCTTGCAATACAACTACGGAAAAGAGGCTACCGATAGATGTATAAGAAAGATGTCGTTCAACTGTCTGATGGTGCCGTTGTTGCATTTGCAGAATACGGCGATCCAACTGGGACACCGGTGTTATTCTGCCACGGCTGGCCCAGTTCACGCACCATGGCGCAACTCGCAGACCAACCAGCGCGTACTATCGGTATTCGCATTATTTCACCAGATCGGCCGGGCATCAGCGGCTCGAGCCTGCAACTTGATCGAAAGTTGAGCGATTGGCCGCGCGTTGTCGAACAGCTCGTTAACGATCTTGAGATCGGCGAATTCCGAATCCTCGCGATCTCTGGTGGCGCGCCCTATGCGTATTCAACGGCGGTTGCGATGCCCGAGCGAGTGCGCGCGATCGCTATCGTCGGGGGAGCGATCCCATTTGCGGAGCTGAAGGATTTCAAAGGATTACTGCCGCTTTATCGCTGGATGCTGGCCTTTTATCGCACTCGGCCGCAACTCTTGCGACAATTCTTTCGCCTGGCGCGACCGTTTTTAGCGTTTCGTGCTCCGATCCGGTTTCGTCCATTGCTTTTAAAGATGCTTTTGTTGCGCCCTTGCGACGCAGCCAGCTTGCGCGACGATGCAGCTTTTGAAGCAATTTTCGAGAGCCAGCGACGCGCCTGGCGCGGCTCGGCGGAAGGGGTAATGATCGATGCACAAATTTACGCGCAACCGTGGGGATTCGCGATCGAAGATGTTCATGTGCCCGTGCGACTCTGGCATGGAATACAAGATCGCGCTTTCGCGGTTCAGTTGGCGGAAGAAATCGCCAACCGTTTTCCAAATTGCAAGGCCCGATTCATTCAAGATGAAGGACATTACTCGCTGCCGATTCGCCATATACGCGACATTCTTGAGGATTTAATTTCCGCTTAACCGAAATTTTCCATTCACGTGAAAGCATCCCCAGAACGGGCAATTGATCAGGTGGAAGGGAAAGCAAGTAGAAGAAGTCAGACCCTCGGTGCACCATTTGATAAGCGAGTTAAGAAACTGGTTCGGGATTGGGGTACACCAAAATCTCCTGCGCTGATCGAGGAAATGATTACGACAGCGCTGAAGATAGCGCGCGACGAAATGACCATAGCGGACCTCAAGCTGATCAACCGTTCTGCCAAAGAGATGCGTTCAGCAGCGAAGATTTTCGCGCCATATAAGCACTTAAGAAAAGTGGTCGTTTTCGGATCGGCGCGAAGTGCGCGCGATTCACCCGATTACAAGATGGCTACAGATCTTGCCTGCGAGATGGTCAAGCAAGGCTTCATGCTGATCGCGGGCGGCAGCGAGGGAATCATGGGTGCTGTGCAGCGAGGTGCTGGGCGCGCGCACAGTTTTGCGCTCGGTGTCCGATTGGCCAGGGAGCAGCAAGTAGACGAACCCACCGAGGGCGATCCCAAGCTCGTAACACTGAATTATTTTTTCACTCGCAAATTGAGTTTTGTGAAGGAGGCGCACGCGTTCGCACTGCTCCCTGGCGGTTTTGGAACGATGGACGAAGCATTCGAGGTGCTCACTCTAATGCAAACCGGCAAAACACGCATTGTCCCTATGGTGCTATTGGACCGGCCACGCGGAAAATATTGGGAAACATGGATACAATTTCTTACGAAACGCCTGCTCAAATTTGGATTTATTTCGAAAGAAGACTTCGCGTTTTTCAAAATCAAACACAGCGCGCAGGGCGCGGCAGCGGAGATCACGCAATTCTACAAGGTCTTTCATTCGGCGCGGTGGGTGGGGAAGAGGTTCGTCATCCGCCTCAATTTTTCTTTATCGAACGAGGCGCTTGGCGATCTGAACAATGATTTCAGGGATATTCTGCGCATTGGCGAAATCGTCCAGCGCATTGCTGTTCCCAGAGAAAACGATGAGCTTGAAACTCCCGACTTACCACGGCTGATTTTTACGCCGGTTCGCAGCAGGTTTGGCCGCTTCCGTCAGCTGATCGATGCGATCAATTGTTCTGGAGCTAGCTGACCTTTTCTGATGGAGGACGGAGCTCCTGCGACGCCCGGCTTGGTCGCCCCTGCATTACGCGCTTTTTGCGAATGATCTTGAGATCGGCGCGTAGCTTTGCGTCCATCATTTTGTTGAACGAAAAATTCTCTGTCGCGTAGCGGAAACCGTTCGCTGCGCAATGCTCAGCTAGTTCCGGATCGGAAATGAATTCCAGGATCGCCGATGCCAATGCTTCCGTATTCCCCGGCTCAATAAGCAGACCATTCTCGCGGTTGCGAACGATTTCTGGAACATCTCCCACTTTTGTAGCGATCACGGGTCGTCCGCTGGCAAAAGCTTCACGCAAGACAATTGGAGAGGCCTCGGTGCGCAGCGATGCAATCACAATCATGTCGCATGCTGCGAAAATCTCCGGTGTGTCCCAGCGATAACCAACCATGATTATTTTGTCGGTAAAACCGGCTTGATCGATTGCGTTCCTCACATTGATGCCGCGCTTCAAAATCCCAGTGCCCTGGCCGACGATGACGAAACGCGCATCGGGACGTTTCTCCAAGACCAGCGGCGCTGATTTGACAAGCTCGAGTTGACCTTTGTCCGGACGAATCATCCCCACGTTGCCGATCAGAGGGGTTTCGTCGGTGACGCCGATTTCGCGGCGGAATTTTGTCCGGTCGCGGGGAGGCTTGAACCTTTCCAAATCGACAGCTGAGCCGATGACTTCAATTTTTGCCGAATTAATTCCGTGTTCTGCCACCAAAGTGTGTTTGATCACCGAAGCGTCGGCAACGATCTGCGAGCAACCGTGCTTGAAAACAAATGCGCGACTTCGGCTGCTTATCGGATCGGTGATGCAGCGCGCGCGGCTTAATGGGATTCCGCAAAAGAAAAGCGGGAGGCAAATCCAGTGATCCTTTGAACTGTACGTCTTGAGCAGATCGATTTTGTTCTGCCGGCAAAACTTCCAGAGGCGCAACGAGCAGAAAGGGTCAATGCGGCTGATGAGGGGCATTGTGACTACCCGCGTACCGAGTTCAGACGCCTTAGAGTGGACCTGGCTGTCTGGATTGCAAATCAACCATGCCTGATGCCCATGCGCGTTGAGCCAATTAATTTCCAGACAGGTGCGGTATTCCTGTCCACCCCAGCTGCGGCTACTCTCTATATAGAGAATGTTCACGTCGAAACGTCACGGCGCTGCGCGGTTAGACATTTACGCAGCCGCGGCACGTTTTTCGAGAATGTAATCGTGAATCGTGTTTACAGTCCGAAGCGCTTTTCCGGCTACATCGGAATTTGGAACGCCGACGCCGAACGTCTTTTCCATACTTACAACCAGCTCCAACGCGTCGATGGAATCAAGGCCTAGTCCGTCCGGACCAAAAAGCGGCAGGTCATCACCGATTTGTTCGGGAGTAACTTGCAGCATCAAATTCTTGACCAGCATCTCCTTGATTTGGGCACGCAAATCCATCTCAGACATAAACGAGCGGGGATTTTGCCGTAAATTGCGTGTTCGGTCAAACGTGCAGAACGCTAGAACTTCTCATTTTGGCGAAAGTGACGCCAGGACGCGTGCGCATTCGTAAAGCTTAAGCGAGAATAAATGTAGCGCTGGGCGTCGATTTCGCACCAAGTGCTTTGGAGTGCGACGCTTCCCCGCATCGCCTTTGGAAAAGCTAAACCTGATCGGCTTTATCGCCGGGAGTGACCGCTCCAGTTGGCTGCGGCGTCGTAGCACTCTGGCTGTCAGTTCGCGCGACGGTCGATTCAGCGGGTTTCAACTCCGGCTTGGCAATTTGCGTGTCGGATTTTCCAGCCTTGTGCAGTTCGTCGTTGAACTCATCCTTGGCTTTTTGAAACTCTTTTACCGCCTGACCCATTCCGCG
>Ga0126381_100009739_pt1 | contig 10796 bp, 6 predicted proteins | sample PanSoiMetPlot_28_FD_96465 | JGI IMG/M metagenome (GOLD analysis project Ga0126381, IMG submission 96465) | Tropical forest soil microbial communities from Panama - MetaG Plot_28 | ecosystem: Environmental > Terrestrial > Soil > Tropical forest > Bulk soil | place: Panama | collected 2016-02-17
AACCAGAATCTTCCATCGTCACATTACGCGCCATCTGTTCCATCCACTCTTGATTCGGATGACGCGTGACTCCGGCCAAGCATATCCTCCGGCTCTCCAAATGAATGAAAAACAGCCCGTAGTACGTAATCAACCCTCTTAGCGTTAAGCACTTCCACCGTGAAGAAGTCGGTCGCCACCAACACCGCCATGTGAGCACGGATCTTCGGAACATGCAGTTCGTTTCAAAACTCGAAATCCACGGAGAATTGAATCTCCCGAGCGCCGAGTCCTTCAATCGGTTGCCTGAATCCGGGTATGGGAGTCAAACCGGAGCCGAAAACAGGATTGATCTGCGAGGCGTTGGCACTGTTGAACAAGTTGAAGAATTCCGCTACCAAGTCGAGACGCTTCACGCCGCCGAACGGGAAGTACTTGAGAACGCGAAAATCCATAGTGGCTAGTGCAGGCGTATTCAGAGAATTTCTAACGAGGGCGAGCGGCCTCGCTGAAAGCGGAAAGGCGTGACTCCGATTCGAGTCAAGGCCCGTCACGGGGTTGACGGGCCGACCACTTTGTATCGTCAAAATCGGGGCGACCTCAATATGGTTAAAAGCCTGGGTGAGCCAGTTGTTCTTTTCTTGTGATGTTCCACCCTTGTCCTCTTCCTCCCCGATGGGTAAATCCCAGAGTGCGTTGAAAACAAAGCGTTGCTGCTGATGTTGAAGGGACACGGCATTCTCTGGCTTTAGATTGAAAGGATTTTGGGGTTGCTCGGTGAAGTCCGAGGCGTCGTCAAATGTCTTCGAAAGTGTGTAACTCGCCGAGAATGCCAGTTCTTCGTTCATCTTGTGGCTGAGAGTCAGCGAAACTCCGTTGTAGGTTGAACCTGCAGAGTCTTGCAACTGATAGACATCGTTGAACTGCGGATTGAACCGGACTGGTGAAAAAACCTCTCTTCCAATCTGCTGTGGCGTCGGGTTAGGAATGCCAAGACTAGCGGCGTTCGCAGGTGTCAGAATAACGGGAGGCAACAGATTCATGTTTAGCGTTCGAGGGAGTTTCACCCCGCGGACGAACAAATAATCGGCCCGGAGGGTGAGCTTCTTGGCAAGCAGGTATTCCGTTCCGGCGCTCGCTTGCTGACTGTAGGGCGTCGCCATGCGCGGGTCAGGGTGATAGATCGATGGCCCGATTCCTGCTGCCGGAACAACCAATGAGCCGCCCTGCACCGCCGTGAAGAGATTGGCTGCGGCGGTTCCATCCGCTACCTGCTCGAAAGCCTGCGAACCGTTCTTTTCGATGGCTCGCGTCAAGTTGGCGAGAACATAGCGGTCGAAGAAGATTCCGTACCCAGCGCGAAATACCCACTTCGACGATGGACTCCAAGCCAGCCCAATTCGCGGGCTGACATTACTCGTGTCCTGATTGAATCCCGTTGGCAGGTGCTCGAAATCGTATCGCACACCGAGATTGACGGTGAGACTCTGAGAGAGCGACCAATGGTCCTGAACGAATCCACCGAAACTCGTCGCCGGGAAATCCACGTGCGAGCTCCCGAAAGCTTGTCGTAATTGATCGGGATTCCCGGCGAGAAAATCCGGCAGTGAGCCGAAGAGATACACGCCCGTGAAACCGTCTGGCACATCGGCTCGCAGTCTGACCCGATTCACGGTTGCACCAACTTTCCAAAGATGCTTGCTCCGCGTGCGCGTGTAGGTGAATTCACCCTGATAGTGATTTTCGCGGCGCTCGCTGTTCCCGGCGTAAGGACGCCCGAACGTGACCAGTCCGGCGATGTCGATCTCGGGCCCGAAAGGTTGGTTCGTGCGCAAGACGGCGTGCCGTGTGGCGGCCTGGAATCGTAAGTCACTCACAGCCGCTGATCCCAAGACCGTCGTAAGGGACCCAGAAAGAGCGTTGTCGCTCGTGAAGCTGCTACCACGCGCGCTGGCGTCCACCAAACCACTGGTATTGAACGCGTCGCCGGACTCTTTGTTGTTTGTGAAGGTATAGCGGAGCATCAACTCAGTATTTTTTGTGAGCTGGTGGTCGAGCCTGCCCGCTGCTTCCGTTTCTGCCCGTGCTGTGGGGGCGAAAGTTGTGGTGATCTGTCGCGTTGCCAAATTGGGAAACGCTCCCGTCGCGAGGAATGAATTGATGGTTGAAGCGACGGCGGGATCGATTTCCGAACCGATCTGTCCCCGGTTGTGCTCCTGTTCGGCAGCGGCGTAGTAAAAGGTTCGGCCCTTGCTGATTGGCCCGCCCAGGGCGAACCCGGCACGAAAGCGCCTAAAGGATGGTTTGCCTGGTTCCGTCTCAAATGGGTCGCGTGCATTTAGGGTGCTGTCCTGCGCAAAAAGGAACGCGTCGCCGTGAACGATATTCGTCCCAGAACGCGTGATGACATTGATCGAGCCACCCGAAGCTCCGCCGGACTCTGCGGAGAGACCGTTGCTGACGACCTGAAATTCTTGGACGATTTCTGGCGAAAGTTCTGTGCGGCTTGATCCCGTGTACTCATCATTGTTGTCGAGCCCATCGATGGACACGTTGTTGCTTTCCGGACGAAGACCGCCGAACGTGAAGCCGCTGCCCATCAACGGCGATGAACCGCTAGCGGAGGACGCTCTTGGTGAGCTTGAAACACCAGGCGCTAGGAGAACAAAGTCGAGGTAGTTGCGGCTCCTAACCGGCAGCTCTTCTATCCTCTCCTGATCCACTGACGAAACGACCGACGTCTGCGATGTATCCACGACGGAAGGTTGCGCGCTGACCGTCACCCTTTCCGACGCAGACGCCGGAGAGATAACGATGTCAAGATGAACGGTCTGGCCGAGGCTCAAGACGACGCCTGTGTGTTGATACGGTGCAAATCCAGCCTGCTCAACTCGTACTTCATAAGCGCCGACAGCAAGCTGCTCAGCCCGAAAAAAACCCTGCTCATCGGTTGTTATCGTGCGAGATTGACTTGTCAAAGTATTCCGCACCATAACTGTGGAGCCTGGCATCGCGGCACCGCTGCTGTCCCTGACCGTGCCTTCAAGAATCGCTGCGACTCGCGAAACTTGAGCGGCAGCGTCAGACACGCAAAACAGCATGGAAAGGGAAATGGAAATACTGATACCAATGCGCCACAACGAAAACGAACTTAAAGCGATCTTCACGTCGGGTCACCCATTCCCATGAATTGCCGAAGAATAGAGGGCTGTCCCGCTCGAAACTACAAGGACGGTTCAGCACAGTGCAGCAAACAGGCGGACCTGTTCCTGCGTGCGGTTTGTGGGAATCAGCAATGGAAGATTTCTAGATACGCAGCGGGAGGGCGGGGGGACTTGTCGCATCAAAGAGCGTCGCGCCAGCGCATGGCCGCAAGAGAAAGTACCTCAGGGAGCAGGAAGCAAAGACGCTTTGTGCAACAGAACCGAGCAACGCGGACTTGAAGATGAATCGCACAAACGAAAACGCCACGCCTACGCACAATGCAAAGATAACCAGAGCATACTCGGTATCGTTGCCGGTTTGCATCGTGTGATCCCAGGTGTCGAATGTCTCAACGATCGGACAAACCAGGCAGATAAGAAGGGCAAATGTAGCAAAAATTCGAGACGCGCGAGAATGCATGCGAAGAGTCTACCGCAACAAATCCGGGATATGAAGTTCCTGTGGGCAGCGACCTGCCAGTTTGAGTAGCGGGGGATGAAATTAGCTAAGATTGACCACGTTTTGAGCTGGCAAGGTTAGTCGCGCGCGCGTCCCTCCCATCGGAGAGTCCTCAAGCGAAATCGATCCGCCGTAAACTCGGCAAGGTCGCGAACGAATCGAACTCCTCTTCCGGAATGTGTGCCCCATGAATGGTTGGATATTTCAGACGAAGAGAATCGAATCAAGCTCGAAGAGATCCGCGAAGATGTGCAGTCCTATCCGGTAGTGACTCACGGCAGCCGAGTTCTTTTTGAAGCGCCTACCCGAGCGCAGTTGGCCGACCATCTTCGTCTTCGTCGACAGTTGCCCAGCTCGGTTTACGACGTTCTTATCTTGGGGGGTAGCCCGGCTGGGCTCGGAGCAGCTGTTTACGCAGCCTCGGAAGGCCTTTCTTCGCTTGTGCTGGACGGCTTAGGTCAAGGGGGGCAGGCTAGCTCGACTTCCCGGATTGAAAATTACGCCGGTTTTCCCGATGGGATCAGCGGCCGGGACCTTGCACATCTGATTTACCTTCAAGCCCTTAAATTCGGAGCAGATTTTCACGTTCCAAGCACGGTCTCTAATTTGGACAGGCGCAGCAACGGCCTTTTCCGCGTTCGAACCGTGGAAAGCGATTATGTGCTGGGCAAATCGGTAATCATCGCCGCAGGCGTGTCGTACGGAATGCTCGACGTCGAAGGTCTCAATGATTTACAAGGCCCGGGCGTTTATTACAGCGCCACGAACATCGAGGCGCGACTCTGTCGCAGTTCCCCGGTGCACGTCGTTGGCGGTGGAAATTCCCCTGGACAGGCCGCAATGTTTCTCTCACAAACCGGCGACGAAGTCTCTCTGGTGATTCGTGGCTCCGACCTCCGTAAGATGTCTTCGTACTTGTCTGAAAGAGTCTTGGCAAACCGCAGAATCCGAATCCGCTACAACACCGAAGTTGTCGGAATTGAAGGTGTCGATCACATCTGGGGAGTCCGCATACGCGAGCGGAACGGAGAAATAAAGAATGAATCTACCTCCGGCCTGTTCGTTTTCATCGGCGCAAAGCCCAGAACGGAGTTCCTCCCGGCGTCTATTGTGAGAAACGACCAGGGCTACCTGTTAACGGGGCAGGAAGTATCGGCTCTGCCGGTTTGGAAGGAACCCAGACTTCCGTGCACTGTCGAGACCAGTTTGCCCGGCGTGTTCGCCGCTGGCGACTGCCGAAGCGGGAGCCCAAAGCGCGTTGCTTTCGCGATTGGTGACGGAGCGACGGCCGTAGCCTCGGCCCACAAATTCCTCGAAGGTACCTAGAAATCCGTCAACCGAAACACTGAATGGCTCAAAAGCCTTGAGCTCTCGGTGCCACCCTTGAGGCTCATTTCATTTCCTATTGCCGCCTTTTGCCGCCCGACAAATCGCTAAGTTATTAGAGGGAAAAGCGGTTACTGGAGCGGGCGATGGGAATCGAACCCACGTCCGAAGCTTGGGAAGCTTCTATATTGCCATTATACGACGCCCGCTCGCTTCTCTAGCTTGCTGATTATACACGACTGCTCGTACAGAACACCTATTTCCCATATTTCCCCAGGTCACGCTCCGCATGTCCACACCGCTCTTTTGCGCTACAATTTCATCATGGGTATTTTGCGGTGGCTTTCACGCTGGATGGGATTGCAGGACAATATGACTCACCTCGCAACAGGAAATATGGCTCCCGAATTCTCTCTCAAATCGCTCGACCAGAAGGAGTACTCGCTCCGTGCATTACTCGAGCAAGGCCCCGTCGTCGCGGCTTTCTTCAAGATTTCCTGCCCCGTTTGCCAGTTCACTTTCCCCTTTTTGGAACGCCTCCACCAGCGTTATGGCTCCAGCGGCGTAACCGTCCTCGGAGTCTCGCAGGACGACGCTCGCGCAACCAAAGGCTTCGCCTCCGAGTACGGCGTCACGTTCCCGTTGGTTTTGGATCCCGACGGCTACGCAGTTTCCAACGCCTATGGGCTGACCAATGTCCCGACGATTTTTCTGATTGAGTCCGGCGGCAAAGTGAAGGTTAGCTCCACCGGTTTTGACAAGAAGGATTTGGAGACCATCGCCAGCGAATTGGCCGAGCGCCGCAAGATCGCTCTCACTCCCCTGTTTCGCCCAGACGAGGTCGTCCCCGCCAACAAACCGGGATGAAGCTCCAAGAACTAGGTCCGGTCCGGGCCTGAACCAGTTTGCAGTCCTCGCTCTATTCATTTTCTTGATATTTGGGTTGTATCATGGAAGCGGCATCTTGAGCTAAACACAAGCTCCCGGAGTCCTTCGACGTTAGCCCAGCGCGATTTCCCGCCAGCGCTTCTTGTGCTTCTCAGGCTTTGTTCTCTTATCCGGGATCACTCGCGTTATCGCTGGCGCCAAACCGGACTTTCGCGCCAGACGCCGCGCCTCTTTGCCTACGTTGATCGTTCTCTTCTTCCTCCGCTTCATGACAACGCGAGGTTAACGCAACCAGGGCGCGGAAGGAAGCATCGTGCGGGGTCAGGGTCAGGCCCGCCGGCAGTCATCGAACTGCGGCCGTCACTCTTGACAGGGTTGGCCTTAGAAATTGAACAGGCATTGCAAATAAATCAGGCGGTTGGCCGTGGAATTGGAGAATGGTCTGTCGGCCAGGCCGTTGGACTCACCAAACAGTGGCGAACTGAGATCGCCAATGGGGTTGGATACGTTCACGTTATTGAAGAGGTTTCGCGCGTTGACGGCAAAGGTCAGATTGTAACGGTTGTTCGAAGCCCCACCCCACATGCCTCGATCGCCGTGCGGCCCGGGCCCACGCCCAAACGTGCCCGCGCTCGTTCCCCCGCCTCTCGCGGCTGGTTCCTTCTTCTCTCCAAAGCCAAAGGTCTTGCTCAATCGCAGATTCAGTACGAATCGCCCAGGCGCGGTCTCCTGATTGATAGGAATGCCGATCTGCCCGGGTTGTGCCACTTCATTAAAGCAACCATACGCTGTGGATTTCACGCCCGGACTGCCACAGGCGCCCACAGTCGGCCGCGTGTTAAATTCATTGATTCCGTACAAATCTTGACCCGTGGTGATGTTAAACGGATAGCCGGACTGCGCGATCACGAATGGACTCACGCGAAAGCCCCAGCGCAGGCTCACCGTGCCGCCAACGAACGCGCGATGCCGGACATCGAAAGACGCGCGTCCAAAATCTTCGTTTATGCCACAAGGCGTGCCCGCTGGGACCGCATAACAGGGGATCGACGGGACATAGTTTGCGCCAGAGGTGTTGCTGTTCGAATAGTTCAGCGTGTAATAACCCCACAGCGTGAGATTGGCTCCCATCTGCACCCTGCTATTTACAATGAGCTGGTTCTGCTTGAAGGTTCCGCCGGATTGGTACTGGTAGATGATTTGGGGCGTCGTGCCCGGCGGCAGGGCGGTCGTTGGGGGAGCCGGTTTGGCATTTGTATAGAACTGATGGACCCCGCGTGATTCGAGGTAGGTGACGGAAAGATTCGCGTACTTGGCCAGTTGTCGCTCGACGCTCACGCCGCTCTGCATGACATAGGGAGAACGAAGGGAGTCGTTCACGTGGTAGACGACTTCGGGCGTGCTGGATCGCGGCACCGGAATCGTTTGATTGGGATTGAAGAAATCCGGGTTCTGGACTTGGAAGTGCTGCTGAATCAATCCATTCTGCAGTTCCTGGTGCAAGACCAGGTCGGAAGTAAAGCGGTCATAGAAAATGCCATAACCCGCGCGCAGCACAGTTTTAGGCGATTTGTTCTTGCCGTTTCCATCCAGGCCCCAGGCGATGCCGATGCGGGGCGCGAAATCGGTGCGATCTCCCAGATTGTTTTGCATTTCATAACGCAACCCCGTGCTCAGCGTCACGTTTGGACGGATGCGCCAGTCGTCCTGGAGAAAGAGCGCGCCGTCAAACCAGCTGACGTCGGCAGCGGCATTCCCGGTCGGGCTGGAATTGAGCGAATAATAACTCGCGCCTCCGCCGTTTGCGACGATTGCGCTCATTGGAATGTTCTGCGCCTGGCAATTCAAAGTAATCTGGTAAGCCTGCAGGCCGGTGAGCTGGTTCGTAGCGGGGGGCGTAAGCATCGCACACGGGACGGTAGCACCAGGATTTGGGCGCGATCCAAAAACGTACACCCCGTTGAATTGCGCGTTCGACAAATAATCATCCGTCGTCGCGCGCAGCCGTCCTCCATACTTGAGGGCATGCTTGCCCACATTGAAATATGTGATGTTCTGCAGTTCATAGCGGTTCTGCGTATCAAGGGACGTTCCGCCGCTGCTCCCCCCGGCAGTAAAGGCCCCGTTAACAGAAATCGTGGGTGTCGTATTCAGCGGATTCTGGTCTTGTTCCTGGTGGATGTACTGAAACCGTATTTCGTTGATGGTACGCGGACCAAGTACCTGCGTGTCCGTCATCTGAAAGGTATGCTCGGTGCTGAGGGCGTTATATCCCGCCTCCGGCAGGTTGAATGATCCGATTCCGTCTCCAACCTCGTTGTTGCGCCAATACTGGTAGCGCGTAATCAGCGTGTTATTCGGGGTGAGTTGAAAATCGAAGCGCTGGCTCAACTCGGTGCGTGTGCGCGGATTGGGAAAAGCGCCGGCGACGTTCGAGACTTGAAGCGTCGCGGGGTCCACAAACGGCGTGTTCACCACGGAAAGATCGTTGAGATTCCGTCTTTCGACGTTGGTGAAAAAGGAAATCCTCTTACTCAGCGAACCGCCGAGATTTCCCTCGTAGTGCTCCGAATCGTAGCTCGGAATCTCTCCGCCGCCTGCGAACGGGTTTCGCGAGTTGAAGGCTGCGGTATTGCCCATGACCATGAACTGTCCATGCAGCTGATCGGTTCCCGGCTTAGTCAGGATTTCTATGCGACCGTACCCCAGTTTGTCGTATTCCGAAGAGAACGGATTCTGATTGATGCGGATCTCGCGAATCGAGGCTTTCGGCGGAAGCTGCCCGCCGGTGAATCCGTCAATATAGATCTGTCCGCCGTTCGGCCCTGCCGACGGCCCCGCCAAAGCCTCTAACTCCGATTGCAGCTCGTCCGGATCGTCCGAGAGCGCTTCGAGGTCTTTCCCCTTCATAACCACGGTGCCGGCATTGTTTGAAGGGTTGACGTCGACTTTCGTCGTTTCGTCGGTTACCTCGACTTTTTCCTCTTCGACCTGGATGACCAGGCTAATGTTCACCTGCACTTGTTGCTTCGCGATGATCTGGACATTGTCCTTCGTGAACAGGGCGAATCCCTTCGCCGCCGCCTTGAGTGTGTAGACTCCCGCGGGGAGATCCTTGAATTCATAGATTCCCTCTTTATTGGTGGCGGCGTCATAGGAAGCGCCGATCGCAGTCGTCAAACGCACGGAGGCCTTGGGAATCCCAGCGCCCGAAGGGTCGGTCACAAATCCGGTCAATCCTCCGAGCGCGCCCGCCGCTGGGGCGGCTGCCTGGCCCGTAGTTCCTGCTGCGGGCGCCTGCGCGCACAACCGCTCGGTCGAGAGTGGAAGCAGAAAGAAACACAAGAAAAATGCACACTTAGTTCGCACCAGCCGAAAGCTCATCAATTCTCCTACTTCTGTGGGATCACGTTTGCATTGCGGGCTATCACGGGTTCCCTGCTTCCCCACCTGGCCCTTCGCTAAGACTCCAGGGCGAGAGGATCGTCGAAGCGTTGCTATTCGGAGATGCTTCCAGGATAGGCTCCACTCCTGCGAGCAGCGTGATCACCGACGGCGCCCTGTTGGGCTCTCCTTCCGTGGCAACGATCATTATCGCGTCGCCCTTCCGTAATTCCGCGAGCGTCGCCGGAGGCATGCGATTAAGAGCTTGCTGGAAATCTCCACCACCGCCGGCGTTTCTCCCCCGACCTCCGGGACCGCCCGACTCGCCGCTGGTTCGCACCTCGCCGGATCTACCTCCTTCCGCCGCCGTCGCCCCTCCTGCTGGAGCGGGGTTCTGAGCCTCGGACCCCGTCTTCGCCAGGCGCCTGGCGATGCCCTGAGCCATCTGTAAGGGCAGCTTGCGGATCTGCGAATCTCCGGTGACTTGCAAAGTGACGGTTTTCCTGGTCGCTAAGTCCTGGACCGTGATGGTATTGCCGGAAGCGTCGATCGAAGCAATCGTCCCGGCGATGTTCCTGAAAGTGCCGCACACGATTTCAGTGGCGGCGAGCTCGCTTCCGTCGGCACTGCGCGCGCCCCGCGCGCGAAGCTGGTCGCCCGGCTTGATTTCGTCAAGCCGGGCAGGCTTTGCGTCGTCAAACTTGATCGAATCGGGCGCGTACCGGCGAAGGATGGTGTCCCTGGCAAGTTGGATGGTCACTATTTTCTTCACGCCCATCCCCTGCTGTGTGATCACAATGGAGTTTGCCGCCGGATCCACGCTGCTTACCAACCCCCCGACTCCTTGCCTCCGCCATTCCTCGCGCTCATGGGCGTGCTTTTCCGCAATGCTGGCTTTTTTCATTGCGATGATGGTGCTCGCAAGAACCGTTTTCCCGTCCTGGGCAAGCTGTCCGCGTACCAGAATGCGGTCGCCGGAAAGCAATTCTTGCAAGGAAATCGGTACAGCCTCCTTCAAATCCTTTTGGCCGGGCTCCACGCGAAGCAGCTTCGCCCCTTCTTGCACCACGACCGTTACATCCCCTCCTGCATCCGTTGCCAACGTAAGGTTGTTCCCGGAAACCGACTTAATCGTTCCCACTGGGCGCGCCGCATTGGGAGCTTGGGGGGTCGCTGAGGGTGCGTCGAGCGGGGTCGCTCGCAGACCTGTGGTCATCGCCGCGCCAGCGGCGACAAACATGGTTAGCGGCAGAGAGATCTTTATGAGCTTCGAATCACAAAACGCCATCGAACTGTCCACACCTCCTGAATTTTCCGGGATGACACAGGGCGACGGTTTGGGGATCTTCCCCCCCGGCTTACGCGCACTAGCCAACTTGACGCGCACTGATTAGACGTTTCGACAGGTGCAAACCGTTTCAGAAGATAGTCAAGTGTTGTCCAACTGGAGGCTACTGCCTCTCCGAACGCAGCACGCAGTAACCTCGGCCACATACGCTGTCCCGCAGATCACCGCAATCTCGCGGAAACGGCAGTTTGTTCCTAAACAAGAACGG
>Ga0126381_100009740_pt1 | contig 10796 bp, 10 predicted proteins | sample PanSoiMetPlot_28_FD_96465 | JGI IMG/M metagenome (GOLD analysis project Ga0126381, IMG submission 96465) | Tropical forest soil microbial communities from Panama - MetaG Plot_28 | ecosystem: Environmental > Terrestrial > Soil > Tropical forest > Bulk soil | place: Panama | collected 2016-02-17
CAGGTGGTGGAAGATCATCTGGCCGTTGTGCCACACGGTCAGCGTCTCCGGGGAGTGCTGGCTAGCAACGGCGTAGGTGTAGCCGTGCTTGTTCATGTCCTGGCGAGCGAGTGCCCTGAACATCGCGTGCCAGAGCCGGTAGCCAATCGAGCCGTTGAGTGTCAGCCCGAGTTGGTTCTCCGTGATCATGTCGAGCATGAGCCCGTGGTCGGCCTGGAACGCCGCCACCGCGCCGCGCAGGATCTGGCTCCGGGCGTCCGGCCGCCACAGGTTCATCAGCCTCGACGGATATCCGGACTGCCAGGTGTAGTTACCGGCCGGCGGGACATATGCGGCGCTGTACTGCGCGTTCAGGTCGGTTAGCGGTGCCGGGCTGCCACTCGCCTGTGCCCAGGTCAGCGGCAGGTAGCCGAGCTGCGCCAGGTCCTGTTCTAGCCTTGCCACGCTGAAGGCGCCCGTGGTGAACCTAGCCTTGACTGGCGCCGCCAGCTCGCCGCCGCCGTTGGACTGGATACCGGTAGCCCCGCCAGGGATCGTGAGCTTGACTTTCTTGTACTGCCAGTAGCCCTTGGCCGGCACGAACACGGCGGTGGCACCAGAGACATGCCAGCTGCCGCTGATCTTGGGATGCAGCCTCGGCATCGGCGAGGTTGCGCTCAGCGGCTCGGAGAACACCACCTCGATATCGGCGGCGCCGTTCACACCGGCTGAGCCATCGGCCGGACTCGTAGAAAGAACGTGCTCAGGGCCCCGGGCGATGGTGGTGAGGATCTTGCGCTTCTGCTCGGCCTTGCCGGCCGCCTGCGCCGCGCTGCCCTTGGAGATGGTGCTGTAGTAGTAGATGCCGCCAGCGCCGAGGAGCACCACGAGCGCGCCGGCCATGCCGACGATCGAGACGAGCTTGCGCCGGTTCGGCTTGCCGGCCGGTCGCGCCTGGCCGTCCGAGCCGACCGGGCCCCATGGACCGCCAGGACCTCCCTTACCGCCAGCGCCGCCAGGCCCGCCGCCCGCACCGGGTCCGGCGTAATAGCTCGGCGAGAGCCCGAGCGAACTAGCAGACCATGCCGCTGCGGCTGGCGTGACATAGTCCCGAGCGGATTGATCGCCAGGTTCCGCTGGATCTTCGGCAGGCAAGGCCGCCATCATCGGGCGAGTCGAGTCAATGTGGTCCTCGGGGCTCGGCTTGCCTTTTGCCTGATCCCGCGGCTCGTGGGGCTCGGGATCTGGCAGCCATTTCGAGGCTTCGGTGCCGACCGGGGCGCCCGATGGCTTGAGCTTGAACACTGACCCCGACGGGCTCAGCGGATCCGACGTCCACGCGGCCCCTGAGCTGCTGGGGGCGGCCGCAGCAGCAGATGCCTCCTGCGCCGGCGCTTCGGCTGGGCGCGCTTCGGCTTGCGGCACGGCGGGTTCGGGTACGGCGGGCTCCGGCGCTGCGGACGGCTTTGGCGCTGTCGTCTTCGGAGTGAACCACGAACCCGACGGGCTAACCGAAGCGGCGCGCGGAAGTGCCCGTGGGCTCTCGTCAGACGCCTTCGGAGCACCGGGCGTGACCAGTGACCCTGCTGGACTCGGCGGCCTTGCCGGATTGCTGCTGGCCGCGTCCGGCAGATACGTGCCTGAGGGGCTCAGCGGCGCCTGGGGGTCTGGTGCGCGGTGCTGGCCGTGGGGGACGCTCTGCAGCCCGGAGGGCACCCCCGAGCCCCCGAGGGCCGGGGTCCCCCCGCCCGGCCCGCCTTCATCTACCCCGGGAGACTCACTCTCTCCGCCTGGTTGCGCGTCCCCGGCGTCCGGGCCGGGCCGCCTGCTGTGTGCCCCGATCTTTACCACCTCTTTCCCACCAGCGAGTGTAGATACCGCAGACGGTAATCGGTCGGTAGATCAGGTGAAGAAACGGGCACGATAACCAGATCGGGCCCCCGACGTGAGCAGTAAGTGAAGCAGCGCTCGCCAGGGGATGAAGCGGTCAGCCCGTGACGGTGACCAGGCTTCCGTAGGTGAGGTAGGGCCAGGCCCGCTGGGCCGCGTTGTACGGCAGCTCGACGCAGCCGAGGCTCTGCGGTGAACCGTAGAAGCCGCGCGGGAAGTAGTGCACCGCATTGGCGCCGTTAAAGTACGAGACGAACGTGACCGGGTCGGCGTAATGGCTACCGTCTGGGTTCGTCCCGGACATGATCTGGTACCGGAATCGCAGGTAGACAGGGAACGTGCCGTCGACCGTCGGGGCGATTGGAATGCCGGTATTGGTCAGGCTGCGAAATACCTGATGACCGTTGTGCCATATCGTCAGCGTTTCCGGCGATCCCTTGTCCGTTACCGCGTAGGTATAACCAACGGTGTTCCGCTGTGAGTAAGCCGCCGCGGCGAATAGCGTATGCCAGAACCCGCTGGTCAGCTTGTCATTGACTGCCAGCTTGTGCTGAGCCTTGAACGCCATCACCCCGCCGCGCACGATCACGTTCGGCTGGCCAGGCACCCACTGAGCTCGAAGGCTGGCCGGGTAGCCGCTGCTCCAGGTGAACGAGCCAGCGGGCGGGTTGAACGCCATCTGCTCCTGGCCGGCAGTGCCTGCTGCCGGTGGCCGGCGGCTTGCCGGGCTGGTTCCGGTCGGCTGCCATGAGAGCGGAAGATAGCCGAGCTGGCTGAGCACCTCGGCGAGCCGGAGCTGAGAGTAGCCTCCGGTGCGGAACGCGACCCGCAGCGGCTTGACGATCGCCCCGCCGCTCGCCGATCGCAGTCCCGTGCGGCCGGCCGGGATCACCAGCGTGTATCGGGTCGACGGAGCGAAGGCAACACTCGGCGTGAAGCTCAGCAGGTTTCCTGACGCCCGCCATTGCCCGGCGACTGCCGGACGGAATGTCGGCGCCACCGAGCTCTGCGCCAGATTCGCGGAGAACGCTATCTCCACGTTGGTGTCGCCGCTCACTCCCGACGACTTCGCCGAGGGCAGCATCGACATTACCCGGAGCGGAGGGCCTGTGACGCGCATGGACTGCACGGCGTCCCGGGCGTGAGTCGTCGTTCCCTGATCACCGCCGGAGTTCGCCAGCAGGGACAGGCCGCCGATTCCGGCGGCCACGGCGACGCCGAGCACAACAGCGGTCGCCAGGCCGACTCGGGCGGCCGCCCGGGAGGATCGAGGCCGGCCGGCGTTCTGCAGGATCTGGGTCGCGGTCTCCGCGGGCGGCGCGGGCGGCGCAGCGTCCTGATGGCCGGGCGCTTCGCCGTCGCCTGGCCGCTGTCCTCCCTCTTCGTCCGGTCGCCGCGTTTCATCGCCAGGCCCGGGCTGCTGCACCGCCGTCTCCCCCGTCTCACGCACGGTCAGCCAACCCTGTCAATCAAGCAGACCGTATTGCCGTGATTACCCTGTGTCACGATGCGATACCCGAGCGGCGTTCGTCAGTATCTATCAGCCAGGCAAACCGTTGCCCTGACCGGTGTCATCGGGCTGGGCAAGGTCGGTGTCGGGAACGTCGGTGACGAACATGTGCCCCGGTGCGTGGGTAATGGCCAGCGGCAGCATTGCCCTGGTGAGCGCGACCTGGGGGGTCACGCCGCAGGCCCAGAAGACCGGCACGTCATGATCTTTCGCCACGACCGGATCACCGAAGTCAGGACGGGCCAGGTCGGTGATGCCGAGCGCATCTGGATCGCCTGCCTGGACGGGCGCCCCGTGGGCGGCCGGACAGCGGGCCGTGACCTCGGCGGCTGTGGCGACCAGGTCAGCGGGCACCGGCCGCATCGATACCACGAGCGGACCGGAAAAACGCCCGGATGGCCGGCACTGCCGGTTCGTGATGAACATCGGCACGTTGGTGCCTTGTTCGATGTGCCGCACGGGGACGCCGGCAGCCAGCAGCGCACGCTCGAAGGTGAAGCTGCACCCGAGCAGGAAGGCGACCAGGTCGCCGCGCCAGTGCCCGGTGATGTCGTCAGGCTCGGCCACGCACCTGCCGTTCTCCCAGACCCGATACGCGGGCAGGTCGGTGCGCAGGTCAGCGCCTGGTGCCAGCCGAGTCGAAGTACTGCCGGGCTCCGTGATGTCAAGCAGGGGGCACGGCTTGGGGTTCAGGCGGACGAACTGCTCGAACTCGCCAGCCGCGCAGCGCGGCACCACGACCAGGTTGGCCTGGCTGAAGCCGGCGGCGCACCCCGCGGTCGGCATCCGCAGCCCGCCGCGGAACCGCCTCCTGGCGGCCGCCGGCGTCAGCGACGCCAGCCCGTCATCCCCGGCCGCGTCGCCGTACTCCGGCCCGTTCGCCTCAGCCATCGGCCCCAGACTAGCCAAACCAGCGCGCACCCGCTGAGAACCTGAGCGCGGCTTCAGCCCTCGTCAAATGCCATGTTCGCCGAACCATCCTGCGAGCTTGCCGGCCCGGCTGACTGCGCGCAGTCTTCGCTCGGTCTGCTCCCTGACGGCGGCGGACGCGACAATGAGGAGCCGGTCGCCTGAGCGCAACGTGGTCGTCGGCCCAGGCACGAACCCCTTCCCGTCACGAACGATGAGCGCCAGGTTGGCTTCGGGCGGCAGGCGCAGCTCGAAGATCTCCACGCCGTGCAGCCTGGATCCAGGAGGGATCTGCGCTTGCAAGAGGTCGGCATGCAGCGCCTCGAGCGGTGCCGCCTCGACATCGACGTCGAGCGGCTCACCAGGCGCGATCACCCGCAGCCGCCGCGCTGCCCACGGCAGCGTGGGACCCTGCAGCAAGGTATTCACCGCCACCACGATGAACACGATGTCGAACAGGCGGGTTGAGCCGGCCACATGGGCGCTGATCGGGATCGTGGCCAGCACGATCGGGACAGCGCCGCGCAGGCCCGCCCACGACAGGAACGACTGCTGGCGCCAGGGAAGCCGGAACGGAAGCGTCGCCGCGAGCACAGCAGCGGGCCTAGCCAGCAGCACAAGCACCGACCCGATCACGATGGCAGGAATGATCTGTGCCGGGAGCCTGGCCGGCGAGGCGAGCAGCCCGAGCATCACGAAGAGCCCGATCTGGGCCAGCCAGGCGACGCCTTCGGCGAAGCCGCGTATCGCTGGGCGGTGCGGCAGCCGCGCATTGCCAAGCACAAGCGCCGCCACGTAGACGGCGAGCAGTCCGCTGGCGCGGGCCAGCGACGCCGCGCCGTAGCTTGCCGTGATCAGCGCCATGATCGCGATCGGGTACAAGCCAGAGGCGGGCAGCGCCACCCGCCGTAGCGCCTGCGCGCCGACCCATCCGGCTAGCAGCCCGATCGCGGCGCCGGCCGCGAGCTGGTAGACGACCTCACCGCCGATCAGCGCGGCGACTGGGTGCCGGCCGACGTCGCTGAGGAGCGTCACCGCGAGCACCGAGGGCGGGTCGTTCAGGCCAGACTCGCCTTCCAGCATTCCGGCAAGCTTCGGCGGCAAGGGCAGCTTGCGCAGCACGGAGAACACCGCCGCCGAGTCGGTCGGCGCCAGCATGGCGCCGAGCAGCAGTGCCTCCCGCAGGCCAAGGTGCAGCGCCCATTTGCCAGCCGCGGCGACCACGACGACGCTGACCGTCACGCCGATTGTGGCCAGGCTGAGGGCGGCCGGGGCGGCTGCCCTCGCGTGCGCCCAGTTGGTAGTCAGGCCGCCTTCGGCGAGTATGAGGATGAGCGCGCCGAGCCCAAGCTCACGGGCGAGTGCGGCGTTGTCGAACTGCACACCGAGCCCAGCCTCGCCAAGCGCGAGACCCAGGCCAAGGAACAGCAGCAGGCTGGGCAGGCCGATCCCATGCGCCACCCGGGCGGCGATGATCGCGGCGAGCACCACCGTGGCACCGGTGAGCAATATGAGACCGAGATCGCGCGTCGTCATCATTGACGGCGATATATACCCAGCTTCGGGCTAGGTGTGATGCCGCGATGGACTTATGCTGACCCGGCCTGGCCGATCCGGTGGTGCTGCGAGCGCTGCGGCGGCCGCCCTGACCACGGATTAAATGGGCCAGCCATTCCGGCCTCGCGCGCCTATCGGACGCCAGGCCGGGCCAGACGGCAAAGGCTGTACGGCTATAAACACGCAAGTGACAGCGTCACGGTTCGCGGTTACCAGGCAAAATTCCGGCCGCCGGTATCAAGGCGACGCCGCGCCGACAGACAAGATCATCGACGATTACTGACGTGCTCGGTCATCGCGGCCAGATCGCTCGGGTCGCCGTACCTGATCCACATATCCCTGTGCACCTGGTACCAGTCCGTGCACCGCGGCCTCGGCGCCAGCAGGGCGCGGAGTGCTGCCGCCGCCCGATCGGCGTCCGCCGCCAGCCGGTCAACCATGTGGGCCGCCTCTGGCTCGCGCAGCGCGCGCAGTCCCGCTGCTACCCGGTCAGCACGGCTGGCCACGTCCGTGACCAGCGCGATGGCTTCTATGAGTGACAGTCGCCCCGGCTGAGGATCCACGCTCACCACGTCCAGCCACGATATCCCGGTGACCCCGCGTCAGAGCTTACTGGCCGATGAGCTCGACTCCTAGCGAGCGCATCTGCCTGACTGCCTCCGCGGTCGTGGTCGATCCGACTCCAGCGGTGAGGTCGACCAGCACCCTGACGTCGAATCCGAGCTTGACCGCGTCGACCGCCGTCATCTTGACGCAGTAATCCGTCGCGATCCCGGCGATGTCAACTGCGGTCACCCGGCGCGAGGCGAGCCAGTCGGCGAGCGGCGTGCCGGCCGGGCTGGGCACCAAGCCGCCAGCTTCGGGCCCTGACAACGCCAGACCGCCGCTGCGGCCCTCAAATCCGCTGTAGGCCGCGGCGTACTCGCCCTTGCGGAAGAGCTCCTCGAACCGGCTGGTGTCCAGGGCCGGATGGAACCGCGCGCCGGGCGTTCCGGCCACGCAATGGGCAGGCCAGCTGTCGGTGAAATCCGGCTCGGCGGAAAAGTGCGTGCCGGGCTCGATGTGGTGGTCCTGGGTGGCCACAATGTGTGCGTACTGGTCGGCGTTCGCGCTGGTCAGGAAGTCGGTGATCGCTGCCGCGGCGGCCGCGCCTCCGGCCACTGCCAGCGATCCGCCTTCGCAGAAGTCGTTCTGGACGTCGACGACCAGCAGGGTTCGCCTGTTCACCATTTAGTCACCGTAACCAGTCGAGCCGTCCGGTCTCGGCGGAACCTGCAACCAGGTCGACCTGATCAGCGATGCGATCTAGAATTTGGCCAACGGCATCGCTGCCCGCAAGGTCCGCGTTCGCCAGCCGCCCGCAGCACGCAGGATAGCCCGCGGGAACGGAGCCGTAGATGACCCAACTCCCACCCGCCTACCGGGGAGCCCCTTACTACCAGCACCGGCGGCCACCACGCAGGCAGCGGGTCACGCGGGTCGTCCGCGCGCTTGCTATCGCCGCGCTTGTGCTGCTGGTGATCATCCTGATCGGCGCCGCGGTCGCCCCGACCGCTTTGCCCTGAGCCTTCCGCCCGTGGGCGATGATGGGGGCATGACCCCTGGAGAGTTCACCAACGGACATCCCGCGCTCGCGGAGTTCTGGCATCCGGTCGCGTTGTCGAGCGATGTCGCAGAAGAGCCAGTCGCGGCCAGGCTGCTAGGCGGCGGCTGGGCGCTGATCCGTTTTGGTGATGCGGTGGCGGCTTTCGCCGATGCCTGTCCGCACCGCCGGGCTCGGCTGTCGGCGGGGCACCTCAACGGCGGCACTCTGCAGTGCATGTATCACGGGTGGCGGTTCGGCCAGGACGGTCGCTGCGTGGAGATTCCGGCGCTCGAGGACACCGCCCAGATCCCGGTGCGGGCCGCGCTGTCTCGCCCAGCGGAGGTCACCGAGCAGGACGGCCTGGTATGGCTGGCCCCGCTTCCGCCGCGTGCCCCGCTGCCTGACCTGACGCCTGGCGTGCCGCTGGCCGGCGAGGGCATCGCGACTGTGCGGCTCCCCGTGCTCCGGGTGGAGGCCAACGCGGCGATGCTGATCGACAACTTCCTCGATGAGGCGCACTTGCCGTTCGTGCACGCGGCGACGATCGGCGGCGCGGGCCCTGAACCAATCCCGAGGGCTGACGTCGCCAGGAACGGCTTGTCGTTCACAGCGGTGCGCGAGCACACGTTCACCAACCTGACCGACCCAGCGGTTATAGACGGTTCGCGGCCGGCGGTGCAGCGGCGCCGGATGACCTACCGGTATCAGGCGCCGCTGACCGCGACGCTGCTGCTTGAGTATCTCGACGCGGAAGGCTGGCAGTTCCTGACTTTCGTGGTGACGCCGGAAGACGACCGCTCCTGCCGGGTGTACCAGACGGTCACCGGCCCCGGCCTTGCCGAAGCCGAACAGGCAGAAAGCGCCGCGAAGTATGAACTGGCGATCTTCGAGGAAGACCTGGATCTGCAGCGGCGAGCGTTGTCAGGCCTGGAGTTCCCGCTCGACGCGAGCGCCGAACTGCACACCAGGGCCGACCGCGTCTCGGTGGAGTTCCGGCGTGTGCTCGCCGCCGCGGTCAGCGAACCCGTGAGCTAGCCGCGACGGATACTACTCGGAGTCGGGCAGGACGTGAATCGCCGCTTCTTCCGGACTCGCACCTCCGCCGTCGATGCCGACATCCTCAGCCACGAGGTCGTCCGCGTAGCCGACGAGGTTGCTTCCTTCGTCCTCGGCGACCAGCCTGCCTGACCTGGGATCGGCACCTTCCGCGACCGAAAGCCGCGAAATGTCGACTTCTGTGGCGTTCTCGTCCCAGCTGTCGTCATCGTCGGTCAGGTTTGGCTCCTCCTCAGCGAGCAGCTCATCGAGCGACTCGCCCCGGCCCTCCTCCGGGGTAGCCGAGCCTGACCGCATCCCGGCCGACCACGCCATCGGCGGTACGACGCCGCGATCTAGCGGATCGTCGCCCGGTGAGTCGTCGAGGGTGTCATAAGAATCGCGCGTCTCGTAGTCCTCAAGATCGGCGCGCTCGTGGCGCCTGCCTGGCATGACTGGGTCCTCCTCCCCTAGCCAGCGCGCGCCAGCGGCGCGCGGTACGCGATCAGCGTGCCCGCGGGAGCGGCTGATGAGGCCGATGGTCCCAACCTAACGTCTGACCCCGGGGAGGCGACAGGCGTGTCGCCTCGGCCGCCGCCCGCCGCCGGCGTGGCGTGCCCGCGCCCCGAGGTTTCGGCGCTGTACGGTACCTAGTGCCTCTGGCTGCGGCCAGGGGCGGCGCAGGTGCCAGCGAAGCCGGTGAGATGCCGGCGCTGTCCCGCAACGGTGATGCCCCCCGCGAGGGGATGAGCCCGGACGCCTGTCCTGTGCCGGCGAAACCTGTCCTCGGAGCAAGGGCGGTTCGCTGGATGCCCCCATCGGGCGTCGCAGCGGGCGCACTTGGTCCTCCTGCACCGATGGAGGATCGCAGATGCGGAAAATTTCCGGGCGGGCAATCCCGCCAGCAACCCTGCCAGCAATCGCGGCGATGATCGCCGTCACTCTGACAGCCTCGTGCGGCGCGAGGCACGATCCGGCCGCCGCAGGTGACCCGCCGCCGGCGCCGCATGCGATCATCTCGCTCTCGGCTACGGGCACTGAGATGCTGTACGCGATCGGCGCCGGCCGCCAGGTCCGCGCCGTCGACAAGTACTCGGATTACCCGCCGGGCGCGCCGCGCACCAGCATGTCTGAGCTCACCGCGAATGTGGAGGCGATCGCTGCGCGGCGGCCCGACCTGGTGGTGATCGACAGCGAGGCGGCCCCGAGCTTGGCCAAGCAGCTGGCAGGTCTGCGGATTCCCGTGCTCGTGCTGCCTGCGGCCGCGAACCTGGCAGATGTATACGCTCAGCTCGCCGAGCTCGGGCGCGCTACCGGTCACCTCGAGCAAGCCCGGGCCGAGGAACGAGTGATCCGCACGCAGATCGCCGCGATCGTGGCCAGCCTGCCGCACCGCTCCAAGCCGCTGACGTACTACTACGAGCTGACGACCAACTTCTACTCGGTCACGTCCGGCACCTTCGTCGGGCGCCTGCTGGGCCTGCTCGGGCTCGAGAGCATCGCCGGCCAGGCGAGCGGAGCCGGCGTGGCCGGCGGCTATCCGCAGCTGTCCGCCGAGACGATTCTCAAGGCCGACCCCGATTACATCTTCCTGGCGGACACGATCTGCTGTCGCCAGAACGCGGGCACGGTCGCGGCCCGGCCGGGCTGGAGGCTGCTGAAGGCCGTCAGGCAAGACCACGTCGTCAGACTGAACGATGACATCGCCTCCCGGTGGGGCCCGCGCATCGTAGATTTGCTGCGCACAGTCGCGGCCGCGCTTCGACACGGTCGGGGTCGGCCGTGACCGGCGCGGTCTCGAGGGTGCTGATCAACACCGGCCACGGCAAGGGCAAGTCATCGGCGGCGTTCGGCGTGATGGCGCGCGGCTGGGCCAGGGGCTGGAGGGTCGCTGTGATCCAGTTCGTCAAGGGTGGCCGCTGGCAGACGGGAGAGCGCAAGCTTGCCGACCATCTGGGCATCGAGTGGCACACCCTGGGCGACGGGTTCACCTGGGAATCGGCCGACCTCGACGAGACGGCAGCCAAGAACGTTCACGCCTGGCAGGTCGCCAGCGCCAAGCTGGCCAGCGGCGACTACGACCTGCTCATACTCGACGAACTCACCTACGTGGTGAGCTACGGCTGGATGCCGGTCGCCGAGGTGGTCGCGGGAATCGCCGGCCGGGCCGAGCACACAAACGTGGTCATCACCGGCCGCAACGCCGCACAGGAGCTAATCGACCTCGCGGATACCGTTACCGAGATGCGCAAGCTCAAGCACGCCTACGACCAGGGCATCCGCGCCCGGAAGGGAATCGAGTACTGATGCCGGCCCACGGCGCGCTGCTGG
>Ga0126381_100009741_pt1 | contig 10795 bp, 9 predicted proteins | sample PanSoiMetPlot_28_FD_96465 | JGI IMG/M metagenome (GOLD analysis project Ga0126381, IMG submission 96465) | Tropical forest soil microbial communities from Panama - MetaG Plot_28 | ecosystem: Environmental > Terrestrial > Soil > Tropical forest > Bulk soil | place: Panama | collected 2016-02-17
CGCGATGAGATGGTGGCCGCTGCCGACCATGCCCTTTATTCCGCAAAACAGACGGGACGAAACCGGGTGGCCTCCGCTACACTAAAAAAGGAATTTTCCACAACCAAATAAGCTGAAAACCACCGAACGGCCCCAAGGACCCATGAGCGCTTCGTCTACCACCCCCGTCCCAGGAAAGATTGTCGCCAGGACCGCGAGCGTGCATATCGATAACACCTGTAACGCCTTCCTGCACGATTGCTTCAGGCAATTCGGAATTCACATCGTCGCGCTTCCGGGAGATCCGGTCACGCAGTTGCAGACGCGGAAATTCGAAGCCTGCCTGCTGCGTCTGTACGATCCCGATGCGGAGAAAATCCTGGGTGCGGCCCGCGCCTCCAGTTCGAACAGCCGCCTGGTGGTCTATGGCATCGCCCGCAGTGCCAGGGAAGCACTGCGTCACTCTGCCTACGGAATCAACGCCGTCCTGGACGAACCTTTGGACCGGCCCAGCGTAATGAAAGTGGTGCGCTCCACCCACCTCTTGGTGATGAATGAGCTGCGGCGATACGTGCGCGTGCCCCTGACCAGCCGGGCCCAGATCGAAACGCCCAGAGGCAACGCCCCGGTCAGCACGATCGAAATCAGCTCCGGAGGTTTGTCCGTTCGCTCGTCCACGGCGCTGGCGGCAGCGGGAGCGGTACGCGTGGCTCTTACCCTGCCGCGGCTGACTCCGCTGGTGCTTCGCGCTTTCATTTGCTGGGAGCGGGAAGGTTCGGAAAAAGTCTACGGGCTTAAATTCGACCCCACCGACCCGGGGCGCACGAAGATCAGAGGTTGGATCGACCAATTTCTGGAAATCGGTAACTTTTCATAGCCGTGCTGCGTATCAAAACGTCGGATAGGTCTGGAATCATGTATACGATCGAACTCAACAAAATCCGCAAGTGTTATGACAGTTTCGTTGCCGTCGACGATCTTTCTTTCAACATCGAGCAAGGCGCGGTCTTCGGCTTGCTGGGTCCGAACGGCGCCGGCAAAACCAGCACCATCCGCATGATGATCGGCATTACCGTGCCCGACGCCGGGCAGATCCAGATGTTCGGCAAGCCCTTCGAGCGCAAGAGCCTGCAGCGGGTTGGCTATCTGCCGGAAGAGAGCGGGCTGTACAAGAAGATGAAGATCGTGGACCAGCTCATCTTCCTGGGCGAGCTGCACGGTTTGGAGGCCGGGGCGGCTCGGCAACGAGCCATGGCCTGGGGCGAGCGGATGGAGATTTCAGGCTGGCTGGACAAGAAAGTGGAAGAGCTTTCCAAAGGCATGCAACAGAAGATTAAGTTTATCGCTACCCTGCTGCACGATCCGGACTTCATCATCATGGATGAACCGTTCAGTGGTCTCGATCCGGTCAACGCCCTGCTGCTGAAGGATGTCCTGCTCGACCTGAAAGGAAAGGGGAAAACCATCCTGTTTTCCACGCACCAGATGGACCAGGTGGAGAAGTTGTGCGATTCCATCTGCTTGATCGACCACGGCAAGGCCGTTTTGCAAGGCGACTTGAAGCAGATCAAGGCGCAGTACGGCAAGAACAACGTGCAGATCGAATACGAGGGCGATGGCGACTTTCTCAAGAAGACCCAACTGGTAGGCTCCTACAACAACTATGGCAACTACGTTGAGGTGCGCCTGGCTCCGGGAGCGGACTCGCAACAGCTCCTGCGGGCGGTGGCGGAGCGCTCCCGCATCAGCAAGTTCGAGCTGATGGAACCTTCACTCGAAGAAATCTTCATTGATACGGTTGGAAAAAACGATGCGTAACATCTTTTTGATCACAAAGCGGGAATACCTGGAGCGAGTTCGCTCCCGGGCGTTCCTGATCATGACCATCTTCATACCGGCTCTGATGCTCGCCATGACCGCGGGACCGGTCCTGTTGGCCACGCGCGCGCGCGGCGGGCCGAAGCATCTTGTCGTAGCCGTGACCGACCGCCAGACCGGGGATTTGATCCGCGAGGAACTCGAAAAGCGGCACATCGACCCGGCTAGCTCCTTGAATGGGACGTCCGAGGCCCCGCGGTTCCAGGTTGAAGTTGACACCAACGTGAGCGAGGCCGAACGTGCGGCGCTGGTCGAGAAGGTCAAGACCGGGGTGGTGGGCGGCGTCATCTGGGCGAGCGACGAAGCTTTAGCGGTAAACAAGGCGACCTTTATCTCCCGCGATGTGTCGAACTTGGCCGACCAGGAATTGGTTAGGCAGGACTTGAGCCGGGCGGCGCACAAGCTTGCCTTGCAGAAGAAAGGACTGAACGACACTGAAATTGCGGCTGCGCTCAAGCCGCTGGACGTAGAAACGGTCAATCCACGCGGCGGAGCTCCATCGAACCCGCTCGCGGCATTTCTTGCCCCGTTTGCCATGGCCATGATCATGTACGTGACTGTTTTGTTGTACGGCATCAACGTGATGCGCGCCGTTCTCGATGAAAAAACATCGCGTGTCATGGAAGTCATGCTATCGACAGTCACCGCCAGGGAGATGATGATCGGCAAGATCGCCGGCGTGGGCGCTGCCGGCCTTACCCAGGTTGGGATATGGGCGGCAGCGGGCGGGATTTTTTCTGCGCAAGGCCTGAGCATGATGGCAGGCGCGAAGATGTTCAGAGGAATGGTTACGCCGGAACTGGCGATTTGCTTCCCGGTGTTTTTCTTGCTGGGTTTTACCCTGTTCAGCACCATGTATGCGGCCGTTGGCGCCATGGCCAACTCCGAACAAGAAACCCAACAGTTGCAGTTCCTGGTAGCCATGCCATTGATTGCATCGGTTATTGTTTTGATGCAGGTCCTGCAAAACCCGAGCACACCCCTGGGGGTCTGGGCATCGCTCTTTCCCTTCACCGCGCCCCTGATCATGTTCACCCGCATCGCGCTCGATCCGACCGCAGTACCGGTGTGGCAAATCATTCTCTCCATCGTGCTGCTGGTGCTGACCATTTATGGGCTGGCCATTCTCTGCGGCCGCATTTACCGCGTCGGCATCCTCATGTATGGCAAGAAGCCCACGGTGCCGGAGATCGTGAAATGGATCAAGTACGCGTAGCCGTTACAATCGTCTAGGTGGGAAGTTCATCACAGGTTGAAGCGAGGACGGAGGGCGCCCAGGTACGCTCTTTCTCGCTGCGCGAGCGGATATCGCTGTGGCTGATTACCTGGGCGGGATATCTGCTCATTCGCGGCCTGTGTCCCACGCTGCGCTTCACTGTTGTGCGCGAAGAGAACTGCCTGAGCGACGGCTGGGGCGCGCCCGGCGGAATCTGGTGCTTCTGGCATCGTTGCGTGATTCCAGCAGGCTATCGTTTCCGGGGCAAGCAGGTCGCGGTCATGATCAGCCGCAGCTTTGACGGCGAATATATCGCGCGCATTCTCCAGAAGCTCGGCTTCCGCCCGGTACGCGGGTCGAGTTCGCGCGGAGCGGTTGGGGCCCTCATCGGAATGCGCCGCGAACTGGAAGACGGCCACCCCGCTGTGTTCACCATCGACGGCCCGCGCGGCCCGCGTTACGTCGCCAAACCCGGCCCGGTCATGTTGGCCAAGAAGACCGGCCAGCCCATCAGCTGCTTTTACATTGCTGTCGAGCGCGCCTGGATCTTGAACTCCTGGGATCGCATGATCATCCCCAAGCCGTTTTCGCGAGCCTGCGCCTACTTCAGCAGCCCCATGCCCGTTCCCGATGACGCAAGCGAAGTGCAGATGACCGCGCTTCATCAGCAGATGCAGGAGACGCTGGAACGCTGCCGGTTGAAAGCGGAGGAAAGATTAGGGATGGGCCATGAGCAATGAGAGAGGGAAGGAAAGAAAACCCAAGCCCTGAATGATCTTCGAGCGAGTTTCAATTTGCGATGACCACTGGGGCCGGCAAAACCGGCCCCAGCGTCATGCTGGCTATCGACGGAGGTATTATCGACAGCGCTAGTCGATATCCACCATTTCGATCCACGTGCCCCAGTTGGCTAACCGCACACGCGGACGGTTGGGAATGTATTCTCCGGCCACCCAGACATCACCGTTAGGCGCGACCGCGGCAAAGCCGTAGTCGCCCCAGCGGGCGACACCGTTGCCGCCGAATGTCGGGTAGCCGCTGAAGCCGTCTTGAGGAAGGAAACCGGGGGCAACCAAGTGGACTACACTGCCCGCCCCGGTGGTGTTCAAGCGCATGTATGCGAAGCTGGGGAAGAAGTTCGGTCCGGAGAGAGTGAAGCCCATGACTCCCTGGCCGTTCCTGTTGATGGCTATAGACGGAAACAACACGTTCGCGTTGTTGACGGCAACATAGCCCTGGTGAACAACGTGTGCGGTCAGCGGCGAAATTGTGCCGCCGGGTTTGATTTCGAACCAGGCAATGCCTACCCGCGGAGCGGTTGCCCCCAGGATGATGGTGTTGACGGCGCCGAAGAGCTTGCCTTGGGACTCATAAACCTGGTTCATGCGATCGTCATTGGAAGCCAGTAGCTCCAGAGGAAACCCAAGACTCATTCCCAGCGGGAAAGCCCCTGCCTTCTGGGTGGCGTTGGGCGGCTGCCCGTAGATCTCGGTTTGGATGACTACGTTTGTAAAATTCAGGGTGGGAGTGTTGGTGCGCAGCGAGGAGGTATTGGTCATCGCCCACACCGTGATGCGGTCATCCGCTGTTCCCGTGAAATCCAGCGAACTCAGGAAGAATTCCGTTCCGCCGTTGACATTGGAGCTGGCGGTGTCCTGGTTGAAGGCCGGATGAACGCTGAATCCCGGACCTTCGGCCTGCGTTAATCCCTGGAATGCGATCAATGGCCCCGGGTTGTTGGCAGCGAGCCGGCGTTTGTCCGTAGCCAGGACCAGCGCGGTCTGGAAGCCGTCAGTGAAGGCGAACTGGTTGGTGCTGATGAAAATGCCGTCTTCGTTGGCGCCGAGCAGAGGTTGATCGCCAATGCAGGGGCAAAGCCCGAAGCCCGGGTCGGTCACATCAATCGAGAAAAAGTTGAAAAGACCTGTCGCATCCGGAGTCTGGCTGACAGCAATGAAGACATGCGAGGCAGGAAGAAAAGCCCCGGTGATGGGATCGATGTCGATTTCCAGAACGGTCACGAACCAGCGCTGGGTGTCATGATCGAAGATGATGCGGGGATCCGTCAGCTCAGGCCCGAATGGCCCGGCGGGACGGACGAACGCCGAAGGTAGTCCGAAAAATTTGTTGGCCGAGGTTGGCCCGGCGAGAAGATTGCCGGCGTGATCGTAGACAGCATAAGCATCATTTACGCCTTCGAACACCTGGGTGGCGTTTACGCCCATCGCTTGATCGGGAGGCTCAACGTTGAACTGGTTGCCGTTGTCGGCGTTACGCTGGTCGAAGTGGTCAAGTCCGTTGAATCCGGAGTTGCCGACTCCAGGGCCGACCACGGGTTTGCCGGGAGCTGCCGGAGTAGGCAGCTCACGGGTCGCCATCGCCCCTAAGCCGCGAAGGATCGGCTTTTCCAGACGCAAGTCTTGCTTGGTTTCAAGGCCCTGGGCGCCGTTTGCTGAATTCATGTGACTGGCGGCCTCCGACGGCGATTCCAGTCTTCCCGTGCCCATAGGGACCAGTTCTCGCGTGGTCTTTCTGATTTGCGCATTCAATGCGGAAATTGAGGTAAGCAGCAGCAGCGACAAAAGGAGAGACATCTTTCGCAACAACATACTTTGGGTTCCCTTTTCCTAGGAGGAATGCTGAACGTGAATTTGCCCAGCCACGACGATGAGGCGAAGGTTCGTTCAATCCATGAAGTTCGTCTTGATGACAAGGCCAGATCACACTCAGTTACCTTCATAGAAACAGCTACTCTGGCCAGAGTTGTCCTGAGTTGCTGGTTGATAATTTCAAACAAGCACAATCCAGGATTGCTCGTTGTCATGCCGTCGAAATTTTCCCTACGACCGGACCGTATAATTACTGCGTGAATGAGAAGTCACCCGGGTCCAGGGAAGCCATTTCCAGGCACGCCGCTTCTGGTCGAATCCTGGCGATCGACTACGGCACGCGCCGCATGGGACTTGCCGTCTCAGATCCTCTGGGCATCACCGCGCAGGGACTCGAAACGCTCGAGCGCAAGAACAAGCGCAGCGATTTCGCGCGGCTGGAACGCACGCTGCGCGAATATGGGGTAAGCGAAATCGTGCTGGGCTATCCACTCCGCATGAGCGGAGAGGCGGGCACGCAATCGCAGAAAGTCAGCGAGTTCGCTGAAACGCTGCGCCAGAAGTTTAAAGTCCCGGTTCACTTGTGGGACGAGCGGCTCACCTCGGCGGAGGCCAACCGCCTGCTGCGCGAAGCAGAGGTGAGCACGCGCAAACGCGCGCAAGCCGTCGACCGTATGGCCGCGGTGCTGATCCTGCAATCGTTTCTGCAGGCGAGGAGCTTGCGCGAGCCGGAAAGCAAATAGCCATTAGCTCAGCTAATAAGGTGGCGGCTTTAGTCTGGGCTAATTGCTATTTACTAATTGCTAATGCGTGTTTCCCCTGATCTCAGGCCATGTCCTTTGGGTTACGACGAGACACAGGAATCGCGCGCCTTAGCGAGTTCATCCAACCCATTGACAGATAGAATAGACGAGCGTCCCGTCTTCATATCCATGATCCGAATTCTCTTTCGATTGCTCGTTGTTGCCGTGATCGTCATCGCCGGGCTGCTGGCGTATGCTTTGCTGCTGCCCGCAGGGCCGTCCTATGAACAGCGCGTGCAGCTCAAGCCGGGGTCTTCGGCGCGTCGCATCGCCGCCGATCTGGAGAAGGCGGGGATCATCCGCAACCAGTATGCGTTCCTCCTGTGGCATTACCTGCACGGGCGCAAAGCCCTCAAGGCCGGGGAGTACGCTTTCGATCACCCTGCCAAAGTGCGCGAGGTCTACGATCGTGTGCTGCGCGGCGACGTCGTGTTCCGTTCGGTGTCAATTCCTGAAGGCTTCAACATGTTCGACATCGCCGGCGCCATTCAAGACGCGGGCCTGGGACGAAAAGAGGATTTCCTGCAAGTAGTACGCACCGATACGGCGCTCATTCGCGATCTCGATCCGCAGGCGCCCAGCCTGGAAGGATATCTATTCCCTGACACCTATCGCTTTACACGAACGATGTCCCTGCATGATATGGCGGCAGCCATGGTGCATCGCTTTCGCCAGGCCGCACACGATGCCGGGCTGAACCAGGATGTCCACAAGATCGTGACCATGGCCAGCATCGTGGAGAAGGAAACCGGAGTGGCGGAGGAACGGCCCATCGTGGCCAGTGTCTTCTACAACCGCCTGGACAAGAATATGGATTTGATGACTGACCCGACGGTGATCTATGCGGCGCTGTTGAACAACCGGTATCGGGGCGCCATCTACCAATCCGACCTGCATTTTGATTCGCCCTACAACACGTATCGTAACCCGGGCCTGCCGCCGGGACCCATCTCCAACCCTGGCCGGGCGTCTTTAGAGGCCGCGATGCACCCGGCGGAGACCGAGTATCTCTACTTTGTCAGCGACAATCAGGGGCATCACAACTTCTCGCGCACGGTGTCGGAACACGCTCGCAACGTCGCCGCCTACCGGCGAGCCACGGCCCAGAACCGGTAACCGCTAGGTTCTAAAGGACATTTTCTCTGCCGTTCTGTGTCGCTCAATGCCGCTGTTTTCCGGGGGCTCGGAAACACTGGAAATCCCCTAGATTCGATATACTAAAAGCCACCTAATTTGAATTTCGAAGTTGCGGATAGTTCAGGTAATGTTTAGCCACTCCCGGTTCAAAACCCTCCTCTTGGCCTTGGCCGTGTTACCGCTTAGCGGTTGCCTGCGGACGTCGCACCCTGTCCAGATTCGGATGAGCACAGCCACGCTCAAAGAAGCGACTCTGGAAGAGTTGGTCGCTTCCATCAACACCAGCGCCGAGCGCTTGAACAGCTTTAAAGCCACGGTTGACATCGATACTTCGGTTACGGAGCGCAAGAAGGGCGATGTGAAGGATTACCCGCAAGTTCGCGGATACGTTCTGCTGCGCAAGCCGGAGATGCTGCGCATGGTTCTGCTGGTTCCTGTGGTGCGCAACACCATGTTTGACATGGTCAGCAACGGGAACACGTTCGAGTTGTCGGTTCCGTCGCAGAACAAGTTCGTCGTAGGATCCAGCAAAAAGACGGGCAAGCCTTCAGAAAAGCCGCTCGAGAACCTTCGCCCCCAACATATTTTTGACGCCCTTCATCTGCGGCCCGTGGATAAAGCTGCAGGTGAAATTGCCGTGCTCGACAATGGCTTGGAAATCGTAAAGGATCCGAAAAAGCACAAGGACGTGCAGCAACCGGACTACGAAGTGCTGGTGATCGCCCGCGCCGCTGCCGGCGCGTATCTTTCCCGCAAAATCATCTTCAGCCGCACCGATCTTTTGCCCCACGAGCAGCTCATCTATGACCGCCAGAACCGGCTGATTACGCATGCCCGGTATGAGAACTTTACCGATCACGCCGGGATCATGTTCCCGGAGATCATCAGCATCGAGCGGCCCATCGAGGAGTATTCCATCACGATGTCGGTGGTGAGCGTGAAGGTCAACGAGCCGCTGACGGATGAGCAATTCGTTCTAAACCAGCCGCCAGGCTCGAAGCTGGTTGACGTAGACGACAAAGACAAAGAGGAATCGGGCGAGAACCGGACGTTCTTGCGCAGCCCCCGGCGGTAAAGCTTTTTTCGCCGGCAAAGTCTGCGGCCGGCAGATGGTTAAAATACATTCCATGAACAAAATGATCGTCTCCAATCTGGCGTACCGGCCCTTGCGTTCCATTATCAGCATCTTTGCAGTGGCCATCGAAGTAACTCTCATTCTGCTGATCGTGGGGCTGATGCTCGGGATTCTTGACGACAGCAAGGAGCGACAGAAAGGACTAGGGGCAGACGTAATCGTCCGGCCGCCGGGATCGGCGAACTTTGCTGCCTTCTCCGCGGCTCCCGCTTCCGTCAAGTACGCGGATCTGCTGCGCAAACAGCCCCACGTGCAGGCCGTGACCCCGGTCGTCTTACAGACCACCGTCAGTTTGAACAGCATCGAGGTGCTCAACGGTATTGACCTGCCTTCGTTTGAGGCAGTAGGTGGCCCCCTGCTGTACATAGAAGGCGGCCCTTTTCAAGGCCCCGACGACATGATTGTGGACGACATCTATGCTTCCGGGAACAAAGTTCAAGTTGGCTCCGCGGTGACAGTGCTGAACCACGACTTCAAAGTATGCGGTGTGATTCCTCACGGCCGCGGCAGCCGCCGTTATGTTCCGATGACAACGATGCAGGAATTGACCGGCAATCAAGGCAAGGCCAGCGTTTTCTATGTAAAGTTGGACGATCACAAGAATGACACAGTGGCCGTCGAGGAATTCAAAGCACTGCTGCCGAACTTTAATGTGATTTCTACCCGCGAATGGATGGCCCTCATGACTGCCGACAACATACCCGGGCTTTCCATAGCTATCAAAGTTGTAATCGGCATTGCCGTGGTGATCGGGTTCATCGTGATCTTCCAGTCGATGTACACGGCGGTCATGGAGCGAACCCGGGAGATCGGCATCCTGAAATCGCTGGGCGCCTCAAAATTCTATGTGGTGCGGCTGATCCTGCGCGAAACCCTGCTGTTGGCCATTGCCGGAGTGATCGTGGGTTTTGTCATCAGCGAACTCGGGCGCATCGGCATCGTGCACAAGTTTCCAACTTTGCGGGTACTGCCGATCAACCTGCACTGGGCGTTTTATTCCTCGCTGATCGCCCTCGGCGGAGCCATGTTGGGCGCCATCTATCCCGCGTTCAAAGCCGCGCAGAAGGATCCCATCGACGCGCTGGCGTATGAATAGCAGTCAGCACTCAGCCAGCATTCAGCCCTGAAACAGCGTCGCAAAGCCACGATGCGGAGATTGAATCCTGGTAGCTTGCGACAGGGCCTCACGTTCCATGCTCAAGCTGAATGCTGAGTGCTGATTGCTGAGAGCTTATTCATGCCTCAACGCCTGCGTAGGATTCACTCTTGCGGCTCGGGCGGCGGGAATGTAGCCTGCGATGATCGCGACCGCAGTCAGAATCGCTACCGCGAACAAGACGGTGGTTGGATCGTACGCGCTCAAGCCATAGAGACGCGAGACCAGCAAGCGCGTGATAGCCGCGGTCGCAGCCAGGCCTACGGCGATGCCGATCAGGATCATGATGCCGGTTTCGCGCAGGATCATGGCAATCACCCGGCTCTTGCCCGCCCCAAGGGCCATGCGTATTCCGATCTCATTGGTCCGGCGGGCCACTCCGTAGGAAAGCACGCCGTACAGTCCGGTGGCTGCCAGCAGGAGAGCAATGAAGCCGAAGATCGCGCACAGCCGAGCCACCATGCGTGGCTGCTCGTTGACGCGGTCGACGTTTTCGAGCAACGGGCGCGCGCTGTCGATGGGCAGGTCCTCGTTGACGCCTAGGATGGTCTTACGAATCGCGGGCAGCATCTGCGCCGGATCGCCGGCGGTGCGAATTTCGAACGTAGCCCACGGCGTGGGACCTTCCATGCCCTGGTCGGCCGGCAAGTAGAAACGCTGGGGAATATCGCCCTTGAGACGATGGTCGCGCGCGTCCTTGGCGACGCCTACGACTTCAAACGTAGTTCTCCGGTCGCCGAATTTTTCCGTGATGTGCCTGCCGATGGGATTACGGCCGGCAAAAAACTTCTTGGCAAAGGTCTCATTGATGACGCAGACCTTGGGTGAAGCCATGGTGTCCTGCACGCCGAACTCGCGACCCAGAAGCAGCGGTATGCCCAC
>Ga0126381_100009742_pt1 | contig 10794 bp, 9 predicted proteins | sample PanSoiMetPlot_28_FD_96465 | JGI IMG/M metagenome (GOLD analysis project Ga0126381, IMG submission 96465) | Tropical forest soil microbial communities from Panama - MetaG Plot_28 | ecosystem: Environmental > Terrestrial > Soil > Tropical forest > Bulk soil | place: Panama | collected 2016-02-17
AGCAGCGAGCAGCCGTCCTGCTTGTGGAAGGCCTTCACCCGCCCGCCCGCGTCGAGCACGATCGCGCTCAACGGATAGGCCTCGCGCTTCTCCGCGGATGCGAAAGTACCCTCGATGATCTTGACGGCCTCGGCGAGGCTTAAGGCGCGCATGCAAACTCCTGGATGGCCGGTATGGGCCTGCGGTGGCGTGCAAATTGCCCGACATCGCCGGGGCAATTCAACCACCCCGCCGACGCAGCTCTAAAGCTTATCCCGATCGATCCGATCGGGATAAGCTCCGCCTTCTTCGTTGGCGCATGTCCTCGTCGGAAAACCGGCCACCACTTTTCCGGGACATGCGCTACCATGCAAGTCCCAGCGCTTGGAGAAAGCTCGATGCCTCGCCTGCTCCCCTTCCTCGTCCTTCTGGCGGCGCTCGCCGCTTCGCTTCCTGCTAGACCCTCCGCGGCGGCCGACCCGACGCCGTTGCGGATCAATAGCTTTCCCAATGCCAAGGCGCTGCCCCTCCAGGTCGGCATCCTCAAGGGCTTCTTCGCGCGGCGCGGCCTCAAGGCTGAGCTCGAGCTGACCGAGAGCTCGAAGGCGCAGCGCGACGGGCTCGCGGGGGGGAAGTTCCAGATCGCGCAGAGCGCGATCGACAATGCGGTCGCCATGATCGAGGGCGCCAAGCAGGACGTGGTGATCCTTTCGGGCGGCGACAGCGGCATGAACGAGTTCTTCGTACAGGCCGGCATCAATTCGTTCGCGGAGCTGCGCGGGCGCACCATCCTGGTGGATGCACCCGACACCGCCTACGCGCTGCAGGTCAAGAAGCTCTTGGCGCAGCACGGCGTCAGCGCGGGCGACTATACGGCGAAGCCGGTCGGCGCCGGCGTCTTTCGCCTCGAGGCCATGCTGAAGGAGAAGAGCAACGCGGCCGCGATCCTCAACCTGCCGTTCACCGTCCAGGCTGCACAGGCCGGCATGAAGAGCCTTGGTCGCACCATCGATCTGCTCGGCCCCTATCAGGCGGCAGGCGGATTTGCGCTGCGCGCCTTCGCGGAGCAGAACCGCGACACGGTCGAGCGCTATCTCGCGGCCTACGTGGAATCGCTGCGCTGGATCCGCGACGGCGCCAACCGCGCCGAGGCGATCGGCCTCTTGGTGAGCGAGCAGAAGCTTGCGCCGGACATCGCGGCACGCACCTACGAGCAATTGATCGATCCCGCCTTCGGCTTCACGCCCGACGCCAAATTCGACATGCAGGGTTTCCGCAACATGATGGCGCTGCGTGCCGAGGTCGAGGGCAAGACCACCGCCGCGCCGGAGCGCTATCTCGACTTCAGCTACTACGACCACGCGATACAGCAACTCTTGTCCCGGCCTTGAGCCGGGAGCGTTGCAGGCTCGGAGGTCGCGACGGTCCCGGGTCAAGCCGGGGACAAGTGTGCGGCTACTCCGATCACTCGGCGCCCGCCTTCCCGCTTTTGGCAGGCTCGGCGGACCTGATCTCAATCGCGCGCGCGACTTGCGCCAGCGTCGCGGGCGGCGTCGCTAGCATCTCGGCGATCAGGCCTTCCAGCTCCGCGCCGCCGCGGGCGCCGATATCGAGATTTTCGCGGCGCGCTTCATCGAGGAAGAGCGGGTCCGCCATGACGGCGTCGAAGGCGCGGCGCAGCGCGGCCACGCGCGCGGGAGGCACCTGCGGATTGGTGACGATCGGGCGCGCCACCACGGCCGCCTTGGAGACAAAGTCGAACACCGCCTGCTGCTCCGCGCTGGTCGCCAGCTCCCGCAGCAACGGCACCTCCTCGTAGTCAGGCAACTTGCGCAAGCCCGTCTGGATGAGGAAGTTGTACTTGGCCGCGACCTCAGCCCTGCTCGCGCCGAGCACCTGCGGATTGCTGGTGCTGCGGCCCTCGACCTCGCCGCGTTCCATGGCGAGCGTCATGTCGGGGCCGCTCGGATAGCCGTAGATCACCTTGAAGCGGGTGCCGAGCATGTTGTTGTAGACGGCGGCGAGCTGCGTCATGATCGATCCGGCACCGGTCGCCGCCACCGGCGTCACGCGCGCGCGTGCATCCGTCAGCGTCTTGGTCGCCGAGGACTTGGCGGTGTAGAAGAACTCGTTGGTGTCGCTCATATTGCCGATCCAATTGAGCGCGCGCAGGTCCACCTTGAGATTCTTGTCGAGGCCAAGCGCCTGATCCATCGGGAACGACTGGGTGATCATCGTGAGCACGGTGCCGTCGCGCGGCGCCACATTGGCCACGTAGTTGAGCGCGACGATCCCGCCGCCGCCCGGCATGTTGATCGGCAGCACGCTCGGATTGCCGGGGATGAAGCGCGCGATATGACGGCCGAGCAGCCGCGAATAGATGTCGTAGTTCCCGCCCGGCGCGGCGCGGATGTAGATTTTGATCTGCTTGCCGCGATAGAAGTCCTCGACCTGATCGGCGACGGCGGGCGGCGCAACCAGGAACGCAAGCGCGAAGACCCATGGCAGCCGCCGCCGCAACATCCTTGTTCTCCAAACCTGTCGGTACTGCGCGACCGCGCTCAGAGTGTCACAAAATTCAGCGGCTCTGGGAACCATCTCGGAAATGTCGGCTTTCCAGGATTGAGTCGCCCCAGTACCAAGGGGGATTCCGTGTTGCGGTGCATCAGCGTGTTGGCATGCTTGGCGTTTGCCGCTCCGTGCGTGGCCCAGGAGCCGACGAACGTCATCGTGTTCCTGAAATCTCCCAATTACGCGGAAGTCGATCCGTCCGTGGCCCGCTCGACGGGCGAAAAAACGATCGATTCTTCCTGGTGCCGACCAGGCGCCAACCTGGCCGCCTTCCCCTGGCCCGACGAGCTTGCGTCAGTCGGGCGCGGCAACACGCCCGTACCGCTGGTCCATGCCATCTTGGCCGATCGCGGCGACACCTGCGAATACTTCGTAGTCTACATATCGATCTATGCGGTGTCCCCGAGCTTGGGACGGAAACTTGCCGCCTGGGAGCCGAGGCTGTCTCCGCTACGCGATGAAAAGACTGCCGCGACCACGGCAGGACCACAGGCGCTCGCGGCGGAGCCGCCACCGGCGGCAGCGCTCGTCATGAAATCCGAGGAGCCAAGCCTCCTGCGCGAAGCCGAAACACCACCGCTGCCACGACCGAAACCACAGCTCGCCGCGGCGAGACGCGTTGCTAAACCAAAGGCGCCGCCGCTCAGCGCCCGCGCCGCATCGCCGCCGGCCACCCGCTGACGGTTAATAATAAGGTACGGCAAAGCGCCGACCGGCGCATTTGCTGAATTTCAATTCTGGTAAGCAATTCCTCCTATAGAGACGGCGCAGGCCCGTGCAAGGCGCGCCCGGCGACCTGCTGTACAACGCCATCCAGCGCACTGCTGAACGTGGATCGGCTGAAGCGCGCCGCGCCGATTCTGAACTCGACGATCAGAAGCTGCGCGTCGTCGGCGGAGTCCATGAGCTTAAGTCGGGGCGCGGTCTGGCTCGTCACCGATCAGGTGGGCGTCACAGCGGGCCAGGCTCAGCACCGATCAGGCGGCGGGCTTCACCCATTTGTCGGTCTCGACCTCCCAGCCACGCTGGGAGAGGTCGCAGCCGTTGCCCTCCGGATCACGCATGCGGATCTCCGATTGCGTGCGGTGCGCCGGACGCGCCCTGACGGTGGCGCCGGCACCGGCGACCACCTCAGCCATGGCCTTGGAGTCTTTCACCAGAAAGCCGAAATGCGCGATCCCGAAGCGTGCCTCGTGCCCGACCTCATCGCTATAGAAGGTCTGGATCGCCACATTGGTGTACCCGTCGCCTACATGCTTGTTGCGGTAGCCGGGCCGCTTCATCGACTCGCGGTGCGCCTCGAAGACTTCGCGGAAGCCGAAGACCTCGGTGTAGAAATCGCGCACGCGCTCGGTGTCGAGCGCATTGAGCGCGATATGGGCGATGCGGGGAACGCCGCCGTCCGCCGCTTCGAGCCCGAATTGGCGCTGCGACAGGCTCACCGGATGGCATTCGGGATCGTGGATACGCACCTCGCCGTGCTGCAGGTCGCCGCTCTCAGGGACGACGACACCCCGCGGATTGAACGCCCGGTAGCGCGCGAGCGTCTCGTCCAAGCTCTCAACCGCGATGCCGAGATGATGCAAGCCGTTCTCCATGCGTGGCTCGTGCAGTTGCGGGCGCTGCCGGAACAAGGTGACGTTGAAGCCGCCGTCGGTGAGCGTGATGTCGCCCGCATCGCTGCGCCCCGTCTCGGCGAGCCCGAAGCAGCCGCGGTAGAAATCCGCGAGCCTTGCGGGCTCCGCGCACAACATAGCGAGATAGCGTATCCGCGGCATCGGGCCTCCTCCCTGGCGCGCAACCTTGACTTGGCGGCACGGACGACCTATTTCGGCCGCGGGCTTTAGCACTCTGCGAAGAGGAGTGCCAAGGGGCGAAGAATCGAGCCACCCGTCAAAGCCTTAGCATATTCGGGGCAGCCCCGGGAAACAGAGGAAGCCATGGCCAAGATGAACTTTCGTCCCTTGCACGATCGCGTCGTCGTGCAGCGTATCGAAGCCGAGGAGAAGACCAAAGGCGGCATCATCATTCCCGACACCGCCAAGGAGAAGCCGCAGGAGGGTAAGATCTTGGCGGTAGGGCCCGGCGGGCGAGACGAATCGGGCAAGCTCATCCCGCCCGACGTCAAGGTCGGCGACCGCGTCCTGTTCGGCAAATGGTCGGGCACCGAGGTCAAGATCGACGGGGAGGATCTCCTGATCATGAAGGAGTCCGACATCATGGGCGTCATCGCTTGAGCAGAGGCAACCAACCGGAGTAGATCGAAATGGCGGCAAAAGACGTGAAATTCTCCTCCGACGCGCGCGAGCGGATGCTGCGCGGCGTCGACATCCTGGCCAACGCGGTGCGGGTGACGCTCGGTCCCAAGGGCCGCAACGTGGTGCTCGACAAGAGCTTCGGCGCCCCGCGCATCACCAAGGACGGCGTCACCGTCGCCAAGGAGATCGAGCTCGAAGACAAGTTCGAGAACATGGGCGCCCAGATGGTGCGCGAGGTGGCGCAGAAGACCAACGACCAGGCCGGCGACGGCACCACCACCGCAACCTTGCTGGCGCACGCCATCGTGCGTGAGGGCGGCAAGTCGGTCGCCGCCGGGATGAACCCGATGGACCTCAAGCGCGGCATCGAGCTTGCGGTTGCGGCGGTGGTCAAGGACATTCACAAGCGCGCCAAGAAGGTCGAATCCTCGGCCGAGATCGCCCAGGTTGGCACCATCTCGTCGAACGGCGACAGCCAGATCGGCAAGATGATCGCGCAGGCGATGCAGAAGGTCGGCAACGAAGGCGTCATCACGGTGGAGGAGGCGAAGGCCTTGGAGACCGAGGTCGAGATCGTCGAAGGCATGCAGTTCGACCGCGGCTATCTCTCGCCCTACTTCATCACCAACGCTGAGAAGATGGTGGCGGAGCTCGAGGACGCCTACGTGCTGCTGCACGAGAAGAAGCTCTCGGGCCTGCAGGCCATGCTGCCGGTGCTGGAAGCGATCGTGCAGTCCGGCAAGCCGCTCTTGATCGTGGCCGAGGATGTCGAGGGCGAGGCGCTTGCCACACTCGTGGTCAACAAGCTGCGCGGCGGCCTCAAAATCGCGGCCGTCAAGGCGCCGGGTTTCGGCGACCGCCGCAAGGCAATGCTCGAGGACATCGCGGTCCTCACCTCAGGCCAGCTCATCTCCGAGGACCTCGGGATCAAGCTCGAGAACGTGACCCTGCAGATGCTCGGGCGCGCCAAGAAGGTCGTCATCGAGAAGGAGAAGACCACCATCGTGGACGGCGCGGGAAAAAAGAAGGACATCGAGGCGCGCATCGATCAGATCAAGGCGCAGATCGAGGAAACCACCTCCGACTACGACCGCGAGAAGCTACAGGAGCGGCTCGCCAAGCTCGCGGGCGGAGTGGCGGTGATCCGGGTCGGTGGCGCGACCGAAGTCGAGGTCAAGGAGAAGAAAGACCGCGTCGAGGATGCGCTCAACGCCACCCGCGCGGCGGTCGAGGAAGGCATCGTGCCGGGGGGCGGCGTTGCACTGCTGCGCGCCAAGAAGGCGGTCGGCCGCATCCACGACGAGAATTCCGACGTGCAGGCCGGTATCAATATCGTGCTCAAGGCGCTCGAGGCTCCGCTGCGGCAGATCGCGGAGAATTCCGGCGTCGAGGGCTCGCTCGTGGTCGGCAAGATCATGGAGTCGAAGTCGGAGACGTTCGGCTTCGATGCGCAGAGCGAGGACTATGTGGACATGGTCGACAAGGGCATCATCGACCCGGCCAAGGTGGTGCGCGCGGCACTGCAGGACGCGGCCTCGGTCGCCGGCCTCATCGTCACCGCCGAGGCGATGGTCGCGGAGTTGCCGAAGGAGAAGCCCGCGATGCCGGCAATGCCGGGCGGCGGTGGGATGGATTTCTGATACGAACGCCGCGCCACCCTCTTAGGTGTCATGCCCCGCGCAAGCGGGGCACCCAGTAAACACCGGCATCCGCCTAATGCCGACGTGCAACCCCTCACTGGGTCGTCCGCTTGCGCAGACGATGACACCGAGGAGGTTGAGAGCACTCGGAGCATCATGATCGACAAATACGCCGGCGCGGTGCGGCCGGTGCCGCGGCCCGCCGAGGCGCTGCCGCCGCAGAGCTGCGACTGCCATCTGCACGTTTTTGGCGACCCGGCAAGATTTCCCGATCGCAATCCCAATCCAATCCATGCAAGCCGCGAGGCATCCTGGGAGGATGCGCTGCGCATGCACGCGAGCGTCGGCTTTGCGCGCGGCGTTCTGGTCCAGCCGGCGAACTACACGACCGATCATTCCTATTTCAAGCTGGCGCTGCAAGGTCTGCCCAGGGAGCGCTATCGCGCGATCGGCATCATCGACGAGAGCGTCAGCGACGCCGAGCTCGCCCGCCTCAACGACGCCGGCATGCGCGGGGTGCGGTTCAATTTCGTGCGCATGTTCAAGCTGGCGCCGAACCCGCGCTCATTGCAGCATTCGACCGACCGCGTTCGCTCACTCGGCTGGTACATCAAGATTTTCGTCGGTCCCGAGGAGCTACCCGATCTGTTCGAGACTCTGCGCGCCATCACCTCGGTTCCGGTGGTGATCGATCACATGGCGCGCCTCAGGCCGGAGAGCGGCGGCCGCAACCGCGCCCACCGCCTGGTGCTCGATCTGCTCAAGCGCGAGAATTTCTGGGTCATGCTGTCGAATGGCGCGCGCATGTCGACGCTGGCCACGAGGTGGGACGATGTGGTCCCCATCGGCGCGGAGCTCTATGCGGCGGCGCCGGACCGCTGCATCTTCGGCACCGACTGGCCGCACACCCACAGCCATAACGAAGGCGGCGGACCGCAGGAACACGAGCTGATCGAATTGTTGTACCGTTATCTGCCGGACATCAAGGCGCGCCAAGCCGTGCTGGTCGACAACCCGGCCCGACTGCACGGATGGCAGGGATCAGTAATCAGAGGATAGTAATCAGAGAACAACTCTATATCTGATCCTGACATCTGATCACTGACCCCTGATATCAATTCCTGCTCAGGTGAAAGCGCAGGCTGCGCTCACCCTGCAGCACGAGCAGATCGCCGTCGCGGCGCCAGCTGGAGACCTGTTGCAGCGCCGCCATGAGGTCCTCGTCGGCCTGCATGCGCTCCGCCTCGCACTGCTTCTCGGTGCGGGCGCCGAGCAGGATGGTGATGGTGTCGTCGACCACGATCAGCTGCGCCGCGACCTTGTTGCACCACAGGTCAAACGACGCCGCGTTCCTCGATTCGATTTGCAGGATCGGCACGCGCTTGGAGCCTTTCATGGGCTTCGCCTCCAGCAGCAGCACGCCGTCGTCCGGAAAGCCGCGGTCGGCCGCCAGGACGGGACCACCCGCCAGGAGGAAAGCAACAAACAGTCCGGCCAGGCATCGCGCCTTTCTTGCGACGGAAGAGACCATTCGATGCTCCGATGGATTGGGCGGCGGACGCCGCTCTAGGCGGTCAGGTGCTCGAATATCGCGACAATCGTGACTGGTCTGTGGCCAATTCCGCGATGCGGGCGGGAATTCGCCGCACGTGAACCAAAGGGGCGACCCCCAGGGGTCGCCCCTCCACCTGCAATCTTCGAATGTGCCCCGCTACGCCGGCAGCGCCATGATGCCCGGAAAGAACACGTAGCTGGCGATGCCAATCAGAACCAGGTAGGCGAGCAGCACGATGGTCCAGCCGAAATTGTGGCGGATGACCTCGCCCTCGTTACGCACAAAACGGCTCGAGGACACGCCGACGCTCGCGGTCTGCGGCGCCACCGGCTTGCCGATCTCGGCACCCACCGAGTTCAACGTGGGCAGAAGCAGCGTCGGGAAGCCGAGCTGCGTGCCGACCAGGGCCTGGAACTTGCCGAACATGGCATTGGTCGAGGTGTTGCTGCCCGACAGCGCCACCCCGATGAAGCCGAGGATCGGCGCCACCACGATGAAGGCCGTCCCGATGCCGGAGAACGCCTTGGCGAGCGAGCCCGCCATGCCGGAGAAGTTGAACACATAGGCCAGGCCGAAGATGAAGACGCCGACCAGCATGGCACCCCACATCTGGTGCCAGGTCTTGCTGAATATCTCGGCGAGCTGCTTGCCGGTCACGCGCAGCATGAGCGCCACGATGATCCAGGAGGCGAGGATGGCGGAGCCACCGACCCACGGCTTAAAGTCGAAGACCGCCGAGATGGTGGTGTTCTCGGTCAGCGCCGATTTGGCGGAGACCACCAGGTGCAGCCAGGTCATGCCCGGGAGTGACGACCAGGGACCAGTCCACGCCACCACCACGGCGACCAGCACGATAATGGGCAGCCAGCCCTGGAACACATCCGCCGCGGACATGCCATGCTCCGCCGACGACTTTTCGCCCGCGATCGGCGCGCCGCCATAGGCGAGCATCGGCGCCGGGTGCCAGACCTTGAGCAGGAGCAGCAGGCAGGCAAAGCACACGATCGAGCCGATCACGTCCGGCAGAAAGGGGCCGAGGAAGACCGCGGTCGGCAACTGGCCCGCGATATAGCCAAGCGACCCGACGAGCGCGAGCGGCCAGCCGCCGCGCAAGCCCTGCTTGCCGGCCACCAGATAGATCAGGATCCAGGGCGGCAGGAGCGCCAAGATGGCGACGATCTTGCCGACGGAGCCGGAGAGAGCCACGAGCGGCATACCGGTCACCGCCGCGAGCGCGATGATCGGCGCGCCGAGCGCCCCGTAGGAGACCGGCGCGTTGTTGGCGATCGCCGCCACCCGCAGGGCATCGAGGTCGGGGATGCCGAGCGTGATCAGTATCGGGGCCACAAAGGCCCACGGGTAGCCGAAGCCGACGAGGCCCTCGAGCAGCGCACCGAGCGCCCAGGCGAACAGGATGGTCTGCACGCGCACATCCTGCGTTCCCTGCGCGATCAGCCAACGCCGCAGCTTCTCGAAGCAGCCGGTGGTGACCAGCGTGTTGAACAGCATCACGCCCCAGAACGTGATCCAGTTGACGTTCCACATGCCGGTCGCGGAGCCGTAGAGGTAGGCGAGCGCCCCGTCGTAAAGCGGCATCTGCCAGACCCACCAGGCAAGCAGAAAGGTGACTAGCGAGCCGATCAAGGTCGCGAGCCACGCCGACATGCGCAGCACGGCCAGCATCACCAAAAGTAGTACGACCGGGATCATCGCAACCAGCCAGGTCACGAACAGGTTTCCAGTCGGATCCAGGATCTGCGTGAACATCGTCTCCCCCTTTCGCCGCCAACTTCCTCGCTGGCTTTGACGTTGCTTGGGCGTTCAGCGCCCACCGGCATCAGTACGGGCCGGGAGCGCGATGCTCCGCTGAGCACTCTCCCACTAACCCGGCATGTGGATGCTAGGTTGCCTTCTCTGGGGACCGCAACGCGACAAATCGGCCCGACAAGGAGATCAAACCGGGCTCCCAAAAGCGAAGTGGCGGCTCGCTAGGGAGCCGCCACTTGCCGATAGGGGTGATGAAGCGCTTACTTCAGGTTCGCCAGCGTCAGGTCGGACGACAGCTTGACCACGGCGGTGGGGCTGCACCAGTTGGAGCCTATGCCACCCGGGTTGATCGGGGTGACATTGCCGGTCGCGAGAGCTGTGTGGTCGCTGGTGAAGGCGTTGCAATCACCCTTGTTCAGGCCGCTCCAGTAGCCGCGAACATCGAGGGTGAAAACCTTCCAGGTGAAGCCGATACCGAAGTCGACATTCGCGAAGCTCGTGTACTTGACGCCAGCTGGGAAGGCTTGCACGCCGTAGAACGCATCGGAGGTGCCGAGCCACCAGTAACCGGCGTCCACCGAGGCATAGAAGCCGATGTCCTTCGGCAGCGGCATGCCCATCGGGGCGGTATACTTGAGGGTGCCGGCCACGTAGGTGCCATACGCGCCCGAGTTGGAGACCGACGGCGAGTAGAACACTTGCCCGCCGAACGACCAGCTGTCGTTCACCGTGTAGGTGCCTTTGGCGTAGATTTCCCAGAAGCTGACATTCGCCTTCACGGCATTGCCGTTCGGCAACAGCAGATTGTTCACGTTGGTGCCGGCGCCCTGGAAATTGCCGCCAGCGCTAAAGGAATTGCAAGCAGTGGCGCCGTCAGGGAACAGAGCAGGGGCTGGACCAGCGAAAAACGCGTTGAAGCACTGGCCACCCGGGTAGTAGTAGTACCAGGCGCCGAAATCGAGGGCGAGCTTGTCGAAGGTCGGGCGGATACCGCCGTAGAAATCCACTTCGGCCGCGGCGTGAT